>Ga0308175_100003351_pt1 | contig 11075 bp, 10 predicted proteins | sample PhyCR1_3_FD_203893 | JGI IMG/M metagenome (GOLD analysis project Ga0308175, IMG submission 203893) | Soil microbial communities from UC Gill Tract Community Farm, Albany, California, United States - DLSLS.C.R1 | ecosystem: Environmental > Terrestrial > Soil > Agricultural land | place: USA... | reverse complement strand
AGTGCAGGGGAAATTGCTCAGTGGCGCACTCCTCCCCTGGCGCCATCTGAAGATCTTCTCGACCGAGGTTCCTCAACCTCAGGTCGACCGTTATGTGGGCGGCACACTCCCACAGTTATGGAGCGCCGTCAACCCGTTGCAGGGATTCTTGCGATCCCGCCGGACCGACTTGTACGGGTTCGAGCCCGTCGCCCCCGTCTGGACGGCCTAGTGCGAGGCGGCGCGGGCGTCCAGGACGCCGTAGAGCAGCACCGCGGCGGCGGCCGACACGTTGAGCGAGTCGACGCGGCCCCGCATGGGCAGCGAGACGATGTCGTCGCACATCGCCCGCACGCGGGGACGCAGCCCCGTGCCCTCCGCCCCCAGCACGAGCACCACGCCGCCGGTGTAGTCGGGCTGGCGGTAGGGCGTGCCCTTCGCTGCGGCGCCGTAGACCCAGCAGCCGGCCTGCTTGGCCTCCGCCAGGTAGTCGGCGACGTTGCGCACCTGGGCGATCTTGAGATGCTCGACCGCGCCGGCCGACGCCTTGGCGGCGGCGGCCGTGACCTCCGCGCTGCGGTGGCGCGGGATGACGATGCCCGATGCGCCCGCCGCCTCGGCCGACCGCGCGATCGCCCCGAGGTTGCGGGGATCCTGCACCTCGTCGAGGGCGACGATCAGGGGGGCGGGGCCGGCCAGCAGCGCCGCCGGATCGGCGTACGGGTACGGCCCGACGTCGGCGACCAGGCCCTGGTGGGCATCGCTGCCGGCGCGCTGGGTCAGCCAGTCGCCGTCGGCGGCCTCGAGGTGGATGCCCTCCAGCCACGGCTCCTTGGCGGCGCCCGCGGTGGCCCAGATGCGGCGGACCTCGCGGCGGCCGGCGCGCAGCGCCTCGAAGATCGGGTTGCGGCCGTAGAGGATGTCGGGCGCCTCGCGCCGCTCCGGCGCCGGCGTGGCCTCGGCCCCGCGGGGCACCGGCCGGCCGCGCCCGGTGCGCGACGCGTCGCCGCGCGCGCCGCTGCCGCGCGGCCCGGCGCCCGATCGCGACCCCGCGCCTCCGCGGCCCGGCTTGCGCGCGCCGCCGCCGCGGCCGGGCTTGCGCGGGCCGCCGCGATCGCCGCTCATCGAACGTGCCTCCGGCATGACGAACCGGCCGCGACGGCAACGTTCGACCTCATCGAACGTGCCTCCGGCATGACGAACCGGCCGCGACGGCAACGTTGGACCTCATCGAACGTGCCTCCGGCATGACGAACCGGCCGCGACGGCAACGTTGGACCTCATGCCTCGACCAGCTCGGCGCCGTCGGGGCCGTCGCGCACGACCCAGCCCGCCTCGCGCAGCGCGTCGCGCAGGCGGTCGGCCTCCGGCCAGTCCTTCTCGGCGCGGGCGCGCTCGCGCGCCGCGAGCAGGTCGAGCGCCTCGGCGTCGGGCCCGTCGGTCGCCGCATCACCCGAGGCCAGCTCGGCCAGGCCGAAGATGTCGAGCATCTCGACCAGGTCGTCGCGCCCGACGTTCTCGCGCTTGTTGGCCTCGTTGATCCAGGCGGCGATCGCCGCCAGGCCGCGAGCCGTGTTGAAGTCGTCGGCCAGCGCGGCGAAGAAGGCGTCGCGGTGGACGCGCAGGTCCGGCGGCGACGGCCCGTCGACCAGGCGGCGCCCGGCCTCGCGGATGCGGTTCAGCCGCCCGCGCGCGTCGCGCAGCGTCTCGGGCGCGAACACGATCGGCTGGCGGTAGTGGCCGCCGGCGAAGAAGAGCAGCAGCGTCTCGCGGCCCCACTCCTCGAGCACGGCGGGCAGCAGCGAGATGTTGCCCACCGACTTGGACATCTTCTCACCGCGCATCTCGAGCATGCCGTTGTGCATCCAGATCTGCGCCAGCTCGGCGCCCCGCGCCATGCGCGTCTGGGCCGCCTCGTTCTCGTGATGGGGGAAGACCAGGTCCGAGCCGCCGCCGTGGACCTCGAAGCCGACGCCGAGCAGGTCCTCGGCCATCGCGGAGCACTCGATGTGCCAGCCCGGCCGGCCCCTCCCCCACGGCGCGTCCCACGCGGTGTCCTCGCCCTCCTTGTGGGCCTTCCACAGCGCGAAGTCCAGCGGGTCCTCCTTGCGATGGGCGCCTTCGACGCCTTCGCCCTGGTCGAGGTCGTCGAGGTGGCGGTGCGAGAGCGCGCCGTAGTCGGCGTCGGAGCGCACCCGGAAGTAGACGTCGCCGTCGACGGCGTAGGCGGCGTCGCGGTCGAGCAGGTCCTGGATCAGCGCGACGATGCCGTCGATCGTGTCCGAGGCCAGCGGCTCGTGGTCGGGACGCGGGAGCCCGAGGCCGTCGGTGTCGGCGATGTAGTGGGCGGTCATCTCCCGGGCCAGCTCGGCGGAGGCGATGCCCCGCTCACGCGCCGCGTCGTAGATCTTGTCGTTGACGTCGGTGATGTTGGCGACGAACGTCACGTCGTAGCCCTCGTGGACGAGGAAGCGCTTGAGCCACGAGAAGATGACGTAGGGTCGCGCGTTGCCGACGTGGATGCGGTTGTAGACCGTCGGCCCGCACGCGTAGATGCCCACCTTGTGGCCGGGATCGCGCGCGACGAGCGGCCGGTTGGCGCCGCTGCGCGTGTCGTGGAGCTGGATCTCAGGCACGCGTCGCAGCCTATCCAGCAGGTGGTCCGACGCTCGTGCTGAACTTCTGGGCGACCGAATGGACACATGGTTGATCCACTTCGGTCCTGGATAGGACGTAGTCTGCCGCCCCCTCGGATGCCTGCACCCTCTCTGCAAGAACGTACGCTGGCCCTCGTCGAAGAGGGCTTCCGCACGCTGCCGCAGCGCTATCTCGGCGCGCCCGCGGGCTTCGACGTCACCTACCACGTGCGCCTCGGAGACATCGGCCACACGTTCGAGGTGCGCTGCACGGAACACGCCGCGCGGGTGCGCAAGGGCATCAGCGCCCGCGCGGCGGACGTGGTCATCGGCACCGACGCCCAGACGTGGCTGCGGCTGCGCGCCGGGGAGCTGAGCGCTGTCGAGGCGTTCCGCGAGCGCACGCTCTACGCGCGCGGAGAGCTCGACAACGCCGTGCGCTTCGAGGGCCTGTTCCGGCTGCCCGACGGTCGCGGTCCGCTGATGCGCGTCCACGACGTGCCGTTGGCCGGGGCCAGCGTCTCGGTCCTGACGATCGGCGAGGGCGGCAGCGACGTCCTCATGATCCACGGCCTCGGCGCGGCCAAGTCGTCGTTCTTCGACTGCGCCGCGCTGCTGGCCGAGGCCGGCCACCGCGTCCACGCCATCGACCTGCCCGGCTTCGGCGGCTCGTCGAAATCGACGACCGCGCCCTACACGGCGACGTGGTTCGCCAAGTCGGTCTGCGGCGTCATGGACGGACTCGGGATCGAGTCGGCCCACCTCGCCGGCAACTCGATGGGCGGCCGCGTCGCGCTGGAGATCGGCCTGCGCCGCCCCGAGCGTGTGCGGTCGATCGCCGCCCTCTGCCCGGCCGTGGCGTTCGTCAAGCGCGACTTCCACCCCGTCGTGCGGCTGCTGCGGCCGGAGCTCGGGCTCCTGCCGCACAAGCTGCGCCGCGGGATGGTCGAGCGTCAGCTCTGGTCCCTGTTCTGCGATCCCGACGCGCTGGACCCCAGCGTGGCCGACGTCGTCGTCGACGAGTTCCAGCGCGTCTATGGCAGCGCGGGTGCGCGGGTCGCCTTCTACGCCTCGGCGCGCAACATCTACCTCGACCGGCCCTTCGGGCGCGGCGGCTTCTACCCGCGCCTCGCCGCGCTCGAGCCGCCGGCGCTGTTCGTGTGGGGCTCGCACGACCGGCTGATCCCGGCCGGCTTCCGCCGCTACGTCGCCCAGGCGCTCCCCGGCGCCGAGCAGATCGTCCTCGACGGCTGCGGCCACGTGCCGCAGATCGAGCGTCCCGAGCAGACCGCCGGCATGCTGCGCCGGCTGTTCGCCGGGGCCGATGCGCTGGGCCCGCGGCGCTTCGCCCGCGCGGCGTAGCGGCGACCCTGGTTCCGGGTACGCTTGGCGCATGGCCGGGGCGCCCCAGAGCACGGCGAACGCATCGCGCAACGGACACCGTCGCGGCGTGGACGGCGCGCCGCCGAGCGGACGCGACGACCCGATGGCCGACGGCGACGTCCGGGCGCCGGGAGCCTCCGGGGAGGGCAACCTGCTCAGCCGCGCCGTCCGGGCCGTGGCCGGGCAGGTCCAGCAGCGGGTGCCGCCCGCCGACCTCGACGAGCGCGACCCGGACTACATCCGCGAGACGCTGCCGCGCATGTGGCTGCTGGCGTCGCTGTACTTCCGCGGCGAGGTCCGTGGCCTCGGGAACATCCCCGACACGGGGCCGGTCCTGATGGTCGGCAACCACTCCGGCGGCAACCTGACGCCGGACACCACCGTCTTCTCGCTCGCGTTCAACGCGTACTTCGGCGTCGAGCGCCCGTTCCACCAGCTCGCCCACAACCTGGTGCTGTCGATGCCGGGGCTGGGCTTCCTGCGCAAGTACGGCACGGTCGCGGCATCGCCGGCGAACGCGCAGACCGCGCTGCGCTCCGGCGCCGCGGTGCTCGTCTACCCCGGCGGGGACCGCGAGGTCCACCGGCCGTCGTGGCAGTCCGGGCGCGTCGACTTCGGGCGCCGCAAGGGCTACGTGCGCCTGGCGCTGGAGGAGGACGTCCCCATCGTCCCGGTCGTCGCCATCGGCGGCCAGGAGACCGCGCTGTTCCTCTCCCAGGGCGAGTGGCTGGCCAAGCTGCTCATGCTCGACCGGCTGTTCCGGCTCAAGGTGCTGCCGATCTCGATCGCCGCCCCGTGGGGCCTGAACGTCGGCGACATGCTCGGGCACATCCCGCTGCCGTCGAAGATCGTCATCGAGGTGCTGCCGCCGATCCGGCTGCGCGAGGAGTTCGGCGACGACCCCGACGTCGACGAGATCCATGCCCACGTCACGCGTCTGATGCAGGAGACCCTCGACGCGCTGGCCGCCGAGCGGCGGCTGCCCGTGATCGGCTGATGCGCGTCGGGGCCGCCATCGAGATCGCCGCGCCGGCCGAGGCCATCTGGGCGTTCGTCGACGACCCCTCGCGCTACCTGCACTTCATGTCGGGGATCACGCGCTGGGAGGTCGTCGGCGACACGCCGTCCGGGCTCGGGGCGCGCTACCGCGTGTTGATGCACGTGGGCTCGGCGGAGATCGGCGGCCTGGTCGAGGTCGTCGAGTACGACACCTGCTGCGACATGGCCTGGGTGTCGGTCGTCGGCATCGACCAGCGCGGGCGCTGGCGGCTGCGCGAGCGGCGCGGCAACGGCGCCGGGCCGGCATCGGCCCCCGTCACGCGGGTCGAGCTGCGGCTGTCCTACGGCGTGGCGGGCTCCGGCGTCTTCGGCTGGCTGGCCGAGCACGTCGCCGCCCGAACGGTCCGCGGCCACCTGCGGCGGTCGCTGCAGCAGCTCAAGCGCCAGGTCGAGCACGAGCAGCTGCGCAGCGCGGCGGCCGCCCGGCGCGCGGCGCGCGTGGCGTAGGGCGACGGCGCCCGCCGATACCCTCCGAGCAAGCCGATGCCCCCCGGGTCTGCGCTCGACATCCTCGTCGTCGACGACGACGACGCCCTCCGCAACATGCTCACGCGCTCCTTCGAGCGCGAGGGTCACCGCATCACGGCCGTCCCCGACGGGCATGGGGCGCTGGAGGAGGCCGGCCGGGGCCAGTTCGACGTGATCCTGCTCGACGTCGCGCTCGGCCCGGGCCCGACCGGCTACGACGTGGCGCGCGCCCTGCGCGCGCGGCGCAACGTGACGCCGGTGATCATGCTCACCGCGCTGGACTCCGAGGCCGACGCCGTCCAGGGGCTGGAGGCGGGCGCCGACGACTACGTCACCAAGCCGTTCGGCCTGGCCGAGCTGCGGTCGCGCATCCGCGCCGTCCTGCGCCGCGCGCACGGCAACCTGCTCGACGACGGCCTGCTGGAGGTCGGCAACGTCGTGCTCGACCAGCGCCAGCGCGAGGTCTCGGTCGATGACCGGCCGGTGCGGCTGACGTTCGCCGAGTTCGAGCTGCTGCAGTGCCTGATGGCCAAGCCGGGGCGGCTGCAGAACCGCCAGGAGCTGCTGCGCGCGATCTGGGGCGACAGCGCCTACCGCGACCCGCGGGCGATCGACGTCCACATCCGGCACCTGCGCGAGAAGCTCGAGGACGAGCCGCAGGAGCCCAAGCTCATCCTCACGGTCCGCGGCGCGGGCTACCGCTTCCGGGACCGGTGACGCCGTGACGCTCCGCACCCGCTTGCTGCTGGCCCTGCTGGCGACGAGCGTGGTGACGCTCGGCGTCGCGGCGCTGGCGTTGCTGTCGCCCTTGCAGGAGCGGTTGGACCGTCAGAGCCGGGCCGCGGTCGAGGCGGCCGGCCGGACCGTGCGCCCCCAGCTGTCGGCCGCGCTGGCGCGCAGCGGCGGGAGCGCCGACGACGCCGACGTCATCGACATCCTGAGCACGCTGGCCCAGCGCACCGACGCGCGCGTCGGCCTCTTCGACGCCACGCCGACCAACCTGTACCCCTTCGGCGGGATCACCGACCCGAACGTCGACGACCTGCGCAAGGTCGTGGTGACGGGCCAGACGCAGGCCAGCGCGTCGCGGGACGGCAGCGGCGTGGCCGTGGTGATCCGCCCCAGCGCCAAGGGCTTCCCCAACAGCAAGCTGAGCACCGACGCGCAGTTCCGCATCCTGGTGCTGCGCAAGTCCGACCCGGGCGGCAGCGCGATCGACACGATCCGCTCCGCGTTCCTGACCGCGGCCGTGTTCGGCCTGGGCGTCGCGCTGCTGCTGGGCATCGTGCTGTCGACCGGGCTGTCGCGGCGCCTCGGGCGGCTGCGCCGCAGCGCGCTGGCGCTCGCGCGCGACGGCGTGAGCGCGCCGGTGCCGCCCGTCGACCACGGTCGCGACGAGGTCGGCGATCTCGCCCGCGCGCTGGCGTCGATGCAGCAGGCCCTGCGCCGCCAGGAGGAGGCGCGGCGCGCGTTCGTCGCCACGGCGTCGCACGAGCTGCGGACGCCGCTGACCTCGCTGCAGGGCAACCTCGAGCTGTTGTTGGAGGACCTGGACGCCGGGCACCTCGACACGGAGGACGCCAGCGCGGTCCTGCGCGGCGGCCAGGACCAGCTGCGGCGGCTGTCGAACCTGGCATCCGAGCTTCTGGACCTGTCGCGCCTGGACGCCGGCGTGGAGCTGCGCCGCGAGCCGGTCGAGATGGGAGAGATCTGCCGCGCGATCGCGGCGGAGTTCGCGCTGCGCGCCCGTGACCGCGGCGTGGAGCTCGAGCTCGTGCCGCCGACCGGCCCGGTGTGGGCGTCCGGCGATCCCGGCGCGGTGGCCCGCGTGGCGCGGATCCTGATCGACAACGCGCTGCGCTTCTCGCCGGTGGGCGCGACGATCAGGATCAGCGCCGCCTACCACGGCGACCGGGCGACGCTCGAGGTCGCCGACCACGGTCCGGGCGTGCCGCCGGCGGAGCGCGAGCTCATCTTCGAGCGCTTCCAGCGCGGGTCGCGCACCGGCGGCGAGGGCGGCTTCGGCCTCGGGCTGGCGATCGGGCGCGAGCTCGCCCGCCGGCTGGACGGCGAGCTGGAGCTGGTATCGACGGCGGTGGGCGACGGCGCCCGCTTCGTGCTGACCCTGCCGATCGAGATGCCCCGCGGCTCGGCCGGCGATGGCGATGGGTCGCACGAGGGAGTCGCCGAGGAGGCCGGCGACGCGCCCGCCGAGGCGCCGTCGATGCCCAGCGTGGAGTAGGGCGGAACGGGCCCGGACTCGGAACGAGGTCCGCGAGCCGGCACCGCGCCGAACAGGCCCGCCCGCTCTAGCCCGCCGCGGCCGCGCAGTCCGCGCAGCGGCCCTCGACCACGAGCTCGGCGCCCTCGGCCTCGAAGCCCGCGCGCCTGGCCGCGCGCAGGGCCCGGGCGGTGTCGACGTCGACCTCGAGGTCCTCGACGCGGCCGCAGACGCGGCAGCGCAGGTGCGCGTGGTCGGCGACGCGCGGGTCGTAGAGCACCGGGCCGCCGACGCTGACGCGGCGGGCCACGCCGAGCTCGGCGAGCAGGTCCAGCGTCGCGTACACGGTCGGCAGCGACACGCCCGGCAGCTGCTCCGACGCGCGCCGCAGGACCTCCTCGGCGGTCACGTGGCGGTCGAGCTCGCGCAGCAGCCGGCCGATCACCAGCCGCTGGGACGTGACGCGCTGACCACGCTCGCGCAACGCGGCGACCAGGCGCTCCTCGGCCACACGGTCTGCGTCGGCCCCGCTCACGGTGCCGGGCGCCGCGGGTGTTCGGGTTCCCTTCATAGCTGGTCGTACATGTTAGGCCATCCTTATCTTTAGTGTCTTGTATTATGCCTCGGGTGAGCGATCAGGTCATGCCGCTTCCCACCACACCGGCCGCCACGGCGCTCGACGCCGAGCGCAAGCGACTCGTGCTGCAGCGCATCCAGCCGGGACTCATCGGCCTCATCGACGGGACGATCTCGACGCTGGCGCCGATCTTCGCCGCCGCCTACCTGGCCGGCTCGCGCGCCGCGCTGCTCGTCGGCCTGGCCAGCGCGCTGGGCGCGGCGATCAGCATGGGCCTGTCGGAGGGGCTGTCGGACGACGGCTCGGTGACCGGGCGCGGCAGCTCGCTCTCACGCGGCGTGATCACCGGCGGCGCGACGTTCCTCGGCGGCACCTTCCACGCCCTGCCGTTCCTGATCTCCGACGTCTCGACGGCGCTGGCCGTCGCCTACGTCGTCGTCGCGTTCGAGCTCGTGGCGATCGCGCTGATCCGCAAGCGCTTCATGAACGTGGCCCTGCCCGTCTCGCTCGTGCAGGTCACGCTCGGCGGCGTGCTGGTCGCCGTCGTGGGCGTCCTCGTCGGGCACGCCTAGGGCGGCCGCCGCGCCCGCACGCCGGGCGTAGCCTCCACCCATGTCCTTCGCGCGCGATCCGGCCACCCACGCCTACTACGACGCCCGCGCGGACGAGTACGACGAGTGGTACGCCGGCGACGGCCGCTTCGCCGCGCCCGGCCGCGACCGGCCCGGCTGGGACGAGGAGGTTGCCGCGCTCGTCGAGCTCGTCGGCGCCCTGCCGCCCGCGCGCACCCTCGACGTCGCCTGCGGCACCGGCTTCCTGACCCGCCACCTGCGCGGCCTGGCGGTCGGCCTGGACCAGTCGCCCGCGATGGTCGCCGTCGCCCAGGAACGCCTGCCCGACGGCGTGGCGATCGTGGGCGACGCCCTGGCCCTGCCCTTCGCCGACGGCGCCTTCGACCGCGTGCTGACCGGCCACTTCTACGGCCACCTCGTCCCCGACGAGCGCGCCGCGTTCCTGGACGAGGCGCGCCGGGTCGCTGCCGAGCTGATCGTCATCGACTCGGCGCCCCGTGACGGCAAGCCCGCCGAGGGCTGGGAGGAGCGCGTCCTCAACGACGGCTCGCGTCACCGCATCTTCAAGCGGTTCCTCAGCGCCGCCGACCTGCTCGAGGAGCTCGGCGAGGCCGGCGGGACCGGCGAGGCGCTCATGGACGGCCGCTGGTTCAGCGCGGTACGGGCGACGCTGTGGGCCGCTGCCCGTACGTGAGCAAGCCGCAACGAGACTGGGCCAACGTTCAGTAGCCGTGGCCACTTGCGCGGGTGATGCTGGCGGGATGCCCAAGTTCGCGGCCGTCCTTGCCGCCGTCCTGATCACCGCCTTGATCACCGCCGCCGGTGCCTCGGCGGCGACGGTCATCGTCGGCACCACCGGCGTCCGGCCGAACGTGGACAAGAATGCCTCGGGCTCGGCCGAGGCCTTCCGGACCACCGCGTCGGCCACCGGCACGATCGATTCCATGAGCGTCTACGTCAACGCCAACTCCACCGCGACGAAGATCACGATCGGCCTCTACGCCGACAACAACGGACATCCCGGAAGCCTGCTCACGCAGGGCGCCAAGTCCGCGCCTGCCGCCGGGACGACGAATGAGATCGTCGTCCCCGGGGCGTCGGTCACGAGCGGCAGGACGTACTGGATCGCGCTGCTGGGCACCGGTGGCATCCTCGCCTTCCGTGATCAGAACAACGCCGGCAAGTCCGAGACGCACGCCCAGGGCGGGATCACGGCCCTTCCGGGCACATGGCAGACCGGCGTCTCGTACAACGACGGCAACCTCTCGGCCTACGGCTCCAGCGCGGGCGGCACGCCGCAGCCACCCGTCCTCAACATCACGCCGACCTCGGTCTCCTTCGCGGCGACGACCGGGGGTGCCGACCCGGCCGCCAAGACCACCTCCGTCACCAACACCGGCGGAGGCGCCCTCGCGTTCACGACGTCGGCCGCCGCCACCTGGCTCGGTGTCTCGCCCGCGTCCGGATCGGCGCCCGCCAACGTCACGCTCGCGCCGCACATCAGCGGCCTGGCCGCCGGGACATACGACACCGACGTCACCGTCACCGCCGCGGGCGCCACCGGATCACCGGCGACGGTGGCCGTGCACCTGGTGATCACCGATCCCCCACCACCCGGCTTGGGCGTCTCGCCGACGACGCTGTCCTTCACCGCCACCACTGGAGGCTCGGACCCGACCGCGAAGACCACCTCGGTCACCAACACCGGAAGCGGCACGCTGAGCTTCACGACGTCGACGGGCACCGACACCTGGCTGGCCGCGTCGCCGGCCTCAGGCAGCGCGCCGGCAACGGTGACCGTTTCTCCGCACATCACCGGGCTGGCCGCGGGCACGTACGACGGCACCGTCACCATCACGGCCTCCGGCGCGACGAACTCGCCGGCCTCCGTCGCCGTGCATCTTGTGGTCGCCGACCCCGCGCCGCCGGACACCTCGGCCGACTGGCTGCAGGTCGATCACGACGCAACCCGAACGGGCTTCGCCCCCGCCGAGACCGCGATCGGACCGAACGAGGCGAAGAACCTCGGGAGCCTCTGGTCGACCTCCCTCGACGGCAAGATCACCGCGCAACCGTTGTACGCGGGAGCGGTCACCGCCGGCGGCAGCACCCGCAACGTGATCATCGCCGCGACCTCCGGCGCGTCGATCTACGCCCTGGACGCCGACACGGGCACGGTG
>Ga0308175_100003349_pt1 | contig 11077 bp, 8 predicted proteins | sample PhyCR1_3_FD_203893 | JGI IMG/M metagenome (GOLD analysis project Ga0308175, IMG submission 203893) | Soil microbial communities from UC Gill Tract Community Farm, Albany, California, United States - DLSLS.C.R1 | ecosystem: Environmental > Terrestrial > Soil > Agricultural land | place: USA... | reverse complement strand
CTGCTGATCGACCGCCGCGATATTCCGTCCGCGGGCGCGGGTGAATCACCCATCACTGTGGCTGCGCCGGCGATTGGCGCGGCACTGTTTGCCGCATCGGGCAAGCGGATTCGCAGTCTGCCGATGCTGCCGGCGCTCTCTGCTTAGAGACGTTGCAAGAGCCCCAACGTGTGCTCGCTTTTCTCGCGTTAGTCTGAGGAAATGCAGCCAAGCCCACCGGGGCCGAAGCGAAACTCTCTCATCGGCTACTCACTAATGGCCGGTCCGGGACCTCTTGAAAATTTGCGGCATCTCGCAAAGAGGTACGGGGATGTCATCTCGTGGAAGGTGCTCGGCGCGCGCACATACCTGCTGGTACATCCCAAAGACATCGAGTCAGTTTTGGTGACCCATCACCAGCGGTTTACGAAAGGACGGGGAACGCTCGCCAATCCTGAGGTGTTTGGCAACGGTTTGCTTACCAGTGAGGGTGAATTCTGGATGCGGCAGCGGCGACTAAGCCAGCCTGCGTTCAATCACGCGAGCATCCGAAGCTACGCGCAAACCATGGCTCGCAGGGCGGAGGATGCGATCAGCGGTTGGAGCGAAGGCCAGTCGCTCGATATACACAGCAGGATGATGAGCGTCACGCTGGCAATCGCGGCAGCGACTCTGTTTGGCGTCGATGTTGGGCCTGTCACCGGAATTATCTCGGGGGCGCTTAAAGCCATCGGCTATCAGAACTCCGGGTTGCGCTTCTGGCAGCAGGTGTTCAAGATACCGACGCTTTCACGCTGGCGTTACCTTCGTGCGGCTCGGCAGCTGGATGGGATTGTTTACGGCATAATTCGAGAACGCCAGCAAGGAAACGGTTCGGGCGACCTCCTCTCCGACCTTCTGCGCGCGCGCGACGAGGATGGCAGCCCAATGACCGCCCAGCAGCTCCGCGACGAGCTGGTAACCATGCTACTCGCGGGACATGACACAACTGCACTAGCACTCACATGGACCTGGGTTCTTTTGGCCCAGCACCCCGCAGTGGAGCAGCGGTTGCACGATGAGCTCGATGGCGCACTTCAGGGCCGCATACCGAATGCGGATGACACGGCTAGACTCGTTTATACCAACCAGGTGATTCGTGAGTCCATGAGGCTCTACCCACCGGCCTGGCTAATTACGCGGCGGGCAGCCGAGCAGGTTGAAATAGGCGGCTACGCCATCCCCGCAGGAGCGAACGTACTGATCAGCCCGTGGCTGACGCAACGTGACGAACGATTCTATGACCGGGGTGAAGCCTTCGATCCTGACCGCTGGTCGAACGGGACTGCTAAAGGCATGCCGAAGTTTGCGTACTTTCCATTCGGGGGAGGGCCCCGCATGTGTATCGGGGCGGGATTTGCTTTAATGGAGGCACTTATCTTGCTGGCCGTAATTGCTCAGGAATTTCGCCTGACCCTCGTTCCGGGGCAGAACCTAAAACCCTGGCCCAGCATTACTTTGCGGCCAATCAGTGGAGTGCGGGTTCAAGTGATGGCACGAGAGGCCGCAACAAGCATTGCGACAGCAGAGGTCAATCGAAGTAACTAAGCGCCGCGGCCAAGATCGATGCCGAGTTTTTTAAGTTCCTCCGCGTAATATCGCCGAAGTAGAAGATCGAACTCTTCCCCGCCCTCCGGGATATCGCGTTTTTGGCTGCGGATCTTAGCTCGCGCGGTTTTGTCCACGCGATCCTCCATTTGCAGTAGGTTTGTGATCTCCCTCACAAGCGTCAGCCGAACCTCGTTCGAGTCTTTTCTGACACGCACATCGCGCGACTTTCGTAGTGCGGTCACGATCTTGTGCGAAAGATCGTTCACCTTATCACGCGATAACTTCATTGGATCGCCCGCATCGCGGCCGGACGCGCGGATAATCTTGCGCTGAGCTACTAACTGATTTTTGATGCGGCGAAACATTTCCTGATAAGAGACGTTTTCGCGCCGCATATACTCGCTGTACTCGTCGAGCAGGTCTCTAACTTCGTCGTTCAGCCTATCTTCGGTGGATAGGTCTTCTTCGATTACCGCGGCGATCGTGTCTGCAACCGCCGCAGGATTCACGGTTTCAAAGGTGGAGGGAGTGAGACGTTCTATAAGTTGTCGTGAGAGATAGCCGATAAATTCTCGCGCCAGGAGCATGCTCAGCGATCAGTGTAGCAGTTGAGGGCAAGGCTCATTAATGTGAGGAGTCGCCGCGATGGTTGGAAAGAAACTCGCTGTCGATGGCGCGACGACCTCGATAGCCATCCTCGACGTGGTGCCAGAAATTGATTCCTGTTTCACCGAGATGCCAGCAGAGGTAGACTTCTTTTCCACGGTAGAGAGTTGGGAAGTCCAACAGTCCCACCTCTGCGTCCTTTAGCTGACACCCCGTTGACTGGAGCTGTTCAACAGAACGTTTCAGGGATTCCGCAGCAGCTTGTTTTCGAGTTTTCAAGCTGAGAATTTTATCTCTGGGAGGCATCATGCCGCCGGACATGTGGATTTTCTGGTTGATGCGGTTCAGCTCAATTTCGGCCTGATCGTGCTCACTTTTGAACCCAATGATGCTACGCAGGGTTCTTTCCACTTCGGGAAGCATCGCCTCTGCTTCGACAAGTGTAAAGAATCGCGGCACTAGCGGTCCCTTTCCAAGCGTCTGGTTCCGTACTGAATAAGGGCCGAACTGTCTCGAGTCGGCAGAGAGATTCAGCCTCGCACATCGCAGCCACGAGCTCAGATCCCGTTTTGAGTGAAGTCTGGCCGCGTTTTCCCCGCCAGTATAACAGCGGCCGTTCATCGATAGATGAGGATCGGATTAATTTCGTCCCTTATGCTGAAAATTGCGAATCGGTATTCACACTTCGACGGCAGGCTCCCTCGAACGTGCAGCGGTCAAAGCGGCCGAACTGGGTGCGGAGGCTTTCCAGATTTTTTCCTCCAGTCCGAGGATGTGGCGTGCGAAAACGCCCGACCCGCTACAAGTCAGGCAGCTCCAGGAATTAAGACAGCGGCACAATCTAACACCACTCGTCGTTCACGACAGTTATCTGATCAACCTTGCTTCCGGTGACCCGGTGATCCGTACGAAGTCCATCGAGGGCTTCACGGGCGAGATCGAACGAGCTCTTCTTATCGGAGCCGATTACCTGGTCGCCCATCCAGGCAACTATAAGGATCTGACCATCGAGCAAGGTCTGCTGAACGTGGCTGAAGGGCTCGCCCGCGCCTGGCGCGCCGTGCACGCGGATCTTATCAGGAATCCGAAACTTACGATCCTGCTGGAGAATACGGCCGGAGCCAGGAATCAACTAGGTGGGCACTTTCAAGATTTGGCAACTCTGCGCGAATTGGCAAGCCCATTTCTCGGATTACCGCTCGGTTATTGTCTGGATACCTGCCATTGTTACGTGTTCGGCCGCGACATTTCGACGGAAGAAGGCCTCGCGCAGCTGATTCACGAGGCGGACGAAATACTGGGGCTCGACAACGTTCCGGTATTTCACGCTAACGACTCCAAATCGCAACTCGGATCGCGCCTCGACCGGCACGCTAATATCGGCGCTGGTTATATTGGAACGGAAGGCTTTCGCAGGATCCTGAATCATCCTCGGTTGCGTGAGACGGCCTTTATCCTAGAAACCCCGGTCGACAAACCGGGTGATGATCTCCGAAACGTGAAAGCATTGAAGGAGTTGGTCCCATTCCCGAACAAGCGTTTGACCACCAAAAGATCGAAGGCAAGTGGCACGAGCGGTGGCAAAACGATCCGTCGCTCTATGTAGCGGACGCCCCAGATAGGCCCAAATACTACGTGCTCGAGATGCTGCCTTACCCAAGTGGCAAGCTGCACATGGGACACGTGCGCAATTACTCGATCGGCGACGCACTGGCGCGTTACATGTGGATGCGAGGATACGACGTATTGCATCCGATGGGCTGGGATGCGTTCGGGCTCCCGGCTGAGAACGCCGCCATCAAGCGCGGCCTTCACCCGCATGATTGGACCGTCAGCAACATCGCGCAGATGAAGAAGCAGATGGCCCGGATGGGCTTCGGATACGACTGGGCTCGGGAGATTTCAACCTGCGAGCCCGAGTATTACCGGTGGAATCAGTGGTTCTTTCTGAAAATGTTCGAACGTGGCCTTGCGTATCAGAAAGAAGCACTCCTGAACTGGTGTCCGGAATGCCAGACGGTTTTGGCCAACGAACAGGTGGTGAACGGCTGCTGCTGGCGGCACGAAACAATTCGAGTGGAACAGCGCGCGCTCCGCCAATGGTTTCTGAAGATCACGGCTTATGCCAATGAACTTCTCGAGGACCTGAAAATACTGGCGGGTGGATGGCCCGAGCGTGTCCTGACGATGCAACGAAACTGGATCGGCCGTTCGGAAGGCGCCGAGGTCGATTTCACCTTGGAAGGTTCCGATCAAAGAATTCGGGTGTTTACAACTCGGATCGATACCATCTACGGCGCAACCTGCCTGATTCTCGCTCCTGAGCATCCGCTCGTGGACACGCTGATCACCAACGAGGAGGATAAGGCTCGCGTCAAGAGCATGATCGACAGTGCCGCGCGCAAAGATCCTGGGGAACTGGAAAAAGAAGGACTGTTCACGGGTCATTTCGCAATCCGGCCATTCGGTTTTGCGAAGGTACCCATCTGGGTCGGCAATTTCGTTCTCATGGGCTACGGCACTGGCGCGATTATGGCCGTTCCTGCCCATGATGAGCGAGATTTTGAGTTCTGCCGGAAGTACGGGCTTCCAGTCGTTCCCGTTGTTCGCCCTACGAACGGAACACTTGCCGATGGCACCACAATGAACGAGCCGTTTACAGAGGACGGCATCGTCGAAAATTCTGGTGAATGGTCCGGCTTGCCTAGCCACGAGGCTCGTGGGCGAATGACATCGTATGCGCGCGAGCATGGTTTCGGAGAGTCCGCCATCACGTTCCGCATCAAGGATTGGGGGATATCGCGGCAGCGGTATTGGGGCACACCCATTCCGATCATTCATTGCCCGCAGTGCGGAATGGTACCCGTGCCCGAGAAAGACCTTCCGGTCGTGTTACCACTGAAAGTCACGATCACTGGCGAGGGCGGATCGCCGCTCGCGTCCGTTGACTCTTTCATCAACGTTCATTGCACCAAGTGCGGCACCGCTGCACGGCGCGAAAGCGACACGATGGATACTTTCGTTGATTCGTCGTGGTATTTCTACCGCTACTGCGATCCGCACAATGCCTCGCAGCCGTTCGCAACCGAAATCGCAGCCAAGTGGTTCCCGATTGACCAATATATCGGCGGCGTCACGCATGCCATTCTGCACCTCATCTACTCGCGGTTTTGGACAAAGGTCATGCGCGACATAGGTCTAATCCACAATCGGGAGCCCGTGAAGAACCTCTTCACGCAAGGCATGGTTCTGAAGGACGGCTCAGCCATGTCGAAGTCGAAGGGCAATGTTGTCGACCCCGACGAGATGGTGGAGCGTTATGGGGCCGACACTTGCCGTTTATACGTTCTTTTCGCCGTTCCTCCCGAACGCGACATGGACTGGAGTGAATCGAGCGTCGAGGGCCAGTTCCGTTTCCTAGGCCGCATTTATCGCTTCGTCACTCGCAATATCGATCGCCTCGACAACGCTGTTGAGCCGAGCAACAGCGATCGAGAAGCTCTGCGCAAGCTGCATCAGACCGTGCGCAAAATAACAGGCGATTTCGACAGCCGGTGGCATTTCAATACCTCAATCGCGTCCTTGATGGAACTCGTCAATACTCTATACAGCCTCGAAGACAAGCTGACAGCAGCGTCCCTGCACGAAATCCTCGAGAAGTTGAGCCTCATGCTCGCGCCGTTCGCTCCTTACACCTCCCAAGAGCTCTGGTCGGCCCTCGGGCATTCCGATCCCGTTTTCCGTCACCCGTGGCCCACTTTTGATCCCGAACTCGCCAAGGAAGATCTCGCAGAAATCGTTGTTCAAGTAAACGGAAAGTTGCGTGGGCACCTCCAAGCCCCGTTTGGTACAGAGCAGGAGGAACTTCGCAAGCTTGCACTCGGGTTGGACAAAGTTCTACCGTTTCTCGACGGGAAACAGGTGGTGAAGGCCGTGGTTGTTCCTGACAAGCTCGTCAATATTGTCGTGAAATAGAGAATAGTTTGGATCTTCACCCATGCCGTCGAATCCACGGAGGATATCTGATGCAGCCCAATGAGAAGAATCGCCGCGGTTTCATGAAGGAGGCCACCGGCGCTGCGGCGCTCGCGACCACTGTCTTTACGAGTAACTTGAAAGGCGCTAACGACAAGATCAGTGTCGCGTTCGTTGGACTCGGCCAGATGGGTCGAAGCAACTTGCACTTTGCAATGCAGCAGCCTGAGGTGGAAGTGGTCGCTTTGTGTGACGTATATCAGCCATGCCTCGATTTGGCGATGAAACAGGCCAACAACAAGCCTAAGGCGACAAAGGATTTCCGCACGATTCTGAACGACAAGTCAATCGATGCAGTTTGCGTGGCAACACCCGACCACTGGCATCCGTATCTCACCGTCGAAGCTTGTAAGGCGGGAAAAGACGTCTATGTGGAGAAACCCATCTCGGTCACTGTCGCTGAAGGACAAAAGATGGTGGCCGCCGCGCGCAAGTACAACCGTGTCGTTCAGGCCGGCACCATGCAGCGCAGCGCGGAGCATTTCCAAAAAGCGATCGAGATCTTGAAGAGCGGGCAACTCGGCAAGATCGAGTCAGTCCATACTTGGAACATCGGGCATGTGAATCCGGACGGTATGGGAAACCCACCGGACTCCGACCCACCCGCGAATCTCGATTGGAACCTGTGGTTAGGCCCGGCGCCCAACCGCCCGTATAACCTGAACCGGTTTGGCTACGATATCGAACACCCGGAGCGCCCGCGGTGGTTCTCCAATTTCCGCTGGTTTTGGGATTACGCGGGTGGCATGATGACCGACTGGGGTGTCCACCTTCTTGACATCGTTCAGGCCGGCTTCAACGAGGAGCAGCCGAAGTACATCAGCGCATTCGGAGGAAAGTGGTACCTCCAGGACAATCGTGAGACTCCAGATGCGTTGCGCGTGACCTACGAATATCCAAGCGGTTGGATTGCAACCTATGAAAATCGGAATAACAATGGGCAGTCGATGTTCAAGAAAGAATACGGAATTCTTTTATATGGCACGAATGGCACCATGTTCATCGACCGGTCCGAATACTTCGTCACTCCGGAGCTTCGGCGTGACCTGGAGCCGGGCAGCTTTGTGCCAATGATGCCTGAGCTACAGATGAAAGCGGTTTCCTCCGGCAACTTCAATCACTGGAAGAACTTCGTATCCTGCATCAAATCCCGCGAAAAGCCCGTCAGCGACATCGAAATCTGCTATAAATCGACCACCACTTGCCTTCTGGGCAATGTCGCGCTGAGGTCGGGAGCCCGGCTGGAGTTTGACGTCGAAAAGCAGACGCTCACTGATTCAAGTCTCGGCAAGTGGCTGACCAACGAACATCGAGACCCCTGGACGTTGTCCGTATAAGACTTGGGCCGCACGATCTGAGCGGCCGAAACGAAGTTTCGGGTCAGCGCTTCCCGCGCAATCGCCAGTCCGAAGTTTCCGTTCGAGTACTCAAATAGCCCGTAATGAACCCTTGCCCCCTTTTCCGTCATCTATTTAAACGGAGGTACTTATAGGCAATTCGTTGGGGTCGTTCTAAGCTAAGAGTAAAGGCGGCGGGAGCTTTGACCACCGATACTGTAATCCGGGCTGAGTCACTGGCAAAGATATATCGCTCGGGCGCGAGCGAGCTGCGGGTTTTCGAGCATCTTTCGCTCGAAGTTCGCGCCGGCGAAAGACTTGCCATAATCGGCGAATCGGGCTCAGGAAAGTCGACTTTGCTTCATCTGCTTGGCGGCTTGGACAGGCCATCCAGCGGCACGATCTACTTCGGAACCCAGAATATCGGGGCCTTGACAGATCGGGAATTGGCGGAGTTCAGGAACCGCGAGCTTGGCTTCGTCTGGCAGAACCCGTCGTTGTTGCCGGAGTTCACTTCGCTTGAAAACGTAATGATGCCGCTGCTGATTCGCGGTTTGGACGTGAAGGAAGCATCGGCAGCAGCTCGAAGTCGTCTGGATGAAGTGGGGCTTGGAGCTCGCGAGACCCATCGTGCCGGAGAGCTGTCCGGGGGTGAGCAGCAGAGGATTGCGTTGGCGCGTGCTTTGGTAGGGAATCCGAGGTTTCTGATGGCGGATGAGGCAACCGGTAACCTGGACCACAGGACTGGTGAGATGATTGCAGGTCTGCTGTCGGAACTTCACGCAACGCACGGGCTCACTTCGATTTTTGTGACGCACAACCTGGGATTCGCGGAACAATGTGATCGAGTCTTACAGTTAGATAAGGGCAGTTTGTTCACTCCAGCGGACCTGGAGCTGCAGCCTGCCGGAATTGGACGAGACGCAACCCGTCTTGACGGTGGCAATTATGTTTGAACGTTATACCGAGAAAGCCCGCCGCGTAATCTTCTTTGCAAGGTACGAAGCGAGCCAGTTCGGAAGCCCTTACATCGAAACCGAGCACTTGCTGCTCGGTCTGCTTCGTGAGGATAAGGCGCTCGCAAACCGGTTTCTGCGGTCGCACGCGGCCATCGAATCGATTCGCAAGCAAATTGAGGCACATACCACTGTGCGCGAGAAGGTTTCCACGTCGGTGGACCTTCCGCTTAGTCACGAATGCAAACGAGTATTGGCGTATGGGGCGGAAGAGGCGGAGCGCCTCAGTCACAAGCACATCGGAACGGAGCATCTTCTTCTCGGATTGTTGCGCGAAGAGAAAAGCTTTGCCGCCGAAATCTTGCACGAGCGTGGATTGCGATTGTCAGCGGTTCGAGAGGAAATCGCTAGATCAGCCTCAGAGAAAACTACTTCGAGCCGGCCCAAAGAAAGCTCCCTTCTCGCTGAATTCAGCCGCGATCTTACGCAGGCAGCCGTGGACGGGATGCTGGACCCGTTGATTGGGCGCGATTCTGAACTCGACCGAGTGGTTCAGATTCTCTGCCGCCGTACCAAGAACAACCCAGTGTTGATCGGTGAGCCCGGCGTTGGTAAAACCGCGATTGTGGAGGGGTTGGCCCAACGCATTGCGGACGGGGACGTGCCTTCGTTCCTATCTGACAAGCGCATTCTGGCGCTTGACCTCTCACTGATCGTTGCCGGCACAAAGTACCGCGGGCAATTTGAAGAACGCCTGAAAACCATCATGAAAGAGCTGATGGAAAATCAGAACGCGATCATTTTCATCGACGAGTTGCACACTCTTGTAGGCGCTGGATCCGCCGAGGGGTCGCTCGATGCAGCAAACATACTGAAACCGGCTCTGTCGCGCGGTGAAATTCAGTGTATCGGCGCGACTACGCCTGCCGAATACCGCAAATCCATCGAGAAGGACCGCTCGCTCGAGCGCCGGTTCCAGGCAGTCAAAGTGCCCCCGCCAAGTGAAACCGATGCCATCCGCATCCTCTTTGGCATCAAGGAGCGTTATGAGAAATTCCACGCCGTAGCGTACACGGATGAAGCTATCGAATCGGCTGTTTACACCTCTACGCGTTTTATTCCAGACCGCTTCTTACCTGATAAAGCAATTGACCTGATCGATGAGGCTGGCGCACGGGTGAAGCTGCGGCAAACGACTCTTCCATCTGAAGTCGCCGATATTCAGAAGCGTATCAAGTTCATCGTCCACCGCATGGAGAATGCGATTGCGAACCATGAATTCGAGAAGGCTCGCTTCTACTCTGATGAAGAGCGCAAGGAACGTGAGAACCTTCGGCAGCTCCGCGAAAAATACAATCTCGACGACACGTCTACAGGCCTGGTGACCAAAGACGACATCGAAGACGTAGTCGCCCGCTGGACGGGCGTACCGATGACCTCCATCAAAGAGGAAGAAGTTTCGAAGCTTCTCCGAATTGAAGAGGAATTACACAAGCGCGTCATCAGCCAGGAGAAGGCGATTTCCGCTTTGGCCAGGGCCATTCGACGTTCTCGCGCAGGATTGAAGTCACCGAAACGGCCGGCTGGTTCGTTCCTGTTCCTCGGGCCAACTGGCGTCGGTAAGACCGAAGTCGCGAGAGCTTTGGCTGAGTTTCTGTTCGGAAGTGAGAAATCGCTGATTCGCTTCGATATGTCGGAGTTCATGGAGAAGCACTCGATTTCGAAGCTCATCGGCTCACCTCCGGGGTACGTGGGCTACGAGGAAGGCGGCCAGCTCACTGAGCGCGTAAAGCGAGCGCCCTACTCGGTCATATTGCTGGATGAGATCGAGAAGGCTCACCCGGACATCTACAACATCCTGTTGCAGGTGTTTGAGGACGGGCAGCTGACCGATGGGCTCGGCAACACCGTCGATTTCAAGAACACGATCATCATCATGACTTCGAACCTTGGTGCGCGGTTCCTGGATAAGCGCGGCCAAATCGGGTTCTCGGCGCCTACCGTGGGCGGCGGTATCCCGCAAAAGATCGAAGATCAGGTGATGAGTGAGGTGAAACGGGCCTTCAATCCGGAGTTCCTGAACCGGTTGGACGAGACAATCCTGTTCACTTCACTGACCGACGAGGATCTGATCAAGATCGTCGAACTGCTGGTCGAACAGATCAATCAGAATCTGGTTGCCAAACAGATCAAGATCAGGCTGGAGCCGGATGCCGCGAAGTATGTTCTCGATAAGACCTGTGGTGACCGTAGCTATGGGGCACGCCCCTTGCGGCGCGCACTGCAGAAGTACATCGAGGATCCACTCTCAGAGGCACTGATCCAGGGTTCGCTTCCCCGCCCTGCAGAGTTTCAGATCTACCTCGGCGAGAACGGATTGTACTGTCGGCAAGTGGGCGACCTCGAAGGTCAACCGGTGGCGGCAGGCGCAAACGAAGAAACAACTCTTGGGGCCGGAACACCGCTGTACATCTTCTGAAGCGACGAACTGCTTGAACAAGGGGGCGAGACTTGGTCTCGCCCCCTTTTTGCGTCGACACAAGACGTCGCTGATCATTCCGAGACAATGAATTT
>Ga0308175_100003348_pt1 | contig 11079 bp, 8 predicted proteins | sample PhyCR1_3_FD_203893 | JGI IMG/M metagenome (GOLD analysis project Ga0308175, IMG submission 203893) | Soil microbial communities from UC Gill Tract Community Farm, Albany, California, United States - DLSLS.C.R1 | ecosystem: Environmental > Terrestrial > Soil > Agricultural land | place: USA... | reverse complement strand
CCCGGTCGCGTACCTCCACGGTCAGCGCGGCGTCGCCGACCTCCAGCATCACCGTGAGGTCGGCGCTGCCGCTGTGCAGGACGACGTTGGTCGCCAGTTCGCTGACGACCACGGCGAGCGCCTCTTGCGCCGCTCCGGACAGCCGGCGGCTGTGCGCCACCGCCTTTGCCAGCCGCCGCAGTTGGGGTACGGCATGCGCAGACGCCGCGAGAGCGGCCACCGCCAGGACCCGCCCGGCACCGGCAGGCGCCGGCTCGTGAAGGCACTCGGATCTCGCAGGCTCATCCACATCGAGGGACGCCCCACCGGGGCTCGCATACGTCACGTTGCTCACGCCGTGCTCCTGCTTGGCATCCGACCGTGTCGACGGCGGGCCCCGCCGCTCCTCGCGGACCCGGGGACTTACGGATTTCAACAGTGCCCGCCGCCCGGGGCAGCGGCAATCAGGGCAGACTGAGTACGGATACGCAAACAACGAGGTTGTGTGTGTGAAATCGGGGTGACGAACCATGCCGGACGCCGGAACAGGGGGCGGCGTCGAGGCCGCGTTGCTGAGACGGCTCGCCTCGGCGCTCGACCCGGACGGGCCCGGACGCCCCGTCCTGCTGCTGGTCGAGGGTCCCGCGGGGACCGGCAAGAGCCGCCTGCTGCATCGGTTCGCGGCGGCCCGGGCCGAGACCGTGCACCGGGCGGCCCCCGACGGGCCGCCGCCCGGCCACGGCCCCATGCTGCTCATCGCCGAGGACGTGCACCGCGCGGCGCCCGCCGACACCGCAGGCCTGCGTGCTCTGCTCGCCGCCCCGCCCGCTCACCTCGCGTGCGTCCTGAGCTACCGCCCCGAGGAACTCACCGAGCCGGGGCTGGCCCTGGGACCCGACACCGAGTTCCCGGCCTCCCTCACAGTGGTACGGCATGTCCTCGGGCCGCTCGACGTCGACGCCGTCCGCCGGATGGCCGACCACGCGCTCGGTGCGGGCCGTTGTCCGGACGGCCTGGCCGACGCCCTGCACCGCGCCTCCGGGGGCGTCGCGCAGACCGTCGCCGACCTGCTCGACGGGCTGGTCGCTGACTTCCCCGCCGACGGTCGGCCGCTTCCCTTGGCCCTCGGCCGGCTGGACGCCCCTCCCCGCCTCGACGCCCTGGTTCTGCGGCGTACCGCCGCCGTGCCCGAAGAGCACCGGCAGATCGTCTTCGCCGCCGCCGTCCTCGACGAGCCCGCCGCATCCCGTGACCTCGCCGTCGTGTCGGGCCTCACCGGCCGGGCCGGTCACGACGCCCTGGCGGCAGCCCTGCGCGCAGCGGCCCTGGTCGAGCACGGCGACGACCGGTACGGCTTCGTCTCACCCCTCGCTGCCTCCGCCGTCCGGCGCGCGGCGACCGGGCCCGTTCGCGAGGTACTGCACCGACGGGCCGCGCGCCTGCTCACCGGACGCCATCCCGTCCCGTGGGAACGCGTGGCCGGCCATCGCCGCGCCTGCGGCGACGAACGGGGCTGGCTGCACGCTGTGGAACGCGCCGCACAGCAGTACGAGGACGCCGGCGAGCAGCAGCGTGCCGTGGGCCTTCTGGAGTCGGCGCTGGCGACCGCCTCGGTCCCCGAGCAGGCCCGCTCCCGGCTCGCCATGCTGCTCGCCCGCTGCGCGGTGGTGGGCATGCGCTCCGACCAGACGCTGAAGGTTCTCCGGCACATCGTCGCCGACCCGGGCCTGCCCCTTGCCGTGCGCGGTGAGATCCGTCTGGACCTCGGACTCCTGCAGTGCAACCAGATGGGCCTGGTCATCGAAGGCCGGCACGAACTCGCCTGCGCCGTCGACGAGTTGCAGGACCGGCCGGCGCCGATGGCCCGGGCGATGTCGGCGCTCGCCATGCCGTACGGACCGGACGCGTCGTTCGCCGAGAACATCGTCTGGAGCGAGCGGGCCGTGGCCGTCGCGGACGAGTCGGGAGACCCCGTGGTTCAGGCCGCCGTCGCCGCGAACCACGTGAGCGTCCTGCTCAACAGTGGTGACCCGGCCGCCTGGAGGCTCATCGAGCGCCTGCCCCGCGACAGCGACCTCGTCGGCTGCCGGCAGCAGACCGCCCGCGGCCTGTGCAACGCGGCGGACGCGGTGGTGTGGCTCGGCCACTACGAGAAGTCGCGTGCCCTGCTCGCCGAGGGCGTCGATCTGGCCGCGCGCAGCGGCGCCGTCTACGCCGAGCACACCGGCCGCGGCTGCGCCCTCGTCCTCGACTGGGCGACCGGCCGCTGGTCCGGACTGGCCGATCGGTGCCGCGCGTTCGTCGACGAGGCCGGCGACATGCCCTACCTCACCTCCGACGCCCGGATGGTCCTCGGACTGCTCGCCCTGTCCCGCGGCGAATGGGCGGACGCGGTCGCCCACTTGACCGGCCCCGAAGCGGCCGATCTCGACACCGGTCCGGTACCGATCTCGGCGACCGTGTCCGGTGCCCTGACCAGACTCGCCCTCGCTCACGACGACATCGCCGGTGCGGCCGCGGAGGCCGCCGCCGCGTGGAAACGGTTGCGCGCCAAGGGTCTGTGGGCCTGGGCCGCGGAACTCGCCCCCTGGGCGGTGGAAGCGGCCCTGCGGGCCGGCGACGCGTCCACCGCGAGCGCGATGGCCGACGAGTTCGCGGCCGGACTGGAGGGCCGCGACGCGCCGTCGGCCGAGGCCGCTCTCGCATGGACCCGCGGCGTCCTCGCCGAGCACACGGGGAAGACGGCCGAGGCCGCCGCGTTCTACGAGAGGAGCGCCGCCGCGTACCGCGGGCTGCCCCGCCCCTACCACGAAGCCCTCACCTCGGCGAGCGCCGCCCGCTGCGCCCTCGCCCTGGACGGCGACAGCGGCGCCGCGCTCGCGGCGCTCACCGACTGCGCCACGGTGTTCGACTCGCTCAGCGCGCCGTGGGACGCCGCCCGCACCCGCGCCGACCTGCGCCTTCACCAGCCCGCCGGGGAACGCCGGTCCCCCGGGCGCCCCCGGTACGGCGATGTGCTCTCGCCGCGCGAGGCGGAGGTCGCGGAACTCGCCGCCGCGGGCATGTCCAACCGGGAGATAGCCGCCACCCTGCACCTGTCCCCGCGGACCGTCGAGCAGCACGTCGCCCGGGCACTCCAGAAGATCGGCGTGCGCTCCCGGCAGCAACTCGCCCAGGCCCTCGAAGCGGCCTCGAATTGATTGCGTATCCGTGCGTACGGGCCCCGGATGGTCAACCAGCCGCGAGCGCGCCAGGATCGACCCGTTGCAGCGCCGCCCCGTTCCCCCCACGCGGCGCTGCAACCGCCCCCCTCACTCACGCGATTCGGCCTTGGCGGAGCGGGTCGCCGCCCCAGCCCCATCTCGTTGCGCCGCTCTTACTCCTCGGCCGTGCGGTAGTTCTCGGCGTGGTTGTGCACCACGTCCAGCAACTCCCACGGCTCCCTGAGCGCCTCATGCAGTTCGTCGTCCTCGACCGCCACCGCCCGGCCCACCGCGCGCAGCCGCTCGCGCACCGCAGCGTTCGTCAGCGGAGCTGCGCGTCGAACGCCTCGTACGCCCGCTCGTCGAAGAGGACGAAGCGCGCCTCCTCGACCGAGGTCGGTGTGTCCCGCACCGCCCGCACCGCGATGCGGGCCGCGTCGTCCATCGGCCAGCGGTAGACGCCGGTGGAGACGGCCGGGAACGCGACCGTGCGGGCGCCGAGTTCGTCGGCGACCTTCAGGGACTCGCGGTAGCAGGCGGCGAGGAGTTCCGAGCGGTCCTCGGTGGCGGACCAGACCGGGCCCACCGTGTGGATGACCCAGCGGGCGTCCAGCGCGCCGGCCGTGGTGGCGACCGCCTGTCCGGTGGGCAGGCCCTTGCCGTACCGCGAGGCGCGCAGCGCGCGGCACTCCTCGAGGATCGCGGCGCCGCCCCTGCGGTGGATCGCGCCGTCCACGCCTCCGCCGCCGAGCAGGGAGGAGTTGGCGGCGTTGACGATCGCGTCGGCGCTCTGCCGGGTGATGTCGCCCTGGACGAGGGTGATGGTGGTCATGTCTGCCTCAGTCTCCGCCAGACGGCCTTGGCCGCGTTGTGCCCCGACATGCCGTGCACGCCGGGGCCCGGCGGGGTGGCCGAGGAGCAGATGAAGACGGCCGGATGGGGGGTGTGGTACGGGAACAGGGACAGTCTGGGGCGCAGCAGCAGCTGGAGCCCGGAGGCCGCGCCGCAGGCGATGTCACCGCCGACGTAGTTGGCGTTGTGGGCGGCGAGTTCGGCGGGGCCCGTGGTGGCGCGGGCGAGGACGCGGTCGCGGAAACCGGGGGCGAAGCGCTCCAGTTGGCGTTCTATGGCCTCGGTGAGGTCGCCTCGCCAGCCGTTCGGGACGTGGCCGTAGGCCCAGAAGACGTGCTTGCCCTCAGGTGCCCGGGTGGGGTCGGCCACGCTGGGCTGGACGGTGATCAGGAACGGCCGGTCGGGGGCGCGGCCCGCGCGGGACGCGGCGTGCAGCGCGGTGCCGATCTCGGCCTGGCTCGCGCCGACCTGCACGGTGCCGGCGATCCGGGCCTCGGGGGCGGTCCAGGGGACCGGGCCGTCCAGCGCGTAGTCGATCTTGAAGACGCTGGGGCCGTAGCGGAAGCGGTCGTAGTGGCCGCCGAAGCCGGCGATGCGGGCGAGCGCGGCGGGCGAGGTGTCGAACACGTACGCGCGGGCCGGCGGCAGGTCGTCGAGGCGCTTGACCTCGTAGTCGGTGTGGACGGTGCCGCCGAGATCCGTGAGGTAGGCGGCGAGGGCGTCCGAGATGGCCTGGGAGCCGCCACGGGCCAGGGGCCAGCCGCGGGCGTGCGCGGCCAGCGCGAAGACCAGGCCGATGGCGCCGGTGGCGAAGCCGCCGAGGGGCGCCATCACATGGGCGACGAGGCCGGAGAACAGGGCCTTGACGGGCTCGTCGCGGAAGCGGCGCATCAGCAGGGTGGAGGGCGGCAGTCCGGCGAGGCCGAAGCGGGCCAGGGTCACCGGGTCGCGGGGCAGCGCGGTCGACGGCAGGGACATGAAGTCCCTGGCCAGGGTGTCCCACCTGGCCAGGAACGGCTCGACCAGCCTGCGGTACGCGCCCGCGTCGCGCGGGCCGAAGGAGGCCGCCGTCTCGGCGACGGACCGGGCCAGCACGGCCGCGCTGCCGTCCGGGAACGGGTGCGCCATCGGCAGGCCCGCGTGCACCCACCGCAGGCCGTACCGCTCCAGGGGCAGGGCACGGAAGGCGGGCGAGTTGATACCGAGGGGGTGGGCGGCCGAGCACGGGTCGTGCCGGAAGCCGGGCAGCGTCAGCTCCTCGGTGCGCGCGCCGCCGCCGACGGTGGACCGCGCCTCGAACAGGGCGACGGAGTGGCCCCTGCGGGCCAGCTCCACGGCAGCGGTCAAACCGTTCGGTCCCGCACCCACCACGACCGCATCGAGCATCGACGGCACCTTCGGACTCCTTCGTCAGCCGATGGCCACTCGCGATCAGGATATGCCGGTGGCCCCGCGGTGACCGGGGCCGGGTGCCTCAGCCGCCCGTACCCAGCAGGTGCGCCACGCGGCGGGCGGTGGCGGCGTCCCGGGCGGCGGTGAACGGCAGTGTGTTGCCACCGGTCACCCGGAACGGCTCACCGGTGAGCGTGAGGTGGGCGCCGCCCGCCTCCTCGACCAGCAGCAGGCCGGCCGCGTGGTCCCAGGCCGCCTCCCAGGAGAACGCGACGGCGTCCAACTCGCCCCGGGCCACGGCGAGATACTCCAGTCCCGCGGAGCCGCAGGGGCGCGGGGCCAGGCCGTCGGTCCACAGGGCGCGCAGCGCGTGCTTCTGCTCGTCGGTGGTGAAGTCCGGGTGGGAGGTGGCGACGGCGAGGTCGCGGCCGGGCTCGGGCGGGCCCGCGAACAGCCGCTCGCCGTCGAGGAAGGCGCCCCGGCCGCGGACGGCCGTGGCCAACCGGTCCGGTACGGGGGCGTAGGTCCAGGAGGCCTGGACGACGCCCCGGTGGGCGAGCGCGACCAGCGTGCAGAAGCCCTCGTCGCCGTGCACGAACTGTCGGGTGCCGTCGACCGGGTCGATGATCCAGACCGGCGCGTCGCCCCGTATCGCCTCGTAGGTGGCCGGGTTGGCGTGCACCGCCTCCTCGCCGACCACGACCGAGCCGGGCAGCAGGGCGCCGAGGACTTCGGTGAGCCGCTGCTCGGCGAGCCGGTCGGCGTCCGTGACCAGGTCGTGCGGGCCGCTCTTGCGGTCCACCTCGTGCTCGGCGAGGTGGCGAAAGCGGGGCAGGATCTCGGCCGCCGCGGCCTTGCGGACCGCTTCCTCCACGTCGGCCGAGCCGCGGGTGAGAAACTCCTCGATGGTTTCCGTTTCGTCGATCATGTCCTCCATGAGACCACGTGCCACTGACAATCCCCGCCCGGTCGGTGGACACCGGGTGGAATCGGGATGAAGAGCGGGTGCCGGACCGGCCGTCAGCGGCCGACCGCATACCCCTGCATCCCGCGCGGGTTCGCGGCGGCCGACAGGATGCCCGTCTCCGGGTCCCGGGCCACCGCGCACAGGCGGCCCTCCGACCAGCTGGGGCCGACCGTGACGTCGTGGCCACGGCGGCGCAGTTCGTCGATCACCCCGGGATCCGTTCGGGACTCCACGGTGACGCTGCCGGGGCGCCGGCCGCGCGGGTAGAAGGAGCTGGGGAAGCTGTCGTTGTGCCAGTTCGGGGCGTCGATCGCGCCCTGCAGGTCGAGGCCGCCGCGGACCGGGGCGCGCAGCACGGCGGCGAGGAAGAAGTGCGGCTGCCACTGGTCCTGCTGGTCCCCGCCGGGCGTGCCGAACGCCATGACCGGGACGCCGCCGCGCAGCGCGAGGGACGGGGTCAGGGTGGTGCGGGGGCGGCGGCCCGGGGTGAGGGAGTTCGCCAGCCCCTCCTCCAGCCACGTCATCTGCAGCCGGGTGCCGAGCGGGAAGCCGAGTTCGGGCACGACCGGGTTGGACTGCAGCCAGCCGCCGCTGGGCGTGGCCGCGACCATGTTGCCCCAGCGGTCCACGACGTCCAGGTGGCAGGTGTCGCCGCGGGTGCTGCCGTCGGCGGCCACCTGGGCCTCGCCGGTCAGGTCCGCGACGGTCGGCTCGCCCGCGCCCATCGGGCTGAAGCCGGGAGCGTCGCCTCCCACGCGCGCGTGCGCCTGCGCGGGCAGGCGCGGGGAGCGCCCGCCCGGGCTGCCGGGGCGCAGCTCGTAGGAGGCCTTCTCGCCGATGAGGGCACGGCGGCCGGCGTTGTACCCGTCCGACAGCAGGGCGGCGAGCGGCACGTCGGCCGCGTCCCCGTACCAGGCCTCCCGGTCGGCCATGGCCAGCTTGCAGCCCTCGATCAGCAGGTGGACGTAGTCCGCCGAGCCGTACGCGGGCAGCTCGGTCGGGAGCAGCGCCAGTTGCTGGAGGAAGGCGGGGCCCTGGCTCCACGGGCCGGCCTTGCACACGGTCCAGCCGTTCCAGTCGTAGGTCACCGGCGCCTCGTAGCCGGCCGACCAGCCGGCCAGGTCGGCCTCGGTGAGGGTGCCGGTGTGCCGCCGTCCGCTGGTGTCCAGCGTGGGCCGCCGGGACTGCCGCACCAGGGCCTCGGCGATGAAGCCGGAGCGCCACACCTCGCGCGCGGCGTCGATGCGCGCCTCGCGGCCGCCGGCCCGGGCGGTCTCGGCCAGCAGCCGCCGCCAGGTGGCGGCCAGGGCGGGGTTGCGCAGCAGTTCGCCGGGCCGGGGCGCCCGGCCGCCGGGCAGGTACACCTCGGCGGAGGAGGTCCACTCGGTCTCGAACAGCTCCCGTACGCTCTCCACGGTCGCGCCGATCTTCTCCACGGGCGCGTGCCCGTGTTCGGCGTATCCGATGGCGTACTTCAGGACGTCCTCGAGCGACCTGGTGCCGTGGTCGCGCAGGAGCAGCAGCCAGGCGTCGAATGCGCCGGGCACGGCGGCGGCGAGCGGTCCGGTGCCGGGTACGAGGTCCAGACCGAGCCCCCGGTAGTGCGCGACGGTGGCGGCGGCCGGGGCGACGCCCTGCCCGCACAGCACGCGCACCCCGCCGCCGGCCGGCGCGAGCAGGAGGGGCACCTCGCCGGCGGGCCCGTTCAGGTGCGGTTCCACCACGTGCAGCACGAAGGCGCCGGCCACGGCCGCGTCGAAGGCGTTGCCCCCGTCCTCCAGCACCGCCATCGCCGACTGGGAGGCCAGCCAGTGCGTGGCTGACACCATGCCGAAGGTGCCCTGAAGGGTGGGCCGGGTGGTGAACCGCATCTGTCACCTCGGTGCTCGCGCGTGTGGGCCGGGTCCACCAGTATCAAAGACGCCCGGCCCAGACGCCGTGGAGGTTCGGCCCGGCTCCCGTGGCCATTCCTTCACCTCCTCCACCGGGAACACCACCGCGGCCCCCTGCGTTGATCTCCTGATGGAAGAGGGAGGCCCAGGCAGTGCACGGTGAGTACAAGGTGCCCGGCGGCAAGCTGGTCGTCGTGGACGTGGCGGCCGAGGACGGTGTACTGCGCGATGTGCGCGTGGCGGGCGACTTCTTCCTGGAGCCGGACGAGGCGCTCGACGCGGTGAACCGGGCGCTCGAGGGCGCCCCGGCGGACACCGACGCGACCGGGCTGGCGGCGCGGATCGACGCGGCGCTGCCCGCGGGGACGGTCATGTACGGCCTGACCTCGGAGGGCGTCGGGATCGCGGTGCGCCGGGCGCTCGCGCACGCCACGGACTGGACCGACTACGACTGGCAGCTCATCCACGAGGGCCCGCAGCCGCCGGCGCTGCACATGGCCCTGGACGAGGTCCTGACCGCCGAGGTGGCGGCGGGCCGCCGGCCGCCCACGCTGCGGGTGTGGGAGTGGGGCGCGCCGTCGGTGATCATCGGAAGCTTCCAGTCGCTGCGCAACGAGGTGGACCCGGAGGGCGCCGCCCGGCACGGCATCGAGGTGGTGCGGCGGATCTCCGGCGGCGGCGCCATGTTCGTGGAGCCCGGCAACACGATCACGTACTCCCTGTCGGTGCCCGAGTCGCTGGTGCAGGGCCTGTCCTTCCAGGACAGCTACGCCTATCTGGACGACTGGGTGCTCGGCGCCCTCGGCGAGATGGGCATCCGCGCCTGGTACCAGCCGCTGAACGACATCGCCACCGACCAGGGCAAGATCGCGGGCGCGGCGCAGAAGCGGGTCGTCGGGCCGGGCGGCGGTCCCGGGGCCGTGCTGCACCACGTGACCATGTCGTACGACATCGACGCGGACAAGATGCTCGAGGTGCTGCGGATCGGGCGGGAGAAGCTGTCCGACAAGGGCACCAGGAGCGCGAAGAAGCGGGTCGATCCGCTGCGCCGGCAGACGGGGCTGCCGCGGGACGCGGTCATCGAGCGGATGATCGAGTCGTTCCGGGGGCGGTACGGCCTCGTGGCCGGCAAGGTGGCGGAAGGGGAACTGGCGCGGGCCGAGGAGCTGGCGCGGACGAAGTTCACCTCCCCGGAGTGGACCGCCCGCGTCCCCTGACCGGACATAACGGGATTTGCAACACGGCGTCCATGAGCCTCGGTTACCGGCCGGGCACACAGCGAGTTCGCCCTTCCGCCGCACAGGGAGTCGTGTGACACTGTCGTCCCAGCCCACCCCGCGGGACCCTTCCGCGCCCCCTTCCCCCACGAGAAGTGCGCCGTGCGTTCACTGCCTCTGCCGCTCGCCCTGACCGCGCGCCTGACGCCGGTCGTCGTACTCGCCTGCGCCGGCTGGGCGTTGTCGTCGGGTCCGGCCGCACCGACGGCCGCCGATCACCGGCCGGCCCAGCGGACACCCACCGGCTCGGCGTCCGCGCCGTCGTCCACCGCGGTGTCGAAGTCGTACAAGGCCGCGCCCGCCCCTTGCTCCAGCGTGCCCGTGGCGACCGTCAAGTCCCTGGTGCCCGGGGCGAAGACGGCGGGCAAGGAGATCCCGTCGACGGACACCTCGCTGCGCCGCACCTGCTCCTGGAACGCCCTCCAGGGCTACGACTACCGCTGGCTCGACGTCTCGTTCGAGATCACCGGCTCGGACGACGCCGCGAAGAAGGAGTACCAGCAGCGCGTCACGGAGAAGAGCGGCGGAGGCGAGGTTCCGGGTGTCGGTGACGCCGGCTACTCGGTCGTGAACCTCACCACCGAGAACAAGCAGGAGACCCGCGAGGGCGTGGTGCTGGTACGGGCCTCCAACGCGCTGGTCGTCATCACCTACAACGGCAGCGACTTCGAGACCAAGAAGGCCCCGAGCACGGACGAGATCAACAAGGGTGCCATCAAGGCGGCGAAGAGCGCCGTGGCCGCCCTGGGGTCGGGCACGTCCGGCTGACCGCCCCTCAGGAGCGGGTGAGCGGCAGCGCCAGGTCGCGCACCTCGCGTTCGGTGACGGGTCCGGCGTGGACGGCCGCGATCCTGCCCCGGGTGTCGATGACGACGGTGAACGGCACGCCCTGCGGCACCGTTCCCCTGGGGAACCTCAGCATCTGCCGGCCGGAGGGGTCCCGGAAGCTGGGGTAGCCGAGACGGTGCTCCCGCTGGAAGGCGCGGCCGCCCGCGGGGTCGGTGTCGGCGTCGAGCCCGAGGACCCGTACGCCCTTCGCGGCGAGGTGTTCGTGGGCGGCTCGGAGTTCGGGCGCCTCGGCCCGGCAGGGACCGCACCAGGACGCCCACGCGTTGAGGACGACCACCTTCCCCCGGTAGTCGGCCAGCCGGAGCGGCCTGCCGTCCAGGCTGTCGCCCACGAGGTCGGGCGCGGCCCGGCGCTGGTCCGCGGGTACCGGCCCGCTACGCTCCGTCTCCGGTCCGGCGGTCGCCATCCCGGCATGGCAGGAGGCCAGCGCGAGGCAGGCGGCGGACCACAGAAACGCTCGTCTCTTCACAACTGGTGAGTATCCCAACGGGCCTGTGCACGAACGACGTTGGGGTTGGGTGCGGTTCGCCCCGGCGGCCGGGGCCACCGGGGCGGGCCCGTCTCAGACAGCCGCCTCCGCCGTGTCCTCCTTGTGCCCGGTGAGCCAGGTCAGCGTCAGGTACAGCACCAGGGAGGTGCCCAGGCCCACCGCCCAGCCGTAGTCGGCG
>Ga0308175_100003346_pt1 | contig 11082 bp, 6 predicted proteins | sample PhyCR1_3_FD_203893 | JGI IMG/M metagenome (GOLD analysis project Ga0308175, IMG submission 203893) | Soil microbial communities from UC Gill Tract Community Farm, Albany, California, United States - DLSLS.C.R1 | ecosystem: Environmental > Terrestrial > Soil > Agricultural land | place: USA... | reverse complement strand
GACGGTGAAGGCGAATCCGCAGATGCGCGACCTGCCGATCATCATCTACACGGGCAAGGACCTGTCGCAGGCGGAGGAGACGAAGCTGCGGAAGTTCGCCGAGACGATCATCGTGAAGGACGTGAAGTCGCCCGAGCGGCTGCTCGACGAGACCGCGCTGTTCCTCCACCGCGTGGAGGCGAAGCTGCCGGAGCAGAAGCGGCGCATGCTCGAGCGGCTGCACAACGCCGACGCGGTGTTCGCCGGCAAGCGCGTGCTCGTCGTGGACGACGACGTGCGCAACATCTTCTCGCTCACGAGCATGCTGGAAGACCACGGCATGCAGGTGTCGTTCGCCGAGAACGGGAAGGACGCGCTCACGCTGCTGCGCGAGCGGCAGGACTTCGACCTCGTGCTGATGGACGTCATGATGCCGGAGATGGACGGCTACGAGACGACGCGGGCGATCCGCGACATGCCGGCGCTCAAGTCGCTGCCGATCATCGCGCTGACGGCGAAGGCGATGAAGGGCGACCGCGAGAAGTGCATCGCGGCGGGCGCGTCGGACTACATCACGAAGCCAGTGGACACCGAGCAGCTGCTCAGCCTGATGCGGGTATGGTTGTACCGGTAAGCGACGGGCAGTCCCTCCCGGGACCACCGCTCGCCTACAACTCCGACCTGGAGCGGCTCGAGATCGAGCTGCTCCTGGAAGGGGTATATCGGCACTATGGGTTCGATTTCCGGTCGTACGCCTACGCCTCGATCCGCCGGCGACTGTGGAAGCGGGTGGAAGGGGAAGGGTTGACGACGATCTCGGAGCTGCAGGCGCGGATCCTCCACGATCCCGACGCGATGGAGCGGCTCCTGCTCGACCTGTCGGTCAACGTGACGGCGATGTTCCGCGACCCGAGCTTCTATAAGGAGTTCCGGGAGCGGATCATCCCGCTGCTGCGCACCTACCCCTTCCTCAGGATCTGGCACGCCGGATGTTCGACGGGAGAGGAGGTGTTCTCGATGGCGATCCTGCTCGAGGAGGAGGGGCTGTACGATCGCGCACGGCTCTACGCCACCGACATCAACGACGTGGTGCTGCAGCGGGCGAGGCAGGGGATCTTCCCGCTCGACCGGATGCAGGAGTACACCGAGAACTATCTGCGAGCGGGAGGGAAGCGCTCGTTCTCCGAGTACTACACGGCGAAGTACGACGGCGCGCTCTTCAACTCGGCGCTCACGCGCAACATCGTGTTCTCACAGCACAACCTCGTCACGGACCGTTCGTTCGCCGAGTTTCACGTCATCTTCTGTCGCAACGTGCTGATCTACTTCGACAAGGCGCTGCAGAACCGCGTGCACTCGCTGTTCTACGGCTCCCTGGTGATGTTCGGCGTGCTGGCGCTCGGGAGCAAAGAGTCGCTCAAGTTCTCGCAGTACGAGCCGTGCTACGAGAAGATCAGCCAGAGCGAGAAGCTCTACCGGAAGGTGCGATGATGGCCGCGTCGCCGGGCGTCGGATACGATCTGGTGGTGGTCGGCACCTCGTGGGGCGGCCTGGCCGCGCTGCGCACGCTCGTGTCCGGGCTGCCCGACTCCTTTCAGATGGCCGTCACGATCGTCCAGCACCGGCACAAGGACTCGGATCATCTCCTGCGCACGCTGCTGCAGGAGCGATCGTCGCTGGTGGTATGCGAGGTGGAAGACAAGATGCCGCTCGAGCACGGGCACATCTACGTTGCGCCGCCGGACTATCACACGCTCGTGGAGCCTGGTCACTTCTCGCTCAGCACGGATGCGCCGGTGCGCTACAGCCGGCCGTCGATCGACGTGACGTTCAGCTCGGCGGCGGACAGCTACACGCACCGCACGGTGGGTGTCGTGCTCACCGGCGCGAACGCCGACGGGGCCGACGGACTACGCCGTATCTCGGACCGGGGCGGGCTCGCGCTCGTGCAGGATCCGGAGACGGCGGAGAGCAAGCCGATGCCCGAGGCGGCGCGCCGCGCCGTGCCTCGCGCGCGGGTGATGCCGCTCGGCGGCATCATCGACTACCTGAGCAGTCTTCCGGCCGGTGTGCCGGAACGGGAGGACGCATGAGCCCCGGAGCGATGCCGCTGCCGCGCCGTGAGTCGTCGAACCCGGTGAGTGCCCCGGGGACCGACACGAACCTCGTCCAGGAGCCGGTCGAGATCCTGCTCGTCGATGACCGGGCGGAGAACCTGCTCGCGCTCGAAGCGATCCTCGAGCCGCTCAACCAGACGCTGATCCGCGCGCACTCAGGAGACGAGGCGCTGCGCAAGCTGCTCCTGCACGACTTCGCCGTCATCCTGCTCGACGTGCAGATGCCCGGGATCAACGGCTTCGAGACGGCGCGGCTGATCAAGGCGCGCGAGCGCACGAAGTACATCCCGATCATCTTCCTGACCGCGATCAGCAAGGACGAGGAGTACGTCTTCGAGGGATACTCGGTGGGCGCGGTGGACTATCTGGCGAAGCCGTTCCAGCCGGACATCCTGCGCTCCAAGGTCAACGTCTACGTCGACCTGTTCCTGAAGCAGAAGCAGCTGTCGATGCAGCAGGATCTGCTGCGGGCGAGCGAGGTGCGCGAGCTGGAGCTGAAGCACAAGCTCGAGCTGACCGAGTCGGAGGCGCGCTTCTCGGAGATCGTCGCCTCGGCGATGGACGCGATCATCGCGTTCGATGCGGACGGGCGGGTGTCGCTGTTCAACGCGGCGGCCGAGCGGATGTTCGGCGTGCCGGCCGCCGACGCGATCGATCACAACGTGCGGCGCTTCTTTCCAGAGCCGTTGCAGGACGAGGTGCTGGACCGCGTGTGCCGCGTGTCGGCGGGCCTGGGAGACGAGGCGGCGCCGCCGCCGACGCCCGCCGAGCACATGCTCTCGTTCGCCGGGCTGCGCGCGAGCGGCGAGCAGTTTCCGATCGAAGCGACGGCGAGCTGTCTCGACGTGCGCGGCATGCGCACCTACACGCTGATCGTGCGCGACATCTCGGAGCGGAGACGCGCCGAGGAAGCGCTGAAGGAGCAGGCTGAGACGCTGGCGCGCGCGATGCTCGACCTGCGCGCGCTGAACGACGAGCTGGCGGACCGGCAGGCGGAGCTCGAGCGGGCGATGGCGGCGCGCAGCCGCTTCTACGCGTCGATGAGCCACGAGCTGCGCACGCCGATCAACGCCGTGCTGGGCTACAGCACGCTGCTGCTCGAGAACATCTACGGGCCGCTCAACGAGAAGCAGGCCGAAGGAATCACGCGCACCCACAAGGCGGCGAAGCACCTGCTCGAGCTGGTGAACGACGTGTTGGACCTCTCGAAGATCGAGGCGGGAAAGATCGATCTCCGTCTGCAGCCGGTGAACTTCCCCGCGCTGCTCGACGATCTGTTCGTGACGGTGCGACCGCTCGCCGACCAGTACAAGTCGGAGCTCACGCTCGATCACGAGGGTGAGGCGACGAAGGTGATCAGCGATCCGCGTCGCCTTCGGCAGATCCTGCTCAACCTTCTCTCGAACGCGATCAAGTTCGGGAAGGGGAAGCCGATCCGGGTGACGTCGCGCCCGCAGCAGGACGGCGGGATCGTGCTCGAGGTGTGCGACGAAGGCGAAGGGATCGCGCCGGCGGACCAGGAGAAGATCTTCGACGAGTTCGTGCAGCTCGGAAAGACGCAGCTCACCGAGGGCACGGGACTCGGGCTGCCGATCTCGCGCCGGCTCGCCGAGATGTTGAACGCCGATCTCGAGGTGTACTCGGAGCTGGGCAAGGGGAGCACGTTCAGGCTCACGTTGCCGGCCAGCGCCGAAGAAGAATCGAAGTCGACGAAGCGCGACGAGGTCGGAGCGGTGTAGTCGTCGCGCTTGACGATCCCACTCCGATCCGTCACTGTTCCCCGCCGCGCGCAAGCACTCGCTCAACATCGGCTTGGTGATCGACATCACATCGACGTCTCACGACGCAGCCAGGTCATCCGTGCGCTCTGAACTTCCGCCGAGGGACGCGGTATATTGGAGCATGCGTCTGTTGTGCGTCGGGCGACACGCCTATCTGAGCGAGCACCTGTGCCGCTACTTTCGTGAGCTCGGTGCCGACTGCGCCGCAGCCGTCGGAGTGGCCGAAGCGGCGAAGGAGGCGGCGAGCTTCGAGCCGCACGTGGTGGTGTGTGACTGTGATCTCGTCACACCCGCGCTGCTCGACGAGTGGTCGAGTGCACCGAGCCTCACCGAGCTGCCGCTCGTGGCGGTGAGCCTCACCCGGCGGCCGGAGGAGATGCCGCCGCTCGAGCTGCTCGGCGTCGCCGGCGTGCTGTATCTGCCCGCGCTCGGCATGGCGCAGGTCAAGGCGCTACTCGCAGGCGCGCATCGCCGTCGTGGCGTGATGCCGCCGATCGGTTGGCGCTCGCCCGGAGTTCCCGAGTCCATTCCGACTTACTAGCTCGCGCCACCACTGACCGTGCGAGCACGTCGCAATGGGCGAATGAGCGCCGTGGGGACTGGCGCGCGCGAGCTGGAAGGCCGGCTCGCCGACGAACCAATCGAGGACAGCACTTTGGACGGCGCGCTCGACTCGCTCGATACCGGAGTGCTCGTGTTGAGTCACGAGCTGCGTGTCACATTCTCGAACGCACGGTGGGCGGTGTGGCGCGGCGCGGCGATCCCGATCGGTGCGCCGCTCGCGACGCTCGTCGAGCTCGCGGCCGGCGAATCGCTGCTGGAGCTGAAAGCGACGCTCGCCGACGGGGAGCCACGCGGCCTGCACTTCGTCCTGCGGCCGGCGCACGCCGATGCGCCGTCGCGCTACATCGTCTGCACCGTGAAGCGCGTGGGTCTGGGGCTCGTGCTCGAGGCGCGCGCGGAGACCGACGCCGAGCTACTGCCGCTGTACGACGTGGCGCGCCGGCTCGCCGAGGTCGTGGACATGGCGGAGGTGCTCCGGACACTGTGCGATATCGCGTCGCGACAGTGCCACGCGAGTGGCGCGGCGGTGTTGCGGATGACCGGCAAGCTCGGCGAGGTGGTGGCCGCGGTCGGCAACATTCTGCCGGCGCGCGGACGGTGCTTCGAGCTGCGTGGCTCGCTGATGGCCCAGGCGCTGGAGCATGGCGAGCTGGTGGCGGAGGAGAACTTCGGAGGGTCGGGACGGCCGCTCATGCGCGTGGTGCCGGAGCTCACCCTCGGTCCCATCCTGGTCGCGCCGCTGCGCGCGCACGGAGAGACGCTGGGCGTGCTGGCGGTGACGCGGACGAGCGGCGGACGGCCCTTCCACGAGCGCGAGCGCGACCGGTTGCGCGTGCTCGCCGACCACGCCGCGCTCGCCGTCCACAAGTCGCTGCTGCTGCAGCAGGCGCAGAGTGCCGACCGGGCGAAGGGGCGCTTCCTGGCGACGATGAGCCACGAGCTCCGCACCCCGCTCACCGCGCTCGCCGGCTACGGGGAGCTGCTCGCCGATCAGGTCATTGGGCCGATGAGCGAGCCGCAGCTGGACATCCTCGAGCGGATGCGCTCGGTGACGAATCATCTCTCGGCGATGATCGAGGAGATCCTCGCGTTCACGAGCCTGGAGGAGGGGCGTGAGACAGTTCGTCCCACCGAGTTCCTCGCCGAGGACCTCGTGCGCTCGGCGCTCGCCGCCGTGGAGCCGATGGCCGAGCAGAAGCGGATCGTGCTGCATCTGAAGCTCGGCTCCAGCTCGGTGCGGATGACGAGCGACATCGACAAGGCGCGGCAGATCCTGGTGAACCTGCTCGGCAACGCGATCAAGTTCACCGATGCCGGCTCGGTGACGGTGAGCCTGCGCAAGGCGCCGACGTCGCTCCGCCTGGAGGTGCAGGACACCGGGATCGGGATCGCCGCCGAGGACCTTCCGCGCCTGTTCCGGCCGTTCGCCCAGGTGGACACCGGGCTCACCCGCCGCCATGGGGGCACCGGTCTCGGGCTCTACATCTCGCGCCGGCTGGCGACGCTGCTCGGCGGACACATCGAGGTGGCGAGCGAGCTGGGTGTGGGATCGACGTTCAGCGTGGTGCTGCCGCTGGAGTGGGCTAGCAGGTAAAGCGGTGAGTTGGTTGGTTGGATAGTTGGATAGTTGGTCGGTTTTCGAGTGAGCTGACGACCAGAGCCACAACCAGCGTGGAGCCCTCTCAGTGATGTTTCCAAGCAGGTTCGTGGCGTCCGTCTTTCAACTCACCAATCAACCGACCAACAAGCCAACTATCCAACTCACCAACTCACTGTTTCCCAGGGCCTCCGCGCCACTAGTTTTCCTCGTATGAGCTCCTTCCCTCCAACCACCACCGTCTTCAACGACGGCTACATCGCCGAGACGTACGAGGCCTACCGGCGCGATCCGTCGTCGGTGGACGAGTCCTGGCGCCAGTACTTTCGCACCGCGGAGTCGCTGGCGGGGATCGCCGGCACGACCGGCGGCGCGGGAGCCGACGCGGAGCTGCTGCGCAAGACGGCGGGTGCGGCGGCGCTGCTGAACGCCATCCGCACCTACGGCCATCTCGCGGTGAAGCTGGATCCGCTCGGCACGCAGCCGCCCGGCGCGGCCGAACTGACGCCCGAGTTCCACGGCACCACCGAGCAGGAGCTGGCCGACGTGCCGGCGAGCGCGCTGGGATACGGGTCGGGTACCGCGGCCGACGTCGTGCGCACGCTGCGCGAGGCCTACTGCGGCGCGATCGCGCTCGAGTTCGTGCACCTCGGCAACGAGGAGGAGCGACTCTGGTGGCGTCAGACGATGGAGTCGCGCACGCTCACCAAGCAGCTGGAGAAGGAGGAGAAGCTGGCGGTGCTGCGGCGTCTCACCGAGGTGGATGGACTGGAGCGCTTCCTCCAGCGCGCGTATCTCGGCTTCAAGCGGTTCTCCATCGAAGGGACCGACGTGATGGTGCCGATGCTCGACGAGGCGATCACGCGCGGCGCGCAGGGCGGCGCGCGGCAGGTCGTGATCGGGATGGCGCATCGCGGACGGCTCAACGTGCTCACCCACGTGATGGGGATGTCGTACGTCGAGATGTTCGGCGAGTTCGAGGGGCGTCAGGGTGAGACGAGCGCCGACAGCAGCACCGGCGACGTGAAGTACCATCTGGGCTACGAAGGTGAGCGGAAGGTCGGCGAGCTGACGGTCAAGCTGGAGCTCGCGCCGAATCCGAGTCATCTCGAGGTCGTGAACCCGGTGATGTCGGGGATGGCGCGCGCGAATCAGCGCGTCGCCGGCGCGCCGAACGGCCGCGACGAGCGGCTGGTCCTGCCCATCTGCATTCACGGCGACGCGGCGTTCCCTGGCGAAGGCGTGGTGCCGGAGACGTTCAACCTCTCGCGGCTGCGCGGGTTCCGGGTGGGCGGCACGCTGCACTTCATCGTCAACAACCAGGTCGGCTTCACCACCGATCCCATCGACGCGCGGTCGACGCAGTACGCGAGTGATCCGGCGAAGGGGTTCGAGGTGCCGGTGCTGCACGTCAACGCCGACGACGCCGAGGCGTGCATCAACGCCGTGCGGCTCGCGGTGGCGTACCGCGACAAGTTCGCGAAGGACGTGCTGATCGATCTCGTCGGCTATCGGCGCTGGGGACACAACGAGACGGACGCGCCGGAGTTCACCCAGCCCAAGCTCTACGATCTCGTGAGGAAGCACCCGACGCCGCGCCAGGTGTGGGGGATGCGGCTGGTGGCGGAAGGGGTGGCGACGAACGGCGACGTGCAGGCGATCGACAAGGATTTCGCCGACCGGATCGCCGCGGTCTACAACGAGATGAAGGCGACCGCGCTCCCCGAGTCGAACAGTGCGAAGCCGGCACCGGCGCCCGCGGCGCCGGAGCCCGTGACCGCGGTGCGCGAGGACTCGCTCGTGTCCCTCAATACGCGGCTGCTCACCTGGCCGCAGGGGTTCAAGGCGAACAACCGTCTGGCGAAGACGCTCGAGCGTCGCCGCGAGGCGATCAACTCCGGGTCGATCGATTGGGGGCATGCCGAGGCGCTGGCCTTCGGGTCGATCCTGCTGGACGGCATCAGCGTGCGCATCACGGGACAGGACGTCGAGCGCGGCACCTTCGCGCACCGTCATGCGGTGCTGCACGACGTGGACAGCGGAACGACCTACACACCGCTGGCCGATCTGCCGCACGCGCGCGGCACGTTCGAGATCTACAACAGCCCGCTCTCCGAGACGGCGGTGCTGGGCTTCGAGTACGGGTTCAGCACCGCGTCGCAGAAGGACCTGGTGTTGTGGGAGGCGCAGTACGGCGATTTCGTGAACGTCGCGCAGCCGATCATCGACCAGTTCATCTCGTCGGACCGCGCGAAGTGGGGGCAGCGTAGTGGTCTCGTGCTGCTGCTGCCGCACGGCTACGAGGGAGGCGGCCCCGAGCACTCGAGTGCGCGCCTGGAGCGGTTCCTTCAGCTCTGCGCCGAGCGCAACATGGTCGTCGCGTATCCGTCGACGCCCGGTCAGTACTTCCACATGCTGCGTCGTCAGGCGATGCGCGCGGACAAGGTGCCGCTCGTGCTGATGCAGCCGAAGAGTCTCCTGCGTCTGCCGGCGGCGATGTCGCGGATCGAGGAGCTGGCTGCTGGCGCCTTCCGTCCGGTGATCGACGACGCCGGCGTGGCGAGCCGTCGCGACGAGGTGCGCCGGCTGGTGCTCTGCACGGCCAAGATCTATTACGATCTGCTGGCGGCGAGACGCGAGCTGTCGGACGTGGCGCTGGTGCGGGTGGACGAGCTCTATCCGTGGCCGGGTGAAGCGGTGGCGCAGATCGTCGATCAGTATCCGAATCTCGAGGACGTGGTCTGGGCGCAGGAGGAGCCGAAGAACATGGGCGCCTGGACCTACGTGTCGCCGCAGCTCCGCGTGGCGACGGGGAACATGCTGACGATCCGCTACATCGGACGTTCGGAACGTGCGAGCCCGGCGGAGGGTTACTCCAAGGCGCACGAGGAAGAGCAGAAGCGCATCGTGGCCGAGGTATTGAACCCGGCGCCGACGACCGCCAAACGGAAAACATCGAAGGTATGACGAGACTGACCCGGCTTCTCGCCGTCGTCGCACTCACACTCGCCGCGCCGCGCCTCCTCTCAGCCCAGGAGCGCGGCGCAGTCGCGTTGGGCGAGGCCGTCGCTGGGCTCGACGTGACGACCCGCGTGCTGTTGATCGGCGCGCATCCCGACGACGAGGACACCCAGCTTCTCACCTGGCTCGCGCGCGGGAAGCAGGTGGAGACGGGGTATCTCTCGCTGACGCGCGGCGACGGCGGGCAGAACCTGATCGGCAACGAGCTCGGTCCGCTGCTCGGGATGATCCGCACGGAGGAGCTGCTCGCGGCGCGGCGCATCGACGGCGGGCGGCAGTTCTTCACGCGCGCGTACGACTTCGGCTTCTCGAAGACGGCAGAGGAGACGTACACGCACTGGGTCAAGGACTCGATCCTGCGCGACGTGGTGACGGTGGTGCGCTCGTTCCGGCCGCAGATCATCGTCGCGGTGTTCAGCGGGACGCCGCGCGACGGGCATGGGCATCATCAGGTGTCGGGGCTTCTCGCGCGTGAGGCGTTCGACGCGGCGGCGGACACGGTGCGTTTCCCACGGAGCGCGACGCTCGGCATCGGTGCGTGGTCGCCGGCGAAGTTCTATCGCGCGGCGCGGTTCAACCCCCAGGATGCCACACTGACGTTCAACGTCGGCGAGCTGAGTCCACTTCGCGGGATGACGTACGCCGAGATCGCGTCGGTGAGCCGGTCGCAGCATCTGTCGCAGGGGTTCGGCGCACTGCAGCGGCGAGGCACGTCGCTCGACTATCTCAAGCTCGAGGCACTGCACGTCTCTCCGCCCATCGCGCCGGAGAAGTCGATGTTCGAGACGCTGGGCACGGGCTGGGAGCGCTTCTCCCAGGTTCCGTTGCGCGGCGACATTCGCGCCGCGCTCGACTCGCTGCCGGCGGTCGTCTCCTCGGTGAAGGCCTCGGAGAATCTCATCGCGCCGGCGCCGATGGTGCCGCCGCTGGCGCAGGTGGTGCGCTTGCTGGGGAAGGTGCGCGCCGCATTGCCGTGCGAGCGCGGCGGTGTGGCTGCGGGCTGCGCGGGCGCCACGGGGGATCTCGCGATCTCGCTCGAGACCGCGGAGCGTCGAGCACGCACCGCGCTCCTCTCCGCTGCGGGTGTGCTCGTCGAGGCCACGGCGCCGCGCGAGCTCGTCGCGGTGGGCGACACGCTGCCGGTCACGATCACGGTGTACAACCAGGGTCATGGGAACGTCGAGCTGACCGGCGCATCCGCGTGGATGATGGACAGCTTCGGGCCGAGCGCATCGGGTCAGCGAGTGACCATCGTGCCGGACAGCAGCGCGCGCATGACGATGTCGATCAAAGCGCCGCATGCGAGCTCGCCATGGTGGATGCAGCGGCCGCGCGTTCACGACATGTTCCAGCTGCCGCGCGATGGGGAGAGTCAGAGCGAGAATCTCGCGATCGGCGAGGACCGCGTGGTGGACTCGCACGCGCAGGCCACGCTGGTGGTGAGCGGCGTTCCCGTGGTGGTGGACGCTGGGCCGGTGGTCTACCGCTACGCCGATCCCGCGCGCGGGGAGCAGCGCCGTCCGGTGAGCGCCGTGCCGCCGATCAGCATTCGGTTCGACGGTGAACTCGAGCTGGCGCGCGCTGGCGTGCCGATCAACCGGAGCTTCATGCTTCACGTCCGATCGTCGGCGGACGCGCCCAGATCCTTGACCGTCGCGCTGCGTACACCGGCCGGGCTCACCGTGGACAGCGCAACGCGCCGTGTCGCGCTGCCCCCCTTCGGGGAGACGACGCTCATCTACCACGTGCGCGGCGCGCTCGCGGCGGGTGATCACATCGTCGAGGCCACGGCGACGAGCGGCGACCAGAGCTACGGCATCGGCTGGAGCGAGCTGGAATACCCGCACATCCGCCCGCTGCGCTACTACCGGTACGCGGTCGTGCAGACCGTCGCGGTACAGGCGGCGCTGCCGAAGAATCCGCGGATCGCGTACCTGACGGGCGTCGGAGACAACGTCGGGCCGCTGCTCGAGCAGCTCGACATGCAGGTGTCGATGCTCAGCGCCGAGCAGTTCGCGACGGC
>Ga0308175_100003345_pt1 | contig 11082 bp, 9 predicted proteins | sample PhyCR1_3_FD_203893 | JGI IMG/M metagenome (GOLD analysis project Ga0308175, IMG submission 203893) | Soil microbial communities from UC Gill Tract Community Farm, Albany, California, United States - DLSLS.C.R1 | ecosystem: Environmental > Terrestrial > Soil > Agricultural land | place: USA... | reverse complement strand
TCGTTTGAACGAATCTCACTAAGCAAATTAGATTGAAGCTCTTTCTCCTTTAACAGGGCCTCACGAAGCTGCCAAATATCGCGTGTATCACGTTCAACTGGTTTCTTCACTGTTTGGAATTGAATCGCAATCATAAATCCAACCAACATGGCTATTAAGGTAAAACTTAAATTGATTTTCGGCTTGTCCACTGTTTCCACCTGACCTTCTCAATTCTATTCATTGTGGACACTTATCAGCTACCCAAGATTGGATTCAGGATAATTTCATCTTCCTTCTCCAGTGTAAAAACCACATTATCATTTACTAATTGATCCTTTACTCCCCCCGTTAGATTTAATGATGAAGAAAGAACATCTGGATCACCTATAGCAGTAATGACAAACGGGGCTGGATATGGAACCCCATCAATCGTAATCACCGGCCCATTACACACAATATAGGAATGACTTGTCAGCCTTTGCCCATTAACGGCTACAGCCGCAGCACCTGAGATGTACAGTTCGTTAACCACCTTAAAAACATGCTGTTCATGAACCAAGTAATTGTTAACATTATCTTCTTTCGGGTCATATGCTCCATCAGAAAGGGTTACCTTTACACCACTACCCTTAACCTTTACTTTCCCAAGGAACATCCGATATTTCTCAGCATCTTCCGCTAGATTAAGAAAAACTTGTGTTTCCTTGGAAAGGCTTTTTTCATTTTTAAGGACTTTATCCTGCTTTTGATTTAATTCCTTTTGCAGTTTGCGATTGGTTTCCTCCTGCTCAATTAATTGGTTTCTTAATCCCAAGGTTTTTTCATATTGTGCGCTAGACAGATCCCTTTTTTCATTTTGATGTTTAATTTGTGTTAGGTGATAGGAGAAAGCAACCATAAATCCTAGGACTAAAGAGACTAGGGACATGATCACATGCTTGCCCTTCACCCTTATTTTATTCACCGTCTTTGTCCTCCACTTCCGGTCCAAAAGCCTTAAAAAAAGAACCTACTTCCAAGTCGATAATCCCTTTTTTATTCGGATCTATTTGGCTAATGATTGAAGGATAATGAACCATCTTTTCTGAAAAACTTCTAAGCGTTGCACTAACTTCAAAGCCATCATTCATAAATAAGGAAATATGGTACTGATCAGTTTTTTTGGGAGAATAATGTATTTCTGAAATGGAGTTTGTAATTTCAATCGGAAGGTTTTCCAACTGTTTAACCATCATATTAAGAACTGAACCTTCCTTGAATTCAAAAAGAATCGGAGAGTTAACCGGGATTATTTCCGTTTTTCTATCCTTTAAGATCTTACCGTTTTCCATAATCGGAAGGTAGTTTTTACCGCTTTTAAGATATGCTACTCTTTTATGTTCTTTAATTTGAATGAGAATAGAATTAGGCCATTTTACTTGAACTTTTACCTTATTGATTTCCGATAAATGGTCAAGTTTTGAAGTTATATTACTCTCTTTTACCTTCCATATATTCGTGTCCTTTGTTATACCACTTGCCTTTACGATTTTATTATAAGAATAAACTTCATTCCCAGTTACTGTAATATGTTTCACATGACTTAAAGGGGATTGAGAATAGGCTATAATTACGATCATTGTAAAGAACAAGATAACTAGGAGAATAAGACGTTTGTTTGCCTTTCGTCGTCTTTGCTCCTTCAGTTTTGGAATACGATCTTCAAGAGCAACGATTTTATCATTTTCCATCCATAACTCCTCCAAAGAAAAGCGTGAGCGCGAAAAGCGCGCTTAAGTTATAGTCAAAATTTATGTATGAAACATAAAACTATAAGCAGTTGCCCCAAAGCTTGTCTTTTTTTACATAACGGTCAATTAAAAAAGAGAAACAACGGCACGAAAATTCATGCCGTCACTGATTTTCTTACTATTATCCAACTATTAATATTATTTGTAATTATACCACAATATTTGTCATTCGTAAGAAATTTCTTACAGAAAAAGTAAGGTTATCTTCCGATGATTTCTACTTCTGTCTCCATTTTAACCTGATATAGATTAAAGATGGTATCTTTTACATATTGTATTAATGATAGGACATCATCTGCTGTCGCATTTCCAGCGTTAACAATAAAGTTTCCGTGCATTTCTGATATTTTTGCCCCACCGATGCTGTATCCCTTTAAACCTGCATCCTCAATTAATTTCCCTGCATAATTTGGAAGTGGGTTACGAAAAATACTGCCAGCACAAGGGAAATTCCATGGCTGTGTCTCTTTCCGGTAATCCTTGTTTTTTTGCATTTGGGCAACAATTGCTGCACGGTCGCCTTGAGCCAGTTTGAATACTGCTTCTACGACAATCCCAGGGCGTTTTTTCTGCAAAATGGATGTACGATAGGAAAACTCCATTTCTTCAACGGTCAACCATTCCATTGAACCATCATCAAATAGAATATGAGCTTTTGTTAAGATTCTGCTAATATCTGATCCATGAGCACCAGCATTCATGTACACGGCCCCGCCAACAGAACCAGGTATACCGCTCGCGAATTCAAGGCCAGACAACCCTTTTTTACTAATGGAAGTTGCTAGACTCACAAGGGAATAACCGCCACCGACGGTAATTTCAGTGTCGTTTATATCTAGTTGATCCAGCCCTGGACCAAGTTTAATAACGACGCCTTCAATCCCTTTATCTGAAACTAACAAATTAGAGCCTCTGCCGATTGCCCGCCATTTAAGTCCGTTCTTTTCGATCACTGACATAACCTTTTTAAGGTTCTCGACAGATGATGGTTCAATAAAAAGATCAGCCGGGCCGCCAATTTTAATTGTCGTATGATTCAATAATGGTTCATTTTGTTTTACTTTTCCAATATTCAGGTTTAGCAATTCTGTTACGATTGCTTCCATCGATTCCACCTAACTTTCCTAGATGCGTTTTTTTCAGTTTATGCATAAAAATAATTTGGGCTACTTTTGATTTGTTTTGACTAGTTGTTTCATTACCGCATAAAGCCGCTCGGCCGAATCAGGAACGCCCATTTTTTTAGCCTTGGCTTTCATGTCCTTTAAATATTCGCTATTCAATAAAATGCGGTCGATATGACTAACAAGACTTTTATTATTCATATCCTTTTCTAATAGCAGTTCTGCGGCACCATGGTCACTTAAAGACCTGGCATTTTTTTCTTGATGGTTATTGGTGACATATGGACTAGGAACTAGGATACTTGGAATACCTAATGAGGTTAATTCAGCAAGTGTAGTTGCACCCGCTCTTGACACCACCAAATCGATCCCGGCTAGAACTTCTGGCATGTTATGAATAAATGGCTTTATTACTACATTTTTAGGGCTTCCTACTAACTCTACTTCTTTTTGGACAGCTTCATAGTGGACATCCCCGGTTATATAGAGAATTTGGTATGGTTTTTCAGCTAATTCAGCGAGTGCCTTGACTACCGCCTCATTGATCGGCCTTGCCCCGCGGCTTCCGCCAAAAATGAGTACGGCCGGTTTAGTCGCACTAAGGCCTGCTGAAAGACGCCCTTTAATTCCATCCTTGCCAAGCACCTCTGAAGCACGTGGATTTCCCGTAAAAACCACCTTTTCGCTTGGGAAATATTCCTTTGCTTCTTCAAAACATATAGCGATTTTGTTGACATAACGGCTTAGGAATTTATTAGTTAAACCCGGAACACTATTTTGTTCGTGAATGATGGTTGGAATTCCAAGACCTTTTGCTGCATAAACAACAGGTCCGCACACATATCCGCCTGTACCAATCACGATATCGGGCCGAAATTCCTTTAGAATCCTCTTACTTTCCTTAACACCTTTTAGAAATCTAACAATGGTTTTTACATTTTCAAAAGATAGCTTTCGTTTGAAGCCGGTAATGTGAATTGATTTAAAAGCGATATTCTCCCTTGGAACAAGTTTGCTTTCTAACCCATTTGTTGTTCCGATATATAAAAATTCTGCTTCTTTGTTTTCTTTTTGAATTGCTCTAATGAGTGCGAGTGCAGGATAGATATGCCCTCCTGTCCCTCCGCCACTTACTACTACTTTCATTTTCTCACCTCTATAAAGTTGCTAAACACATTCTACTATAAAAACAATAGAAAATATGCGCCAGAAAAAAGAATGTTATTTAATTGTAATATAGAAAAATCATAGCGCTGATATATTAAACATAAAAAGAACCCTGCCTATTGAACAGGGGATCGTTTTAAAATCTTGAATATCGACTAATATTTAAAAGAACTCCAATTGCCATTAGCATTAACGTTAACGATGATCCTCCATAACTCAAGAATGGCAGTGTTATACCCGTAACTGGCATTAAACCTGTTACAACACCAATATTTATCATAACTTGGATGGCCACCATTGCTATGATCCCTACCGCGAGAAAACTTCCATATAAATCAGGTGCACCTAGTGCAATTCGAATTCCCCGCCATAACAAAAGGGCAAACAATAATAAAATAAATGATCCGCCAATAAAACCCAGTTCTTCTGAGAGAATGGCAAAGATAAAATCTGTCTGCGGCTCAGGCAAGTAAAAAAACTTCTGCCGGCTTTCTCCGAGTCCTAAACCGAATAAACCGCCAGGACCGATTGCATATAGGGATTGAATAATTTGAAATCCACTCCCCAGCGGATCTGACCATGGATCTAGGAAAGAGGTAATCCGCTTGATCCGATATGGAGCAGAAGCTATTAAACCCACAAATCCTGCGACTCCTAAAAGGCCTAAAAAAGCAAAATGACTAACCCGAGCTCCAGCAATAAAGATCATCACTACACATGTACCCATCATTACCGTTCCAGTCCCTAAGTCCGGCTGCAGCATAATCATGGCAAATGCTAGAAAGGCTAGACCAAGTGAAGGAATAAGCCCCTTTTTAAAGGAAGTAATAAATTTCTGCCGTTCGGATAAATATTTTGCCAGGAAGGCAATCATGGCCAATTTCATAAATTCCGATGGCTGTATAGAAAAGGCCCCTACTCCTATCCAGCTTCTTGAACCATTTCGAACATTTCCGATCCCTGGAATTAACACGAGCACTAATAGAACAAAACAAACAATGAGGATTGTTTTGGCATAAGTTCTCCATGTCCAGTAATTGACATTCATAATAAAAAACATAGCCACGATTCCCACCCCGGCAAATAGGGTTTGCCTTTTTGCAAAGAAAAAGGAATCTTGAAATTTATATTCGGCCCAGATTGCACTAGCACTGTACACCATAATGAGCCCTATTGCCAGCAGTGTGAAGGTTACAATCATTAAAATAAAGTCGGGAGTTGCTCTCTTTGTCGGCACCGCTATCCACCTCAAACCACGTGTTTTAGGGCTCCGCTTGTATGATAAGCTGATCTTAGCTGACTGTCTGGTGGAAGCAGCCACAGACGCTTCCACTTTTCTTTGGACAAGCCCTTACTTAAGCTTATGCACCGCATCGATAAAAATGTCTCCCCGGACTTCAAAACTTTTATATTGATCCCAGCTTGCACAAGCCGGTGATAAAAGGATAACGTCGCCTGGTTCTGAATATCGATAAGCTTCTGGCACTGCCTTGTCAACATTATCGACACAGCAGATGGTTTTTATTCCGGCAAGCTGTCCCACCCGCTCTAGCTTAGGCGCTGTTTGACCAAACGTGATTAAGGCTTTTACATTCGTTAAATGCGGCACGAGTTCATCAAACTCATTCCCACGATCAAGACCGCCTGCAAGCAACACCGTCGGCCCACTAAAGGCTGACAAGGCCTTAATCGTTGCTAAGATGTTTGTAGCCTTCGAATCATTATAAAACTTTCTGCCATTAACATCAGCAACATACTGTAAACGGTGCCTGACACCAGTAAAGGTTTTGAGAACCGTTTGGATGGCGCTGTTTTCTACACCTGATAGTTTGACTGCTGCTACGGCCGATAGGATGTTTTCGAGGTTATGCACCCCTGGTAAGGCTATATCGTTTATTTCGACTACTGGTTCACCGTTAAAGGTGACCCATCCGTCTTTAATGTAAGCACCCTTTGTAAGTTCCTGCTTGGTGGAGAAAGGAATAATGCTGGCTTTTGACTGAGCGGCAATAGCCATTGTTTCTTCTTGGTCTGCATTAACCACTAAATATTCAAGATCGGTCTGATTTTTGGTGATATTAGCTTTTGCCTGAATGTATTCCTTTCTGGTCCCATGATAATCTAGGTGGGCATCATAAAGGTTCGTGATAATTGCAATTTTCGGATTAAAGGTGGTAATCCCCATTAATTGAAACGATGAAAGTTCAATAATAATGGTATTGTCCTTTGTCGCCTTCTGGGCAACACCAGAAGCAACTGTACCAATATTACCAGCTATTAACGGTTCCTTTTTGCCTTCTTTCATCATTTCATAAACAAGGGTTGTTGTTGTTGTTTTACCATTTGTTCCTGTAATACCGATAAAAGGCGCTTCAGAAATTTCATAGGCGAGTTCCACCTCTGTAATTACAGGGATCCCCTTTTCAATCGCCCCTTCAATCATAGGATTAAAGTACGGAATTCCAGGGTTTTTTACTATCAGTTCGAACCCTTCATCCAGAAGTTCGATTGGGTGATCTCCACATATTACTTTTATCCCTTGCTCTAATAACCCTTGAGCCTCAGGGTTTTCTGACAATGGTTTTTTATCGTTGACCGTCACAAATGCACCAAGCTTATGTAATAATGATGCGGCAGTCACCCCACTTTTAGCTAAACCAAGTACAAGAATTTTTTTATAACGATAAGAATCAATCTGTTTCAATTATAACCACACCTCAATATAGATACCTAGTATCGCAAATATTAAACCAACACTCCAAAACGTTACAACAACCCGCCATTCCGACCAGCCCACTAATTCATAATGATGATGTAAGGGACTCATACGGAAAATCCGTTTCCCGGTAGTCTTAAACGACGCTACCTGAAGAATGACAGACAATGTTTCGATTACAAATACACCGCCAATAATAATAAGCAGAATTTCTAATTTAGTTAAGATCGCAATCGCAGCTATCGCTCCGCCTAACGCCAGTGAACCCGTATCCCCCATAAATACTTTAGCAGGATGAGCATTAAAAACTAAGAAGCCTAATACAGCTCCCACAACGGCGACAGAAAATACAGCAATTTCAAATTGATTTTGATTCCAAGCGAGCACAGCAAACGCTCCAAAAGCAATCGCCGCGGTGCCTGACACCAATCCGTCAAGCCCATCTGTCAGATTGACCGCATTTGAGAAGCCGACAAGCCAGAAAATAATTAGTAATACATACCCCCAGCCTAAATCAATCGAAAAGTCTCCAAACGGAAACTTGATTTCGGTTGATTGACCAGTATGCTTATAGATTAAATAAAAGATGACAGAAATAATGATCTGCCCCAGCAGCTTCTGTCTTGATGTTAGTCCTAAGTTCCGTTTTAATACTACCTTGATAAAATCATCCAGAAACCCCAACAGCCCAAATCCAAATGTGACAAACAAAAGTAAAAAAGCTGTTACGGGTGTATGGTCTGCATATTTTCCAATCATCACTAGCGTGGTTATGATGATAGAGAATAAGATCATGACTCCGCCCATAGTAGGTGTGCCCGATTTTTTCTGGTGTGATTTCGGACCTTCCTCACGGATGCTTTGTCCAAATTTCAATCTTCTCAAGAAGGGAATAAAAATTGGCGAAAGTAAAACAGACACCAAAAAGCCCATCAGTATGGTAAAAAATATAACTTGCTCCGCCATTTTATCCCCTCCTCTCCTGTTTATTTGGTGATATTACCTTGGCCAACAGCCCAGCAATATCATATGTTTGTTTATTTTTATTAAGAAGTATTTTACTTGAAATATTAAAGTTTGTTCTCTCCATATGCTTGTTCGTTTCTCCATCTAATTTTTCAATATAAAAATTAATAATATCCTTCATCGCTTCCGCTGGATCGTTTGTATAAAAAATCGGAAACTGGGTTGGAAGGTAGTGCGGAAGTGTATCTTCTTTATCCCAAATGGCGGCAACGGCCCCATTGGAAATGGCCTCCAAGAGATCCCCAGACTCTTTGTTCAAAGGGACAAATAATCCCTTTGGCTGAACAGAGGCTGCCCTGTCGGACACCGTGTGGAACCAAAGTTCATCTTGAACGCCCCGTTTATCGTTTAGCAGACTTGCCAAATCCTCCAAAGCTAAAAACATCGCTATCTCCCCTCAATTGCTTCCCTTGCAACAAGCCGGTCATCAAAATCATGAACCTCTTTGCCGATGATTTGATAGGTTTCATGTCCTTTCCCGGCAATTAAGATGACATCCCCAGGTTCCGCTTGACTTACAGCTGTATATATAGCTGTTCGACGATCAGGAATGACTTGATAGTTTTCCCCTTGTACACCTTGTTCCATATCTTTTAAGATGGCTATAGGATCTTCACTTCTAGGGTTATCTGAGGTTAAGATCGGATCTGTCGCAAGCTGGCAGGCAATCCGTGCCATTAATGGCCGTTTTGTCCGGTCCCGATCACCACCGCAGCCAACAATGACGAAAACCTTTTTCTCCGCAAAATGCTGAATGGTCCTTAAAACATTTTCTAAACTATCCGGTGTGTGCGCATAATCAACAATTACAGTAAAATCCTGGCCTGCATTGACAAGCTCAAACCTTCCTGCTACCCCTTCGACACTTTCAATTGATTGAATAATTTGGTCGATTCCGAGGCCGGAAACTAAAGCAGCGGTAATACTTGCCAATACATTATATACACTGAATTTTCCAATTAACTGCATCGAAATCGGGTAGGTAACACCTTTTAAACACAGGTCAAAGGCTGTTCCCTTTGGAGTCATGTTAATATTTTTTGCCTGAATATCGGCATTTTGGTCAATTCCGTATGTAACTACATGTGCAGCTGTTGAACGGCTATACATGTCCGAAGCAGCATCATCTGCATTTAGGACTGCATATTTTGGTTTATTTAAGTTAAACGTATTGCCAAGCTGGGCAAATAATAAGCTCTTTGCCCGCTTATATTCATCCATTGTCTGATGATAATCAAGATGGTCTTGTGTAAGATTGGTAAAAACCGCCACATCATACTCACAGCCATGAACCCTTCCTAAATCAAGGGCATGGGATGAAACCTCCATTACGGCAGTATTAACACCTGCATCGACCATTTGCTTAAAGTTTTTTTGAAGTGTCAGACTTTCTGGGGTGGTATTTTTGGTTTCAATGATTTGGTCAGCAATTTTTGTATACATGGTGCCAATTAAACCCGTCTTTTTCCCTGCATCGGCAAATATTTTTTCAATTAAGTGACTTGTAGTTGTCTTTCCGTTTGTTCCTGTTATGCCGATTAAGTGGAGCCGTTTGGTTGGCTGTTCGTAAAAAGCATCAGCAAGTACTGCCATCGCCCTCGTTGTATCGTTCACTAGAAAAACAGGAACGTTTAAATCTAAAGGTCTCTCAGCTAGGACGGCAGCTGCCCCGCTTTTAACAGCCGATTCCGCGAAATCATGTCCATCTACGGTGTAACCTTTAATGCAAATAAATAAGCTCCCTTTTTGCACCTTCCTATTGTCGTTCTCAATCGATGTAATTTCTGGATTCTCCCCATGATAGGGAACGATTGAATGCAAATTCTCGAGCAGCCTTTGTAGCTTCATTTTATCTCAAATCCTCTCATTACCACACATAACTAATTACCAGTTTATGCCTAAAAGTAGATCCTTACGAAAGTTCCATCTTATTTTACATTAAAATATTTTATTTTACCATTTAGTAATCAATCCGTAATAAAAATTTTAGGCGGCGGAAAACATTCCGGCCGCCCCCTGCTTGATGATATGATGTTTTTAGTCCCCTTTACCGAAGTAAAGTCTTACTTTCGATCCTTCTTTTACTTTGGTGCCGGGTTCCGGAGATTGCCTTACCACGACATCACCTTCACCGCTTCCATCAATCGATAAATTGATCAGCTGTTCTTGAAGTTCACTTTTTGACATCCCTACAAAATCCGGCAGTTTAATTAACGGTACATCAGGCCATTTGATTTCTTTCTCAATCTGATCTTTACGCGGTTTTATGCCCATTGCACTTAGGCTATCTTTCATAATGGCACCAACGATTGGAGCACTGACAGTTCCCCCAAAAGCGGTAACCCCTTTTGGATTGTCAACAGCTACATAGATAACAATTTGCGGGTCATCTGCAGGTGCAAACCCCATAAAGGACACAATAAAGTTATTTTCTAAATATCTTCCATTTTGGGCCTTTTGAGCAGTTCCAGTCTTACCGCCAACCCGATATCCTTCAATAAACGCTCTTCCCCCTGAACCCTTTGCTACTACACTTTCTAAGGCATGACGTATTTCTTTTGATGTTTCTTCGGTAATCACCCGTCTCTTTTCTACAGGCGTGTTTCTCATCACCACTTCCTTTGTAAGTGGATCAATGAGCTCTTTTGCGATGTATGGCTTGTATAAAATACCGCCATTGATCGCCGCAGATACCGCTGTAATTTGTTGGATCGGTGTTACAGATACCCCTTGTCCAAAAGCTGTTGTCGCTTGTTCTACAGGACCTACTCGATTCAAATTAAATAATATTCCTGTTCCTTCGCCTTGCAAATCAATACCAGTCTTTTGGCCAAATCCGAAGTCCTTAATATACTTAAATAATTTATCCTTACCTAATCGTTCGCCTAACTCTACAAACCCCGGGTTACAAGAATTTTCGACAACCTCGAGGAAGGTTTGATCCCCATGCCCGCCTCTTTTCCAGCACTTTAACCTTGCACCGGCTACTTGAACAGAGCCTGAATCATGAAAATGCTCCTTCTCCAAGTCAACCTTCCCTTCATTTAGGGCGGCAGCGAGAGTAATAATTTTAAAGGTCGATCCAGGTTCATAAGTTGACCAGACTGGAAGGTTTCGATTGTATACCTCTTGGGATACATTCCGGAAGTTCGCTGGATCAAACGTCGGTCTGCTGGACATTGCTAATATTTCTCCGTTATTTGGATTCATCGCAATCGCTACTAAACCATCCGGATTATACTTTGCATCGGCAATATCCAGCTCTCGTTCAACAATA
>Ga0308175_100003344_pt1 | contig 11082 bp, 11 predicted proteins | sample PhyCR1_3_FD_203893 | JGI IMG/M metagenome (GOLD analysis project Ga0308175, IMG submission 203893) | Soil microbial communities from UC Gill Tract Community Farm, Albany, California, United States - DLSLS.C.R1 | ecosystem: Environmental > Terrestrial > Soil > Agricultural land | place: USA... | reverse complement strand
CTCACCGTCACGGGTTCGGTGCAGCCGCTCGTGGGCCAGGGGCCGGTAACAGCAAACCAACGTGCTGGAACTCAGCGAGATGATGGCGGGGCCGACGAGACTCGAACTCGCGACCTCCGGCGTGACAGGCCGGCGTTCTAACCAACTGAACTACGACCCCGCAAGGTCTCTGAGGGCTCTCTTTTCGCGAATCGCGAGTGTCACTCTCGCGTGGCTTGCCAACCGAAGCTCACGTCGATTAGCAGCAGCCCACCTTCGCGCTTCGCGGCTACGGTGGGCACCCTTCGCCTGAACGTGAGCGAAGGTTGGGCGGTAAGGGACTCGAACCCCTGACAGCCGGCGTGTAAAGCCGGTGCTCTACCAACTGAGCTAACCGCCCCTACGTGCGCTACTGCAGGCCCGTCCACTGCCCGGCCAAAACTCGATTATAGGCCACGGGCTGCTTTCGCAGCAAGCACCCCCACGGCGATCACGAGACCGGCAATTGCTCGATACTCGCGGTTTCGGATGGCCCGCGCAAAACTGAACTCGCGCGCGCCGCTGGCGCCTCGACCCGCCCGGTACTCGGGATAGGCCGCGCCAAACTTCTCGGTGAGATGTGCTTCCTCGGTGCGAATCGCCGCGGACAGCGTGATCGCCAGGTAAGAGAAGATCAGCACACCTACGACGACGCTGGCGGAGCCGACCCCGAGCCCGATCCCGATAATCGTGGACCCCACATAGAGAGGATGCCGTGTAAACGCGTAGGGTCCCGACACGGTCACTTCCCGTCCCTTCTCCAGATGACCGGCAGCCCACACGCGCAGCGCTTCCCCCAGCGCGGCGATGATCGTGCCGACTGCGAGGGACCGCGGCGTGGGATGCGCGAGCCACACGACCACGACCGCGGAGACAAACCCGATCGGCACGCGAAGACGCGCGATGCGGCGAAGGATTGTCATCGCTGAAATCGCTGCTGAACCGCGGCCGTCACTTCCGCGACATCAATCGTTTCGAGGCACCACGCGCTCTTGCGGCAGCGGCGCTCGTAATGACAGCCGCACGATCCGTATCTCGACACCGCCACATCGTCGGCGCTCCACGGCCCGTTGCGTTGCGGGTCGGTCGGACCAAAAAGAGAGACCGTGGGAGTGCCGACGGCAGCCGCGAGGTGAAGCGGTCCTGTATCCCCGGAGATCATGAGTGATGCCGCACGCGATAACGCGAGAAGGTCGGCGATGCGTGTGGCAGGCGCAACACGAGCGGCGCCGTCGGAGCGCTCGACAACCGCGCCAGCCAGGCCTTCCTCGCCGGGTCCCCACAGGACAACCGACGGCAGATCTCGAATCTCACGCAGAAACGCGGCGACCTCCCCGAATCGCTCCGGTGGCCAGCGCTTGTTAGGCCAGGCGGCGCCGGGATTGATCAATGCGAACGGACGATTGTCGCCAAGGGTCGTGCGAATCTCCGCAAGGGCATCCGAGTGAACCTCCGCGAATGGAAAGCGGATGGTCAAGTCGTCAACGCCGAGATTCTGCAAAAGTGCGAGATTCTGGCGGACGACGTGATCCGCGCGTTCAGTCGGGGTATCGCGATGGATTTCCGAATAGAACGGACGGGCCGCTTTCTCGCGGAGGTGCCAGATCGAAAAGCCGATCACGCGCGGGGCACCAGATGCACGCGCGAGGACTGCCGATTTCATCAATCCCTGGAAATCAATCGCGACGTCGTACTGAATCTCCTGCATGCGCCGCGACACGTCGAGCCATCCTGCAACAGACGGCCGCTCGAGTGGGACTACGCGATCGATGCAGGTGACCAGGTCGACGATCGGCCGGTGCTTCGATTCCACGAGCCAGTCAACCCGGGCGTCGGGAAACGCCTGCCGCAACGCCGCCGCGGCCGGTACGGCATGTACGATGTCGCCCAGCGCACCGAGCCGGACGATCAGAATGTTCATCCGCGAATTCGGGCGAGGAGATCGCGCGTCGAATGATCCTTGGGATCACCCACAATCGCGATTCGGCCGCCGTATCCAAGCACCGTCGCGCGTTCGGGCACGGACTCAGTGGTGTAATCCGTGCCTTTGCAGTGCACGTCAGGGCGCAGCAGCTCCAGGAGTGGCGCCACCGTGGGCTCGGAAAAGATGGTCACGTAGTCGACACCGCGCAGGGCCGCGACCAATTCGGCGCGTTCCTCGGCTTTCAGGATTGGCCGCCCCGGACCTTTCGTCGCGGCGGTGACGTCGTCGTTCACCGCAACGATCAGGCGGTCCGCTTCCGCGGCCGCCGCTTGCAGGTAGCGCACGTGACCGGCGTGCAACAGGTCGAAACAGCCGTTGGCAAACGCGATCGTTCGTCCACGCCGACGATCCTCCGTGACCAGGTCGACGAGCCGCTCGCGCGTGACAAGCTTCTCAACCACGATCGTTGCGCACCGCGTTTCGCAGTTCGTCTGCGGTGACGGTCGCCGTGCCTCTCTTCATGACGACGAGACCACCCGCATAGTTGGCTAGCATCGCCGACTCCAGAAAGCTCGCCCCTGCCGCCAGCGCCAGCGTCATCGTGGCAATCACCGTATCGCCCGCGCCGGTGACATCGGCAATTTGATCGGACCCGAAGATCGGGATGTGCACGGTGCGCCAATCCCGTTCGAACAACGCCATCCCGCGGCTGCCACGCGTGATGAGCACCGCGTCGGATCGCGTGCGGCGAAGCAGCTCGCGACCGGCACGTTCGAGAATGCGCGTGTTGTCTCCGATGCGGATCCCGAGCAGCTGTTCGACCTCCGATTCGTTCGGCGTGCAGGTCGTCATGCCGCGATACCGCAGGAGCGAATAGCGCGAGTCCACCAGTACCGGAGGCTTGCTGCGCGATGACCGGCGAAGGAGCTTCCCCGCCTCAGTCACCAACGGCGCCGACACTGCGCCACCGCCGTAATCGGATACCAGCAGGGCGTCACAACGGGCCGCAGCCTTCAGCAGGTTCGCGCGCAACGCCCGGCGATCTCCGTCGGCGACGGCCGGGGTCGCCGCCCGATCGATACGCACAACCTGCTGCTTTGCCGAATGAATCCCGCCGGCCAGGATCCGCGTCTTCGTCGGGGTCCGGAACCCCTTCGGACGCAGCACCGGCCGCACATCGACCTGCGGTCGCAGCGTCTCGAGCAGCCGACGGCCAGTTTCGTCCTGTCCGGTGAATCCAATCGCGAGGGCAGAACCGCCGAGCGCCGCAACGTTGCTCGCCGCGTTGCCGGCTCCTCCCGGAACGATCTCCGTCGAGTCGTAGTTCAGGATCAGCACCGGTGCCTCGCGCGAGACGCGCGCGATGTCACCGTAAATGAACTCGTCGACGATCAAATCGCCAAACACCGCGACGCGGACGTTGGCAAATCGATCGATGAAGGTCAGGAGCCGCGACGGATCGACGAGTGACGGGGTGGGCGACGGCATCAGGCGGCGCGAAGAATCCAGGATACGGCTTCGACGAGATTATCGACGACCGCGGCCGGCGTGACCCGCGCGTGAGGCGCCTGTTCTTCGGTTTTGCCGTATCCGGTCCGCACCAGGACGCCGCGGGCGCCAACCCGCTGCCCGGCTTCGAGGTCGTGCCAGCGATCGCCAATGACGAACGATTGCTCGAGCGCAAGGCCATGCTCGGCTGCCGCTTGCCGGAGCAGGCCGGGCTGCGGTTTGCGGCAGTCACAGGATTTCCGGTACTCCTCGATGACCGCCTCTGGATGATGCGGGCAGTAGTAGTACCCGTCGACGTGGGCGCCCCCGCCTGAGAGACGCGCGGAAATATGCTGGTGCGCTTGGGCGACGAAGGACTCTTTGAAAATGCCGCGCGCGATCCCCGCCTGGTTCGTCACCACGATGACGGCGAAGTTCGCGCGGTTCAGCAAACGTATGGCGTCGACGCTGTAAGGAAAGAACACCAGTCGGTCGAGCCGATCGAGGTAACCGGCCTCCTCGAGGAGCGTACCGTCACGGTCGAGAAACACGGCAGGACGCGCCATTTATCTGGTCGCCCCGCTCGCGCCCTTGGCCGGAGCAAGAAGCCGCACTGCGACCGCGTTAAACACCTCGTCGGTGGTGATGCGCTTCATACACCGATGATCGATTGGACAATCGCGCAGCATGCAGGGACGGCAGAACACCTCGTGAACGATGACGTCATGATGACCGATCGGCGCGGTCACTCGCTCGTCGGTCGGTCCGAAGATCGCCGTCACCGGAACACCGACCGCCGCCGCCAGGTGCATCGCGCCCGAATCGTTCGACACGAACGCGGCACAGCGTGACAGGACGCCGGCCAGCTGCCGGAGATCCGTGCGACCGATCAGATTGACGATGCGGATCGCCGATGGCAACGCTGATTCTATCTCACGACCAGCCTCGCGATCGCCGAGGGCGCCGAGCAGGACGGGGACGGCCCCGCGTTCCTGTGCGAGCCGGGCCGCCACCACGGCGACACGGGCGGGAGGCCAGCGCTTCGCATGGCCATATGCGGCACCTGGCGCGAATCCCACGAGCCGAGCTCCGGTCATCACGCCAAACTTCTCCAACAGCGCTGACGCGCGCTGAACGGTCTCCGGATGTACGTCTAGGCGCGGCGTGGTGTCGGTGACCGAAAACCCGAGTGCTTCGACGAGTGCGGAATAGTAGGCCGACTGATGGACGCGCGTGCGTGGGCGCGGCACGCGCCGGGTCAGAAGCATCCCGCGCGCATTCGCCGAGAACCCCCAGCGCTCGGGCACACCGGCGCGGCGCAGCGTCAACGCGGATCCAAATGAATTGGTCAGGAGCAGCGCGGCATCGAAGTTGCCGCCCGCGAATAGCCTCGCTTCACGAGCGCGATCGGCAATCGTCACCACTGCATCCGGGGCGGCGGAGGTCTGCTCCTCGAATATTGGAGCGACCGACGCAACCGCGGCGATCACCATGTGCGTATCGGGCAATCCGGCGCGAACGGCCGCCAGCGCTGGCAGCGCCATAACCACGTCGCCGAGCCAATTCGGCGCCCGAATCAGGAGACGCTTCGGACTCATCTCCGTTCCTCGACCTCGTCGCCGGCGTCGGCGGTCTCGGCGGAGGCAGACGGAAACATGCCCTTTACGTGTTCCCCGGCGGGCACATCACGCCACCGGCGGTGCATCCACAGCCAGAGTTCCGGATAACGGCGAACATACATCTCGAGCACGTCGGTGCAGCGCTGCGTGAATTCCGTGATGGCGTGCTCGTCGTCGGCTTTCGGCGGCTCCACCGGATGTTCGTAGACCATGCGGAAGCGTCCGCCGGGCAATGGCAGCGCAAAGACGGGCACGACGGGTGCGCCTGTTCGGAGCGCCAACGCGGCCAGCGCTGACGTGGTGGCTGCCGGGCGGTTGAAAAACTCGACATATACGGCGTCAGCCGGCTGCATGTGCTGATCGATCAGGAAGGCCACCGCCTGATTCGCTTCGAGCGCACGCAAGACGCGTCGAATCGCCCCGCGGCGATAGAACACCGAATTGCCGGTCCTCGTGCGCACTGTCTCGAGCAGATGGTGAAGCAGCGGGTTATCGAGTGGCCGCGCCAGCACCGCCATCGGCGCAAGCATCAGCGCGTGCACGAGCGCGTTGATTTCCCAGAAGCCGAAGTGGCCGGTATAGAGCAGCACACCCCGGTTCTGCGCGTGCGCGTGGACGACGCGTTCTTCCCCTTCGAACTCGACACGCTCGAGCATCTGGTCCGGTCGCATGGTGCTGAACTTGAGGAGGACGACCAGGAGCCGGCCGAAGTGCGCAAACATGTTGCGGCAGATCACCTCGCACTCGCGTTCGGTTCGCGCCGGAAATGCCGCGTGCAGGTTCTCGATCGCCAATCGCCGATGACCGCGATCGACGGTGTGGAAGGCGCGGCCGAGGAGAGTGCCCACCGCCAGCACGCCGCTCATTGGAAGGAGCCGCACGATCGAGACCGCGCTCCTGACGGCGAAGTACTCGAGCCGGTGCCGAATCGCTGGCCGTGGACGATCGGGTGCGGCGCCCGCGGGGGGTGGCAGATCAGTCAACGATGTCTCGAGCCGCGCGGATCGACCCGGCCAGCCACTGGCGGAATTCGATCTGCGGATCGGGCTCCATTGTAAGGGTCGCGCACGCCACCGGCATTGAAAAAGGACGCCACGGCAGCATTCGCACGTAGTCCTTTTCCGTGGTCACGATCGCCGCGGCGCCCGCGCGCCGCGCCGCCTCGATCATGCCTTCGACGTCTCGTCGCGAATAGCTGTAGTGATCGGAGAATGCCCGCGTGCCTGCGAGGACGCATCCCGCCAGGCGCAGATCGTCAAAAAATCGATTCGGCGACGCGATGCCCGCCACGGCAAACGCGGGCCGGGCATCGATGGCGGGGATGCGAATCGCGCGCCGGGTGCGAAAAAATGGAAGATCCACTCCCACCACGCCCATGTCAACGTCGTCGTCGGCGGCCAGCACGGCATCGGCGGCAATCAAGGTGTCGAGCGGTTCGCGAAGTCGCCCACCGGGGAACGTCGCCGGGTTCGCGATGTCGTCGCGCCCGACGAGGACGATATCGACGTCGCGATCGAGCTGCAGATGTTGAAACCCATCGTCCAGGACGTGAACCGTCGCACCGAGCGCATGCTCTGCCAGGCATCCGGCAAGGTAGCGATCGGAAGACACGCACACCGAGGCGCCGTCAAGCGCACGGGCGAGCATCAAGGGCTCATCGCCCGAGCGCGGAAGGTCGCTGCGGATGCCATCCGGGTCGCGCACGACGACGACCCCTTCTTCGGGCCGGGTCCTTCGATATCCGCGCGAGAGGATGGCGGGCCGCTCGCCGAGTGCCAGCAGGTCGCGCACAATCGACGCGACAAGCGGCGTCTTTCCTCGACCGCCCGCCGCCAGATTGCCGACACTGATCACGGGACGGCGTAATCGCCGGCGCAAATGGGGATTGCGGCTGTAGCGCTCGCGCCGCCTGCGCACAACCATTGCGTACAGCTCATTGATCATTTATTCGCTGATTCGCGGTTTCCGCCTTCGCGAAGCTACGGCGGACCCGCCGGAGCCTTGGCGTAGGCGGTCGCGCGTTCGATCGGATCCCGGATCCCGCACCACGGATCCCGGATCCCGCACCACGGATCCCGGATCCCGCACCACGGACTCCGGTATCTAGACGCGACGGAATGGCCGCACCACATTGGTGGGATCGAGCACCTGCGCAATCGCGGCGAGCGTTTTCGCGCGGGCGCCCCGGTTTGCTTCCACCAGCGCGCGGGCGGCAGCGCCGAGCCGGGCTCGTCGAACCGGATCGCCGAGCAGTTCGAGGAGCGCCGACTCGAGTTCGCGGTTCGAGTGCACCTGCACGGCGGCGGCATTGTCGAGGAAGGTCCGGGAAATCTCCGCAAAATTCTGCATATAAGGGCCAAATACGATTGGCTTGCCGAAGACGGCGGGCTCCAGGATATTGTGGCCTCCCATGTCTGCGAGGCTGCCGCCGACGAACACGACGGTCGCGATCTGATAGAGCTGCGCCAGTTCGCCGATGGTGTCGAGAATGACGACATCGTGACGCGGGTCGGCATCGACGCGCAATTCGGTTCGTCGTGCCACGTTCCACCCGGCGCGCCGCGCGAGTTTCTCCACGTCGTCGAACCGCTCCGGTTTTCGCGGCGCGATGATCAGCAGCGCATTGGTCATCGTGGCGCGAATGCGCTGAAACGCTTCGAGCACTGGTTCTTCCTCGCTGCGGACGGTACTGGCGGCGATCAGAACGGGACGATCCGGGGCGACGCGAAAGTAGCGGAGGACCCGGTTGCGGCCGCGATCGACCGCGGGCGTCCCGGGAATCTCGAGCGAGTCGAACTTCAACGATCCGGTCACGACGACCCGATCGCGCTCGGCGCCGATGTCGACGATCCGTCGCGCCGACTCTTCGCTTTGCATGCAGAAGCGATCGATGTGCCGGAGGACGTGGCGGAAGAAGGAACGGGCAATGCGGTAACGTGGGTACGAGCGCGCGGAAATCCGGCCGTTCACCAGCATCGTTTTGACGCCGGCGCGGCGGCAGGCACGAAGGAGGTTCGGCCAGATCTCGGTCTCCATCATGATGAAGAGCCGCGGGTTCACCAGTTTGACCGTGCGCGTGACGATAAACCCGAGATCGAAGGGAAAATAGAACACGCCGTCGACGTATTGCAGGTTGTTCCGCGCGATCTGCTGGCCGGTCATGGTCGTGGTCGACAGGAACAGCCGCAGCTTCGGATAGCGCTCGCGCAGGTCTGGCAGGAGCGCACGAGCGGTGAGGACCTCTCCCACCGACACGGCATGAATCCAGATCGATTCATCGGAATCGAGGTTGAACGAGATTGGCAGATACCCGAGGCGCTGCGTCAGGCTGCCGATGTACTTGCGGTGCCGCAGCGCCTGATAAATCAGCATCGGCGACATCAGGACGAAGAACGCCACGATGAGCACGCTGTAGATCACGTACATGTCTGAGTGCGAATCACTGTAGACCGGCGTTGACCACCGTGCAAGCCGTTCATTAAAATCATTTATTTCACCAGAGCTCGGAGGAGATGTAGATGGCGATTAAAGTCGGGATCAACGGATTTGGCCGGATCGGCCGCAACATCATGCGCGCCGCTATGGACGACAGCGGCATCGATATCGTGGCCGTCAACGATTTGACCAACGCTGCGACGCTGGCCCATCTACTGAAGTACGACTCCATTCTCGGCAACCTGAAGGCCGACATCTCGGCAAGCGGCGACAAGATCACGGTCAATAAGGACGAATTCCAGGTCCTGTCGATCAAGGATCCGGCCCAGCTTCCGTGGAAATCGCTGGGCGTCGACGTCGTGTTCGAGTCGACGGGGATTTTCACCAGCCGTGACGGCGCCGAAAAGCACCTGTCGGCCGGAGCCAAGAAGGTCGTCATCACCGCGCCCGCCAAAGGGCCGGATTTGACGGTCGTGATTGGCGTCAACGAAGACAAGTACGACGCCGGCAAGCATCACATCATCTCGAACGCGTCCTGCACGACGAACTGCCTGGCGCCGGTGGCCAAAGTTCTGCACGAAACGTTCGGCATCCGCAAGGGGTGGATGACAACCGTGCACTCCTACACCAACGATCAGCAGCTGCTCGATCTGCCGCACAAGGATCTCCGCCGCGCCCGCGCGGCGGCGCTGTCGATCATCCCGACCACGACCGGTGCGGCACTCGCGGTGGGGGAAGTGTTGCCGGAGATCAAAGGACGCCTGGACGGGATCGCGATGCGCGTGCCCACGCCGAACGTCTCGGTCGTCGATCTGGCGGTGCTCGTCGACAAGAAGACATCCAAGGAAGAAGTGAACGCGGCGTTCAAGTCCGCGGCGGACGGCAAGCTGAAAGGCATTCTGGAGTACACCGACGAACAGCTGGTGTCTGTCGATTTCCGCGGCAACCCGCGGTCGTCGATTCTCGACTCCTCCTACACGGCGGTCATGGATGGGGACTTCGTGAAGGTCCTCTCGTGGTACGACAACGAGTGGGGCTACTCGAGCCGTTGCGTCGACCTGCTGCGCTTCCTCGTCAAGAAGGGGCTGTAGCGTTGGCGCGAAGCATCAAGGATCTCGACCTCGCCGGCAAGAGGGTCTTCATCCGGGTCGACTTCAACGTACCGATTAAGAACGGCACCATTGGCGACGACACTCGCATTCGCGCGTCGCTGCCGACGATTCAGTACGCGCTCGAGCAGGGCGCCACCGTCATTCTTGCGTCGCATCTCGGGCGCCCGAAAGGCAAGCCCAACCCGGAATACTCGCTCCGGCCGATCGCCGCACGGCTGTCGGAGTTGCTCGGGCGGCCGGTGGAATTCGCCGAGGATTGCATCGGCGCACCGGCCAGGGCGGCGATCGAACGGGCAGCGCAAGGCGGCAAGGTCGTCCTCCTCGAGAATCTGCGCTTCCACCCGGAAGAGGAAAAGAACGACAGCGGGTTTGCCAAAGAGCTGGCGTCGCTTGCCGAGATCTATGTCAATGATGCGTTCGGGTCGGCACACCGTGCCCACGCGTCGACAGAGGGAATCGTCCATCACGTGACCCAGGCGGCGGCCGGTCTCCTGATGGCTGCCGAAGTGCAATATCTCGGCAAGATCCTCGAGCACCCGGACCGTCCGTTCGTTGCCGTGCTCGGCGGCGCCAAGGTGTCGGACAAACTCGAGGTCATTCAGAATCTCGTCCCGCGCGTCGACGCGCTGGTCATCGGCGGGGCGATGGCCTACACGTTTTTCAAAGCGCGCGGCCTGCCGGTGGGCAAGTCGCTCGTCGAAGACGACCTGCTCGACGCCGCTCGCCAAGTCGAGGAACAAGCGAAAGCTCGCAATCTTCGTTTCGAGCTGCCTTCAGATCACGTCGTCGCGCCGAAGCTCGAAGCCGGGTCCCCGGCCGAAACGCTCGATGTGGACGATCCCCGCATCGGCGACCGCATGGGACTCGACATCGGTCCAAAAACGATCGCGCGATATCGCGACATCATCGCCGGTGCCAGGACCGTTACCTGGAACGGGCCGATGGGCGTGTTCGAGATCGACGCGTTTGCCCAGGGCACCATTGCGGTGGCCAAGGCCGTAGCCGATGTGAAGGGGACGACGGTGATCGGCGGCGGCGACTCGATCGCGGCCGTCGCAAAAGCTGGCGTCACCAATCGCATTACGCACATCTCCACCGGCGGCGGCGCCTCGCTGGAATTCCTCGGCGGGCGCAAGTTACCCGGTGTCGTTGCACTTAACTAGGGCTCAGGGCTCAGGGCTCAAGGCTCAAGAGGATTCCCGATGCGCGTGCCTTTCATTGCTGCCAACTGGAAGATGTACAAGACCGTTCACGAAGCGGTCGCCTTCGCGAAGGAATTCCGCGCGCTGGTCAAGGACATCGCGGACGTCGAGATCGTGCTCGCGCCGCCGTTCACTGCGGTGCATGCGGTCGCTGATGCGGCTCGTAATTCGAACATCGGCGTCGCCGGGCAGAATCTGCACTGGGAGCGCGAGGGCGCATTGACGGGCGAGATTAGCGCGGCGATGCTGAAAGAAGCGGGCGCGGAGTACGTGATCATCGGTCA
>Ga0308175_100003343_pt1 | contig 11083 bp, 9 predicted proteins | sample PhyCR1_3_FD_203893 | JGI IMG/M metagenome (GOLD analysis project Ga0308175, IMG submission 203893) | Soil microbial communities from UC Gill Tract Community Farm, Albany, California, United States - DLSLS.C.R1 | ecosystem: Environmental > Terrestrial > Soil > Agricultural land | place: USA... | reverse complement strand
ATCTATTTGCCTTCATTGCCGTCGCTCCTTTCAGTGTAGGATGATAGTTCTTTTGTGACTTTCTCTTGTATAGACTTCTTGTGTACCATCGACGGCTCCAGAAGGCCAGACTTGAAGTCTCTTTCTGCTTTCTTGTGCCGCTCTAACAGAGCAAAGTATGCCTCCGAGCCTTTTTCTAATGGCATACCTAGGTCCAGGCGGTCAAGCAGAGTTTTGGCATCCGATCTTAAATCCAAAAAATCAGACCGCGATTGCTGCAGGCTATCTATCTTGCTGCCGATGCCGAGCTTTGTATGTGCAACCGAGGCTAGTGCTGTAGCTCCTGCTAGCGCCACCCACACCTCCTTCCAGCCTGACTCATTCCATAAAGCCCAACCTGCAATTGCAGACCCGCTAGCGGTGATGGTTGTCCCAAGTGCCACTAGACTATCGACGTACAGCCAAGTGCCAAGCCATGCAGCCAAGAGAAGTTCTCCGTACCATGCATCGTAGGTTAGCTTGAAGACCTTGCGCCAGAGAGTTACGCGATCATCTATCATGAAGGAACCTCCAATTCTTGACAGCCGAGCACACGCAACTTATCCATCAAACGGCCAACGCGCTAGAAACTCACCGGCGACGACCGCACGAAAGTGCGGTTGGCGTCCGGTGCAGTGCTCGGATACTGATTCGAGGCCCCCTTCAGCCTACCACCACGGTAGGCTGTTGGCTGAGATGACCAAGAAAGGAGGCCTCGATGAGATTCTACACCCAACAACATCTTCACTACTGCGGTATCGACCTCCACGCTCGCAGCCTCTATGCCTGCATCTTGGATTCGAAGGGCAAAACCCTGGTGCACAAGAAGCTGCCCTGTGACCGAGAGCAGCTGCTGAAGACTCTGGCCCCCTACCGAAAGAACCTGGTGGTCGCCGTCGAATGCCTGTTCTGCTGGTATTGGGTGGCCGACCTCTGTAACGAGCAGGGCTTCGAGTTTGTCCTCGGCCACGCCCTCTACATGAAGGCCATCCACGGCGGCAAGACCAAGAACGACCGGCTCGATTCCTACAAGATCGCCGCTTTGCTGCGAGGGGGCAATCTCCCCTATGCCTACTTTTACCCCCGCCAGATGCGCGCCACCCGCGACCTGCTGCGCCGGCGCCTGTTCTTCGCCAGGAAGCGGGGCGAGCTGCTGGCCCACATCCAGAACACCAACACGCAGTACAACCTGCCGCCTCTCGATGAACGCGCCGGCAAGACCAAGGATCGAGGCGCCATCATCGAACACTTCGACGACGACACGGTCCAGATGTCCATCGCCTCGGACGTGGCTCTGCTCGACAGCTACGACCAGGTCATCCGGGACATGGAGCTCTACCTGATTCATGAGGTCCGCAAGGACCACAACCGAGAGTTTTACCTGCTCCGTTCCATTCCGGGCATCGGAGAGATCCTCTCGCTGACCTTGCTCTACGAGATTCACGACCTCAGCCGCTTCCCCAGAGTCCAGGACTTTATCTCCTACGCCCGCTTGGTGAAGGGAACTCATGAGTCGGCCGGCAAGACGAAAAAGCTGACCGGCGGCAAGATGGGCAATGTTCACCTCAAGTGGGCCTTTTCCGAAGCCGCCGCCCTGTTCCTGCGTGGCAACTCGGTGGGGCAAAAATACTTCGCCCGTCTGGAAAAGAAGCACGGCAAGGGGAAGGCTCTGAGCATTCTGGCGGCCAAGCTGGGTAGGGCCGTCTATTACATGCTGCTGCGGAACAAACCTTTCGAGCTGCAACGTTTCGTGGCGGTGTAAGGAGAACAGCAGACGGGCAGATCCGGCGCTCTCCATCCGCTCGACCGGCAACCAGGACCGGCGATCGAGAGATGTCCGCCCGACCTGCTCAGCTCTGATCGAGTAAGGAAAAGCGCGGGCAAGCAGATTGCGCCCGCAAAACAGAAAGGAATCGCTTAAGGAGGGGAGCGGGTGAGCCCGCCGCATAACTCGAGCCTTACGGGCCAGGCCATGAAGGATTACCCCTTGGGACAAGCCCATGCGCCGACGAGCGCACTCAGGATCCTTGGTCAACAAGCCTGGCAGCGTGTCGCTTGGATTGGACACCCGCTCCCGCTCCGCTTTCCCATCAGGATCACGAAGGATAGAAGGTGACTGCTCTGCCCCTCCCCCGAGCCCGCGGACAACTGACCGGGACCTTCGGGACCACGAGTCGACTCTTTGAATGGGACGGCATGAGGGCACAGAATCGTTTCTAGGGCCGCGGGCCTGCGGGCCCGCACCGCCGCTCTGCGGCGGCTGAGCCTCGATAGGTGTTTGGTGCAGGCAGTCCCTGCGCCGCTTGGAAACTAAGACAGAGGTCTTCATCTTGCTTCCATCGTGCTCCTCAACTCGGGCTGTTCAAAAGAAACAGCCCCTACGGACCGTCTACCCCTTGACGACCGGGGGCCTCATAAGGGGTTGGGCGCCTCAACGCCACTCGCCGCTGAAGGTACCACCCCAATACCTTTTTCCGGGCAAGCTTTGCCTCGGTCGACCGGATCGAGCAGGATAGCCAATGCCAAGAAATGGTTGTACAGAACCTCTTTTATACGTCTCGAAGGGAATGCGAAGATCACAATGCCGGCTCCCAACGCACCTATGACTACAAGCACCCAAGCTTGGGGGTGCGTGGCCCGAAGAAATATGCCGTCAATCAGGAGCAGCAAAAACGGAAAAAACAGGCCTGCGGCGAAACGAATCTCCGCCTCAAGCCTCTCAGCTTCAGTCCACATATCGGGATTCTTTCGGACCAGCCGCTTGGCGAAATGAAAGTACGGAGCATAGTGACCCGGATCTCGTACGCCGTAGAGATTCGAGAGTTTTTTCAAGGAGGTGGACAACTTTTGGTTGGCGATCACCTCCTCGAAGACTTGGTCCAAAGTGTCTGCTTCTTCCTTAAGCTTCGGTGCCCATCTATGCTTGGTAAGGATGTTCATGAATGGAATTGAGACTAGCCGAAGAAGAAAGCCTAAAACGTATGCAGTCGCCAGCCAGACACCTCCCATAAACCAGGGATTGGATAAGAATTTGGTCAGTTCGTTGACTGTTCCAGTTGAGGCAGGTACTAGTGCTGGATTAGGGAGAACAAGAAGGCAACCGACAAGAAGCACTGCTCCTGGTACGAGCACCCCTAGAATATCGACTATGGTTACGGAGAGTCTATTCATTTCTTATACCCTCCATCCAGAGATGTTGCTCGACCGCGAACTCATTCTACGCGCCCAACCTTGGAGTCACCGTCTAACCGCCCGCCCCCCGGAACAGCCATCACGACATCTCCTGGCCCTGGCGACTTCGCATGAGCGGTTATCGGTACCTCCTATCTTCTTCTCCTGTCATAGCTTAGTTAGATGTTACCGCCCAGCCGTATTCCCGTCAATGCTATGCGGGATGTCGCATAAGCAAGTGGGCAGATGAAGCTTCGGAGCCATACTTATACGACGGTGGAGCGCCAAGAGGCCGGGAGGGCTCCTCCCGAGGTATGCGACGACATCGTGACGATATGTACCGCCTCAGGTACCGGGGACTGCCTCCCAAGTCACTCACAGCGAGCCAGTTGCCGCCAGGGGTGAGCTTCGGGGGAACCAGGCTTATGCGACAGAATCTGTCGCGTAAGCGTCCGCTACACGGACGGGGCTAAAAACAGGTCTCTCTTCCATTGCAGAAGAGAGCCCCGAAAATCACCCTTCGGGTCCGCTTTCTAGGTTCAGTTGTTGAGACAGATCCGGCGTGGCCCATCCGCCTCGCGGGGCGAGCCGCTCGCCCCGCAAGGCGGAACCCCAAGATCCGGGGCGGATGGCGCAAGATCCGGCGCGGGAGGCCTGTCCCGGCCGCCGGATCACTCGTGATTCTGTTCGAGGATCTGGTCCACCTCGCTGGTCAGCGTCTCCATCTCCAGGCGGATCGATTCCACCTGGGCGATCGCGGCGGTCACGGAGGCCACGTGCATGAGGACCAGGAGGTAGGCGAAGGAGGGGATGAGAAGGAGCGCCGCCACGGCGGTGACCGCCCGCCGCAGCCCCTTGACCGCCTCCTCCCGGCTCTGCCCGGCGGCCCATCGCAGCCCCTTGGTGGGGCGCGCCCCATACCCCGCCAGGGCGTTCAGGTCCGCGAGCATCGGCGCGTCGAGCAGGGTGCCGCGCAGACAGGTGGCCCAGGGGTCTCCGGCGTCCAGGCGCGTGGCGCCCAGCTCGAGCGCCGCCGCCAGACGGGGCACCGGCTCCCGCCGGCGGACGCGGCGCAGCGTGTCGTTCGCCGGCAGGCCGGCCGCGGCCTCGAAGGCGAGCGCCTCGAGGAGCCGGGCCCGGCTCGAGTGAATGGCGTGGGCGCGCAGGAACGGCAGCAGCAGCCGGAGGTCCTGGAGGAACGCCCGCCAGCGCTGCCGGCCGAGAAAGCCGGCGAAGGCGGCCACCAGCGCCACCCCCATCAGCAGGAGGGCCCCGCCGATGGCGAGCCACAGGTTGCGGAAGCTCTCGAACTGCTGGAGGGCGGGGGGCGTCTGCCAGCCGGCCGGCAGATTCTGCGTCTGCTTGCTGATCAGGCCCGGCACCGTGACGAACGAAAGATAGAAGGTCGAGAACGAGAGCCCGGCGAGGACGAGCGCGAAGAGCTCGATCCGGCGCCGCGTCTTGGTCAGCGCGTCGGTGGTCGCCGTCTGGGCCTGGGCGTCGGCGCGGAGGGCCGCCTCCAGGTCGGCGCTCCGCGCCTGCGAGCCGCGGATGGACGCGGCGGTGATCTCCAGCCCCAGCCGGTCCAGGGCGGCGTCGAGCGGCCCCCCGGCGTGGAGGAGGGAGAGCTCGGCCTCCAGACGCCGCGCGGTTCTCTTCCGCAACGACTGCCGCGGGAGGGCCGCGAGCGCCTGGGCGATGCCGAAGCCCGCCGCCACCAGGTCGGCGAGGGCGTTGACCGCCATCGCGGGGAGCCGCGTCCGCGCCCCGGCCATCCCGGTCATCCCTACCGTCTCCGCGGGGCTCACCGGCCGCCTCCCCGCGACGGGCGGTCCCGCTTGGCGGGCTGCAGGGCCGCCGGAGGCGGCGGGGCCGGATGGGGCGGCGGGGCCGGATGGGGCCCGGCGGCGCGCGCGGCCGGGCTCCGCGCCACCCTGGGAGCCCGCGGCCCGGCCGGCGCGGCGGCCGGCGGCGGCGCCGGCTCGCCGAGGGCGAGCTCGAGCCGGCCGCCGTCCGCGGCGGCGAGCGTCACCGCCGAGCGGCCGATCCGCGCCACGCGGAAGCCCGCCACCGTCCCGCCCTCCCGCACCGCGTGGCCGGAGACGAGCGCCACCGGGCGGCCGCCGGCGGCGGAGATCCCCTCCAGCCGGAGGCCCGGGTTCTCCGTCCTGGCGACGGCGCCGGCCGCCGCCAGACGGTCGAAGGGGTCGGGCACCTCCCCCGCCAGGCGGACCACGGGGCGCGGCGGCGTCTGGCGCTCGCCCGGCCGCATGAAGCTCTGCCACTTGGGCGGCGGCTCCTTCTCCGGCTTGTCCCCCTTGGCGCCGCCGGCCGCCGGGGCGGCGGCCGAGGTTTCGGGAGCGGCGCCGGACGGTCCCGCGGCGCCGCTGAAGCCCCGCAGGATCAGGAAGAGCGCTCCGGCGGCGAGCAGCAGCCCGGCGGCGATGAGGGCGATCCTACCCGCCGGCATGCTGGCCCCCCTCCTTCACCCCCTTGGCCTGCTTCACCACCGACCGCACGGCGGTGATCTCCAGGATGAAGGCGACCTTGCCGGGCCCCTTGCGGGTGACCGAGAGCGCGCGCACCCGGGGCTGGTCCGGCCAGCTCTCCAGGGTGGCGACGGCGTCGAGCAGGCGGTCGAACGGTCCGGTGCCCACGAAGGTCCGCTCGAAGGCCGCCGCGCCGTCGAGCTTGAGCTTGGGCACCGGCTGCCACTCGCTCGACGAGGCCAGCTCCAGGCCGAGCTCGGCGAAGGTCTCCTCGATGCGCCGGCTGAACGCCGCCGCGTCAGAGGCGTGGGCCGCCCGCTCCCGCTCGAGGAGGGCGAGGACCTGGGCCAGCCGGGCCTTGCGCGCGGCGAGGCCGGGCTCGCCGCCGAGCTGGTGGAGGATCTTGCGGGTCTCTTGCGCCGCCCGCGGGCCGCGGCTCGCGGCCAGCCCTGTGCGCACCGTGTAGATCCCGCCCCCCAGCAGGAGGAGCGCTCCGGCCACGATCATCACGGTGTAGCGCCAGGCGGCGCTCATGGCGCCCCCTGGGGCGCCGCGGCGGGCGCCTCCCGCAGGGTCGCCCGGAAGACCTGGCGCAGGCGGCCGCTCTTGTCGCCGGCGTCCGGCGCCCCCCAGGAGAGGTTGACGACCCCCGGCGAACGCTCCAGGACGTGGCGCACGGTCTCCAGACGGGCCAGAGCCGCCGGGCCGGCGGCCGCGGCCTCCAGCTCCAGGACGCCGTCCTTGACCTGGAGGCGCTCCCAGCCGACCTCCGGCGGCAGCTTGCGGGCCAGGGCGGCGACCGGCTCCGCCAGGCGCGGCCACGGCGCCGTCTTGCCGGCGAGCTCAGCCCCCAGCCGGTGCGCCTCCTCGGCCATCGTCCCGATCTCCCGCAATTCGCGGAGGAGCTTGGCGTCGCCGGCCGACTGGGCGGCGAGCCCCCGGTTCCTGGCCAGGCTCGCCAGGGTCAGCCGGAGCCCCTCCACCATCAGCAGGCCGCCGACAGCCGCGAGGGCGAGGGCGATCCAGGCGGCGCGGCGGGCCCAGGCGAGGCTCGTCCGCCGCCGCTCGCTGCGCGGGCTCGCCAGCGCCGGCACGGCGGGATGGAGCGCCAGGCCCCAGGCCGGCTCGCAGGCCTCCGGCAGGATCTCGCCGCCGCTCGCCGGCAGCCCCCTCGTGAGGACCGCCAGGAGCGCCGTCTCGCCGGACTCGACCAGCCGCGCGGCCTCATCCGGCCCCGCGGCCGCCGCGGCCAAGAGCTGATCGACGGCGAAGACCGGCTCCGTCCCGCTCTCTGCGAGGAGGCCCGCGGCGAGCGGCTCGACCGTCCCGGCGCCGCACGCCGCCACCAGCCAGGTTCCCGGGGAGAGGGGGAGGGCGGCGACCGCCGGCTCGCTCAGGCGCTCGTACCCCTCGGCGAAGAGCGCCGCGGCGATCTCTTCCGCGTCCGGCTCTCCCGGGTGCGCCAGGACGGCCACCTGCGCGTCTCCCGCGCCGAGCAGCACCAGCACCTTCCGCGGCCGCACCTTGAGCTCGCGGAGGGCGCGCCGGGCGAGCGCCAGGGGCCCGCCGCCGCCGGAGACCACGGCCCAGGCGGCGGGCGCCCCCCGGCCGTCGACGGCCACCGCCGCCGCCTCGCCGTCGAAGCGGAGGTCGAGGGCCACGGTGGCATGCGGGCGCCGCCGCGCGGCGCGCACCGGAAGAGGGGGGGCGGACAGCGGCCCGGCGGGGCTCATCGGCCGGCGCCTCCGTCGAGGTCGCGCGGGCCCTCGACGTCGAGCACCCGGGCCGTCTCGGCGAGGGTGGTCACCCCGCGGCGGACGAGGTCGCGGGCGGAGTCGAGGAGCGGCCGGTAGCCGTGGTCGCGCGCCGCCCGCCGCAGCTCGCCGGGCTCGGCCCCCTGCCGCACCAGGGAGGCGAGGGGCCCGCTCATCGTCACCACCTCGTAGAGGCCGGTCCGCCCTTTGAGCCCGCTCCCCTCGCAGGCGAAGCACCCCTCCCCGGCGCAGTACGGGCAGACCCGGCGCAGCAGCCGCTGCGACACGGCGAGCCGGGTGACCTGCGCCAGGAGCGCGCGGTCGGCGCCCAGTTGGCCGAAGCGGTCGAAGGTCTCCAGGGCGCTCGCGGCGTGGACGGTGGTGAGGACCAGATGCCCGGCGAGCGCCGCCTGGACGACCAGTTGGGCCGTCTCGGCGTCGCGCGTCTCCCCCACCAGGATGACGTCCGGGTCCTGGCGCAGGACGGAGCGCAGGGCGCCGGCGAAGTCCAGCCCGAGGTCGCGGCGGACCGGCACCTGGCGCAGGCGCCGCGAGCGGATCTCGACCGGGTCCTCGATCGAGATGACGTTGCGCCGGTCGGCGTCGACGGTGTGGAGGAGGGCGTGCAAGGAGGTCGTCTTGCCGCTCCCCGTGGGCCCCGCGAAGACGATGAGCCCCTCGGGGGCCGAGGCCGCCGCGACCAGCTTCCGGCTCATCTCCTCCGGCACGCCGAGATCGGCCAGCGAGGGGATGTCGTCCTCGACCGTCAACAGGCGCAGGACGGCGCACTCGCCCCGGGCGGTGGGGAGGATGGAGACGCGGACCGACACCGGCCCGGCCGGAGTCGGGAAGTCGAGCACCCCGTCCTGCGGGAAGAGGCACTCGCCCAGCGCCAGCCCGGCCAGGGCCTTGATGCGGCCGATGACCCGGCCCACCAGCCAGGCGGGCGGGGCGACCCGCTCGGCGAGGATGCCGTCGACCCGGAAGCGCACGCGGGGGGAGCGCGGATCGGGCTCGATGTGCACGTCGCTCGCCCGCTCGGCGACCGCCGCCCGGAGCGTCAGCTCGAGGTAGCGCGGCGCCGGGGAGGCCTCCATCGGCTCTCCCGGACCGAAGGAGGGGTCGACGGCGGGCGCCGCGGGCAGCCCGGCGACCAGCTCGGCCACGTCGCCGGACGGGCCGTACCACTTCTCCAGGACCTCCTGGTAGCGCTCCGCCGAGATCGGCTCCAACGCGACGTCGGGGTTGCCCAGGCGGCGCAGCGTGTCGAGGATCCGCGGGCGCCCCGGATCGCGGGCGCCGACGATCAGCCGCCCCCCCTCGTAGCGCAGGGGGATCACCTGGTGGCCGCGGGCGACCCGGGGGGGCACCGCGCGCAGGCCCTCGAGCAGCGAGAGCTCCCGCCGGGCGGGGCCCGGGAGCGTGCGGTCGGTCGGCAGGGGCTGCGGCATGGCTCGGGCGCTCGCTTAGCCGTTGGGCAGGGCCCGGTCGAGCGAATGGAGCAGACGGCCCAGCGCGGGCCGCGCCCGCCGCAGCCCGTCCTCCAGGGCCGACACGGAGCCCGGCACCTCCGCGCCGGACGGCGGCGGCGCCTCCCCGGCGGCGTCCGGCCAGGGGCGCGCCAGGCCCTCCTCCCCGGCCCCGGCTTCGGCGCCGGCCGCGGGCGGGGCGCCACCCGGCAGGAGCGCTTCCACGTGCGCTCCGAGGCTCCGCTGGGAGTGCCTGAGGAGCTGGTCGTGGAGACGGGCCACCTGGAGATGCATGCGCAGCAGGTCGATGCTGGCCTGGGTCGAGACCGCGCTCGCCCGGACGGCCAGCAGCCCCAGGCCCCAGACGGAGACGACCACCAGGGAGACGATCAGGATCGGCACGGCGAGGCTCATCAGCTTCATTGCGGGCCTCCTGTGGAAGCGGAGATGGCGGGAGAGGGGCCGACCGCGGTCCCGGGAGCGTCCGCGGCGATCCACCGCAGGCCGGCCGCCAGGGCGTCGCGGGCCGCCGGCGGAGCCGCCGGGGCCGCTCCTCCGGTGAGGCGCTCCAGCGCGCCGGTCTCCTCGCGCACGGCGCGGGCGAGGATGCGCTCCCCGGCCGTGGGGAGGCCGTGCACCCGCGACTCGAAGACCAGGGTGGCGAGGCGGACCAACTGGAGCGCCACGGTCTGTGCCGTGGCCTCAGCCGTGGTGGTGACGCGGGCGCTCCGCACCGTGGGATCGACGGCCGGCCCGGCCGCTCCCGCCTCGACCGTGGCCAGGCCGAACCCCACCAGGTTGCGCAGGTCGGGCGCCCGGCGGGCGAGCAGGTCGAGCGCCGCGCGGACGAGCCCGGTGCCGGCGGCGTCACCCCGCGGGACGATCTCGGCCGGAGCGCCGCTCCACGCCAGGGCCGGCTCGGCGGCGCGGACGCCGGGCTCGGCCTCGGGGTCCGGCCGCGCCGCCAGCTCGGCCAGGGCGGCGCGCAGATGGGGGGCCATCGGCGCCGCCAGCGCCGCGACGGCCACCGCGCGGCTGTCCTTGAAACGCCTCAGCTCCGCCAGGGCGTCCGCCGGCCGCGCGTGGAGCAGGAAGAGCGCCGCCACGGCCCTCACCTCGAGGCTCGCGTCCACTCCCAGGGGCGCCACGTCGGGAGCGGCGTCGACGCCCGCCGCGAGGAGGCCGGCATCGATCTCCTCCAGCGCGCGGACGCCGGCCACGCGGTCGGCCGGGCCTTGCGCGCGCAGGAGGGCGCGCGCCTCGCCGAGCCGCGCCGCCAGGGCGGCCGGGAGCCAGGCGTCGTCGATCCGCACCTTGGCCCGCCGCTCCTCCGGCGGCGGCAGCTCGTGAGGGGTGACGAAGACGAGGAGCTCGGCGCTCTCGGTCTGCTTCCCCTCCAGGCGGAAGGCGCGGCCGATCAGGGGGATGTCCCCGAGGCCGGGGGTCTTGCCGTGGTTGTCCGTCTTGCGCTCGGTGACCAGGCCGCCGATGACGAGCGTCTCGCCGGCCTCCAGGATCACCTCGGTCTCGGTGCGGCGCCGGGTGACGATGGGGAGCCCCTGGGTCAGCCCGCTCTGGGTGAAGACCGAGCTGTTCGGCTGCAGCTCGCTCACCTCGGGGGTGACCGTCAGCAGGATCTGCCGGCCGTTCCCCTGCCGCGGGCGGACCTCCAGCGTCGTCCCCACGTCGACCTGCTCGATGCCGGTGACGGTGGTGGTGGCGAAGGCCTGGTTCTGCGTGAAGGTGGGGATGCGCAGGGTGGTGACCATGCTGATCTTCGCCTTCCGGTTGTCGAGCGCCGTGACCTTGGGGGTGGCCATCACCCGCGCCTCGCCGGACTGCTCGAGGAGCTGGATCAGCAGGCCGATCCCCCGCGCGTCGATGCGCCCGAAGCGGAACCCCGGGTCGGAGAAGCTGCCGGTCTCGGTGCTCCCACCCGACGTGCCCCCGGAGCCGCTGAGCCGGCCGAGCGCCGCGAGATCGGTGGGCGACGGGAGATAGCGCTTGGCGGCGCCGAGGCCGCTCAGGGGGAAGGTGGTCGCCAGGACGCCGCCACGGACGTCGAGCCCGACGCTCCCCTGCGAGCCCATCTGGCGCAGCGCGTTCTTCGACACCTCGACCACCTGGACCTCGATCTCGTACTGCTTCGGCGTCCGCGTCAGCTCGGCCAGGAGGGCCGCGA
>Ga0308175_100003342_pt1 | contig 11083 bp, 9 predicted proteins | sample PhyCR1_3_FD_203893 | JGI IMG/M metagenome (GOLD analysis project Ga0308175, IMG submission 203893) | Soil microbial communities from UC Gill Tract Community Farm, Albany, California, United States - DLSLS.C.R1 | ecosystem: Environmental > Terrestrial > Soil > Agricultural land | place: USA... | reverse complement strand
CCTGGGTGCGATCCAGGCGCTCTGCCAGCTGAGCTATAGCCCCGAGAAAGGTCAATTTACAGCAGCGGTGCGCCGATCGTTGGGCTTGCGCCGCTCGGGAACGCGCTGTGGGGCGCGGTCGCTACCGATTAATGGTGACGCGATGACACCAGATATTATATGGTGAGCAAATGGCTGCCAGACCAGACGTGAGAGAGCGGCACCGGGAACAGCGGGAGAACACGCGGGGGCGGATCCTGGAGGTGGCGCGGGAGCTGGTCGAGGAGCGGCCGTGGTGCGACATCACGGTCGCGATGATCACGCAGCGGGCCGGGTTGACGCGGTCGGCCTTCTACAAGCACTTCCCCGATCAGGGGACACTGCTGCGGGCGTTGCTGGAGGAGCTGAGCGTGCAGCTGGAAGCGGTTCCCGATCCTTGGCAGAGCACTAAGGGGGAGCCCGAGGAGGTATTGCGGGGCGCGATTCGGGGGCTCGTCGCGACCTTCGCGGAGCATGGACGCCTATTGCATGCGATCGCCGACGAAGCCACTCAGGATGCGGAGATCGCCGGTCTTTACGCCGAGCTCGGGGCGCAGTTGAGCGCCGGTGTGGCGGCGCGGATCGCCGCCGACGTGCAGGCCGGGCGCAGCACGATCACGGACCCTGTCGAGGTCGGCACGGCGATGGTCTGGATGAACGAGCGCTACCTGGCGATGCGCTTTGGGCGGCGGCCTCTCGGCGACCCAGAGCGCTGCGCCGCGGCCCTCGAGGAAGTCTGGATGCGAACGGTGTACGGCGTTCCCTCGGCAAGCGGTTGAGGGAGCCGCACCGCAAACATCCGGTGTCAGAGTTCTGACGCTCTTGGTCGGCTGCCTCGCTAAGCGTAGTTATAGTGACGTGCTGTTACCGAATGAAAAGGCGAACTTGATCGCCGGAGAGGCGGTCATGCGTCACATCTTCCTCAGCGTTACAAAGCGGCGATTCCGCAAGCTGTCGCCGATGGCAGGCCTTCTGCTGGCCCCGGTGCTCGTGCTGCTGAGCGCCGCGCCGGCCGCCGCCCTCACCACCACGCCGCTGCCCGCCTCCGAATACTCCGTGCGCCCGCTGTGCGGAACGCCCGGCCCCGGCCACGCGGCCTGCTTCTCGCTGGAACTGGTGCCGCAGACCGCCGCCGCTCGGGCGCGGTCGACGCCTCTCGGGATGACCCTGCACCACGCGGTGGAGCCGAATAGCGCGGCGGGCGGGTCCTTCGGGCTGCGCCCGCAGGACCTCCACGGCGCATACGGGCTGCCGACCAAGGCGCCGGTCCCGCAGACGATCGCGATCGTCGACGCCTACGACGACCCCACCGCGGAAGCCGACCTCGCCGCCTACGACGCGGAATTCGGCCTGCCGGCCTGCACCCACGCGAACGGATGCTTCACCAAGGTCAACCAGGAAGGCGACGAAAGCCCGCTGCCGGCGTCCAACTCCGGTTGGGCGGCGGAGATAGCGCTGGACGTCGAGTCCGCGCACGCGATCTGCCAGGAAAACTGCCGCATCCTGCTGGTCGAGGCGAATAGCGCCAGTACCGCCGCACTGGAAGTAGCCGAGAACACCGCCGTGAGGCTCGGCGCCACGGAGATCTCGAACTCCTTCGGCGGACCTGAGCCCGTGACCGAAGGCACGGCCTTCGACCATCCCGGCATCGTCGTGACCGCCTCCACCGGCGACGACGGCTACCTCAACTGGACTTCGTCGGCTGCCGGCTTCGCCGGTCACGCAAACTACCCCGCCTCCTCGCCCCACGTGGTCGCGGTGGGCGGCACCCGCGTCCACGTCACGGGCTCGAGCTGGACCGGGGAGTCGGTTTGGAACGACGGCTCGACCGTGAGCACGGGATTCGGCGCGGGCGGCGGCGGCTGCAGCGCGCATCCGAACGCTCAGACCTGGCAGCAGCGCGTGCCCAACTGGGCGGAAGTCGGTTGCGGCGAAAAGCGGGCGGCGGCCGACGTGGCGGCCGACGGTGACCCCTATAGCGGCATCGCCGTCTACCAGGGAGGGCACTGGAGCACCGTCGGAGGCACCAGCCTCGCCTCCCCGATCATCGCCTCGACGTTCGCCCTGGCGGGAGGCTCGGGCGGCGTCAGCTACCCGGCAGAGACGCTGTACGCCGCTCTGGGCTCGAGCTCGCTGCACGACATCACCGAAGGCTCCAACGGCGAATGCACCAAGGCGTTCGACCCGGGCAGCGGGACCTCGGGCTGCACCACGGCCGAAGAGGAACAGGATTGCGCTGACAAGCTGATCTGCCGCGCCGCCGCCGGCTACGACGGCCCGACCGGGGTCGGGACGCCGAACGGCACCGCCGCCTTCGCTCCGCCGACGCCCACGGTGAGCACGGTCTCGCCCGCCCAGGGCGATCTCGGCACCTCGGTCACGATCGCCGGCGAACACCTCGCCGGCGTCGCCGCGGTGAAGTTCGGCACGGCCAGCGCGACCGGCGTGGTCGAAGACTCCGCCACCGAACTGACGGTGACCGCCCCCACGCACGAACCGGGGCAGGTGGACGTGACCGTGACCACCGGAGGCGGCACCAGCGCGACCTCTTCGTCGGACCAATTCACCTACCTCTCCAACCCCGCCGTCGCGAGCGTCACGCCGTCGAGGGGGACGACCGGTGGAGGAACAGCGGTGACGATCGTCGGCGCACGCCTGAACGAAGTCGAAGTGGTGGAATTCGGCGGGGTAAACGCCACGCACGTGGTCGAAGACTCGGCCACCGAAGTCACCGTCACCACCCCCGCCCACGCCCCGGGCCAGGTCGACGTGACCGTGCGGACCCCGCACGGCAGCAGCGAAGCCACGGCGCTCGACCGCTTCACCTACGTCTCGGCCCCGACCGTGACCGCGGTCGAACCGGGCCGCGGAACTGTCCTCGGCGGGACCACGGTGACGGTCAAGGGCACGAATCTCGGCGAAGCGAGCGCCGTGGAGTTCGGCGCGGCCAGCGCGACGAACGTGGTCGAAGACTCGGCCACCGAACTCACCGTAACCAGCCCTGCCCACGCGGAAGGCCGGGTCGACGTCACCGTGACGACGCCGGGCGGGACCAGCACGTCGGCGGCCGCGGACGAATTCGAATACCTGCCCCTGCCGGTAGTGGAAGCGGTCGAGCCCTCCGAAGGCCCGCTTGGCGGCGGCACGCTCGTCATCGTCACCGGCCACGACCTGGACGGCGCCACGTCGGTCAGCTTCGGCGCCGTCTCCGGGACGGCGCTCGACGTCAGGTCGAGCGAAGAAATCGCGATCACGAGCCCCGCTCACGCGGCGGGCGCGGTCGACGTCACCGTCACCGGCCCGGCCGGCAGCTCCAACGCGGTCGCCGCGGACCGGTTCACCTATGTGGCGGCGCCCGCCAGCACCTCGCTGCCGACGATCACCGGCTACCCGATGGAAGGCCGCACCCTCACCGAGGCGCACGGCGGCTGGCAGAACAGCCCGACCTCCTATGAGTACAAGTGGCTGCGCTGCGACTCCGCGGGCGCCAGCTGCTCGGCGATCGACGGCGCCGCGGCGCAGACCTACAAGCTGGCCGCGGCAGACGTCGGCCACACGATCAGGGTCGAAGAGACTGCCGCGAACGCGGGCGGGCAGGCCGCCGCCACGTCAACGGCGAGCGGCGAGGTGGTCGCCAAGGCCAGCCAGCCGTTCACCTGGACGGGCGGCACCTCGAGGAGCGCCGGAGCGACGGCCGACACCTGGACCACGAGCGGCAACTGGGAAGGCGGCACCGCCCCCAGCGAAGCCCTGGACATCGGCACCCTGACGCTGCCCTCGCTCGCCGACGAGGCCAGCTGCGAAAACATCTTCTCGCAGACCGACGTCTGCTACCAGAGCAGAAACGACATCGCCGGCGTCGAAGTCGAAAAGCTTTCGGTCGACGATCGCTACCCCTACATCCTGTACGGCGAACCGCTGACGCTCGGGGCGGGAGGGGTGGAAGCCTTCTCCAGCAACTCGGAAGAAAACGTCTACGTGCCCTCGCTCCGCCTGCCGGTCACCCTCGGCGCGGATCAGGCCTGGACGGTCGAAGGGACCGGATACGACGCCTCGGGCATCGGCGGTCTGGAACTCCCAGGCTCGATCAGCGGCGAATCGCACAGCCTGGCGATGGAACTCAGCGAGGAAAGCGTGGTCGCGACGGTTGGCAGCCCAAACGACGAGGTCGGTCCGGTGACGATCAGGGGCGCCGACGCCGGGAAGAGCGGTTGGGACTCGTCCCAAAACGGTCTCCTCGGATTCGGGCTTTTGGACGGCGAAGAACCGAGCCTCAACGCAACCGACGGCAACCCCGTGCGGCTGGAACATGTGGCGATGCTCGGCCGCGGGACCACCGGGCCGCTCACCGTCGACGGGGGCGAGCTGACCGTCGCTCAGTCGAACGCCCCGTACGGCAAGCTCGAGGTCAACGGCCCCCTGAGCCTGGACTCGGCCACGGTTCTCGACTTCACGTTCGGCGAAGGCGAAACCGCGGGTGAGGACTACCCGCAGCTCCAGGCGACGGGCGACGTCGACCTCGGCGGCGCTCGGCTCTCGCTCATCGCCGACCTCACCTACTCCCCAGGTTGTCCGCAAGCCCCCGCCGGCAGCGAAATCGAGCTGGTGAAGACGAGCGGGCAGCTCGAAGGCACCTTCGGCAACGCTCCGCAGGGGACCCGTTTCGACCCGTGCGTCTGGGCGGAAGGGCCGGTGCTGGAAATCTCCTACACCGACCACGCGGTGGTTGCCAAGTCCCTGGGGACCATCCCCTACGAAATCGGCCCACCCGACATCACCGGCCTCGAACTGGAAGGACAGACGCTGATGGCGAGCCCCGGGGCCTGGTGGAACAACCCCACCTTCAGCTACCAGTGGCTGCGCTGCGACTCGAGCGGAGCCAACTGCGCTGCGATCTCCGGTCAGACCGGCACGACATACGTCCTCGGCCCGGCGGACGTCGGGTACGAGATCGAGGTCGAAGTCGTCGCCGAAAACGGTTCCGGCTCGGTTTCGGCGACGTCGGAACCGACTGCCGTCGTCACGCCGCCGGTCCCCCAGCTGGTCTTCGATCAGCCGGCGGTCGGCGGTGACACGATCGTGGGCGAAACCGTCGTCGCCAGCCAGGGGCAGTGGACGTACAACCCCACGTTCACCTACCAGTGGCTGCGCTGCGACTCCACGGGCGCCAACTGCGCCGCCATCCCTGGGGCCACCGAACAGCTCTACCGCATCGTCGCCGCCGACCTCGGCCACACGCTCGAGGTCGAAGTCCACGCCCACAACGGCATCTCGGTGGCAAGCGCCACCTCGCCGCCGAGCGCGGTCGTGGCGGCGGCCTCGCCGCCGGCCAACATCGCGCCGCCGACGATCTCCGGCGGCGCGATCGAAGGCGAACCGCTCTCCGCCGGGCCAGGCGGCTGGGAACGGGCACGCGCCTTCACCTACCAATGGCTGCGCTGCGACTCCGGCGGCGGCAGCTGCTCCCCGGTCGCCGGCGCCACCACGTCGAGCTACACGCTGACGAGCGCCGACGTCGGCCACCGAATCGAGGTGGCGGTCACGACCGAAGACGCCGCCGGCCCAACCACCGCCAACTCGGCGCCGACCGCGGTAATCGCGGCTCGGTCGACCGGGGGTGGAGCTCCGACCGGCGGCGGCACGCCGACGGGCAGCTTTGTGCCCACCACCAGCGCCGTGCCCACTGGCGGAAGCGGCGGACGCGTCGTGCCGCCCCCGGCCGCCGGCACGGCGCTGGTGGGCGGCAGTGCGTCGGTCAAGGGCGGCAAGGCCGCGGTGGCGCTCAGCTGCACCGGGCCCGGCCCCTGCACGGGCACCCTGGAGCTGACGGTGGTGGAAGCCGTTCGGCACGGGAAGCACCGCTCGAAGCGCACCGTCACGATCGGCAGCGCCGGCTTCTCCATCGCGGCGAGCGCGAGCGGGGTGGTTCAGGTGCACCTCACCGCGGCCGGCCAGGCGCTGCTGCGCAAGGCCGGAGCGAAGGGCCTGAAGGCGACCCTGGCGGGCTCAGGCGTCAAGGCCGGCGTCGTGCGACTCAAGCCCGCGAAGCAGGGGAAGAAGAAGCGCCATCGGTCGGCCCGGCCGTTCACCGACTCGCGTCCTTCGGCCGAGGTCGCGCAGCCCTGGTGGCGATCCGGGCGCCGCGCCGCCTGAGCAGGTCCCTTCCCGGAGGTTCGCGGGATTTTACACACTGCAGTGTGTAAACATGCTCTAGATGAGCCCGCTTCAGCCGACCGCCAGCCTCGCCGAGCTCGCCGCCGAGCATCCGCGGCGGGCCGCGCTCTTCGAGCGGCTGCGGCTCGACTACTGCTGCGGGGGCGCGCAGACGCTGGCGGCGGCCTGCGAGGGGCGTGGGCTCGACGCCGCCACGGTCGCCGAGCTCCTGGAAGCCCTCGAGCGGGACGAAGCCGCGCTCGACCCGGCCGAGGAGCGCGACTGGCGGAGCGCCGGCATCGCCGAGCTCTGCGACCACATCGTCGCCGTGCACCACCGGAGGCTGCGGGAGGAACTGCCGCGGGCCGGCGAGCTGTTCGCCACCGTCGTCCGCGTCCACGGCGACGGCCGCCCCGAGCTGGAGCTGGCCGAGCGCGCCTTCACGGCGCTGCGCTCCGAGCTCGAGCCGCACCTGGCCGAGGAGGAGCGCCATCTTTTTCCCGCCTGCGCCGCGCTGGAGCGCGACGGCGCCGCCCCGGCGGGCTTCGACGTCGCCGTCGTCGAGCGGCACGAGGCCGAGCACCGGGGGGTCGGCCGCAAGCTGGCCGCGCTGCGTGAGCTGGCCGGCGGCTACGAGGAGGCGGAGGCGCTCTGCTCCACCCACCGCGCCCTGCTCGGCGCGCTGCGCGACCTGGAGGCCGACCTGCACCGCCACGTCCACGAGGAGAACAACGTCCTCTTCCCCCGCGTGCGCGAGCTGCTGTGAGCCCGGCCGCGGAGGCAAGAGCGGGCGAGGCACAGCCGGTCGGCCCCCTCGTCGACGTCCTGCTCGACGCCCTCGCCGCGCTGGGCGAGGCCGGGCAGCCGGCGACCGCGAACCGATTTGCCGGTGCCGCCTACGCGAGCCTGCGGCGCCGCGACCCGGAGCAGGCGCAGCGCATCAACGCGCTGATGCACAGGCTCGTCAAGCGAGAAAAAAAGAACGAGAGGAGCAGGCAGATGCCCACCACCGACCCAGACCTCGACGTCCGCAACGAGCCGCCGGCCCGCCGCCACGAGCTGATCTTCGACACCTACACGAAGCTCGGCGCCGGCGAGGGGTTCGTCCTCGTCAACGACCACGACCCCAAGCCGCTGCAGTACCAGTTCGAGGCCGAGCACGCGGGTGAATTCACCTGGGAGTACCTGGAGGAGGGCCCGACGGTCTGGCGGGTGCGGATCGGCCGGCCGGCCGAGGCGGCCGCCTGAGATGGCCTCCGGCGGCGTCCCCGGCCTCGCCGCCCTGAGCGACGACCCGTCCCCCGAGGTCGTGCGCGACCTGCTGCACGAAGTGATCGACCCCGAGCTGGGCGTCGACATCGTCGAGCTGGGGCTGCTGCGGGAGGTGAGCGTGAGCGGCGGGGTCGCGCGCATCCGCTTCACCGTGACGACGCCCGCCTGCCCCCTGTCGGGCTACATCGAAGACGAGATCCACGCCTGCCTGCAGCAGCTGCCCGCTTTGCGCCACGTGCTCGTCAAGAGCGAGCTGGATCCGCCCTGGAGCCCCGACGACATGAGCGAGGCGGCGCGGGCGGCGCTGGGATGGAGCGACTGAGCGCCGCCCCGGCGCCCTCCGCGCGCCTGCTGCGGCGGGCGCCTTTGCTGGCGGCGGCGCTGGTCGCGCTGCTCGCCGGCCTCTGGGCGGGCCTGCTGCGGCTCGGCCTCGACCTGCCGCCGCTGCGCCTGGCGCTGGCCGCCGAGCATGGCCCGCTGCTGGTGCTCGGGTTCCTCGGCACGCAGATCGGCCTCGAGCGGGCCGTCGCCCTGGGCAGGAACAGCGGCTGGCGCTGGCCCTACCTGGCGCCGGTCGGCGCGGCGGCGGGAGCGCTGTGGCTGCTCGCCGGCCTGCCGGCGCGCGGCGGCCAGCTGCTGCTGGCGGCGGGAGGCTTCGCCCTCGTCGCGGTCTTCGTCGCGATCCACCGCCTGGAGCCGACCTGGCACAACGCCGTGATGGGCCTCGGCGCGGTGGGCTGGGCGGCGGCGGGGTGCGTCTGGCTGGCGGGGGAGCCGATCGCCCGCGTCGTCCCCTTCCTCGCCGCCTTCCTGGTGCTGACGATCGTCGGCGAGCGGCTCGAGCTCTCGCGGATGCGCCACCCGCCGGCCGCGGCCCGGGCGGCGCTGCTGGCGGCGATCGGTCTCTTCTGCCTCGGCGTCGCCCTCACTCTGCCCTCACCCGCCCTCGGCCTGCGCCTCTCCGGCGCGGGGCTGCTCGCCCAGGCCGCCTGGCTCGCCCGCTACGACGTCGCCCGCCGCACCATCCAGATGGCGGGACTGACCCGCTACATGGCCGCCGCCCTGCTGTCGGGCTATTTCTGGCTCGCCCTCGCCGGCTGCGTGTGGCTCTGGCAGGGGCAGCTGGCGGGCTTCGGCTACGCCTACGACGCGATGGTCCACGCGATCTTCCTCGGCTTCGTCTTCTCGATGATCTTCGCCCACGCCCCGGTGATCGTCCCCGCGGTGCTCGGCGTCGCGCTGCCCTACAACCGCGCCTTCTACGCGCCGCTCGCGCTCCTGCACGCGAGCCTCGCGCTGCGCCTGCTCGGCGACCTCAGCGGCGACCTCGCGGCCTGGCGCTGGGGCGGGGTCCTCGGCGAGGCCGCGATCCTCTCCTTCCTGGTGCTCGCCGCCCGCGCGGCGCTGCGGGCGGGGCGGGGGCGGCGCAGGCAAGGCGCCGCGTTGGAGCCGCGGTTCCAGGCGGGTAGCTGGACGAAAACGAGCGGCCCCTCCTGGGCCGCCGGCCGAAGGGAGCAGCAATGAGCATCGCCACTCGCACCGCCACGACGACCTGGGTCGACAGCCTCGCCGCCGGGCACGGCACCATCCATCCCGACAGCGGCGCCTTCGAGGACCTCGACGTCACCTGGGCCGCGCGGACCGAGGCGCCCGGGGGCAAGACCAGCCCCGAGGAGCTCTGCGCCGCCGCGCACTCGTCCTGCTTCTCGATGGCGCTCGCCCTGAAAATCGCCGAGGCGGGGGCGCCCCCGGAGGAGCTGCGGGTGAGCGCGGCCGTCACCCTGGACGAGGTCGACGGGCGGCCGACGATCGCCTCCTCCAAGCTGGAGGTGGAAGCTCGCGTGGAGGGAATGGACGCCGAGACGTTCGACGCCGCCGTCGCTGCGGCAGCCGAGCTCTGCCCCGTTTCCCGCCTCTTCGCCGGAGCCGAGATCACCGTCGACGCCCGCCTGCTCGACTGAGCGGCGGTCGGCGGGATCGCCGGGCTCGGCCCCGGGCGGCCGCTAGCCTCCGCTCACCCGAGCGATCTACCCACAGGGGGTCTCCATGAGATTCGCAAGCTTCCTCCTCGGCGCGGCCCTGGCCCTGGCCTCCCGGGCCCTCCTGCCCCGCCTCCTTCTCCTGCGCTTCTCCGGCCCCGTCGCCAAGCTGAACGCGGGCGACTACAGCGCCCTCCTCGACAACTACGCCGAGGACTTCGTCCTCCACTTCAACGACGGCCCGCACCGCTGGTCGGGGGACTGGGTCGGCAAGGCCGGAATGGATCGCTTCCTGCAGAACTTCACGGCGGCGGGCATCGAAGGCGAGATCCGCCAGATCGCGACCAGCGGTCCGCTCTGGGCGCTGACGATGTGGGTGCGCTTCGACGACCATGCCGAGGCCCCCGACGGCAGCCGCATCTACGAGAACAGCACGGTCCTCGTCCTCCGCACCCGCTGGGGCAAGGTGGTCGAGCAGCACGACTTCTACGTCGACACCGAGCGGCTCGGCGCCTTCGACCGCAAGCTGAGCGAGCTCGGCATCGAGGCGGTGGCGCGGCCCTAGGAGGGGGTCCGCGGCTCGGGAAGTTCGGCCCATTGCCGCGCAAGCGGCAAGATAACCGCATAGTCTTTGGGAGCCTTGCTTTGGGAACGGCGAGCATGAGCATCCTCGACGACGCAATCCGCGAGCACCTGGAACTGAAGCGCGCCCACGGCGCGGATGAGGCCGAGCTGAAAAAGCTCGAGGACGAGGCCTTCGGGCCTCCCGGGCGCCCCGACGAGATCGATCCCTTCGCGGAGGCGCCGACGGAGTTCTTGACGACCCCGGAGAGCGCTCTGCAGGCCGAAGAGCAGGCCTTCGAGTCGGCGGAGGAGCCGGAGGGGCGGCGGGTCAACGTCGCCGACCTCCAGGAGGCGCCACCGCCCGCCGAGGCCCACGTCGAGGAGAGCGCCGAGCCGCCCGCCGAGCCGCCTGTCGCCGCGGAGGGGCCAGGAGAGCACGAGGCTACGGTCGAGCCGACGGCGATGGAGCACGAGGTGATCTCCGAGCCGGGCGAGATTGACGCCGGCCCCTCGACCGAGGAGCGCGAGGCGATCGCCGACCAGCCGACGGAGCTCTTCGACGTGGAGGCCGACCTGGGCGAGGCCGAGCCCGTCGCCGAGACGCCCAGCCCCTCCGACGAGGAGATCGTCGACGAGGAGCTCGCCGAGCCGCGGCTGGCGCCCGGCGGCCGCTTCGAGCCCGGTGAGCAGCTCGAGGACGAGGAGGACGAGGACTTCTGGAGCGACCAGCGCCTCTCCGAGGAGCTCGACCAGGCCCTGGAGGCGCCGCTGGAGGAGGAGCCGCCGCGGGACGCCCCGCTCCGCGAGGCGCCGCCGCTGGAAGACCCTCCCTCGGAGGAGTACGCCAGCGAGCAGGGTGAAGCGGAGCAGACGGGTGCAGCGGACCACGCCGACGAGCACGACACCGAGGCCCCCTACGACCCGGACACCGGCCACGAGGACGTGCTCGAGGACACCCCCGAGTTCCTCGAGGACGCCCCGGAGGACGACGAGCTCTGGTTCGAGCAGCGTCCCCCCAAGGATTTCGACTTCGACGACTGAGCCTGGGTTCGCGGCTCGCCCGGTCGATCCCGCCTAAACTGGCCCCACGGGGCCAT
>Ga0308175_100003340_pt1 | contig 11085 bp, 14 predicted proteins | sample PhyCR1_3_FD_203893 | JGI IMG/M metagenome (GOLD analysis project Ga0308175, IMG submission 203893) | Soil microbial communities from UC Gill Tract Community Farm, Albany, California, United States - DLSLS.C.R1 | ecosystem: Environmental > Terrestrial > Soil > Agricultural land | place: USA... | reverse complement strand
GCTGCTGCTATCAGAAAACCAGTTCCAGCCTTACACGCCTGAGTAGGGCTGGGTCGCCGGTTCGGTTCGCCGCAGTTTTTCCGCCACTTCCTCCGGTGCCGTGTCTGCCAGAAAGGTTCCAAAGCCTGTTTCCATCGTCGCCAGATACTTCAGCTTGTTCGCTGCCCTCTGCAACGGGAGAAATTGGATGTGGAAATGGTAAGGGATCTCCGGCTTCCGCAAGGGCGCTTGCTTAACCGCCATCATGAGCGGCAGGAGAAATCCGTAGAGGTTGTCGTACTTCTGGCGGATGACGCTGATCACTTCTGCGAGATCCCGCCGTTCGCCGTCGTTCAGATCCATCAGAGTACGAACGTGCCGCCGCGGGTAGATCGCGATTTCAGCCGGGAATCTTGCAGCATACGGAACAAAGGCCACAAACGAAGCGTTGGCCGCCACGACGCGCTCACGGGCCTGCAACTCTCCTTCTAACAGCTTGCAAAAAATGCAGGCGCCCGCATATTTGGCCGAGAATTCCAAAGCTGCCGAAAGTTCCTTCTCCACGGTCGCGGGAATGAACGGCATAGCGTAAATCTGCCCGTGCGGATGTGGCATGGTGACGCCGACCGCCTCGCCAGAATTCTCGAACGGCGCTACGAATGCGATGTCGGGGTTCTGCGCGTGGAACCTGGTTCGCTCTGTCCAGAGGTTCACCACCTTGGTCCAGTTGCCGACACTCAGTTTCGAAGGCGGGAGTGTGTGCTCGGGTGAGTAGAGAACGACGTCGCATGCGCCGCGAGCACCCGTAGATGCAAACAGAGAAGGCTGCGGATCCGGATCGAAAGGATCCGCATCAGGTGAGAAGGCCGGGAAATCATTCGGATAGAGATAGACGTCGTAGTTGTCTGGAACTTTTCCCGAACCCGGATCGAAGGGACACCAGTTGGCCGGCATCTGAGGCCGGTTTTGACGAGCCGTAGTAACGACGACCCATTGTTGAAGGAGAGCATGCCACCGTAGCTGATGCATTGTTTATTGGATAGGATTGCCGACAGGAACTGTGACAGTGTTACTTTTCCAGTCGCCTTGAGAGATTGTCAGATGCGCTTTTGCATTCGAGGAGAACCCGCCGGGCATAATCACCTGGACCTGATAAATCCCGATCGCGTGCCGGGGAAGGATGGCAGAAACAACTTCAAGTGGCTGTCCATCTATTTCGGCCTCCACTTGCGTCAGAACGTTTGCCGGTTCTCCCGCGTAGGGTTGCCCTGCTACGGCCTGCGTGTTCCCATCAGGGCTGACTACATACCCCAATCCACTCGCCCAGAGCACGATTGCTTGCCCGGGTCTGGCTGGCTCTGCCGGAGTGACAGGGCTTGACGTCTCACCCGTTTCCGAATCGACGTGAACTACCATTCCGGCTCTTGGCTCAGGTCCGGCGAAAGCAAGGATGCCGGGAGAGGCTGAGCGGAACTCTACGGCCACGGGATTGCTGAAGGATGTGCGGCCCGGGCTGACTTCATCCCGGATGGCAATCGTTCCTGAATCTGCGCCCTGCAAATCGTACGGCATCTGGCATCGGATCTCATGCGGACTGACGGACAAAAGCGGAAGGTGCCTGCCGTTGAGAAGCAGCTCGATTCCGGCCAAAGTGCCAGGCAAGGCGTGTTCACCGTCGTCGATTGCAGTTTCCGTTCGCCCGGCCAGATTCTCGCCTTCGATCGTCACCAGCGTGCCTGGCGCGAACGGGCCATGAACACCGGTTGCCGAGTTCAGAATGGATCGCTCTGACACCGGAAAGTCCGAAGGCGAAAACATTAGCACTCGATGGGCGGCTGCATCTGCAACGAACAGATTTGTGCCATTCGACACGAGAGCGGAGGGGCGCACAATTCGACCCGCCCCAGCAAGCTTGTTGGAAGCGCTGCCGAAATCCTGCTGACCCAGTACTACGTCTGCAGGTTGCGTCGCGGCAGCCGGGAACGAGTTCCAGATCAGAACCCGGTGAAGCCCGGCGTCGCCGACGAAGAGTCTACGTCCGTCGAGCGCTACCGAAATGGGATCAGCCAAACCCAAGCCCAGAATCAGATCGGGCCCGGATGCAGCGCTCGCGGACGTGCTGTCACGCCACAGGAGTACACGGTGGTTCGCTGGATCGGCAATAGCGACCGACTTAGCGTAAGTGCTGACGCGTGACACGCCTGAGATAACGGATTGCGCTACGACGGAGCTGGGATTCTCAATACAGACAAGGCAGTATGCGCCGGAGGACTCGGGCTTGTCTCGCCCCGAGTTCAACAAGCGCGACACGTCGAAGGTTAAAACGCGCTGGCCCTTGTCTGTGACAAACAGTTTGCCACCCGCGAGCGAAAGCGCCGTTGGAGTGATTCCTCCACTGGCGATCGAAAACGAAGGCTGCCCAATCACCGCGCTGGCTGCCTGGCCGGACCGGAAATCACTTGATAACAGAAGTGCCGGAACCAGTAGTGATGAGAACAGCGCGGCGAATCGGTGCATTGCGACCTGCCTCACCCGGAGAGGCTTCCAATTATTTCTTTTTACGATTGTATGTTGCCTTGACTCGCGTTGACATACCGCCTCGGGCGGCCCAATCCCCAATGACCGTTGCCTCGACCGGATCTGCGGCTTTGACGACGTCTGCCAGCATCCGGTTAACGGCATTCTCCTGGAAAATACCGAGGTTCCGGTAAGCCAGCGTATACATCTTGAGCGATTTTAGTTCCAAACACAGTTTGTTCGGGATGTAGATGAGCCGCAGCGTGCCGTGGTCGGGCAGACCCGTTTTCGGGCATACGGAAGTAAACTCCGGCATGACGATCTCAATTTCGTAGCCCGAGTATTGGTTCGGCCAGGTCTCGATATCCGGCAGATCGGCGTCGACGCCCGCTTCCGCGTGCTCGTCCGTGTATTGGCGGCTCTTATTCATTCCTGATTAACTTCTGGCAGAGCAGGTCCAGAAACAGACCTACGTCGGTTACGACACCGACTGCCTGGCCGGTACCCCGATCACTGACTTTCGTGAGCACTGCGGGATTGATGTCCACGCAAACAATCTTGACCCACGCAGGAAGCATGTTTCCCGTTGCAATCGAATGCAGCATCGAACTCAAACAGAGAACGAGGCCAGCGTCCTGCAACTGGGCAGCGTAGGCATCCTGCGCCTCGTTCATATCGGTGATGACGTCCGGCAGCGGTCCATCGTCGCGCAGACTTCCGGCGAGTACGAAGGGAACGTTCGCCTTCACGCACTCGTACATAACACCGCTCGTCAAACGACCCGACTCAACGGCCGGGCGAATGCCACCAGCGTAGTTGATAGCGTTGATCGCTCGCATGTGATTGCGATGGCCATGCTCTTCCAGGCGTCCATCGTGTGTTCGCACGCCTAAAGATGTGCCGAGCAGCGCCGATTCCACGTCGTGAACTGCCAAGGCATTGCCGGCCAGCAGCGCATCGATCCATTTGTTGCGAATGAGCCGTGTCAGGGGCTCGCAGCCACCCGTGTGCACCACGACCGGACCGCAAACCGCTACGATTCGCTTCCCGTCCTGGCGAACTTGCTTCATCATTGCCGCCGTTTGCGCAACTGCCGTCTCCACCTGGCGCTCTGACGAGATTTCGTTGCTCATGAACGAAAACGCCAGGCGATCTCGCTCTTTGGCTTCGGGCACGACCCGAATGCCTCTCATGCCAACAACGATAGGATCTCCCGCCCTGATATCCCGGAGCCGCCGGCATGCTGCCTGCGTATCCCGGACGACGATCATGGCGTCCATCCGCTGGTTGGCTACTTCGAGCCATTGTCCACGGTGGCGGATCAGCGTGCGTTGGTTCGTAGTCGAATAGAAATCTTCCGGCGCACAGCGGTCGCGTTCAGCGAGTTTCAGCTCGGCATCGCCCGAATCGACGGGCGCGCACCCTAGACCCAGCAATTGGGTCATCATGTGTTCCATCGCCTCCCCGGAGGGAGCGGTCACGCGCAGACGCAGGGAGGAAGCTTCACTGTTTGTACGGCCGATCGAGAACTTCTCGACTTCGAAGTTCCCGCCGAACTCGACCACCGTGTCGAAGATTCGCTCCATAATGTGCGAATCGACCAGGTGACCTTGTGCTTCAACCACCTCTGACGGAAGCGAGCTCCTGGATTGAGAAGTATTCGCCATTCGTTACCAGGTTCAGACGTGGGTCAAGAAGACGGGCAAGCCTTCTTTGTTCGCGTAGTTGGGCCGGTAGCGATCCGTGTTGTACATCTTCTCGACATCAACATGACGTGGTCCCAGCTTCGGATCCGGAATCGGGACCATGGCGAACTTTCCGTCGGAAATGGACGCCATCAACCCGGTTTTGTGCGAGGTGATGGAGTCATAGGCCATGGTTCCAAACGTGGCCGCGACCATAGTATCCAGGAAGTCGGGCGCACCGCTGCGCAGGTCGTAGGTCAAATCACTGACAACGGTTTCGGCCTTCATCCTCTGCGTCACTTCGTCGCTGAACGCTTCGGCAACGCTGAACTTCTTCCGATGACCGAAAGCGTCAGGCTCACCGTATTCCTTGACCTCGTACCCCTGCCACCGAGCACCCTCGGAAAGAATCAGAAGACAGTAATTGCTCGGGTTGTTGCGACGATCTGTGCTCAACAGTTCCATCATGCGATCGAGATTGAATTCGTATTCAGGAATTGCACAGCGAATGGATGTGACGTAGGCGGTATAAAGGGCGGTGTAACCGGCATCGCGGCCGAACACCCGGAAGATGCCAACACGCTCGTGTGAACCGACAGTCGTACGCTGTCGTTGAATGGCCTGTTGGGCACGCGAGATCGCAGTCGAAAACCCGATGCAATACTCGGTGTTCCGCACATCGTTATCCATCGTTTTCGGGATTCCGATAACGTTGAACCCAAGCTTGTCGAGCGTCGCCGCGTAGCTGAGGGTATCGTCCCCTCCGATTGCTATCAGATGATCGATTTCGAGCCGTTCGAGGTTGGCAAGGACGCGCTTACTCATGTCGTAAGTCGTCGTCTTCACGCCCTCCTTTGTGGACTCGTTAGCCGGAAAGCTCTCACCCGCGAGGAAGTCAGGCACCTTCTTCATCTTGGAGGGATTCGTCCGGCTGGTGTGAAGGAAGGTGCCTCCGGTGCGATCGATTGTCCGCGTATTTTCGCGCGTCAACGGCAGAGTGAAACGTTTGACGCTTTCGGCATCGTCAAAGTTTAAGTCTGTCAGGCCTTTCCAACCAAGCCGGATTCCGGTTACCTGGTGGCCATCACTTGTGCTTCGATAAACAACGTTCTTGATGACAGCATTCAATCCTGGAACATCGCCGCCGCCAGTCAGAATGCCAATCTTCTTGCCAGACATTAGTCTCCTCTTCCAAAACTCGCGTACCGCTGAATTTCCATCTTAGCGTCGCGAGTGCAATGGAGGAGATGACGCGATGCGGCTTCTGAGCCGGAGATGACCTAAGTCCGCGGACTTAGACCCACCAGGCCGCCGCGGGCTGTTCGCGAATCATGATCTGGTTCAGGAACTCGGCTGCCTTTGTGAGTCCCTCATCGGGCGACATGAGTGAGTCTTCGTGCTCGATTGAGAGAACGTAATCGTAGCCGTACATCCGCAATGTGGAAATGAATTCTTTCCACCAACCATATGGGTGGCCATAGCCGCAGGTACGGAAGATCCAGGATCGATTTCGCTCGTCCGTGTACTTTTTGGTATCGAGGACACCGGTTTTCGGAAGATTGAAGTCGTAGATCTGAGTATCTTTGGCGTGCACGTGGAAGATCGCGTCTCCGAGCACGCGAACGGCCTTGATGGGATCGATGTTCTGCCAGAACATGTGGCTCGGATCGTAATTGCACCCGACACTGTCACCGGCGATAGAGCGCAGCTTCAGCATCGTCTCGGGACTGTAAACCACAAAACCCGGATGCATTTCGATCGCGATCTTCACGCCATGATCTTTGGCGAATTTGCCGTGCTCAATCCAAAATGGAGCGACTTTCTTCTCCCACTGCCAGTCGAGCAGATCGAGGTACTCCGGCGGCCACGGGCAGGTGACCCAGTTGGGATATTTCGCGTTGTCGCTATCGCCGGGACAGCCCGAAAAATCGATTACGACAGGTACGCCGAGCTTAGCCGCAAGTTCCACCGTGCGTTTGCTGATGTCCGTATAGCCTTTCGCGACGGCTTTGTCAGGATGCAGCGGATTCCCGTGACAGCTGAGTGCACTGATGCTGAACCCGTTGTCGTCTAGCTGCTTCTTAAACTCGGTCAATTGCTTCGCGTTCTCGACCATGGAGAGTTTGCAATGCGGATCTCCAGGGTAATTGCCGGTCCCGAGCTCAACCGTCGTAATGTTGAGCGCTTTCAACTTCTCGAGCACCTTTTCGAGCGGAAACTGCGACAGCAACGCGGTGAAACATCCAACTCTCATGAGCGAAAGCGTACCACAGGAAGGGGGCTGCTTAGAGCTGGATGATGCTGATGCCCGGAACGAGTTTGAAGTGACGAATGTTATGCGTTGCAATGCGGTAGCCGAGATCCAGCGCCGTCACCGCTATCAAGAGATCGGAAAGCGGGATATGGGTGCCCTTCGCCTGGCTCTGACGGTCGATTTGACCCGCCCTCAAAGCTATTGCGAAGGTCACTGGATGTACCGAACAACCGAAATCAGCTCGTTCAGGAAATGCTGACGTTTCTCGCGACGCTCTGGCCTATCGGCCCTGACGATTCCATGCGCCAGTTCGAGCACAGTGAGCGCCGAAATACCTACGGCATCATCACCTGTTTCGAGCGCTATAGCTTGCAGTAATTGTTTCGGATTCTTACGTTGCCGCTCAGCAGCAACAGCAGCCGACGAGTCGAGGATTATTCCCAAAGAGGCGGCTCCAGCGGCTCCCGATGAGCTGCGATTGCCGCATCGACATCCTTCGCGAAGTCGGGGTCGATCGTAGCCGAAGAGTCGTCAGAGAGCAGGGCAATGCACTCGGATATGGTGCGCCGTACAGGGGTGGCAGCACGCAGTACAGCCACGGGCTGAGCATCCCGTTCGATGATGATTTCGGCTCCGGTTTCGACCCGTTGCAGGATGGCGCGAACATCTCGAACCAGGTCGGCTTCCGTGATGTGCAACACCTCCGGCTCCATGCCTCGATCATAGCGGCTGTTCGTTCGCTTCGCCACCGGCGGCCCCTGCCGTCACGGAAAGAAGATGCACTTCGTCACGAGCCAGGCACACGCAACGAGGAAGCCCAAAGCAGCCTTGTACTCTTCGTTTTTGCGGTAAAGAACCGGAGAGAACTTACGCGACGCACCCCGATAGCGAGACACAGGGAAAAACCGCCAGACTCGCGCTGCGTATTCTCTGTAATTCGGAAAGATCTCTCGCAGGTGCTGTTCTTCCAATTCGACAGCCGGCAGGTAAACGAGAAAAAATGCCGCAGCGAATAACAAGGCCAGCCAGATATTGCGGGACGCGATGACGAGCCCGCCGGCAACGGTCAGCGTTCCTACATAAAGAGGATTCCGGAGGTAAGCGTAAGGCCCCGAGGTCGCGAGTTGCTGATCTTTGGCCAGGTGGCCGGCGGCCCAAGCCCGTAGGAGCAGCCCAAACACGGCAACAGGCAGACCGATCAGCATGGAACCCGGCGTCGGACGAGATAACCACCCAAATCCAACGAGAAGAAGGAATCCAAACGGAACTCGAAGACGCTGAACGAAGTCGGCGTAAGGCTTGGGAAACAGGTAAGATGTTTGGCCTGGGGCGGCAGCTTGCTTCACGTGTGCGAATTCGACTCCGCATCTACCCCGGCAGTGGAAGCTTGTGCCGCCCAGCCTTCCAGCACGCCTTGAAGTGCCGACGTGACTTGTTCAACCGAGATATCCCGCATGCTCCAGTGCACTTGAGAGTGACGTTTGTACGTCGTTTCAACTCCCGGAGCCCGCAGGACCTCGAAGGTATTCCCGAATGGTCCCGTAAGAGCAGGATCGGTTGGGCCGAACAGGGCGACGCCGCGTTTCCCGAGCGCAGCAGCCAAATGGAGGGGGCCACTATCGACGCCGAGCACAGCCGTGGCACGACGCGTGGCGTCGATAAGGCCGGCGATTGAACTTGAATGCACACGAACGTTGCCCAGTCGGCTGGCCTCGTTCACTGCGCTCTGTGGAACATTGAGCACAAGTTCAAGGCCCTCACGGTTCAGGGCTCTCGCCACTTGCTCATAAGCTTCGAGCGGCCACTCTTTGCCCGTCCAACCCGCGAACGGGCTCGCCAGAACGAACGGTCCTTCGGGAAGCCTGCCCTCCTGCCGGCCGGGCGGAATCCAGGCGGATGCATCTAGGGTCGACGCTCCGGCAGCGGCAATCAATTGCAGGTTTCGTTCGACTCGATGCGGTCCTTTCACGTCGATAGCACGGTGGTAGAACCAAGCCGCGTGTGATTCGCGGGCAACGGCACTGCTGAATCCGTAGAGTGTCTTCGCATGCGCGGCGCGTCCCGCAAGAGCAGACTGCAGCAGTCCCTGAAAATCGAACGCGACGTCGAACCTGTGTTGACGCAGGCGTGCCCACGTGCGCCGAAGCTCTGCCACCCTGCCGCGTTCGAAAAAGATCAGTTCGCTCGCGGCCGGATTGCCCTCGAGCAAAGGGGCCCATTTGGGCGAAACCAGCCATGAGATCTTACTGTCGCGCCAGCTTGCCTTCAGGCTAGCCACTGCCGGAAGCGCGTGAATGATGTCTCCCATCGCACCCAGCCGGATCACAAGAATGGATTCCGGACTCTCAGGCATCAGGAGCCCTCTCGCCTACGTTGACTGGTACCCGCTGCTTAGCCAGGACGACCGCGCTGAAAGCCTCCGTGTTGTGCCGCTCCTCTTCTTCGTCAAATACAAGCCGGATGCGCGGCTCAGAGGGCAGAAAACGGCGCAATTCATCTCTTGGCATCGCAACCACGACATTCACCTGTCGAAGTGCAGCCATCAGAATGCTTCGAGCTTCGACGCTCAGCAATGTCTCGGTTTCGTTCAACACGACCGCGAGCACTTTTTCGCGCTGCTCCCGCCCGACCAGACGGTGCACACGCTCCACGACCGACGCGGTCAAAGGGTCGAAATAGCCGGCAATTACCAGCCAATTCCCGTCAGCTAAGCGTATCCGGGCTTCCGCGGCCGATATAATTTTGTTCCGTGTGTCCAAATAGTCCGTCGTTATTGTAATAATTCGCCGCCCCGACCTCCTTTTCTATATCCAGCAGGGAGGAAGCTTCGGCACGGACCCGGACCGCCGATACATGGGTCATACAGCGATGGTCGATTGGACACTCCCGCAGAAGACAGGGACTGCATTCAACGGGTTCACGAACAACGCGGCTCCAACTTCCCGTCGGGCCCGTCGCAAGGTGGTCTGTGGGGCCGAAAATGGCAACTGTTGGAACGCCCAGCGCAGAGGCAATGTGCATCGGGCCGGAATCGTTGGTCAGAAATAGCCGGCAAGCCGCGGCGAGTTCAATGAATTCTCTCAGGCTGGTCCGGCCGGCGAGGTTGAGCGCCCGCTGTCCTCGCGCAGAGATCCCCTTTTCCACTAAGTCGCAAACCGGACGCTCACTTTCCGAACCGAACAAAGCAAAAGAGCATTGACCCTGAAACTCGTGCGCGACCTTCGTTGCCGCCTCTGCGAAGCGATCCGGCAACCAACGTTTCGCTCCGCCGTACGCTGCACCCGGGGCAATTCCGATCACGGGTTCCTGGACCGAAAGGGCCTGAAAAGCCAGCGTGCCCTTCGCTGCTGCAGCCTGGCTTCCAGCGAGCCGGATATCGCCTTCGCCCGGATACGAGGAGATCAAACCGGAGCGGCGCAGAAGTTCAAGGTAATAGAATCGCTCGTGCCTCGGAATCTCGCCTGGTTTCGGAACCGGAACAGCGTGCGTCAACAGCCATCCTCTCCCGTCGCGACGATATCCGACTCGCACCGGCACCCCCGCCAAACAGACCACCAGTGCCGATTCAAATGAATTCGGCAGAAGAACGGCACAATCAAAGCGGCGTTCCCGGAGGTCTGAAGAAAGGTTCCATTTCGTCCGAAGTCCCCGCGCTCCTCGCGGAGCTTCATAGGGGATCACTTCGTCGCAGAAGGGCTCTCGCTTATACAAGTCGGCCACCCATGGCCGCGCAAGAAGACTGATTCGGGCTTCCGGATAGTTTGCGTGGAGCGCTTGCAAGGCGGGCAGAGACATCACAGCGTCGCCAACCCAGTTCGTCGCCCGAACTAGGATCTTGCGGAACAACATAGATCCATACACTCAGGATACTTGCCAATCGTAAACTGAAAAGAGAATGTGCAGGCTGTACACACGAGAAGAACTCGTTGCGCAGCGCGAACGATGGAAGACAGCCGGCGAACGCGTGGTATTCACGAACGGCTGTTACGACATTTTGCATCCGGGACACGTACGCCTGCTCGAGAGTGCTCGTTCGCTTGGGGATCGGCTGGTCCTTGGTCTCAATACAGACGGAAGCGTGCAGCGGCTGAAAGGTCCAGCGCGGCCTTTCTTCGGCGAGAAGACGAGAGCCGCTCTGGCCGCGAGCCTGGAAGCTGTGGATGCGGTCATATTGTTTGACGAAGATACGCCGCGCGAGCTGATCTCTTGTGTTTTGCCCGATGTTCTGGTTAAGGGCGCGGACTGGGATCACTTCATTGCGGGCAAGGAAGAAGTGGAAGCAGCTGGAGGTCAAGTCTTGACCATTCCCCTTGAGCCCGGCTATTCAACAAGCCGCATTGCAGACCAGGTTCGAATCCGGGCCGAGGCAAATTTCCAGAGCACTCCGAACGGGATCAATTACTCGTTGTGATCCATCCGGCAACTCAGGATCTGTTTAAGTCTGCCGCCAGACATCCGGCGTTCCAAGCTGTGCTGCAACGGCTGACGCGGATTGAGCTCGGGCCATTCTCTCTGTCCGGCCTCGTGGGTACGGCTAAAGCTCTTTACCTTGCACTGCTCTATCAGGCAACAGAAAAGCCAATTTTCGTCGTTGTCGACGGAAACAAAGAGGCCGAAACACTACTCGAAACTCTCGAAGTATTCTTCGAG
>Ga0308175_100003339_pt1 | contig 11092 bp, 9 predicted proteins | sample PhyCR1_3_FD_203893 | JGI IMG/M metagenome (GOLD analysis project Ga0308175, IMG submission 203893) | Soil microbial communities from UC Gill Tract Community Farm, Albany, California, United States - DLSLS.C.R1 | ecosystem: Environmental > Terrestrial > Soil > Agricultural land | place: USA... | reverse complement strand
GTTTAAATTCACTATGCGAACAAGGATAAATTATCAACAAATGTAAAAAAGCCGCGGAGTATTTCGACTCCGCGGCTCGTTCTTTTTTTCAGTCCGTTGGCTTATTTTTCAGCGACGCCAAGAACGAAATTGCTGATTGCCTGCAACCCGTTCGCGACGCTGCTCGAGTTGTATCTGATCGTCGAGTTACCGCCGCCGCTCAGATCGTAGTTTGGAGCAAGAAATCCGTCGCTCGGATCGGGATACAGATCGTATGGTGTACCGCTTGGGTCGTCATATATCTTGTTGTTTGCATATGGTGCAACAACTATATTACCTTCTATTTCACCCGTACCACCGCCTGATCTTACGACTCCTCCTTTTCCTGTCACGACAATAAGTCCCTTGAAATAAAAGTTTCCCTTAAGCGTTAATTTCCCGGTAACAACCAAAATTCCACCACCCATAGCGGACGGATCATTTGCATTTCCACCGAATGTCACGTCGCCGTCACAAAACGTTATATTTGTACCCGTTGCCGGATCGCCAAAACTTGCAGGCGTTGTTCCAGACGGAAAAAACCGATTGCCCGTTACCGTATTTGACGCGTCGGTTGACCCCAAAGCCGTGTCATACATCGTGTGAACAGCTTTATCCAACTCGCTGGGCTTTGACAACCAATCCGGCATGTCGAAGGACACATCGGACGGTGTTCCGATAACTGTTCCGTTAAAAGGATGTGGTGGATGGCGGTCAACGGCAGTCTGAACATCCTTCAAAATATCCGGGTCGGTCGTTCCGATAGGCGGGATAATGTCAGTGGATGCCGTATCGTCACCGGAATACGTAGTCACGTTTGAACTTCCTGGATTAAATACATAGCTCGATCCATCAGGCGAAGTTTTCGGTCCGACAAGCGTAAGCGTCGCCGGAGCACCTAGTCCGTTAAAAAAGTTTTTCTGAATGACCGCTTCAAGTATTTTCTGCGCACCGCGTGGCCCGTAACCTGTGGATGCGATCAGCAGACGTATCGGCTCGGGCGGAGACATGGTGCCTTTGATCTTGTTGTCACCAGATGCCATAGCAGCTTCATAACCGACGCGTTGCGGCAGAGCGTCTGGATAATAAACAAACGCTCCACTATTAAAATCCAGGTTAATGATACTGCCCTGCATTGTAAACGATGTAGCGTCGAAAATGATCTTTGGCGGCGTTGCGGCACTAGTATTGGTTTCGATAAATCCTCTGACCGTTCGATTTACTTCATACGGTGCGGTCATTCGAATTCTTATCTCAAAGCGGTTGAATGCCGGTATCAGTGCTCCGGTTCCTGTGACCTCAATTTTAAATGTACCGAGATTGATGTTTTTGTCTGCAATAAGGTCCTGATTAGCGACGATGGTCGGAAGGTACGTTACTCGTAGTTTATTGCCTCCGCCCGCGTCGTACGTCTTGTGCGGGTATGGCTGGTCGGCGCAGCCCAGATCTGGGTTTGTTGCGTCCAGCAAGTCGCAATCGTTCAAAATAGCTTTTGTTGCAAATGTTACGGCGCTGCCTGTATTATCGGGGTCCGAAATGTTCAGAGCGTAAGCAAAACCGTCTTGTTCCGTGTAGGTTCCCGATCCTACCTGGACACGCGTCCCTGTGTCGGCTCCATAGGTTAACCAATTCGACAGGCGGGCCTTTCCCGTTGCATCCTTTTCGAGGGCTTTAACGTATGTAGCCGAAGTATTATGCCGCAACACGTCGACAGCCGACTGAATACCGCTTTCTGCCGAGTTATAAGCCTGCTGTTCTGCCACCGCGTCGGTCACGTTCGCCGTGTTCATCGCGGCTTCCAGAAGCACGCCCGCACAGGCAGTAATAAGCAGGAACGAAAGAAGCAGCGCCATCACCATGGCGGCCCCTTTCTCCTCCGATCGCTTTTTTATTTTTGTAGCTTCGTCCGTATTCATATTTGGCTCCGATTGCAATTTGGCCGTTTAATATTGCTTTAGCATGTAGCTGGAATTTCTAAGGTTCACCTGCGATGTGAATACAACCTTTTGTCCGCTTGGCTGGCCCTGAACAGGCTCGAGATCGACCGACACAGTTATCATTACCAGAGACGTATTTGCGCTGGGCACGTCGCTGCCGGCCGTCGGGTCGCACGTTGTACAGTAGTCAAAATATTTGAATGTAACGTTGCTGATCTTGTTTACGACAACCGACGTACCTGTCCCATTCGGGTCGTAGCGCACGATCGACTTGGTCGTGTCGTCGAAAAAGTATGTAACATCTTCTCCAGGGTCCGTCGTCTCACCGGGTGCCATCGTGACGGAATAAGGTGCCGTATTCGTCAGATTTGTCCTGAAATGGATCCTGTTGCTGCCTGAATCGTCAACCACGATGCCGTTGTCGGCTAAGCGGGCCGAAGCAGCGCTGCGAATGCCGAATCCCGAATTTGAGATTTCTCGCGACATAACATTAAGCGCCGCTTCCGACGATGCAAGGGCGTCGGTTACACTGCCTTCGCGGGATCTGATTCCCAGGGTCTTTGAAAGGACCATCGAAACCACACCCATCAGCAGAAGCATGATCGTCATTGAGATCATCAGTTCAATGAGAGAGAAACCACTTTCTTTTTGTCGGGCTGTTCTTCTATTCATAGGTTTTAATTGCCTCTTGTCCGTTGCAAAATTACGGTGGCCGGAACCGACGTCTGCCAGCCCGGGTTTGGTGCTTCGAGCGTCACGGTAATAGTTATCTCTTTTAGCGTTCCGGTTACATCGGTGATTTCATCGTCAACCTTAAATGTGACTCCGTTAGCCGCTGCAACACCCGTTTTTACGTGGCTGCCGGCCGTTAGCGTTGAGTCGGTGAAAGCCGGTGTAAACTTTGCGCTTCTGAGCAATTCGATTTCTTCTTGTAACAACGCGAGGGCCTCGGCACGTGAGCTGTTCCCGGAGTTGTAGTTGATCGCGTATGTAACCGCGTAGAAAACGCCGAGGAGCGCAATCATGATTATTACGAGCGCAATAGTCGTCTCTATTAGCGTAAACCCGCCGCTACGGTGTAGTTTGGATCGGTTTTTCATAACATCGCTGAACACTGGAATTTCGCGTGAAATAGCTATGGTGTTGGGGTCGGGGTAATACCGACGCACCGCGGATTCTTTCCGTTGTCGCCCTTAATGTACATAGGCGTAAGGCATGAACATGGCTTGGTGTATGGATTATCGCCATAATTACACGAAGTCGGAGTTGGCGTCGGGGTAGGTGTCGGCGACGCAGAGGGATCGACCGAAACCGAAGGCAGCGGAGTAGGCGTCGCCGGGGTCGTGGTCGGAAACGGAGTCGGCGTCGGCGGCGTCCCGGTCCAAACCGTCAGGCGGTTATCGATCTGCTGATTGGCCGTGATATTGGCAACGTTGGGCGCGTCAAACGAAGGTACGCCATCACCGCCGGGCATCATTGCAACGGTTCCTGTAGGTGAAACAAAGATCGTATCGGAATTTGTTGCATCTGCGCCGCTACACGTCTTTTGGCAAAAATCGAATTTCGGCGTTGTAGTTTCCTGCGGTTGCGAACAGTCGTTCTGCATCCTGATCAGACCACGTTGATCGAAACGAATCGTTTGCGGATACGTAAGAGCAGCAGGTCCCATCGTGACGTTGGATGTGCCCGTAAAATCAACCTTACGGCCCTCGGAAGCTGTTTCTATCAGGCCGTTTTGATTATTGTCGAGATACAGCGTATATGACGTTGAGCTGTTGAGTACGACGCGGGCCATATCGGCGCAATTTGAGGCGCGCCGTTTGACCGAATCGAAACGGGCCCGCTCAAGACTTGCCTTAAATTCTTTGGAAACGTTTTGCCTCTGGAAATTCTCGTTTGTGCGGCCAAACTGTGAGACGGCAAAGGTCACTACAATGCCTATTACCGCCAGAACGATCAGGATTTCCATTATGGACGCTCCGCGTTCCGCGTATGATCCGTTTTTCTTCATCGCGTTTTCCTCTCTCGAAAGTTCTTTGTTTTTAGTCTTTTGAGTGACGTAGGTGAACCGACCCATATCTTTTGTAGCACGATTTGCTAAACAAGGTCAATATTTGTTTTGGAATGTTTAACATTTACAGACGAATCTGTGTATGAGAAACATCCAAATAAAATAAAATCGGATTGTGGACATTATTCCACAATTCAAAATGTCGGTTTACGAGGGTTTTCGGTTTATTAGAAACAAACTTCCGGCACGTTTTCCATCGTTTTGACGATCAAGCGGTCAACCACGGCGTTAAAATCGCCGTTGGTTTCTTCAAAAACGCGGAGTTGTTCATCGGCTGAGGTGCCGCGGTCGAGTATGGTGTGAATATGCTCGATCTCTTTGCGGGAGCCAAGGGGATCGACCATATCATCCACAAAATCGAGCAATTCACGGATCAGATCCCTGCAGGGAACTTCTTTCTGCTTGCCGAGATCGAGCAGCATCCCGTCCAGGCCGTAGCGTATCGCCCGCCACTTGTTTTCCTGGATCAAGCGTCGGTGATAAAGCCTGAAGCCGAGATTGCGGTCTATGAGATGGTCAAGTTTGGCGACAATGGCCTGAAACAGAGCGGCGATGGCGATTGTGTCGTCAACGCTTGTCGGTATATCGCAAATGCGGAATTCGAGCGTTGGGAATTTCGAATGCGGCCGGATGTCCCACCAGACCTTCGTGCCGTCCTGGATGCAGTTCATTTTAATCAGCAGATCGACGTAGCTTTGATATTGCTGGTAGGATTCGAAATGGTCGGGAATGTCGGTTCGCGGAAATTTTTTGAATACTTCGCACCGGTACGATTTCAGGCCAGTGTTAAACCCCAGCCAGAACGGTGACGATGTTGTCATTGCCAACACATGCGGCAGGAAATACCGTGCAGCGTTCATTATATGTATGCGTCGGTCGAGATCGGCGACACCGACGTGAACGTGAACGCCAAAGATCAGCAAGCTGCGGGCTACCATCTGCAGTTCGTCAACGAGCAATTTATAGCGGTCGTGCTCGAAAATCTCCTGTTCGGACCATTTGGAAAACGGGTGCGTCGATGCCGCGACTATTTCGAGATTTTTCTTGCGTGCGAGCGACGAGATAATGCACCGAAGCTTTGAGATGTCCTCGCGCGCCTCCTGAATGTTTGCGCAGACGCCGGTTCCGACCTCGATCATCGACTGGATCATCTCCGGCTTCACCTTTTCGCCGAGCAGCAGGCGGCCCTCGTCAAGAATTTCGGACACGTGCGATTTGAGCTCGCGCGTTACCGGATCGACGATCTGAAATTCCTCTTCGATTCCGAGCGTAAATTGTTCAAACATATTTTGCTCCTCGACCCAATGAGATTCATGTTAGCTTTTCGTGTTGTTTCGTGTATTTTCGTGGTTTCATCTTCTTCAATTTGTGTAACCACAAAAAAACACGAAATAACACTAAAACAAAATTAAGTCATTTGCCACCAGACACGTTATACAGAAACGTCGCGTTACTTCTCGGAATTTTTCGCCAATTTAAGAAATGCCTGGGCCGCGTGCGACAGTTCCGAATTTTTTCGGTAAATAATATTAAGCTTGCGGTCGAGCTTTAGCTCTTTGACATTTAACGAGGCAAGGCGTCCGCTTTCGATCTCGCTTTGAGCTGTCAGTTTCGGAACCAGTGCGATGCCGGTTCCCTTTTCGACAAGCCTCTTGATCGCTTCGAGCGACGGCAGCTCAACGCCTATGATCAATCTTGTCTTGTATTTTTCGAACGCGTCAATAACCTTTTTTCGATACGGCGACGGAGCATTATGAGCGATAAACGTCTCGCTGCCTAATTCTTTAATGGAAATCTCCTTCTTGCCGGCAAGCGGATGATTTGGCGATGCGACAAGCGCCAAGCCGTCAGTCAAAACAGGGATCGACCGCAGTGCAGAGTCGTTCGGTGTAAATGAGATGACGCCGAGCTCAACCTCACGGGCGAGGATTTCGGTCGGTATACGGCTCGCGACGCCGCGTTGGACCTCGACCTTGATCAGCGGGTGCTGTCGGCGAAACTCATCGATCAGCGGCAGCAGGTAAAAAACGGTGTGCTCGTTAGCGGTTATCGTGACCTTTCCCTGTTTCAGATCGCGAAGCTCATGCACGGCGTTTTGCGCGGCCTGACGCAGGTTGAGCATCTGCCGGGCATAATCGAGCAGCACTTCGCCGGCGTAGGTAAGCGTTCCGTCCTTTGACGAGCGGTCGAAAAGCACCTCGCCCGTTTCGATCTCGAGACGCCGGACGGCCTGGCTGATCGCTGGCTGCGTCCGGTCAAGAACCTCGGCCGCCCGCGAAAAGCTCCTTTCCCTCGCGACCGTAACCAACACTTCCAACTGGTTTATATCCATAAGTTTCCTGTCCGATTGCGATGAATTATTCTGTATTGCGTGTACACCTAATATTATCAAATCTTTGAGTAAGATAACAATTGCTTCTATGTTATTTGGGCAGATTCGATTATCTTTTCATTACAAATTATTATATTTTCTCTGAATGCATAAGCTTGACTTTGGTGTTTTTGGCCTTTATCATTTCGAAATTGCCGCGTTTTATAACGCAAAATGTGTAAGCGAACCGGAGATATTAATGAGTCAGGAAAAAATAACAATATTCGATACGACGCTGCGTGACGGTGAACAATCGCCAGGATGTTCAATGTACCTTGAAGAAAAGATCAAGATGGCGCGACAGCTTGAACGGCTTGGCGTCGATGTGATCGAAGCAGGTTTCCCGATCGCGTCGGACGGCGATTTTGAGGCCGTCGGCGCTGTTTCCGAGATTTGCAGGAATGCAACCGTTGCCGCCCTTGCACGTACGGTAAAAAGTGACGTTCTTCGGGCAGCCGAGGCGTTGAAAAACGCAAAGCGGTCGCGTATCCACACATTCGTTGCGACGTCAGATATTCACATGGAATACAAGCTAAAAAAGTCGCGCGAAGATGTGCTGAAAATGGCTCGCGAAGCGGTCAGATTGGCACGTGATAACGCGGACGAGGTCGAATTTTCGGCTGAGGACGCAACGCGCAGCGACATTGAATTTTTATGCGAGATTTTTTCAACCGTCGTCGAGGAAGGCGCTACGATCTTAAATGTACCCGACACGGTCGGCTACACGCTGCCCGACGAATATGCACGACTGATATCGACGGTTAAAGAAAGGGTCGTCGGCACGAGCAACGTCACAATCAGTGTTCATTGCCACAACGATCTTGGACTGGCTGTGGCGAACAGCCTGGCCGCCATTTCCGCCGGTGCCCGTCAGGTCGAATGTACGATCAACGGCATCGGCGAACGTGCCGGTAACGCATCGCTCGAAGAGCTTGTAATGGCAAAGGTCGTACGTGCGGACAAGATGCCGTTTACGAACAATATTGATACGACGCAGCTTTATGCGACCAGCCAAATGCTGTCGTCTATCATCAGCTTCGGCGTGCAGCCAAACAAAGCGATCGTCGGCCGCAATGCGTTTGCGCATGAGGCCGGCATTCACCAGCACGGCGTGCTGAGCAATCCGCTCTGTTATGAGATAATGACGCCTGATTCGGTCGGTGTTCCAAAGAACGACATCGTGCTCGGGAAACATTCCGGCCGCCACGCCCTGCTCGCCAGGTACGAGGAACTGGGCGTTCAACTAAACGACGGCGAGATCGGCGAAGTTTATACAAAATTTGTCGCTTTGGCCGACAAGAAAAAGAATATTTACGACCAGGACCTGCTTGCGATCCTGCCGTCACAAGCGTCATCGCAAGTTCTAGTCGCGGCTTAAGCTAATAAACTGATGGTTTTGAAAATTTAATCAGACAATTGCGGCTACGCCGCTCGATGTGCGGAAAGGCTCTGCCTTTCCGGCCGGTTCCGTAACCTTCTTCGCGGCTATGCCGCCGCCCGGAGGCATAGCCTCTGAATGATATAGCGGTCCACCGGTGAAGCAGAGCTTCACCGCAAATCGATGGGCAAAGCCCAAATACGGTTATCTTTGGACTTAACCTTCAAATACCATAAGTTTGTTGGACGATGAGATTTATGAAAATAGCAGTATTAGCCGGTGACGGCATCGGTGTAGAAGTAACGCGGGAGGCGATATGCGTTTTGCGCGAGATCGCTCCGGTTTTTGAACTGGAACTAGAAACCAAAGACGCTCTGATCGGCGGAGCAGCAATTCGCGAAACCGGCAAGCCGTTTCCAAACGAGACGCGTGACGTTTGTCTCGAAAGCGATGCGGTTTTGCTGGGAGCTGTCGGCGATCCGGAATTCGATAATTTGCTGCCCGAAGAGCGGCCTGAGATCGGACTTTTGCAACTGAGGAAAGCCCTTGGCGGATTTGCCAATTTGCGTCCGGCGAAAGCATTTCCAGCATTGATCGGTTCGTCGCCTCTGCGTGCTGAAATTTTCGAAGGAACCGACCTGCTGATAGTTCGCGAACTTCTTGGCGGCCTCTATTTCGGCCAGCCGCGTGGTTTTCTTGCCGACCGCCCAGAAGCGTTCAACACGATGCGGTATTCCGAGGCGGAGATCGAACGCGTTGCTCGTGTTGCGTTTAAGACAGCGCAAACGCGAAAGAAGAAAGTCACATCCGTCGATAAGGCCAACGTTCTCGAAACCTCTCGACTGTGGCGCGACACGGTTGAAAAGGTTGCGAAGGATTTCCCCGATGTCGTGCTCGATCATTTGTTTGTCGATGCCTGTGCTATGCATCTTGTGACAAACCCGACGCGGTTTGACGTTATCCTGACAGAAAATCTTTTTGGTGATATTTTGTCCGACGAAGCCGCTGTTTTGACCGGTTCGCTCGGAATGTTGGCGTCGGCAACGGTCGGCGGCAACATAGATATGTACGAGCCTGTGCACGGCTCGGCACCGGATATCGCAGGCAAGGACATTGCGAATCCGCTCGGCGCTATTGCGTCGGTTGCGATGCTGCTTCGGCACACCGCAAAAAATGAAGCAGCCGCCATCGCTATCGAAGAAGCTATCGAGCACGTTCTCGATGAAGGCCACAGGACTGCGGATATTACCTCGCCGTCCACGAAAAAACCTGCAAAAACGTCTGAGATGGGAAAATTAGTTGCCGAATACGCGGTTAAACTCGCCGGTCCAAACCGCGCACATGCCGCCTGAGTTTATAATGTTTCTGAAACCACGAAATTACACCAAGTAACACGAAACAAATTCTTTGTGTTTTTTGCTCTTTTTCGCGGCAATTGCTCTAAAATGAAAACGCTTTACGACAAGATCTGGGACGCCCACATTGTTTACGAAGAGCCGGGAAAGCCCGCGCTGCTATACATCGACCTGCATTTGATCCACGAGGTGACATCGCCGCAGGCGTTCGAAGGTTTGCGATTAGCGGGCCGCCAAGCCCGCCGTCCCGAACTTACATTCGCCACGGTCGATCACGCAATACCGACAATAAATCGCAACCTGCCTTTTAACGATCCTATCGCCGCGCAGCAGGTAGCGACGCTGCGTCAAAACTGCAAGGAATTCGGCGTGCGGCTTTTCGATCTCGACCGCATCGAGCAAGGCATCGTACACGTGTTCGGTCCCGAACAAGGTCTGACGCGGCCGGGAATGACGATCGTCTGCGGCGATTCGCACACATCGACGCACGGAGCATTCGGAGCACTCGCATTCGGAATAGGAACCAGTGAAGTCGAACACGTTCTTGCAACACAAAGCCTCTCGCAGGTCAAAGCGAAAAATTTCCGCATCGGCGTTAACGGCGAACTTCAGTTTGGCGTGACTGCCAAGGATGTTGTTCTCGGCATCATTAACCGTACCGGAACGGCAGGCGGCACCAGCCACGTTATCGAATATTGCGGCTCGGTGATCGAAAACCTTTCGATGGAAGGCCGCATGACCGTCTGCAATATGAGTATCGAAGCCGGAGCGAAAGCCGGCCTGATCGCGCCGGACGAAAAAACGTTCGAATACCTGCGCGGCAAACCGTTCACGCCACAGGGCGAAAACTGGGACCGTGCGGTCGAATATTGGCGATCGCTTCCGACCGATGACGGAGCGCAATTTGATAAAACTCTCAATATCGACGCTGCCGATCTTGAGCCATACGTAACCTGGGGAACGTCACCCGAAATGTCCGCTAAGATCACCGACAGCGTGCCCGATCTCGGCGACGCTCGCGATGAAAACCAGCGAAAATCGTTTGAGCGGGCGTTCGATTACATGGGTCTGCAGCCGGCGCAAAAGATCGACGAGATAAACATCGACCGTGCCTTTATCGGTTCATGCACAAATTCACGGATCGAGGACCTTCGCGAAGCCGCAAAGGTCGCCAAAGGCTATACGGTCAACAGCCGCGTCAACGCGATGATCGTTCCCGGCTCGATGCAGATAAAACGCCAGGCTGAAGCGGAAGGCCTTGCAAAAATTTTCGTCGATGCAGGTTTCGAATGGCGCGACGCCGGCTGTTCGATGTGTCTTGCGATGAACGAAGACGTGTTAGCCGAAGGCGAACGCTGCGCTTCGACAAGCAACCGAAATTTCGAAGGCCGCCAGGGCCGCGGCGGGCGAACGCATCTCGTCAGCCCGTCAATGGCCGCCGCCGCCGCGATCGCCGGTCATTTTGTCGATATTCGAAATTGGAAGTTCAAGGAATAGTGTCAGTACCGCCTGCGGTAGCGGGTGGTTGAAGTTTAGGCACTTTGAACGCGGATTGGGCGGATTCGGCTGAAAAAACCGGATTAGAAACAATAGAATAGTAACTTAAATCTTTATCCGCTCTGATCTGCTCAATCCGCCCAATCCGCGTTCAAAACTTTTAATTATTTTATGCAAAAATTCACAAAACACACCGGCCTTACCGTTCCGCTTTATCAGCCGAACATTGACACCGACCAGATCATTCCTAAGCAGTTCCTCAAACGCATCGAACGCACCGGCTACGGTGAATTCCTCTTTTACGACTGGCGGTTTAATTCCGACGGTTCGCTGGTCGTCGATTTTGTTCTGAACGATGAAAAATATAAAGGTGCGTCGGTTCTGGTCGCGGGCGCCAATTTCGGTTGCGGCTCGTCGCGCGAGCACGCACCATGGAGCCTGACGGATTACGGATTCCAAGCCGTT
>Ga0308175_100003338_pt1 | contig 11093 bp, 11 predicted proteins | sample PhyCR1_3_FD_203893 | JGI IMG/M metagenome (GOLD analysis project Ga0308175, IMG submission 203893) | Soil microbial communities from UC Gill Tract Community Farm, Albany, California, United States - DLSLS.C.R1 | ecosystem: Environmental > Terrestrial > Soil > Agricultural land | place: USA... | reverse complement strand
TAATCGAGCACCGAAAGATCACTCGCGGCCGACAACTTGAGATAGCTCTCGCCCAGGTCCGGCCCCTCCGTTTCGTAATCGAATGTGCCGTTCCCCGAAACGATATAGATGTTGCCATCGCCGTCCACCGCCGGCGCCGCGCCTCCATTCCAGAACGAACCCTGGTTACCGTTCGGCGTAGCATTGTAAACCGTCACCTGCTGCAGCGTCGCGGCGTCATAGCCCATGATCCAGCCGTGATATGTCCCGATGTCGCAATGCGAAGAGAACGCCACATACGCCACGCCGTTCAATAGCAAGAGCCCGGGCCTCTGCTTGTGGTTCTTCGCGTTGAAAGTCACGGTGGAACCGCCATCGCCGGTCCCGGGATACGTCGCCTGAATCACTACCGGGCTGCCCGGTTTCTCCGCGCCCGTGCTCACATCGAGCGCATGCAGCCTGTGGACATAGCTCACCGATCCGCCTATGGTCTCCTTCGTCGTGGCTACCAGGTAAATGGTTCCGCTCGCCGGATCAATCACCGGCGTTCCCGTAATGCCGATCTCCGGCGCGATCTGCCCGCAGGATGTATCCGCGGCCGGCATGGGCGTCACGTCCAGCCCGAGAAAGCTGACCGACCACAAGGGAGCAGCGTTGGAACCCGCATCATTATCCGCATCGAACGCGTAAACCGAATCGTGCTCGGTCGCGATGTAGACCACGTTGTGCGCGCCGAGCCCCGGTACCGTAACATTCGGCAGGTAAAGCGGCTGCGCATAAACCTCGCCATCCACCGCATGCGCGAAGAGCTTTCCGAACGACGCCGGATTCACGTTCGAGGGCGTGAGCACGGCTTCCTTCGTGTTCGCGCCCGCGCGCGTATTGTCGTACTGCCAGGTCAGGACCGCCATCTGCGCATTCAGCGCCAGACATGCGGGAAACAATAATGCAACAAAGCAGCGGATCGCCTTCACAGCCATTCTGAGCCCTGGCGCCGGAGGCGCATGAACATTTGACCAGACTATCGCCTGGGCGCGGAACGCCGCAGCGTTGCTTCGCCAGGACATTTGTGATGTGATGTCGCATCATGCGGGCGACGCTTTTGCTCCTCGTTTGTGGCGTGCTGGTCGCGGATGGCCTGCACTCTCCGGTTCGATTCCGCGAACACGTCATCGAACCCTCCATCCGCGGCGGCTATTCGGTGATAACCGCCGATATCAATCACGACGGCAAGCCGGACGTCATCGGCCTCACACAGCAGCGCCCCGAACTTGCCTGGTACGAAAATCCGGGCTGGGAGCGGCACGTGTTCGTGAAGGACATGCCCGCGCCCGTCAACATGGCCGCTGCAGATATCGATGGAGACGGCATTCCGGAAGTCGCGCTCGAAACCGGCTTCAGTATGGTGGCCGCAAAAAGCGAAGGCCTCGTCTGGCTCCTGCATCATGATGGCGATCCTGAAGGTCTCTGGAAAGCGACGAAGATCGACGCCGTCACCACCTCCCACCACATTGCCTGGGCCGATATCGATGGCGATGGAAAGAAGGAACTGATCAACGCGCCGCTCATTGGCGCGAACGCGTTCGCCCCGAAGTATGAGGACAAGGTGTCGCTTTTCTACTACCGTCCGGGCGCGTGGAAACGCCTCCTCATCGATGATCAACTCTACGGCATCCTCCACCGCGTACGCCCCGTAAAGTGGAATGACGGCCGGCGGGAACAACTGCTCACTACCGGCTTCGATGGCATCGTTCTCCATTCGGCTACCGGACGCGGCGACAAACTCCAGTGGAAGCACGAAAAGCTGTCACCCGGCCATGAAGAACCCGCGCCACGAAAAGGCGCGAGCGACGTCGCCGTGGGGCAGGCGCACGGCAAGGGCTTCCTTGCTGCCGTTGAGCCCTGGCATGGCAATGAAGTGGTCGTCTACACGCGCAACGGTTCCGAAGCCTGGCGCAGAAAAGTAATCTTCTCCGATCTTACGGAAGGCCACGAAGTCGTCGTCGGCGATTTCAACGGTGATGGTCTTGACGACATCGTTGCCGGCGATCGCGGCAAAGGGAAAAGCGTTCACATCTTCTACGCACAGGACGACCGGGGCGAAAACTGGGAGCATCAACTCATCGACGATGGCGGCATGGCCGGCTCCGGATGCGTGAAATCCGATATCAACGGCGATGGCCGCCCGGATGTGGTCTGCATAGGCGCCTCCACTGGCAATCTGAAGTGGTACGAAAACCTCGGCCACTAAAGCGAGCGTAGCTCGCGCCCATCCCCTGCACCGGCTCTGAAAATTTTTGGCCCGGATGATTACACTGTGGGTGTGCTGGTCATCGGGTCCCGGGGTTCTCAACTTGCGATGTGGCAGGCGAACTACATCCGGGACCGCCTCGAGGCCCGCGGTCTCGAAGCGCGAATCGAAGTTATCAAAACATCGGGCGACACTGTAGCCGATACGCCTCTGCACCAGATCGGCGGAAAAGGCCTGTTCACACGCGAAATCGAAGAAGCGCTGCTCGACCGCCGCATCGATCTCGCGGTGCATAGCATGAAAGATCTTCCTACTGAGCTGCCGAAAGGTCTCACTATCGCGGCCATCCCCCAGAGAGCCGATGCGCGCGACGCCATTGTCGGCGGCAAACTCCGTTCCCTGAAGTTCGGAGCCAAAGTGGGTACCAGCTCTCTGCGCAGAATCGCGCAGGTTCGCCGCATCCGTCCCGATGTTGACGTGCAGCCCATTCGCGGCAACGTCGATACCCGCATCAATAAAGTCGAGCGCGGCGAATACGACGCGATCGTGCTCGCGGCCGCCGGCCTGCAGCGGCTTGGCTGGGCCGATATCATCAGCGAAGTCTTCCGCCAGGACATCATCCTGCCTGCGGTCGCGCAGGGCGCGCTTGCTATCGAGACGCTTGAACACGGAAAGGGCCACGAAATCGCGCAGACACTCGACGATCCATGGACGCGCTTTCCCGTCATGGCGGAGCGCGCCATGCTGGCTGAGCTTGGCGGCGGGTGCCAGGCGCCCATCGGCGCGTTCGGAAGCCTGGAAAACACGGAGCTCTTTCTCACCGGCGCCGTCTTCACGCCCGACGGCAGCAATATGATCCGTTACACCGCCACCGGCGAATGCACCCGGCCCATGGAACTTGGCCGCAACGTGGCCCAGGTGCTGCTGAATCGCGGAGCGCAAAAGCTCCTTGATGATGTCTATGGGACCGGCAGCGATTCGCAAGACGGCGCCGCATGAAAAAGGTTTACCTGGCCGGCGCGGGCCCAGGCGATCCCGAACTGATGACGCTCAAAACCAGACGCGTTCTCGAGCAGGCCGATTCAGTGCTCTACGATCACCTCGCGCCCATCGAACTGCTCGATCTCGCGCCGCCCTCTGCCGAGCGCGTCTACGTCGGCAAGAAGAAATCCGAGCACGCCGCCACTCAGGATGAGATCTGCGAGATGCTGGTCGAACGCGGTCGCCGGGGTCTCAACGTTGTGCGCCTGAAAGGCGGCGATCCCTTCATCTTCGGCCGCGGTGGCGAAGAAGCCGAGGCTCTCGCCAATGCCGGCATCCCCTTCGAGGTGATACCCGGCGTCACCACCCCGCTCGGCATCGCTGCTTATACAGGCGTTCCGCTCACGCATCGCGATCACACCTCCGCCGTCACCTTCGTCACCGGCCATGATGTCGAAAAGATCGATTGGGCCAAAGTGGGGACGTGCGAAACCATCGTCGTTTTCATGGGGCTCTCGCATATCGCCGATATCGCCGGTCGAATCATCGCCGCCGGTCGCTCGTCCGATACTCCAGCAATGGCCGTCCGCTGGGCCACCCGTCCCGATCAGCAGACCGTCGTCGGCACGCTTGCCTCTCTGCCTGGTCTGATCGCGCAACAGGCCTTGCGCCCGCCGGCAACGATCGTCATCGGCGAAGTCGTCGCGCTCCGCGACAAGCTTGACTGGTTTGAAAAACTGCCGCTCTTCGGCCGGCGCATCATCATCACGCGCGCCCGCGAGCAATTCGCCGCGCTCGCCGCGCCTCTTCGCCGCCTCGGCGCAAGTGTCATCGAGTTGCCCGCCATCCGGATTTGCCCGGCTTCGGACTACGGCCCGCTCGACCGCGCCATCGAAAGTCTCGCGGCTTACGACTGGCTCATCTTCACCAGCGTCAATGGCGTGAAATTCTTCCTCGATCGCCTGGACAAAAGCGACATCGATCTGCGCCAACTCCGTGCCCGTATCTGCGCCATCGGCCCCGCCACTCGCGAGGCTCTTCGTGCGGCTCATCTGAAAACCGATGTCATGGCCGCCGAATATGTCGCCGAAGGGCTTCTGGACGCTCTCTCAACAACGGATCTCTCGGGCGCCCGCATCCTGATCGCGCGCGCCGCCGTGGCCCGCGACATTCTCCCCCGGGAATTGCGCGCCCGCGGAGCCTCGGTCGATGTGGTCGAAGCCTACCGAACCCTGGCGCCGGAAAACCTGCGCGCGCGAGCCCTTGAAGCGCTCGCCACGAAGCCTGACTTTGTCACCTTCACCAGCACCTCCACCGTCGAGAACCTGTTATCCGCCATACCTGCTTCCGAACTCCGCGATGCCGAAGCCGTGAGTATCGGCCCTGTCACCACCGCCGCGCTCCGCAGGTGCGGCATCGAGCGAATCATCGAAGCCTCTGAGTACACCTCCGCCGGAATCGTCGAAGCGATTTGCGCCAAAGCTATAATCGGGGCATGAATCGCGCCCTGTGGGCACTGGCCGCTGTCTTGCTCGTGGCCGGCTGCTCGAGGAATATCGACACGCCGGAAGCCGTCAAACAGGGCGTCATCAAAGACCTTGGCAAACGCATGGACATTCAGAACATGGATGTCAGCGTGGATTCCGTTTCATTTCGCGATCGCGAAGCCGATGCCGTCGTTTCCTTTGCTCCAAAGGGCTCCCCACGCGCTCAGGGCATGACCATGCGTTACAAATTGCAGCGCACCGGCAACGAATGGCACATCGCCAGCCGGTCATCGGGCGATCTCCAGCGGCACGCTCAAGGCGAGGGTGAAGGCGGCGGGCAGCTTCCGGCCGGTCACCCTCCGATCGGCCAATCCGACAGCGGCGCCGCAAACGGAAGCAACCTGCCACCGGGACATCCTCAAATTCCTTCCGGCGAGTCGCGATGAAAGTCGCCATCCTCGGCGGCGGCCCATCCGGAGCCTTCGCTGCCGAAAAACTCGCGTCGGCCGGCGTCGAAACCGTCGTCTTCGATGAGAAGCTCGCATGGGAAAAGCCATGCGGCGGAGGCATCACTTTCAAGGCGTATTCCGAATACCCATTTCTCTTCGAAAACGATACGCCGAAAAAAATCGTGCACGATACCGTGCTCGCCGCGCCCAACAGTCGCCCGGTCACGCTTGCGCTCGATCATCCTCTGCTCATCTATTCCCGGTACGATCTGAATCGCATGCTGCTCGATCGCGCGGAGCGCGCGGGCGCGAAGATCGAGAAGGCTCGGGTGATCGCCGCCGAGCGCGCCGGTTCACAATGGACGCTCCGCACGCGCTCCGGCAGCATCACCGCCGATTACTGCATCGCCGCCACCGGCGCCCGCAATCCCTTTCGCGATCTGGGCGCGCAGTTCAATCGCGAAACCAGCATGACCGCTCTCGGCTATTTCGTCCGCAGCGATCGCGATCACATCGATGTCCAGTTCCTGCCTGGCTTCGAAGGCTACATCTGGGTGTTCCCGCGCAACGGGCATCTTTCCGTAGGTATCTGCGGCAAAGGCAAGCCAGCCACCGAATTGCGAGCCATGCTCGAAAGCTACATGCGCCGCAACGGCATCCCGATCGAAGGCGCGGATTATTACGGTCACATGCTGCCCTGCCTCGATACGCCTTCCTGGAAGAGCACGCGCGTCGAAGGCGAAGGCTGGATGGCCGTGGGGGATGCCGCCGGTCTGGTCGATCCCATCACCGGCGAAGGGATTTACTACGCGATTCGTTCCGCTGATCTCGCGGCCCGCGCACTGCTCAGCAACACCGTGGATCTTGCCGGCGCGGCGTATCGCCGGCTGCTGCGCCGCGATTTTATGGCGGATCTCGAATTCGCCTCCCGCCTCAGCCATCGTGTCTTCCACGGCAGCTTCCTGCGCGGAGCCATTACGACTCGCATGGTGCAGTTCACGCGCCTGAGCCCGAAATTCCGCGAAGTGATGCAGGATCTCTTCGCCGGAACTCAGCCTTATATCGGTCTGAAACAGCGTCTGCTAAAAAACATCAACTGGAGCATCGTCGAGATCGTCTGCAACCTGGGGATGAGCTGGGTTATCCCCCGTAGGGGTCAGGCCTGAAGTCGCGTTGCTGTCATAACTGAACCTGGCCTGACGAACTTCGTACGGAAGCTTCGACTCATCGGAAAATTACCGACATCCGCTAAGCCGGCTTGAAAGCCTCGGCTTCGGGATTACCGACGATGCGGACACACGCCGCAAAAAGGGGGCGCGTCCCCGCTTTTGCAACGGCGTTTACGACTTCGCGCAGGTGCCGCACGGCAGCCCGCTGAATGGCCTGCAGGATCCATGACGGCGGCCAATTTGCTTTCCCATCATTGGCGTTGCCTCTCTACACCCAGGAAACCACAGGGAGCGCTCACGCGCCAGTTCATATCGCAATATCAGGTAAAACGGTGAACTACCCAAGTCGCGTATGCTGCGAATCGTGATTGGTGAATGGCTCGCGCGTGGAGCCGACCGGAAACTCGGAAGGGATATCCAAACCAATCTGGTTCGATTTTGGTCCGCACATGCTCCCCGGATAAGTCCCAACCACAAAGCGGAATACGATCAGCCAAGGCAGTTTGACTTCGCCGTCGCCACTGTACTCACCGCAGATCTCCATCTTCGATTTGTTCGGGTTCGCGGTGAGTTGTCGGTGGACATTTCTCTCCCGGGCCCCGTCGAAAATGGGAGACCCTTGACTCGGCTCTGCTCTGGCTCGAAATCCGTCAGCATGTCCCTGAGCCTCGCGCCCCAAAACTGGCGCTACGGAACGGATTGGCGCACCCTCGATTGGGAAGCAGTTGATCGTTTTCTGGTCGAAAACTGAGATCTGAAAGCCGCGGCTAATGCCCCGAGCCATGTTTGACCGGGCTCCTTCGCAAGGAATGCCTTCCCGCACTGCTCGTCGGCGACTTTTCAACACCATTGACCGTTTTTGCAACGCGGCTACGAATCAGGGCCGCTTTCGGGTGTGCCTCCGGGGCGCTTTCTATTCGCGGTATTTGGGGCGCGCCCTGTCTTGCGCCTTACGGATAGCCGCCACGTCGGCAAGGTCCTGGGGTCTGCCGGTCGCCAGCTTGGATGCTATAAGGTCATCGGCGGAGAGAAAGTCAGCTTTCAATCCGCTCGCCAGGTCCACAACGTCTTCAACGCGCCTCGGCCATGCCGTATCAAAGTCAACGCCCGGGATTTCCGTGAGAATGTCAACCCCAACCGGAGGGTTTCCCATGCGAAAGAACGGGCCGGGTTCGGCAAAGTCGGCAGGGCTCAAACCCTCGAGCGGTGCGCCGAATTTCGCCAGAGCTGTGAAAACCGCTTCCGCATTCTTCGGCTCGGGCCCCACCAGAATGTCGATGTCCTTCGTGGCGCGGGGCTGCGCGTGAACCGAAACCGCGTAAGCTCCCACAATAAGGTATTTAACGCGGTGCTCGTTCAAAACGGATAAGAGTTCTTTGAAGTCGGGGTACATCGGGAGCTTCGCCCTTCAGCGCGTAATGTTCCTGGGTGAGTTCGGAAACCGCCGCGACACGCTCATGCACCGGGCGGCTCTGCCAATAGCGGTATTCCTCCGCCTTCAGCTCCTCAAAGTCGTCGGGGTCCGTGTACTTGCGGATCGTCTTTTCCATGCCGTGCTTTTAGCATAGGGGCATGGACCGGGCAACCCTTCAAGCCGGCATGGTTAGCGGGTTGCCCTCACACCTCACCGCCCCAAATACTTCTTCAGATCCGGATGTAATAGCTCGTTGGCCTCCGGCTTCCCGAGATCGTCCCGCGTAATCACCGTCGCGCTTAGGTCGATGCGCTTCGGTGGCGTCTTGCCGTTCAGCTTGTCCGTCAGCGCCCGCACCGCTTCATAGCCCATCCGGAATGGATTCTGCACCACCAGCGCATCGATCACGCCCTGCTGCAGGTCCGCCACCAGACCCTCACTCGAATCGAACCCCACGATCCTGACCTTCCCGGCCAGCCCCCGCGCCTTCGCCGCCTGCGCTGCCCCAATTGAACTCGGCTCCGAAGACCCGAAGATCCCATCAAGCGAGGGGTGCGCCGTAAAGATGTTCTCCGCCGCCGCCATGGCCTTCGCGCCGTCCGTCATGCAGTACTGCTCGGCCACGATTTTCACGCCGGGGAACTCTTTCCCGATTGCGTCCCGAAACCCGTGCTCGCGGTCCATCGTAGACGCGCTCCCCGGCGCGTTCATGATCATCGCCACGGAGCCTTTCCCGTGCACCAGCTCGCCCAGTTTGCGCCCTGCCATCTGCCCGCCTTCGTAATTATTGGTCGCGACGAAAGAAACGTAATTCTGCGAATCCACCGCCGAATCGAAAACTACCACCGGAATGTTCTCGCGCGACGCCCGGTCGAGCGAAGCGACGAGCGTCGTCCGGTCGGACGCCGCCACCACGATCCCGTTCACATGCTGGTTCAGCATCGAATCGAAGATCTCGAGCTGGCGCGCGTAATCGGTTTCGTTCGGCGGTCCCTCCCAATCCACGTTCTCGTGGAACTCGCGCCCCGCCGCCACCGCCCCCGCATGCACGGACTGCCAGAACACATGCGAGGTCCCCTTCGGGATCACGCCGATGCGCCGCGCGCCGCTGCGGTTACACGCGGTCCCAAGTAACGCAACAGCGAGCACGGCAAAATATGCGCAGGCTTCAAACCTGCGGCCCTTACATCGCACACCAGCCGCCATCGATCAAAATGTCCGTGCCGGTAATGAACCCTGCTTCTTCGCTGCACAGAAACGCCGCCAGCGCCCCCACTTCCTCCAGCTTCCCCCAGCGCCCCACGGGAATCTTCGAAACGAACTGCGCATTCAGCTCCGGATTCTGCAGAATCGGCGTATTCATTTCGGTTGCGAACGGCCCCGGGCTGATGCCGTTCACCGTCACCCCGTCCGATGCAAGTTCCAGCGCCAGCGCCTTCGTCAGACCCAGCAGCGCCGCCTTCGTCGAAGAATATGCGGTTCTCTGCGGCATCGACACATGCGCCATGATCGATGTCATATTCAGGATCCGTCCGTAACCCGAGCCCTTCATATGCGGCACGAAAGCGCGGCACATCAGAAACACGCTGGTCAGATTCGTGTCCTGCACGCTGCGCCATTCCCCCAGCGTGAAATCCGTAATGTTCTTGCGCAGGTTCATGCCGGCATTGTTGATCAGAATCTGAACCTTCCCGACCTTCTCCGCCACTTCCCTCTCGACCCGCGCCACCTGATCTTCCTGCGTGATGTCGGCGACAAAGACATCCGCCGCTCCGCCCGCTGATGCTCCGGCTTCTCCGATCTCGCGCGCCACCGATTCGAGCTTTTCCCGGTCCCGCGACACCAGCGCCACCCGCGCGCCGTTCTTCGCCAGCGCCAGCGCCATGGCCCGCCCCAGCCCCTTGCTCGCGCCCGTCACGAGCGCATTTCGGCCCTTCAGATTTGCATTGTTCATTTGATCTATATGGAAAGCGGCATTGTATCGCGTTGCCCTTCAAAAGCCAGTACGCACCAAACCCCAGACCCGCCGAACACGACGCCAGCGGCGGCTCCCGATGCTATATTCGAATCGCCCAGCCATGCGACTTGCAGCATTTTTCGCTCTTGTTCTCTGCTCCGCCCCTCTCCGGGCGGACTTCCAGTATCAGTCGACGACACGCATCACCGGCGGCGCCATGCTCCAGATGCTGCGCTTCATGCCTGGAGCCGGAAAACTCCGCGAGCCGCAAACCAGCACCGTAGCCGTTCAGGGCAACCGGATGGTTCACAAAAGCGCCCTCCAGACCTCCATCATCGATGTTGACAAGCGCACCATAACCACCATCAACACGGAAAAGCGAACTTACTCCGTGATGACCTTCGATCAGATGAAACAGGCTATGGAGCAGGCCTCCGCGAAAATGCAAAACTCGAAGCAGCCAGGCTCCCCCGATCTCAGTATCGAGGCCAATATTCAGCAGACCGGCCAGACGCGCAACATCGCGGGCTATGACACCAAAGAAGCCGTCCTGACCATGTCCATGACGATGACCGATCCGCGCACATCGCAGAGCGGCGCCATGGCCATCAAAATGGACATGTGGGTCGCGCCCGATGTCGCCGGTTACTCCGAAGTCCGCGATTTCTACAAGCGCATGGCGAAAGAGCTCGACTGGATGCCGGGAGGCATGGCCCTGCTGAACCGCCCCGACATGGCTCGCGCCATCTCGAAAATGATGGCGCAGGGCGGCGCGGTCGACGGGACGCCAATTCAGGAAATCATCACGATGCGCCCGGCTGGCGCGACCGGCAGCCCCGATACCGCCGCTCCTGAACAAACCACCACCGCCAACCCGACGCAAAACAACTCGCAGCAAAGCCCTTCAGAAGCCATCGCCAGCGCTCTTGGCGGGCGCTTCGGCGGCTTCGGCCGTAAGAAGAAAAGCTCGTCCTCACAGAGTGCCGGTTCCACGCCCACGCAGGACGCCGCTCCTCCCTCTTCATCCGGCGACGGTTCCCTTATTGAAATGACGATGGAGAACTCGAACTTTTCCGCCGCTCCGGCAAGTTCCGCACTGTTCGAAATCCCCGCAGGGTTCCGCGAGGTCCCACCCGACACGCCGCGTCAGGCGAAATAGCGCGTTCTGAACCGGACGCCCCCGGCTGGCGCCGCGCTTCTTCCGTTTCCATTCCGCTGCTGGCCATCCATCTGCAGGTGACGCCGTTCGAATTCGTTCTCATCAAAGACAAATAACAACAGGAATAGAGGGGTGAGGACGGCAGCGCACGGTGCTGCGCAGCAGAGGGGACAGGGTGAGCTGCTTCGACTGCAGTGTTTTCCAGGAAAGCCGGACGTCCTCGAATGCCCGCAGCGTATCGTTGATT
>Ga0308175_100003337_pt1 | contig 11094 bp, 11 predicted proteins | sample PhyCR1_3_FD_203893 | JGI IMG/M metagenome (GOLD analysis project Ga0308175, IMG submission 203893) | Soil microbial communities from UC Gill Tract Community Farm, Albany, California, United States - DLSLS.C.R1 | ecosystem: Environmental > Terrestrial > Soil > Agricultural land | place: USA... | reverse complement strand
CACTCGCAGTCGTCGGCCGCGCACACGCTGAGCCGCTCGAGCTCGTCGGTCCGGATCACGTCCACGAACGCCATCGCGGCCTCGACCGTCATCCGGTCGGCGAGCGGCTGATCCGGCGACGTGGCGTGCACGTGGTAGTCCCACTCGTCGTGCTTGGTGAGGTACGGCAGCGCCGAACCCTCGCGAAGCAGTTCGTTGACGAGCTCGACGGCACCGTCCTTGTCCTGGTACCAAACCTGACGCAGCCGCGGGCGGATCGCCTGCACCTCGGCCAACTCGGCCTGATTGCGGCGCCGCGAGCCGGTAAATCCCCAGTGCGCAAGGAACGCATCGAGCTCGGCGAGGCTGTCCATGCCGCCCTCGGTCTCGGTGTTCACGAGCGCCGCGGCAGCGGCGAGCGCCACCTCGGTGTCATGAGCAAAAATCACCTTGACTCCTGTCGCGCGTTCTGGCTAACGTAATGAGTGTAAACCATTTTGCTTATTACCGGACGGAGAACCTGCATGCGGACGAGCACCGTCGGGCTCGGACTGGCCGTGTTCTCCGCGGCCACGTTCGGCACGTCCGGCTCGTTCGCATCCTCGCTGATGGCGACCGGTTGGACCCCAGGCGCCGCAGTCACCGTCCGGATCAGCCTCGCGGCATTGTTCCTGACCATCCCCGCACTCATCCAGTTGCGCGGCAAGTGGTCGCTGCTGCGCCGCAGCATGCCGACCGTCTTCGCGTTCGGAGTCTTTGCCGTCGCCGGCGCGCAGCTCTTCTACTTCAACGCGGTTGATCACCTGTCCGTCGCCGTCGCGCTGCTGCTCGAGTACTCGGGAACGATCCTGGTCGTCGGCTGGGTGTGGCTGCGTTACGGGCACCGGCCGCGCCGGCTCACGCTCGGCGGCGCCGCCATCGCGCTGAGCGGCCTCGTCCTCGTCCTCGACCTGACCGGGTCGCAGCACGTCGACATGGTCGGCGTGCTGTGGGGGCTGGCCGCCGCCACCGGGCTGGCCGGCTACTTCATCATCTCCTCGCACAACGACGACCCGCTGCCACCTCTCGCGCTGTCGTGGGCCGGCCTCACGGTCGGCGCGGTCATCCTGGCGGCGGCCGGTGCGATCGGCATCGTCCCGATGCACGCCAACACGCACGACGCCGACTTCAACGGTCACCACACGAGCTGGCTGGTGCCGATACTGGGCCTGTCCTTCATCGCCGCCGCGGTTGCGTACGCAGCGGGCATCGGCGCGGCCCGTCGCCTCGGCGCGCGGCTCGCCTCGTTCGTCGGCCTCGCCGAGGTGCTGTTCGCGGTGCTGTTCGCCTGGGTGCTGTTGGGCCAGCAGCCGACGCTGCTCCAAGGCATCGGCGGGCTGATCGTGCTCGCCGGCATCACGCTGATCAAGGCAGACGAGCGAGACGAACCCACCAAGCGGCCGGTCGTCGTCGGGCCCGAGCCGGAGCTGGAGCCAGCCGTCTAACGTGACCCGGGTGGCACGCGAGGTCCGGGTCGGCGCCGAGCGACTCGCGAAGTGGCTCGACGGGTTCGCCGAGCGGCACGGCGAAACGCAGCGGACGGACGCCCCGGACGTCGTCGAACTCGTCGGCGCCGACGGTGCGCATGCCTGGATCGACGTCCCCTTTCCACCGCTCGACGGCGATCTTCTCGAGCACGTCCAGCGCGAGCGGCGCGTCGGAGTGCTGCTCGTCCGGCGCGGCGGCTTCGGCGTCGGCGTCTTCGACGGTGCGCGGCTCATCGCGTCCAAGGTCGACTCGCGGTACGTGCAGGGCACGACGAAGGCCGGTGGGTCGTCGCAGCAGCGGTTCGCTCGACGGCGGGCGAACCAGGCGACCGCGGCGTTCGCCGACGCGGCCGATGCAGCAGCGAGGGTGCTCGGCGACGTCCAACTGGACGCGCTCGTGGCCGGCGGCGACCGGGATGCCGTCCGGACGGTCCTCACCGACCGCCGACTCGCGCACCTGACGCCAACCGGTCCGTGGCTGACGGTCAAGGACCCGAAGCGCAAGGTGCTCGAGGAGATGCCGGAACAGTTTCGCGCCGTCCGCATCCGGCTCGACCCTTAGGACACCCCGGTGCGACGTCGCGCTCGACTCTGGTAGGCAGAGAGTTATGGGGAACGCGTCGACGCCGCTGACCAAGCGACCCGCCTGGGCCGCACTCGGCAAGCACTTCGATGAAGTCGAGCCGCGGCATCTGCGCGACCTGTTCGCCGAAGATCCCGAGCGCGGCACTCGGCTGACCGCCGAGGCCTGCGGCATCTACCTCGACTACTCGAAGAACCGGGTGACCGACGAGACGCTGAACCTGCTCGTTCGGCTCGCCGAGGAATCCGGGCTGCGCACGAGGATCGACGCGATGTTCTCCGGCGAGAAGATCAACGTCACCGAAGACCGGGCCGTGCTGCATGTCGCGCTGCGTGCGCCGAACAACGCGAATATCGAAGTCGACGGCGTGAATGTTGTTCCGGCCGTCCACGAAGTGCTCGACCGGATGGCCGAGTTCGCCGATACCGTCCGCGAGGGCCGATGGCTCGGGCATACCGGGCTGCCGATTCGCAACATCGTCAACATCGGCATCGGCGGCTCCGACCTCGGGCCGGTAATGGCGTACGAGGCGCTGCGCCACTACGCCGCGCGGGAGCTGACCTTCCGGTTCGTCTCCAACGTGGACGGGACGGACTTCGCCGAGGCCACGCGTGACCTCGACCCGGCCGAGACGCTGTTCATCGTCTCGTCCAAGACGTTCACGACGCTCGAGACGATGACGAACGCCGCGACCGCGCGCGACTGGCTGCTCGCCGAGTTGGCCGATCGTTCCGCGATCGCGAAGCACTTCGTCGCGGTTTCGACAAACGCCGAGGCGGTTGCCGACTTCGGCATCGACGTCATGAACATGTTCGGCTTCTGGGACTGGGTCGGCGGCCGCTACTCGATGGACTCGGCGATCGGCCTGTCGACCATGATCGCGGTCGGCCCGGACGGCTTCCGCGAGATGCTCGCCGGCTTCCATGAGATGGACGAGCACTTCCGCACTGCGCCGTTCGACTCGAACCTGCCGGTGCTGCTCGGACTGTTCACCGTCTGGTACGCCGACTTCTTCGACGCGCAAACGCAGGCGGTGCTGCCGTACGACCAGTACCTCAAGCGGTTCCCGGCCTACTTGCAGCAGTTGACGATGGAGTCGAACGGCAAGCACGTCACGCTCGACGGCGAGCACGTCGACTACTCGACCGGGCCGGTCTACTGGGGCGAGCCGGGGACGAATGGGCAACACAGCTTCTATCAGCTGATCCACCAGGGCACCGAGCTCATCCCCGTCGACTTCATCGGCTTCGCCCACTCGCTCAACCCGCTTCGCCCGAACAATGGGCAGAGCCATCACGACCTGCTGACCGCGAACGTGTTCGCCCAGGGCGAGGCGCTCGCGTTCGGCAAGACGCCGGACGAAGTGCGCGCCGAGGGAACCGAGGACTGGCTCGTCCCACACCGGGTGTTCGAGGGGAACCGTCCGTCCAACACCATGCTGCTCGACCGGCTCACGCCGCACGCGCTGGGTTCGCTCATCGCGCTGTATGAGCACAGCGTCTTCACTCAGGGCACGATCTGGTCGGTGAACTCCTTCGATCAGTGGGGAGTCGAGTTGGGCAAGGTGCTGGCGAAGAAGGTGGCCGGCGAGCTGTCGGCCGGCGACGAGCCTGACCTGAAGCACGACAGCTCCACCAACGCACTCATCCGCCGCTACCGCGCGGCTCGGCGAGAGGACTAGTCGCATGCAGTTGGGCATGGTCGGCCTCGGCCGGATGGGCGCGAACATTCTGCGTCGCGTGATGCGTGACGGTCACACCGGCGTCGCGTTCGATACGAACGCCGAATCCGTCAAGGCGCTCGCGGCCGATGGCGCGGTCGGCACCACGACGCTGGAAGAGTTCGTCGCCGCGCTGGAGACGCCCCGGGTCGCGTGGGTGATGATCCCGGCCGGAATCACCGGACGTGTGGTCGAGCAGCTCGCCGGACTGATGGAGCCCGGCGACATCATCATCGACGGCGGTAACTCCAACTACCGCGAGGACATCGACCGGGCGGCCGCCCTCAGCAAGAAGAACATCCATTTCGTCGATGTCGGGACGAGCGGCGGGGTCTGGGGTCTCGAACGCGGTTACTGCCTGATGATCGGCGGCGAGGACGAAACCATCGCCCACCTCGACCCACTGTTCCGTTCGATCGCGCCGGGGCTCGGCGAGATCGAGCGCACCAAGGGCCGCAGCGGTGATCCTGCGCCTGAGGAGCAGGGGTATCTGCACTGCGGTCCGAACGGCGCCGGCCACTTCGTGAAGATGGTCCACAACGGGATCGAGTACGGCATGATGGCCGCCTACGCCGAGGGCCTCAACGTGCTGCAGCACGCGAACGCCGGCACCGCGCAGCAGGACCACTCGGCGGAAGAAACACCACTCGACCAGCCGCAGTACTACCAGTACGACCTCGACATCGCGAAGGTCACCGAGGTGTGGCGGCGCGGTTCGGTCGTGGCGTCCTGGTTGCTCGACCTGACCGCGGCGTCGCTCAACGCGAACCCGGAGCTCGAGGGGTTGGCCGGCCGGGTGTCCGACTCCGGCGAGGGACGGTGGACGCTCAAGGCAGCGATCGACGAGGGCGTGCCCGCGCCGGTGCTGTCCGCGGCGCTGTTCGCCCGGTTCTCCAGCCGCGGTGAGGCGCAGTACGCGGACAAGTTGTTGTCGGCGATGCGGCAGGCATTCGGCGGGCACGTCGAGCTGCCGACGGGGGAATAGCGGGTGCAACTCGGATTCGCGCTGCCCGTATCCGGTCCGTGGGCGACGCCGGAGAACGTCGCGTCCGTTGCTCGCGATGCGGAGAACGCTGGGTTCCACGGTTTGTGGACGTTTCAGCGCTGGTTGGTCGATGACTCGCAAGCCGGCGTGTACCAGAGCGTGCTCGACCCGATGATCGTGCTCGGGTTCGCCGCCGCGGTGACGTCCCGGGCGCGGCTCGGGTTGGCGATCGTCAACGGTCCGTTCTACGCGCCGGTCGCGATCGCCAAGCAACTCGCTGCGCTGGACGTGCTGTCGAACGGACGGGTGGACGCCGGCATCGGGCTCGGCTGGGTGCCCGAGGAGTACGCGGCGGCGGGCGTCTCGATGGACAAGCGCGGCCAGCGGTTCGACGAGTGGCTGGATTGTCTGGACGTGCTGCTCACCGGCGAGGACGTGTCGTTCGACGGGACGTATTACAAAGTCCCGCCGATGCGGATCGCGCCGCGGCCGGTGCAGCAGCCACGGCCGCCGATATTGATCGGCGGCAGCAACGCACGCGCGCTGCGTCGGGCAGGCGCGCACGATGGCTGGATCAGTCGCAGCCGAGCGACGATCGACGACGTTCGGGCTTCGATCCCCGCGGTGCGGGAAGCGGCCGAATCGGCCGGCAAGTCGCCGGACAGCGTGCGGTGTGTAGTGCGCGGCATAACGGTGCTGCGAGAACACCCGAACGACGATCCGGATCGGCTGGTCCTCGACGGCTCACTCGACCAGATCCGCGAAGGCCTCGCGGCGTACGCGGCAGCCGGGGCGGACGAGGTGTTCCTCGACCTCAACTTCGACTCGGAGCGGGTCGGCAATGCGGCCGCCGACCCGACCGTGGCCGTTGAACTGGCCGCCCGCCTCATGCCGTTGGGCGCAGAAGCCTTCTGATCCGAGCAAGCGTGGGCACGGAACCCGACGTCAGCCCTGCCGCGAGGTGTAGGTTCCGGTTTGGGTCCCTCATGCAGGAGGCGTATCGGGCCGGTAGCGGTTCCTCCTGATCGTGACCGACTCCCGCTACGGGAGACGGGGGACGCGCGAATGCGCAGACTTGGATTCGTGCTTGTTGCTGCCGCGAGCGCGGCACTTGTCTTTGCGCCGCCGGCCGGTGCGACCGGCCGAGGCGGCTGGGATCACGTCGGCGTGGGTTCGACCGCGACGACACCCTCGCTCCAGTCCGGCAGCTCGGTGAGCGCCCTGAACACCGACCACCCCGGCGTGATGTATGTCGGTGGCAACTTCACGTCAGCCGGCGGCCACCAAAACGCGCAGCGCATCGCCCGGTGGAACGGCACCTCGTGGAGTGCGTTGGGCACCACGCCGATCACCAATGGCGCGGTCTATGCGATCGCATATGACATTGACAGCGGACGCGTCTTCGCCGGCGGGACGTTCCTGAACGCGGGCGGGCATGCCAACGCCGACTTCCTGGCGGTGTGGGATGGGTCGAATTGGGCGCCGTTCTGCACGTCGACCCAGCCCGGCCCGGCCTTCGGCGGCAGCGTCGCGGCGTTGCAGATAATCGGCAACACGCTCTATGTCGGCGGTGCGTTCCAGAACGGCGCGGCCATCCCCGCGGCCGACTACCTCCTCGCCTGCGACCTGACGACCGGTGCGTCGAGCTCGACGGTCTCGACCGACGGCGATTTCACCGGTGCCGTGTACGCCTTGACCGCTGACAGCAACGGCACGCTCTATGCGGGCGGCGGCTTCATCAACCTGGACCAGAATCTCGCGGCCGATCACGTAGCGGCCTACGACGGCGTCTGGCATTCGATGGGTATCGACAGCTCCGTTAACTCCTTCGTCCGTAGCCTCACCGCAGTCGGTACCGATGTGTACGTCGGGACGGATTCGGTGAACGTTGCGGGCATCGCGCAAGCCGATCATGTCGTGAAGTGGAACGGCTCGGCCTGGAGTGCGGTGGGTGCGAACAAAGCCACGACCGATGGCTGGTTCCCGGCGACGTCGTTCATCTATGCGCTGACTTCCTACGGGTCGATTCTCGTCGCGACCGGGTCCTTCCTGAACGCGGACGGCATCGCGACGGCGGACCACATCGCGTACTTCGATGGCACCCGCTGGCGTCCGGTCGGATCTGACGGCGCCGGAAACGGCCCGTTCGTCGGCAACGGGCTGGCATTGGGCGTCTTCGGCGGGCAGGTGTATCTCGGCGGCAGCTTCACGTCTGCGGGCGGCGATTCGCTCAGCAAGTCCATTGCCTCATACGCGCTGCGACTTCCCGACGCATCGATAGCGGCGACCAGCGGCGGCAACTACGTCGGCCACAACGTGTACAGCAGCACAGGCGCGGGCGAGGTCCGGCACGTGACCGTTACCCGCGGGAATAGCACGACGTCCTACGTCAAGCTCCAGAACGACGGGCTGGTCGCCGCGTCCCTGAAGGTCACCGGCAACGGCAACGCCAGCGGGATAAGCGCCCACTACTACCAGGGCGCCACGAACGTCACCGCCGGCGTGCTGGCCGGAACGTTTACCACCGCGAGCATTCTTCCGAGGGCACATATCGTTCTTCGCGTGGTGGTCACGGTCGCCAACTCGAGCGCTTCGTCTGCGACGATCGTGGTGTCCGCCACCGGGTAGCCCGGGAGGCCGGAGTCGGCTACGCGCCAGGGAAGCGATCGGTTCGACCGCGCGGCGAATGTCACGCCGCCGTTCGCATTCGAACCGGGTGGTCCACCACTGCCGTACGAGGTGTAGCGACCGGTCACCGCCGGCCGCTACAACAACACGGAAGGCCTAACCATGGCAGCGTTCCCAGGCATCACCCATCTCGCCATGACGGTGAGCGACCTCGAACGGAGTACGCGCTGGTACAGCGCACTGTTCGACGCCGCACCGGTTCTTGACGAGGACGTGGAGGTCGGCGGCTTTCACCACACGGTCTTCGCCCTGGACGGTGGCCAGCTCTTCGGGCTGCACGCCCATGCAGCGGGCGCGGCCGGCGAGTTCAACGAGCGACAGGTCGGGCTCGACCACGTTTCTTTCGCGTGCGGCGACCGCGAGGAATTGCAGAAGTGGGAAGCGCGGCTGAACGAACTCGGCATCTCACATGGCGGAATCGTCGACGCCCACTACGGCTCAGGACTCTCGTTCCGTGACCCGGACGGGATCGCCCTGGAGTTCTTTGCGCCTCCGGCCTGAGCGTCGCCGCGCGAGCCACGCGACCTACGCGTCGTGCTCGGCCTTGTCGCCGGCCCACTCGGTGTGGAACGAGCCGTCGCGATCGACACGCTTGTAAGTGTGCGCGCCGAAGTTGTCGCGCAGTCCCTGGATGAGCGCAGCCGGCAGTCGTGCCGCGCGCAGCCCGTCGTAGTACGACAGCGATGACGCGAACGCCGGCACCGGGATGCCGGCTGTAGACGCCTGGGCGACGACGCGCCGCCATGACTCGACGCCGTCGCGCACCGCGTCGGCGAAGTACGGCGCGACGAGCAGCGACGCGAGGTCAGCGTTCTCGTCGTACGCCTCGCGAATCCGGTTGAGGAACCGCGCGCGAATGATGCAGCCACCGCGCCAGATCGTCGCCATCGCGCCGCGGTCGACGGCCCAGTCGTACTCGGCCGAGCCGGCCGCGATGTGGTCGAAGCCCTGCGCGTACGCGACGACCTTCGATGCATACAACGCGCGCCGGACGTCCTCGACGAACGCATCGCGATCAGCGACGTCCAGCGCTGTGACGTCCGAGCCGAAGACCGAACGTGCCGGCTCGCGCTGCTCCGCGTGTCCGGACAACGCACGCGCGAATGTCGCTTCTGCGATGCCGGTGATCGGGACGCCGAGGTCGAGCGCGCTCTGCACCGTCCACCGTCCCGTCCCCTTCTGCTCGGCCTGGTCCAGGACGATGTCGACGAACGGTTCGCCGGTTGCCTCATCGACGTGCCCGAGAACGTCCGCGGTGATCTCGATCAGGAACGACTCGAGGTCGCCCGAGTTCCACGTGCTGAAAATGCGGGAGATCTCGTCAGGCGTCGCACCGAGGCCGTGCCGCAGCAGGTCGTACGCCTCGGCGATCAGCTGCATGTCGGCGTACTCGATGCCGTTGTGCACCATCTTGACGAAGTGCCCGGCGCCGTCCGGCCCGACATGCACGCAGCACGGCGTGCCATCAACGACCGCGGCGATCGACTCGAAAATCGGGCCGAGCTTCGCGTACGAGTGCTTCGAACCGCCCGGCATGATCGACGGGCCGAGCAACGCGCCCTCTTCGCCGCCCGAGACGCCGCAGCCGACGAAGTGCAGCCCGCGCTCGCTCAGCGCCGCCTCGCGCCGTCGGGTGTCGGCGTAGTGCGCGTTGCCACAGTCGACGATGATGTCGTCCTCGTCCAACAAGGGCGCGAGATCGTCGATCACCGCGTCGGTCGCGTCGCCCGCTTTCACCATGATGATCACTGCGCGCGGCTTGGTCAGTGACGCGACGAAGTCCTCGAGCGACTCGGACGGTACGAAGGTTCCCTCGCCGCCGAACCTGTCGACCAACGCCTCCGTCCGGGCATACGTCCGGTTGTGCAGTGCGACGGTGTGGCCGTGCCGGGCGAAGTTGCGGGCGAGGTTGCGGCCCATCACGCCGAGGCCAGTGACGCCAATGTCTGCGATTGCGTCCGTCATGGCCCAAACGTAGTCTGACCACCTACGCGGGGGACACGCGTCCGGGGAGCCGGCCCCAGGACGTACGTCCAGCCTCATCCCCGACTCTCGCACCCATCGCTGGGCCTGTTGGCGACCTCGTGACCATGGCTAACCTCGGGCCATGACTGAGCGCGAGGGTGGCGATCCGGAGGATCACGCGACGTGGGAGAACGTCGTCGTCGGCAAGGCGAAGGAGGTTGTCGGACGCGTTTTGCACGACGAAGAACTCGAGGAGGAGGGCGCGGAGCAGGAGGAAGTCGCCCACGAGGTGCACGACGAGGAAGACCGCCCGTAGTAAATGTCGCGTGCGTACGCCGCGCGTCAGCGGTGGCTACCTCACCGGCTGGAGGTAAGCCACCGCTGACGGGTAGCGGTGCTAGAGGGCCCCTCGCCGGTTGCCCGAGAAGTACGAAATCGCGGCGAGCAGGGCGGCGATGATCGCGAGGATGAAGAGCCACTTCACGACGAATCCGAGGCCTATGAACACGACCGCGAGAAGCGCCAGGATGAGGACGAGTGCCATGATGTCCGACCTTTCTATCGGCGATGCGTCTTAACTCGCCTTTACCCGGGATGCAACGCTCAGCTAACAACCAATCGGCAGCGGATCGCCCAGGTCCGCCACTACGTGGGAGATTTCCAACCGACGGAACTGTCCGTGGTGGCGCCCGGTGGATGCCATTGTCGGCGCAGCCACCAACTGAAGGAGAGCTGACATGGCACTACGACTTGGCGACGTCGCACCCGACTTTTCGGCCGACACGACCGAGGGACCGGTCACGTTCCACGAGTGGCTCGGCGACTCGTGGGGGATGTTCTTCTCTCACCCGAAGGACTTCACGCCCATCTGCACCACCGAGCTCGGCCGGCTCGCCCAGCTGAAGCCCGAATTCGACAAGCGCGGCGTGAAGCTGATGGGGCTCTCCGTCGACCCGGTCGACAGTCACGCGAAATGGGCCGACGACATCGAGGAGACCCAAGGCGCGCGACCGAACTACCCGATGGTCGGCGACACCGAGCTCGAGGTCTCCAAGCTGTACGACATGCTCCCGGCCGAGACCGAGGGCAACTGCGAGGGACGTACGCCGGCCGACAACCAGACCGTCCGCAACGTCTATGTCATCGGTCCGGACAAGAAGATCAAGCTGATGCTCATCTACCCGATGACCACCGGCCGGAACTTCGACGAGGTCCTGCGCTCGATCGACTCGCTGCAGCTGACGGCAAGCCACAAGGTCGCGACGCCGGTCGAGTGGCGGCCGGGCGACGACGTGGTGATCGCCGGTTCGGTCTCGAACGACGAAGCCAAGGAGTTGTTCGGCGAGTGGGCGTCGCCGAAGCCGTACATCCGGATCGTCCCCGACCCGAAGAACTGACCCACCGACGCCGCGCGAGAGAATTGCCGGCGTGGAGATCTGGCTGAACCCTGCCTGCTCGAAGTGCCGCGTCGCGGTCACCCAACTCGATGAGGCGGGGATCAGCTATACCGTCCGGCGATATCTCGAGGACCCGCCGACGGCCGAGGAACTGGACGAGGTCCTCGGCCGTCTGGGTCTCGAACCTTGGGACATCACCCGCACCGGCGAGTCGATCGCCGAAGAGCTCGGCCTGAAGAGCTGGCCGAAGG
>Ga0308175_100003334_pt1 | contig 11098 bp, 3 predicted proteins | sample PhyCR1_3_FD_203893 | JGI IMG/M metagenome (GOLD analysis project Ga0308175, IMG submission 203893) | Soil microbial communities from UC Gill Tract Community Farm, Albany, California, United States - DLSLS.C.R1 | ecosystem: Environmental > Terrestrial > Soil > Agricultural land | place: USA... | reverse complement strand
TGGCCGTCACGTCGGCCCGAGAGCTGGCCACCGTCCGGGCCGCAGCCGCGCACGGCGTCGTCGGGTACCTGCTCAAGCCGTTCACGTACGCGGCGCTGCGCGACCGGCTGCTCGCCTACGCGGACTACCGGGACCGCCTCGGTGCCGGCGGCGACGTGGTCGGCCAGGAGGACGTCGATCGGGCGCTCGAGGGCGCCCGGCCACAGCGTCCGGCTCCGCTGCCGAAGGGCATGCACCGCCAGACCCTCGACGCGGTGGTGGCCGCGCTCCGGACCGCGGAGGGGCTGTCCGCCGCCGAGGTCGCCGAGCGGATCGGCACCTCCCGGATCACCGCACGCCGCTACCTGGAGTACCTCGCCGAGTCGGGGCTGGCGGCCCGGGCGCCCCGGTACGGCGGCACCGGACGCCCGGAGACGGAGTACCGCTGGCGTTGAGCCGGCCGGGTGACGGCAAGCCGGTGGCGGCCGGGTTCGTGGAGACGGGACCTGCTGCTCGGGGGAGGGCGCGCGGTCTGAACGATGTGCACACTGGCGCCGGATCGTGCGCAAGGCAGTCGGCTTACGTCGTCCACGGGCCCCGCCATCCGGGAGTCCCTCGACCGCATGGGGCCTCGTGCACTCATTCCGGGGGATCCAGCCCGAGCCGCCCCTGGGAGCGCTGTTCCAGCACCTTGTCGAGCGTCCTTCTTTCCGTGAAGCCCAGGAGACGCGGGAGGTCGGCGGTGAGCCGGATCCGCTGGTCGGGCGGCGCGAGGAGTCGTGTCGTGAGACAGCCACCCGCGAAGACGTCGAAGCGGTCGGTCGTGGACCGGCCGGCCGAGGTGGTGACCCGCTGAAAGCTCCGGACACCCGGCTGGTCCGAGGCAATTTCGTCGGCTCCGTTCGGAGCGCACCGTCCGGACAGCCTGGCGACCAGCGCACGCGAACCGGCCCTGTCGTGGTCGAACGTCAGGACGGATTCGCCGTTGACGACGGTCACGTGGCCGAGCGTCCATCCGGCCGGCAGAGACTGCACGCACACCACGCGGGAGCTGCTGGGCACTGACTGGGCGAGGAGCCATTGCGGCTGTGCATCGGTGCAGGACAGGGAGCGAGCGTAGATGTCGCCCTGGCGGGGCAACGGGTCGGCCCGGCCACCGATGACCACTTCGTAGGCGAGCACGAGCACCACGGCGGTCGCCCCGAGCAGCAGCAGCCGACGGGCGGTCCAGCGTTGGATCGAGATCGGTCGAGGAGGGGAAGGGAGCAGCTTCACGAAGTCGGCATGCAGGTCGCGTCCCTGGGCGCGCATCATCCGGCGCAGCTGGGAGGGGAGCGCCAGTCCACGCGCGGCCGCGAACCCCTCGGTGATCTCCTCGACGGTGAACTCCCGCAGCGCCCGCCGGTACACCCGCTGAGCATCGCTACGCAGCGCCAGGCACAACATCATGTTCGCCAGGTCGACGGCCTGCCGCCACGGGCTGGGCCGGGCTTCGGCGAAAGCCACGTCGATCACCAGCAGGCGGCCGTCCCGCACCAGCAGGTTGGCCGGCTTGATGTCCCTGTGGGCGAGGCCGCCGTCCCACAGCTGGCGGATGATCCGCAACCCGTCGTCGATGATCTGGTCGTCGACCTCGGCCTCACCGAGCTCCACCGCGCCGTCGAAGAACTCGGTGACCAGCAGGTACTCCCGCTCCGGGGTGATCTCCACGAAACCGAACGGTGTGGGGCTCGGCAGGCCTGCCCGCTCCATGAGAAACAGGGCGTAGTCCTCCTGCTGGACCAGGCGGCGCACGGTGTTGAAGGGCTTCTCGTCCTCCAGCTGCCCGTACAGCAGCTCCCGGCCGAGCTTGTACCAGCGGTCGGCCTGCAGGTGGCTCTTGGCGTACAGCTTGCCGAACAGCACCCGGGGCGGATCTCCCGGGACGCCGATCCGCAGGGGCGTGGAGCCGGCCGAACCGGAAAGGCCGAAGGGGCGGACGTCGTCGACGATCAGGCCCATCTGGTCCTGCAGCGCTCGGCGGATCGCCTCGCCGCGGGGACCGCCGACGTCGAGATGGGCCGAACGACCGCGCCGGTAGCTGACCGGGAACACCGCATTGGGCGCGAACCACCGGAAGGCGAGCAGCGGGACGGTCACTCCCAGCACGGTCCCGACGAGGACGTCGGAGGGTGCCTCCACGCCGAGAGCCACCCGGCTCAGCCCCACCAGCGCCACCACGGCGGTCGCGATCCACTTGCCGAGATTGCGCCACCGGCCGTCGGGCACCAACGAATACAGCATCGTCACCACGCCGGCGGTGAACAGCGCCATCTGCAGGGAGGGCATGGCCGAACCGCTCCAGTCGGTCCGGAAAGCCACACCGAACGGCCGGGGTCGGCGCGCCACCTCGGCGAGCCAGACCCCGACGCAGAACTGCAGCAGCGACACCACGCACAGCGCGATGATCAGGTGGCGGAAGCGGCGCAGCGCGAGAAGGGCGAGGAGCAGAGCCGGCCCGACGAGGTTCAACACGGTCCATGAGCTGGGCCACGCCAGGGCGCGCAGGACGGAGACCGCTGCGGGACTGTCCGCCTGCTGCAGCCATCGGACGACCACCTGGTCGGCCACCGTCACATCGACAGCGATGCCGCGCAGCCCCGGGGCGAAGACCAGCACCACGAGCACCACGAGCACAACAGCGGCGACGAGCCATTGAATGCCGGTGGTCCGCAGGTGATGCGGAAGCGCCGGGGGCTCTCCGGACGGCCGGCGGCGGAGCCACGCTCTTCCCGGAAGCACCGGGGCGGCCCCTCGCGTCGCGCGCTCGGCGGGAAGGTCCATGGCCGCTCCCCTCGGGCACCGATCGCCCCGGGCGTCAGAACCATCCTGGCCCCGTCACCGACTGTCAAGGCGTGCTGATCCCGATCTGCTGGCTGACGTTCGCCCAGCAATGACGTCGGTAACCAGGAGAAGACCGGCGGGCGCGCGGAAGTCGGACAACGGACCGTGGTCTTGATCGCTGCACGTGATGATGAGACCGTTCGTCGGTCCGGTGACGTCGGCGATCCATTGGTGCGGGTAGCCGCCCGTCGAGGTGTCGGGAGCAGGCTCCTCGGAGCCACGCGACTGCTGCTGCGAGCGGGGGGACCCGTGTTCCGGTGGCACGCGCTCTCCACGCCACCTGTGTCACCCATGCTTCCGAGCCGTTGAGCAGGGGGTGTATTCCCCGGGCTGGCGCCCGGGGCCGCTTACGCGCCGGCGCAGCTCACCTGCTCACGGGTGTGAACTCGCCGGACCGCCTGGCGAGGGACCTCACACAAGAGGCAGGCCATGAGCACCGAGCAGACGACGACCGCCACCCCGTCGCAGGGCGGTGCCGGCCCTCTGGCCCGGTTGGTCGCGACCCGGGACGGCCGCGCCGCGCCGGAGGCGCCCTTCGTGATCGAGCACCGCGAGGCGCTGATCTACATGCTCTGCGAGGCCGCCGAGCTCGAGCACGCCGTCATGTGCCAGTACCTGTTCGCGGCGTTCTCGCTGAAGCGGTCGCTCGACGAAGGGCTGACCGAGCCGCAGCTCGCCGCCGTGCAGCGCTGGCGCCGGCAGGTGTCCCACGTCGCCACCCAGGAGATGCTGCACCTGGCGCTGGTGCAGAACCTGCTGACCGCGATCGGCGCAGCGCCCCACCTGTCCCGGCCCAACCTGCCCGCCCCGGCCGGGCACTACCCGGCCGGTGTCCAGCTGGCGTTGATCCCGTTCGGGGAGCAGGCGCTGCGGCACTTCGTGTTCCTGGAGCGGCCGGAGGGCATGGACCTCGCGGACGCGCAGGGCATGGCCGCGACGGGTCCAGCGGTGCCGCACCTGAACGAGCGGGACATCGTGCCCCAGGGCCAGGACTTCGCCACCGTCGGGCACCTCTACCGGTCGATCGAGGCCGGGCTGGCGCACCTGGCCGCCGAGCACGGCGAGGACTGGCTGTTCGTCGGGCCGCCGCGGGCGCAGGCGACCCCAGACCTGTTCGGCTGGCCGGAACTGGTCGCCGTCACCGACCTTGCCTCCGCGCAGCGGGCGATCGACGAGATCGTGGAGCAGGGGGAGGGGCCGCGAGGCGACTGGCGCAGCGCCCACTTCGGCCAGTTCGTCGCCATCTTCGACGAGTACCAGCAGCTCACCGAGGCCGAGCCGGACTTCGACCCGGTCCGCCCGGTGCTCGCGGCCAACGTCCGCGCGCGCGAGCGCGACGCCGGGGTGCCGCTGGTCGAGGACCAGCTGAGCGCCGGGGTCAGCGACCTGTTCAACGTCGTCTACGAAGTCGTGCTGCAGCTCCTGCAGCGCTTCTTCGCGCACACCGAGGAGACCGATGCCCAGCTGAAGGTCCTCGCCGACGCCACCGTGGCGCTCATGGTCCGGGTCATCGAGCCGATCGGCGACCTCCTCACGACCCTGCCCGTGGGGGACTCCCGCCCCGGCCGGACGGCTGGACCCAGCTTCGAGCTGTTCTACGAGAGCGACTACCTGCTGCCGCACCGCGAGGCCGCATGGGCGTTGCTGGCCGAACGGATCGACCAGGCCGCGTGGCTGGGCGAGGAGCTCCGGACAGGCCGCGGCGCAGCGATCGGCGACCGCCTGGAGCCGGCGCTAGCGGCGCTCCGGGAGATCTCGGGAACCGTTGCCGCCAACCTGCAGCCGCACTTCCCCCAGGCGCGACTCGCGTCGAGCACCGCCCGGTTGACTACCGAGGACGTGAAGGCACTCGTCTCGCGCGCCGAGGCGCTGGCCCGCAGCGCGGCGGAGGGCGCGGACGGGATTCCCGAGCTGGCAGAGCTGTTCGCGACCGTTCAGGGCATCGTTGCCGACGCGGCGACCGGTCAGGGGTGCGGGCCCGCAGATCGGGCCGTCGTCCTGCCCCGTCTCGTCGACTCGGTGCTGCGGCCGCTGGCCGAGGTGCTGGGCGGCTCCGCTGTGTCGGACGGTCCCCGGGGCGCCGGGCCCGCAACGGGCATCCCGGCGCCCCGCCCTGCCGAAGCGCCGCCGGCTGTCTCGGACCGGGTGTGGGACGCCGCACGGGCGGCCACCGGGCTGCGGGTGGCGCTCGCCGAGGCGAAATCGTGCCCGCCCCGGCTCGCCGAGGCCACCGCTGCCTTGCAGGACCTCGCCTGCCGGCTTACCTCCCCGGCCGAGGCGGCGATCCGGCAGGAGGCGCTGTGGCAGCAGATGACCGCACTGCCGGCGGGGATCCAGGCCGTGCGCAACGGTCCAGAACTGGTGACCAACGTGGCGCGGCTGGTCGACCACCTGGGCGCGCAGACCCGCCCCGCCCCGCAGCTGGCCCTCTGCCGCTGCGGCGCCTCGGCGATCACACCGCTGTGCGACGGCAGCCACGCCCGCATCGGCTTCACCGACGCGAAGGACCCGCACCGGGTGCCCGACCGGCGCGACAGCCATCCCGGCCAGCAGGTCACCGTTCTGGACAACCGCGGCATCTGCCAGCACTCGGGGCTGTGCACCGACCGGCTGCCCACGGTGTTCCGCACCGGCGCCGACCCGTTCGTTGCAGCCAGCGGCGGCCGGATGGACGAGATCATCCGCGCCGTCCGCGACTGCCCCTCGGGGGCGCTGAGCTTCGCGCTCGACGGCGTCGAGGCGCGCGACCAGGTGGACCGGGCCGGCACCCGCCCGCCGGCCGTCGAGGTCATCAGGGACGGCCCCTACCGGATCACCGGCCGGATCCCAGTGGTCGACGACGACGGTGTCCCCGTCGTCCGCAACCAGGGCTCCTCCCTCGAGCACTGTGCGCTGTGCCGCTGCGGGCACTCCCAGAACAAGCCGTTCTGCAGCGGCATGCACTGGCACGTCGGGTTCTCCGACCCGCCGCGGGGCCACGAACCAACGCTGTTCGAGTGGGCCGGCGGGCTCCCCGGCCTCGTCCGGGCGGCACGGCTGCTCTACGAGCGGTACGTACCCGACGACTCACTGCTGGCCGCGGGCTTCGCCACCATGACCGCCGAGCAGCCGTGGGGGCTGGCCGGCTGGCTGGCCGAGGCGCTCGGCGGCCCGGCGCGCGACGGAGGGGACGACGACCTGCTCGCCGGCGTCGTGGGCTGGACCGGCGGTGCTTTCGGTGAGACGCAACGCGCGCGGTGGGTGGTCCTGTTCGCCCGAGCAGCTGATGCGGCTCTCCTCCCCGGTGATGCCGCCTTCCGCGCGCCACTGGCCTCCGCCGTCGAATGGCTGTCGCGAACCGCCATGGAGGGCGGGAGGGCTCCCCGGCCGACCCCGCGGTGGGACTGGGCGCCCGGTGGCCCACCTCCGCCTGATCGACCGGAGCGCGCTGCGGGAGCCGCCGGGGAAGTGGCGCTGGCCACGCCGGACCAGCCGGTCGGCTTCGCGGACCACATCCGGCCGTTGTTCCGCGAGCAGGACCGCCATTCGATGCGCTTCGCCTTCGATCTGTGGGCCTTCGACGACGTCCGGGCGCATGCGGCGGACGTCCTCGAGCGGGTGCAGGACGGCTCCATGCCGTGCGACCGCACCTGGCCACCCGGGCAGGTCGACGTCTTCCGCCGCTGGATGGATGCCGGCATGCGGCCGTGACGCGTGTCCATCCGGTCCGCGCGGAGGGCCGCCCGCCGAGCATCTCGACCCGGCGGCGGACTCTGAGCGCTGCGGAGGCTTGCTCCGGCCAGCCGCTGCCTCCAGGGTGAGAACCCAGTCGGCGGGAGGTGCCGCGTGGGAGAGATCCAGACGCCGGACCAGCGGGTCCGGGTCTTCATCAGCTCCACGATGCGGGAGTTGGCAGCCGAACGCGTCGCTGTACGAAACGCGGTGGAGGGGCTGCACCTCACGCCGATCCTTTTCGAGCTGGGAGCACGACCGCATCCCCCGAGGGACCTCTACCTGGCGTATCTACGACAGAGTCACGTGTTCCTGGGCATCTACTGGGAGCAGTACGGCTGGATCGCGCCAGGGCAGACCGTCTCGGGGCTGGAGGACGAGTACCTGGCCTCTGGCGACAAACCCCGCCTGGTCTACGTCAAGACGCCGGCCCCCGGTCGGGATCCGCGGCTGGCGGAGATGCTCGAGCGGATCTCGAACGGGGGACTCTCCTACCGGTCGTTCACGACCCCCGAGGAGCTGGCGGCCCTGGTCGCGGATGACCTGGCGGTCCTGCTCAGCGAACGGTTCGGCCCACCCGACCCGACGGACGACCTCCGGAGCCCCGTACCCACGCGGCTCGGACACCACCTCCCGGCGCCGACCAGCCGCTTCATCGGCCGGGAATCGGAGCTCGCGGAGCTGGGTCGCCTCCTCACCGCCGACGACGTGCGGCTGGTCACCCTCGTGGGCCCGGGCGGCATCGGCAAGACCCGGCTGGCCCTGGCCGCTGCCGCCAGGTCGAGCGACCGGTTCACGGACGGCGTGCTGTCGGTGATGCTGGGGGCGGTCCGCGAACCCGAACTGGTCCCCGCCGCCATCGCAGCCGAGCTGGATCTGCCGGAGACGGTGGGGCGGACCTCCGCAGTGGCGGTCGTCGAGGCGCTCCGTACGCGCGTGCTGCTGCTCCTGCTCGACAACATGGAGCAGGTCGTGGACGCGGCACCGCTGATCGCACAGGTCTTGGCCGAGGCCGCGGGGGTCCGAGTGCTGGTGACCAGTCGAGAGGTGCTCCACCTGACGGGGGAGCACGTCTTCGCCGTGCCGCCGCTGCCCGTCGGCGACACGACCGATGCAGCACGGTGCCGCGGGTCCGAGGCGGTCGAGTTGTTCCTCGACCGTGCCCGCGCCGCGGGCGCGCTCCATCTGCTCGACGACGAGCGGACGTGCCTCGTCGCGGAGATCTGCCGGCGACTCGAGGGCCTGCCGCTCGCGATCGAGCTGGCTGCGGCGCGCACGAGGACCCTCGACCCGGAGGTGATCCTCGGGCGACTGGAGCACCGGCTCAGTCTGCTGACCGGCGGCCCCAGGGACGCCGCGGCGCGGCAGCGGACGTTGCGTGCCACCATCCAGTGGAGCTACGACCTGCTCGGCGCCGACGAGCGACGGCTGTTCGCGCGGCTCGGGATCTTCTCCGGCCCCTTCCTCCTCGATGCCGTCGAGGCCGTTCGGGGAGGCGACGGCCAGCCGCCGGACGTCCTGGAGGGCCTGACGTCGCTGGCGGACAAGAGCATGATCCGGCCCGGCAAGCTCGTCGACGGGGTGCCGTCCTTCGCCATGCTCGAGACGGTGCGCGAGTTCGCCCTCGAGATGCTCGAGGCCTCGGGAGAACGGAACTCCGCGGCCTCGTCGCATGCCGAGCACTTCGAGCGGATGGGACGGACCTCGGTCGCTGGCCTCCACAACGGTCCGGGCGCCCGATCCTGGGAGTGGTTCGCCACAGAGGCGGCCAACATCCACGCGGCGCTCGGCTGGCTCCGCGACACCGGCCAACCGGACCGGATCGCGGGGCTAGGAGAGGGGATGTGGCCGATCTGGTGGGGCTGGTCGACCTTCGACGAGGGCATCGGCTGGATGCAGACCGCGCTCGAGGATCCGGACGTGAGCGTCGAGGGGCGGGCGGTCGCCGAGTTCGTCCGGGGGTCGCTGGCGTTCGGACACGGCGATCCGGAGACAGCGGTGCAAGCGCTCCAGGAGGCACGACGGTTGCACCAGCAGGTGGGCGACGAGGTGCGGGCGGCCACCGACGCGATCCTCCTCGGCATAGCCCTGAGCCTCGGCGACCTCGCGATCGGAGAACGGCTGGAACGCGAGGCCGTCGAGGTCCTCCGGCGGCGGCACGGGGAGCCCTGGAAGCTGGCCTTCGCGCTTTTCGCCCTGGGACAGGTCCTGGTCGTCAGCGGCCGGATCGAGGAGGCCGTCCCGCTGCTGGAGGAGACGATCGAACTCCAGCGCCACGGTGATCTCGGGCAACCGCTGGGGCCCTACCCGCTGATGGGTTACGCGCTGGTCAACCTGGGCTGGGCACGCCTTGCCCTCGACGACGCCGACGGAGCCGGGCGGTCCTTCCGCCAGGCCCTCTCGGCGGCCGGCGGGGCCGACCAGCAGGTGCGAGCCCGTGCGCTGGAGGGTGTGGCGGCCGTCGCCCTCCACAGCGGAGATCCGCAGAAGGGCGGCATGCTCTTCGGCGGCGCGGAGGCGATCCGCAGGGCGATCGGCATCGGAGTGTGGCTCACTGACCGGTCGACGCATGCGGACACGCAGTCGAACCTGCGGTCGGTACTTGGCCCATCTGCCTATGAGGCTGCCTTCGAAGCGGGCTTGAGTTCGTCCCCGGACGATCTGTACCGGCTCGCCGATGCCCCAATTTCTTCACCGGTCCCTGCCCCGAGACCGTCACCAGGATCGACAGTCGCTCCTGCCTGAGCCCGTCCGAGGGAACCAGCCCGGCGTCCGTCGACCGCCCTACCCCTGTTCCACCACGTAGGGCCCGGTCATCCGACCGGGCCCTGCGGGCGTCCGAGGCCAACGGCCCGCCGTCCATGTTCATCCCGCCGCGAAGGGCCGCCGACAGCGGTCACACCGCCGGCAGCCGTCGTGAGCGAATCGGTCGGGACACTCGCCGCGCCGATGTGCCCGGGCGGCTGCCGACTCACCCGGTCCGGACGACTCCGGCACCGGATTGGTTGCGAACAATGGTGTCCACCCCCGGCCCGTCCACCCCCGGCCCGGCTCACGACACAAGGGAGACCCGGTGACCGTCCGTGCGCGCCCGTACCCGGTCTCGGACGTCGTGTCCCAGCCGGAGCCGGCTTTCGCGTCGGCCTGGCGGCGAGGGCGGTTGACCGTCGAGGACCGGGTCGCGCGCGGCCGTATGGCGCGTCTGGACGCGCCGCGGTCCATGCACGGCCGGTGGCAGCCGGCGCCGGACCGTCCGGACCCGGTCGCCCTGCTGGAACAGCAGGCCCGCACGCGGGTGCCCGAGCTCGTCCCGATCCGGTACGGCCGGATGCTCGTGTCTCCGTTCACGTTCTTCCGGGGCGCTGCGTCGATCATGGCCGCCGACCTGGCGCGCACGCCTCGATCCGGCGTGACGGTGCAGCTGTGCGGCGATGCCCATCTGTCGAACTTCGGCCTGTTCGGCACCCCGGAGCGGCGGATGCTGTTCGACATCAACGACTTCGACGAGACGTTGCCTGGCCCGTGGGAATGGGACGTGAAGCGCCTCGCGGCCAGCTTCGAGGTCATGGGCCGCGACCGCGGGTTCAGCCCCGCGGAACGGCATGCAGTCGTCATGGCAGGCCTGGGGGAGTACCGAGACCGGATGCGTCGCGCTGCCGGGATGCCCGGGATCCAGGCCTGGTACGAGCATCTGGAAGTCGGCGAGCTGCTCCAGCTGGTCCGTCGAGAGGTCGCCGTCAAGCGCGTCAGCCGGCGCGAGGCCCGGGCACACGAAGACATGGTCAGGAAGGCCCGGTCCCGGGACAGCGCCCGAGTGCTGGCCAAACGCGCCGACCTCATCGGTGGTGAGCTGAGGATCGTCGCCGACCCTCCGATCATCGTCCCGATCGAAGACCTGACCCGCCCCGGCACACCCTGGGAAGATCCCTCGCCGGTCATCAAGAAACTGCTCGCGTCCTACCGGCGCACGCTCAGCCATCAGCACCACCCGGTGGAGGAGTACCGGTACGTGCATGCGGCCAGGAAGGTCGTCGGGGTCGGCAGTGTCGGCACCCGCTGCTACATCCTGCTGCTCGTCGGCCGAGACAACGACGACCCCCTCTTCCTGCAGGTCAAGGAGGCTCAGCCGTCCGTCCTCGAACGTTTCCTCGGGCCGAGCGCCTATCGGAACCACGGGCAACGGGTCGTCGCGGGGCAGCGGTTGATGCAGGCTGCCACAGACATCTTCCTCGGCTGGCAACGGATCTCCGGCCTGGACGGCGTGACCCGCGACTATTACGTGCGCCAGTTCCACGACTGGAAGGGCAGCGCCGACGTCGAGACCATGGACGTCCCCGGGGCCACCTTGTACTCCCGCCTCTGCGGCGCCACCCTCGGCCGTGCTCACGCCCGCTGGGGTGACCGCATCGCGGTCGCCGCCTACCTCGGGAAAGGACCGTCGTTCGACCGCGCGATCGCGCAGTTCGCCAGCGTCTATGCCGACCAGAACGAGCGGGACCACGCCGCGTTCGCTGCGGCCTTCACG
>Ga0308175_100003333_pt1 | contig 11099 bp, 13 predicted proteins | sample PhyCR1_3_FD_203893 | JGI IMG/M metagenome (GOLD analysis project Ga0308175, IMG submission 203893) | Soil microbial communities from UC Gill Tract Community Farm, Albany, California, United States - DLSLS.C.R1 | ecosystem: Environmental > Terrestrial > Soil > Agricultural land | place: USA... | reverse complement strand
CCGCCGGTACGGCCCAGGTCACCGACCAGTGCGGGCGCAGGCGCTCCTCCACCGGCCGGTCGGCGAGCAGCTCGGCGGTGAGCGGCCCGTGCGAGGCGACGGTGCGCCAGCGGGTGACGCCGTCGCGTGAGTCCTCCACGACGGTGACGGCGTCCTCGGTACGGCGGCGCAGGGTGCGCGGGGCATCGCCGTCGACCTCGACCACGACCTCCTCGAGCCCGGGCAGGGCGAGGAGCAGGGCGTCGTCCACGGCGTCGAGGAGACGTTCGGCGAGGTCGGCGGCGGCCGCGTCGCGCAGGGGCAGGATGACGGCGGTGTCGTACGGGTCGGGGGCGGAGCCCTCGGCGGCGAACGGGAGCCGCAGCAGCGGCACGTGCCCGTCCCGGCGCCGGACCTCGTCCCCGAGTCCGGGGCTGTGCCGGGCGGTGTCGGCGGCCAGCTCCCGCGCCTCGGCCAGCGACCAGCGGACCCCGCCGTGCCGGCCGACGATCGCCGGCTCGTCGGTGACGGACAGTACGGCGGCGAAGCCCACGCCGAACCGGCCGACGGCACCGTGGGTGTCATCGGCGTCCCGCTTGGCGGACGCGCGCAGGGTGGACAGCGACTCGACACCGGTCGCGTCCAGGCCGGCGCCGGTGTTCGCGGCGACCAGGACACCGTCGCGGAGAGTGAGACGCAGCCGTCCCGGCACCTTCGCCCGGGCGGCGGCGTCGGCGGCGTTCTGGGCCAGCTCGATGACGAGCCGGTCCCGGTAGCCGCCGAGGACCAGGTCCTCCTCGGCGTTGGCGTCCTCGCGGAACCGGGCAGGGCTGGTGGCCCAGGCGTCGAGGACACCGCGGCGAAGACGGGCGGTGCCGAAGGGGTCGGCGCCCTCGGTCGCCGGCCGCACGTACTTGCTCACGTTCACTCTCCTCGTCTGCGTGAGGACGAAGGTACAGCCCCGTGAGCGGGTGGCCGTCCGGCCCCGGCGTCAGCGGTGGGAGGCGTATGCGACGAAGGTCGCCCAGGTGACGGGGGCGACGGTCAGCAGGGGGCCGTCGTCCTGCTTGGAGTCGCGTATGTGGATGGTGGAGGGTGTGGGAGCCACTTCGAGGCAGGAATCGGCTTCACTGCCGCTGCTGTAGCTGCTCTTGAACCAGTTGAGGGCCACTTCGACGCAGGAGTCACCTTCGGGACCGTCGCTGTGGCTGCTCTTGAACCAGCGGATCATGTTGCCCCCAGCAGTTGCTCGATAAAAGTCGTCGACTCACGTGGTGTGAGCGCCTGCGCGCGAATGATGCCGTACCGCAGCTCAAGGATACGGAGCTGCCTCGGCTCGTCGACCGGTCGGCCGTTGGCCACCACGGGGGAGCGTCCCACCGCCGAGCCATCGGCGAACTTCAGCACCTCGATGCTCCCGTCCACTCCGGCGTGCTCTTCGCAGTCCATGGGCATCACCTGAAGCTCGACGTTCCGCAACTGCTGGACTTGCAGAAGATGTTCGAGCTGCCGACGCAGCACCTTCCTGCCCCCCAGAGGCCGCCGCAGCGTCCATTCGTCCTGGATGAAGCTGATCTCCGGTGCTGGGTCCCGCTCGAACACGGACTTTCTCGCCACCCTCGCGGCGACTCCTCGCTCCACCACATCCTCGGTGTAAGCAGGCCGCCGCATCTCCAGCAGAGCTCGCGCATACTCCGGCGTCTGCAACAGCCCATGGACGTTCAGGGGGTCGTAGAGCTGAAGCTCGACCGCCTTCGCCTCAAGCTGCGCCAGCTCCCGCACCCGCTTCGGATACCGGACCTTGGCCACGTCCTCCTTCATCGCCGCCAGCAGCCCACCCGCGCTCAGCACCGCGTCCGCCTTGTCCAGGAACTCCGGGCGCGGGATCCGCCTGCCGCTCTCGATCTTGTAGACCATGTCCTCGCCGTAGCCGACGACCTTGGCGAAGTCGGCCGCCCGCATGCCCACCGCCTCGCGGCGCAGCCTGAGCTGCCGTCCCACGGTGGTGATGACGGCGACCCCCCTCCCAGCCCGGTTCCTCTTCCTCGCCCATGGCGCGCCCCCTTCCCGTCCCCGCCGTCCCGACAGACCGGACACCACCGGACAAGCCCCGGACAGTGACCCTACGTACCGACATCGTCACTGTTCACGGTAGGCACACGCCGCCACTCTGAGTGACGTGAATCAGCGAATCTCCACCCGTATCCCGAACTTCAGCGTGCGGCTCTCCCCCACGCCGCGCGGCGCCCGTCTGGCCCGGCTGCTCGCCACGGAGCAACTCGGCTCCTGGGAGGTGCCGTCGGATCCGGCGGCGCTGATCGTGGCCGAGCTGGCGGCGAACGCGGCCACGCACGGGCGGGTGACGGGCCGGGACTTCCGGCTCACGCTCTACGTCGTCGCGGACGTCCTGCGGATCGAGGTGACCGACACCCGCGGCGACCTGCTCCCCCGCGTCGGGAATGCGGACCCGGACGGCGACTCGGGGCGCGGATTACTGCTGGTCGAGGCGCTGGCCGACCGCTGGGGCGTCACTCCGGGCCTCACGCCCCGCAAGACGGTGTGGGCGGAGATCGCTCTGCCACCGCGACCCGGGATCTCGTGCTGCGGTGCGAGTGACGCTCTTTCCCAAAGGACCACTCAGGAGAAAGAACCCCGCCAAACCCCACCCCTCCCGTCCACGAGGGCGCACGCTCACTCGCCAGAGTGAACATCGGCAACACGGCTGGCGTGGCGCCCTGTTGATCGCTCTACGCTCTGCTCAGCAAGCCCAGCAAATTGGCAAACCGGCAAAAAATACGGCCCCCGGCCGGGACTAGCGATCCCGATCGAGGGCCTGACCACCTAGGAAGCAGTACCTTCCCGATGGATACCCAGAACCGTAGCGCGCCCGCGCGCGCCCAGTCCCGTGTTGTCACCATGAACCACCCGAACCGGCGGTCGGCCGCCGGCGGGCTGATCCACGACAACACCCGCCACTCCGCCCGCTTCACGGTGGTCGGCAACCACCTGGCCCAGCACCCGGAGCTCTCCGGTCTCGCGATCGGGCTCGGGGTGCACATCCAGTCGCTGCCCGCGGGGTCCCGCGTCGACATCCGGACCCTGACCGCCCGCTTCCCCGAGGGCGCGGTCCGGATCGCCGCCGCGCTGCGGGAGTTGGAGGCCCACGGCTATCTGCGGCGCGAGCGGAAACGCGGGTCCGACGGCCGTATCGTCACGCGCACGGTCTCCTGCAACCAGCCGGGAGGTGGCGAGGACGCCCCCTCGGCGCCGCCGCCCCGGAAGAAGAAGGCCGCGAGCAGGGCGCTGCCGCCCGTACCGCGTCCGGCCCAGCCCTCCCCGGCCCTCGTCCAGCGGGCCACGGACCTGCTCGCGGACCTCCGCCGCCACGACTCCCGCCTGCTGCTGTCGGCCCAGGACACCGCCCATCTGGCGCCGGGAGTCGCCGCCTGGCTGGAACGGGACGCGACACCGGCGGCCGTACGGCACGCGCTGACCACGGGCCTGCCCGACGAGCCCCTGTGCCGCCCGGCCGCCCTGCTGGCCCATCGCCTGGCGGCCCAGTTGCCGCCACCGCCCCCGTTCCGCGCCCCGGCACCCCCGCCGGCGGTCCGGCACCCGCTCCAGAACTGCGAAGGCTGCGACCGCGCCTTCCGCGCGCCGGCACCGGGACTGTGTCGTGGCTGCCGATTCGGTCACCCAGGGGCCGCCTAGCATGAAAGCGACGATCCTTGCCTCCGGGCAGACGATGAGGAGCGAGCGCCATGACCATCGCACCGGGCAACGCGCGGCAGGGCACCTCTCACGTGTATCGAGCGATGCGGAAGCTCGTCGAGTCCATGGACGACACCATTCCGGGCAAATTCGAGGTCACCAAGACGGGGATCGTTCACGACATGATGGCGCCCGTCGGTCCGCATGAGCTGACCACGTTGCATCTGCGGAAGCGGCTCGAGAAGATCATGCCGGACGAGATCGTCGCCCACACCGGGGTGCCCGACGTCGAAGACGAATCCGAGGGCATCCTGCGACGTCCCGATGTGATGGTGATCGCCTGGGAAGACATGGAGGTACCGGGTTCCTTCGACCCGCGCACACTGATCGCCGCGATCGAAGTCGTCTCCCGCTCCAATCCGGAGAACGACTGGGTCGGGAAGGTGGCGGACTACCCGCTTCTCGGCATCCCCGTCTACGCGATCTTCGACCCCCGCACCGGCACCGGCACCGTCCTCACCGACATCCACTCCACCCCCGACGGGCCGCGCTACGCGACCCGCAAGGACTTCGTCTACGGCGAGGACGTCACCATCGGCGACTGGACCATCTCGTCGGAGAACCTGCCGCTCTACGGCGACTGATCCGCACCGGGCCCGAGGCGGAACCTCAGCGGGAGCGTCGCCGCGTCACCAGGGCGACGGTCGCGCCGACCCCCGCGATCACCAGGCCGATACCGCCGAAGATCAGCGGCAGCAGCCACAGCGAGGCGAAGCCCTTGATCCGCGCGTCGCCGGGGGAATCGGCGTCGTAGAGGACTTCGACGTGCTCGCCCTTCTCGTACGACGGCGGATTGGAGCCGAAGGAGCTCCGGAACGTCCGCCGCACGCCGTCCGCCGAAGTGAACGCGACCACCGGGTACGCCACGGGATCGTCGTGCGCCCGCTTCCTGCGGGACCCGCCGGTGTGGTCCTCGCGCCACTCCAGCGCGACCACCGTGCCCCGGGCATGCTTCGCGTCCGACAGGAACGAGACCGACACGCCGGTGAGGATCAGACCGACGATCAGGAACAGCGAACCGAACGCGATCGCCCCGAACGTGATCCACCGGACGGCACGCCCGCGCACCCCCACCCGCACGACGCCCGCCCTCAGGAGTGGCCCAGTTCCGCGGTCTCCGCGTCGCCGGCCTCCGGGACCGAGCCCGAGTCGCGGGCCGGGCGGAGCGGGAAGACGTCGATCCGGGTCTCGTCGACGACCGGCGGGGGCGGCTGCGGGGTCTTCGGCATGACGGCCGCCTCGGAGTGGGCGCCGCAGCCGTAGGACAAGGAGACCACACGGCCGTCGGCCGGGGAGAACTCGTTCGCGCAGACACCGAAGGCCTGGCCGAGCGAGCCGCCGATCGGGGTGAGGAATCCGCAGGTCATGCAGGTGGCGGGGGCAGCCTGAGCCATCGGGGTCGCGGGGCCGAACGACTCCTCCCAGCGGTCGGCCGCGACATGCAGGCCGTAACGGGAGAGGACCCTCGCGCGCCGCATGCCCAGCTCCTCCGCCACCGAGGCGATCGAGCCGCGGACGGGCGTCGTGGGCTGAACGGCCGGGGCGCCGGGAGAGACCTCCGCGTCCTCGGCCTCCGCCAGTTCGGCCATCTGCCCGGACACGACCGAGTTCGGCAGAGGCTCCTCCTCGCCCGTGTAGCCGGGCTCCAGGCGCAGGTCCTCCTGGTCGGTGGGGAGCAGGTCGCCGGGGCCGAGGTCGCCGGGGCGCAGGCGCTCGCTCCACGGCACCCACTCGGGGGCCAGGAGGGCGTCGGCGCCGGGGAGCAGGACCACCTCGTCCAAGGTCACGATCTTGGCACGGGAGGCTCGGGCGACCGTCGCGGCCCAGCGCCAGCCTCGGTAGCCCATCTCCTTGCACTCGAAGAAGTGCGTGACAACACGGTCGCCCTCCGACACCAGCCCGACGTGCTCGCCCACCACTCCCGGTGCGGCAGCCTCCTCGGCGGCGGTGCGGGCGAGGTCGATGGCCTCGGCGCACAGACGGTCGGGGGTGCGGCTTCGCGTTGTCGCTGCGCTCACAGGTATCGCTTCTCTCCTACGCCGTCTGCAATGAGTGCGGCTGCCTCCGGCGGTTGGGGGGACGGAGCGGACCAGGGGGCCGCATCGACGTCCGCATCCGATCGCGCTCGGGCGCACCTCTGCCATCCATTCTGCGTTATGGCTGAGATACGCACGCTACCCGGTCGCCGGTGGTCGGGGACAGTCCGCCGCTGCCCGGCGATGATTCCCGAGCGGTCACGCGTGCCGGTTGGCCGAGAACCGGCCCCGTCGAACGGCCCGGTTGGCCGAAAATCGACCAGTCCGGGAGCCGGTGTCCGTCATGGGGTGATCGGGTGGCGAGTCGGCCGGCGCCGGCCCGCCACCAAGAGGTCGGCCGACTCGCTTGAATTCAAACCGCACTATCGGGCGGGGTCTCGGGGCACTATGAACGACGTGGCAGCCACGGACAGGGGCAGCGTTCGGGGTGGCGGTTCGGGCCGGGTCGGCGGTGCCGTCCGCGCGGTCGGCCGTGCCCTGCACTTCCCGGTGACCGGCACCGCGCGCGGCATCCGGAAGGTCACGCACGCGCACGGCGCGGGCGAGTCGGGTCTTGGCAAGCTGATCGAACTGCACGCGGTGAACGGCGCCGGGGACGTCATGATCACGGTCGCGCTCGCGTCGACCGTGTTCTTCTCGGTGCCGACCGACGAGGCCCGCGGGCGTGTCGCGCTCTACCTGGCCATCACCATGGCCCCGTTCACCGTGCTGGCGCCCGTCATCGGGCCCCTGCTGGACCGGCTGCCGCACGGGCGGCGGGCCGCGATGGCCGGGGCGATGCTGGCCCGGGCGCTGCTGGCGCTGATCATCTCGGGGGCCGTGGCGAGCGGAAGTCTGGAGCTGTATCCCGCGGCGCTGGGGGTGCTCGTCGCGTCCAAGGCCTACGGAGTGGTCCGCAGCGCGGTCGTGCCCCGGCTGCTGCCACCCGCCTTCTCCCTGGTGAAGGCGAACTCCCGGGTCACCCTGGCCGGGCTGCTGGCCACCGGGGTGGCCGCGCCGATCGGGGCGGGCCTGCACGCCCTCGGCGATCCCTGGCCGCTGTACGGGGCGTTCGTGATCTTCGTCGCAGGGACGTTTCTGTCCTTCTCCCTGCCGCCCAAGGTCGACTCCGCCAAGGGCGAGGACGTGGCGCTGCTCGCGGCCGACGAACAGCATCTGCACGGGCCGCGGCGCAAGCAGCAGGCCAAGCGGCCGGGGCTGCGGACCGTGGGGCCCGCCGTCACGCACGCCCTCGCCGCCAACGCCGCGCTGCGCTGCCTGTCCGGCTTCCTGATCTTCTTCCTCGCCTTCCTGCTGCGTGAGCACCCGCTGACCGGTGAGAGCGCGGCGGTCTCGCTGGGGATAGTCGGCGTCTCGGCCGGGACGGGAAACGCGCTCGGCACGGCGGTGGGCGCCTGGCTGAAGTCGAAGGCGCCCGAGATCATCATCGTGACGGTCGTCGCGGTGGCGCTCGGCACGGCCATCGTGGCCGCCGTGTTCTTCGGGGCGTTCCTCGTGGCCTGCCTCGCCGCCGTCGCCGGGTTCGCCCAGGCGCTGGCCAAGCTGTCGCTGGACGCGCTGATCCAGCGGGACGTGCCGGAGCAGGTGCGCACCTCGGCGTTCGCCCGGTCCGAGACGCTGCTGCAGATGGCGTGGGTGTTCGGCGGCGCGGTCGGCATCGTGATGCCGCTCAACGGCACCCTGGGCCTCACCGTCGCCGCCGCGTTCGTGGCCGTCGGCTGGCTGAGCACACTGCGCGGGCTGCTCGCCTCGGCCCGGCACGGCGGCCGGACCAGGGCGCGAGTGGCGTAACGAACCGGGCACGCCGTACCCCACGTGGGCGGACGGCCACGGGTGCCCGATAGCCTTCGGCCATGACCACGCTGCCCCGCGGCGAAGCCGCTGATGTAACACGTGCTGTGCGACGCCGCCGCGCCGTCGCCGCCGCCGGCGCCGTTACCGCCGGACTGCTCGTCCTGTCGGCCTGCGACAAGCCGACGCCCGTCGCGACCGTCACCATTGGCCGGAACTCGGTCAACTCGGAGGCGCTCTGCTACAACGACGGCAAGGCGCTGGACGCCAAGTCGGTGGCGAAGTGCGCGAAGAACGCCAAGGACATCAAGTCCATCGAGGTGAGCCAGGACCAGGAGGTCCGCTTCGGCGTCGACCCCAAGATCGCGGACGCCGGCTGGACGATCCTGGTGAACGGCAACCCGTTCTCCGAGTCCAGCCACCTGACCACCCGCACCCTCCCGTACAACGCGTTCTTCAACCAGCAGTACGGCACCCAGGGCGACACCAACACCGTGTCCGTCCAGATGGGCAGCAACCCGCCCAAGGGCCTGTGGTCCTTCAAGGTGAAGAAGGCGGGCTGACCACGCCTTCCGCACGCGTCCTCGTCGCCACCGCCGTCCCGGCCGAACGGGACGCGGTGGCGGGCGCGTTCCCCGGCCAGACGGTCGCGGTACGACTGCCGGGCGCCGGACTCGTCCGGGTCCCGGGCGGCCACGACCTGCTGGCCGCCGGCGTCGGACCGGCCCTCGCCGCCGCCTCCACGGCCACCGCGCTCACCGCGGCCGCACTCGCCGGCACGCCCTACGACCTCGTCGTGTCCGCCGGGATCGGCGGGGGCTTCCTGCCCGAGGCGCCGCTCGGCTCACTCGTCGTCGCCGACGAGATCACGGTGGCCGATCTGGGCGCCCAGACCGCCGACGGCTTCCTCCCGGTCACCGAACTCGGCTTCGGAACCGTCACCCACCGGCCGCCGGAATCACTCGTACGAGGAATTTCCCAGGCCACCGGAGCGCGCGCCGGCACCGTCCTCACCGTCTCCACCGTGACCGGCACCGCCGCCCGCGCCGCCGAGCTGCGCGCCCGTCATCCCCGGGCGCTCGCCGAGGGCATGGAGGGGTTCGGCGTGGCCGAGGCGGCCGCCGCGCACGGCGTGCCCGTGCTGGAGATCCGCGCGGTGTCCAACCCCGTCGGCCCGCGCGACCGCGCCGCCTGGCGCATCGGCGAAGCCCTCGCCGCCCTCACCGAGGGCTTCGGGAAGCTCACGCCCGTACTGGAGAGTTGGAACCCGCATGACCGCTGAGCTGCAGATCGCGTACTCGCCCTGCCCGAACGACACCTTCGTCTTCGACGCCCTCGCGCACGGCCGCGTCCCCGGCGCACCCGCGCTGGACGTGACCTTCGCCGACATCGACATCACCAACGGCATGGCCGAGCGCGGCGAGTTCGACGTGCTGAAGGTGTCGTACGCGGTGCTGCCGTACGTCCTCGAGGAGTACGCGCTGCTGCCGTGCGGCGGGGCGCTGGGCCGGGGCTGCGGTCCGCTGGTGCTGACCCGCGAGGCGACGGACCTGACGGGCCGTACGGTCGCGGTGCCGAGCGAGAAGTCCACCGCCTACCTGCTGTTCCGGCTGTGGGCCGCGGACACCCTGTCCGGCGGTGTCGGCGAGATCGTCGTCATGCCGTTCCACGAGATCATGCCGGCCGTACGGGACGGCAAGGTCGACGCGGGGCTCGTCATCCACGAGGCGCGCTTCACCTACCAGAACTACGGGCTGCACAAGCTCGCCGACATGGGCGAGCACTGGGAGCACACGACCGGCCTGCCGATCCCGCTGGGCGCGATCATCGCCAAGCGGTCGCTGGGCGCGGACACGCTGGACCGGCTCGCCGAGTCCGTGCGCGCCTCCGTACAGGCCGCCTGGGACGACCCGGAGGCGTCCAGGCCGTACGTGATGGAGCACGCCCAGGAGATGGACCCGGCCGTCGCGGACCAGCACATCGGGCTGTACGTGAACGAGTTCACCGCCGCTCTCGGCGAGGACGGCTACGCGGCGATCCGCGGGCTGCTCACCCGTGCGGCGGCCGAGGGGCTCGTACCGCCCCTCGGTCCGGACGCGCTCGCCTTTCCCTAGGTCGTGTCCCGCGGGACCAGGGTCTGCTCGGCAGGCCCTGGGTCCGGGGTCAGACGTCGAGCTGGTCGGCGACCGCGCGCAGCAGGCCGGCGATCTTCTTGCCGGAGGTCTTCTCCGGGTAGCGGCCCCGCTCCAGGCCCGGCGTGATGTTCTCGAGGAGGGTCGTCAGGTCCTGCACGATCGAGGCCAGCTCGTCGGGCTTCTTGCGCTGGGCCGCCGCGACCGAGGGCGCCGGGTCGAGCACGGTCACCGAAAGCGCCTGGTCGCCGCGCTGACCGGCGACGACACCGAACTCCACGCGCTGTCCCGGCTTGAGCGCATCCACTCCGGCGGGAAGGACCGAGGAATGGACGAAGACGTCACCGCCGTCGTCGCGGGAGAGAAAGCCGAAGCCCTTCTCACTGTTGAACCACTTGACTTTGCCGGTGGGCACGTCTGTCCTCGTCCTCGTACTTGTCGGGAAAACTGCTCGGAAACGGCTTCTGACAGCAGAGAGCGGGTCGACCGTGACCCGCCGCTACCAAGGCTAATGGTCTTCGGGCGGGTGACAAGACGTCCCCCGGTTGTTCTCTCGCGCTGGGAACTACCCTGGTCCGGTGCGTGACAAAACCCAACCGAATTCCGCCGGACCCGGTGACCGACTGATCCGCGCCGGTGTCATCGTGTTCTTCATCGGGGCACTGGCCACTCTCGTCACCGTGGCCCCACTGCTCCTCGGCACCAAGCCCTTGCCGACGTTCATGTTCGGCCTGAGCATGCTCATGGCCGTCGGCTTCCTGATCGCCGGCGCGGGGATACTGCGCTCCGTCGCCGCCGGGCGGCGTCAGGCCAGGGATGCGGCGGCGCCGGGCGCCTCGCGGTAGCCGGCCAGCCAGGCCGGGAACGCGGCGAGGTCGTCGAGCACGACGTCCGCCCCGGCGGCGCGCAGTTCGTCCCCGTCGCAGGGGCCGGTGGCCACGGCCACGGACAGCGCGCCCGCCGTACGGGCGCCGCGGACATCACCCACGTGGTCGCCGACGTACACACGCGCGCCGTGCTCGCGCAGGGCCCGCGCCTTCTGCTCGGCCCACAGGTCGCCGACCACCACGTCCGGTTCCAGGCCCAGGTGGGCGAGGTGCAGCTTGGCGTTCGGCTCGTACTTCGCCGTGACCACCATCGTCCGGCCGCCGGCCGCCCGCACCGCCTCCATCGCCTGCCGGGCCCCGGCCATGGCGGGGGTCGTCGTGATCGCGGTCGTCGGGTACATCTCCCGGTACAGGTCGGCCATCTCGGCGACGTGCTCCGCCGGGAACCAGTTGACCAGCTCGTCCGCGAGGGGCGGGCCCAGCCGGGTCACCGCGAGCTCGGCGTCGATGTACGTGCCCGTCCGCTCCGACAGCGCGAGGTAGCAGGCGCGGATGCCGGGGCG
>Ga0308175_100003332_pt1 | contig 11100 bp, 8 predicted proteins | sample PhyCR1_3_FD_203893 | JGI IMG/M metagenome (GOLD analysis project Ga0308175, IMG submission 203893) | Soil microbial communities from UC Gill Tract Community Farm, Albany, California, United States - DLSLS.C.R1 | ecosystem: Environmental > Terrestrial > Soil > Agricultural land | place: USA... | reverse complement strand
TCGCCCGCAGCGTGCGGTTCCGCTGGTTCGACCAGCCCCGGGTCGACGCCGAGCGCGCGAGCGTCCTGGGCGGGGTGCGCGGCGAGGTTGCCGAGCTCGCCACCCTGCCCGACAGCCCGGAGCGGGCCGCCCGGATCGACGCACTCGCGGCCATCCCCGAGCAGCTGGTGCGCTTCCTCTCGGAGCGGCTCGAGGGCGGGGTCCCCGAGCGTGAGCCGCTCCTGGCCGTGCTCGTCAAGCGCCACTACCGCGAGCACGACCTCACCGGCCTGCGCGAGCTGACCGTCGACGGGCGCCCGTTCGCGGTGGCCGACTACACCCTCGACCAGCGCCCGACCCGGCTGGTGTCGACCGTGGGCACGGTGGCCGAGCTCGAGGCGGGCAGCAGCCTGGTGACGGCGGTCGAGGGCCGGCTGGCCGAGCGCCGGGACGGCCAACAGGCCGTCGTCGACCTCTACCTGTCCTGGCCGGACGCGCCCGAGTCGTCCGAGGACGCCTCCGAACACGTGAGGTCGGCGCTCGACGGCATGCCGTTCACCCATGACGTGCGGCGCGTCACGGTCGCGGTGTGCCCGGGTGGGGGCCGCCCCGTGGGCTACTACGCGTTCCGTCCCGAGGAGGACGGCTCGCTGACCGAGGACCGGCTGGTGCGCGGCGTGCACCCCATGGTCGGCCGGCGGCTCAACCTGTGGCGGCTGCGCGACTTCGAGGTCACCCGCCTCGAGGCGCCGGAGGACGTCCTGCTCTACCTGTGCACGGCTCCCGGCAACGAGGCCGACCAGCGACTCGTCGCGCTGGCCCAGGTGCGCCAGCTCGTGGTGGTCCGCGACGAGGACGGCACCGTCACCGCCCTGCCGCACGCGGAGCGCGCCATCGCCAACTGTCTCGAGGCGATTCGCCGCGCCCGCACTGCGCGCGGCTCCGCCGGGGCGCGCCTCGACATGAACTACGTGTGGGTGCACATCTGGCCCACCGTCGACGCCGACGTCAACGAGCTCACCGCCCTGCAGGCCAAGATCGCCCCGCTGACCGCCGGCGCTGGTGTCGAGGAGGTCCTCGTCGAGGGCCGGATCGCCACGCCCGGTGGTGACGTGGTCCCCATCGCGGCGCGATTCCACTACCAGCCCGGCTCGGGGGTCGTGACCTCCATCGGGCAACCGCCGACCGACCGGCTCAAGCCGCTCGACGACTACGCGCAGAAGGTGGTGCGGGCCCGCCGGCGCGGCGTGGTCTACCCCTACGAGCTGCAGGCGCTCATCGCGGGGCCGGGTGGTACCGCCACCGAGTACGACCTCGACGACACCGGCACGCTGGCCCCGGTCGACCGTCCCTACGGCCTCAACAAGGCCGGCATCATCGCCGGCCTGATCAGCACGCCCACCGAGCGGTACCCCGAGGGCATCACCCGCGTGCTGCTGTGCGGCGACCCGCTCAAGGCTCTCGGCGCCGTGTCCGAGGCCGAGTGCTCGCGCATCATCGCCGCCCTCGACCTCGCCGAGAGGCTGCAGGTGCCCGTCGAGTGGTTCGCCCTGTCGGCCGGCGCGCGCATCTCCATGGACTCCGGCACGGAGAACATGGACTGGGTGGCGCGCGCGCTCAAGCGGATCGTGGAGTTCACCCAGGCCGGTGGCGAGATCAACATCGTCGTGGCCGGCATCAACGTCGGCGCCCAGCCCTACTGGAACGCAGAGGCCACGATGCTCATGCACACCAAGGGCATCCTCGTCATGACGCCCGACAGCGCGATGGTGCTGACCGGCAAGCAGTCGCTCGACTTCTCCGGCGGCGTCTCCGCCGAGGACAACTTCGGCATCGGCGGCTACGACCGCGTCATGGGTCCCAACGGCCAGGCGCAGTACTGGGCCCCCGACCTGGCCGGCGCGCTGCACGTCCTGATGTCGCACTACGACCACACGTACGTCCACCCCGGCGAGGCCGGTCCGCGCCGGGCCACCACCACCGACCCGGTCGACCGAGACGTCACCACCCACCCGCACGAGATGCCCGACTCCGGCTTCACCACGGTGGGCGACATCTTCTCGGCCGAGACCAACCGCGACCGCAAGAAGGCCTTCGACATCCGCACCCTCATGGCCGCGGTCGCCGACCAGGACCACGAGGTGCTCGAGCGGTGGGCCGGCATGGCTGACGCCGAGACCGCCGTGGTGCAGGACGCCCACCTCGGCGGCATCCCGGTGTGCCTGATCGGCATCGAGTCGAAGTCCGTGCCGCGGCAGGGCTTCCCGCCCACCGACGGTCCCGACACCTACACCGCAGGCACCCTGTTCCCGCGCTCGTCGAAGAAGGCAGCCCGTGCCATCAACGCCGCCAGCGGCAACCGCCCGGTCGTGGTCCTGGCCAACCTGTCGGGCTTCGACGGCTCGCCGGAGTCGATGCGCAACCTGCAGCTCGAGTACGGCGCCGAGATCGGCCGGGCCATCGTCAACTTCGACGGCCCGATCGTCTTCTGCGTGGTCAGCCGCTACCACGGCGGCGCGTTCGTGGTCTTCTCCAAGGCGCTCAACCCGCGGATGACCGTGCTGGCGGTGGAGGGCTCGTTCGCCTCCGTCATCGGCGGTGCGCCGGCAGCGGCAGTGGTGTTCTCCCGAGACGTCGACGCGCGCACGGCCGCCGACCCGAGGGTGACCGCGATCGAGCAGCGGCTCGCCGACGCGAGCGACGTCGAGCGGGCCGCACTGGCCACGGAGCTGCTCGAGGTGCGCAGCTCGGTGCGCGCCGAGAAGCTCGGCGAGGTCGCTGCGGAGTTCGACGGCGTGCACAGCATCCACCGGGCGGTCAGTGTCGGGTCGGTCGACGCGGTCATCTCGCCGCACGAGCTTCGCCCCCGCATCGTCGCAGCCCTCGAGACCGGACTGCACGCCCCGGCCCCGCAGGCCGCGGGGGTTGACGAGACCCCCTGAGGGTACGGACCCGTCCAGACCCGCAGGGTGAGAGGACTGAGCGATGAGCGAGCACGACCGCAACCTGGCGGAGATGGGGCCGGAGCAGGGTGCCGAGCAGGACCGGGCCCAGGCGCTGATGCAGGACGCCATCGACGAGGTCCGGCCCCGGGCAGTCGGTCTCGCCGGGACCGACATCGTGGAGCTGCTCAGCGCAGCGCTCGAGGCCCGCGGCATCGGCCCCCAGCCACCCACCTGGCTGGCGGCCGTCGCCGACGAGATCGGCTCGGGAGGCACCTACGTCGAGGACCCCGCGGCCGCGGCCTACCCGCCCGAGGACTTCGCGTAGGTGGGTACCGCGGGCCTCCTGCTCGCGGCCGGCGGCGGGCGGCGGATGGGTCGTGCCAAGGCCCTCGTCCCGGTGCCCGGCGGCAGCGGGACCCTGCTCGAGCGCGGGCTGCGCGTCCTGCGTGACGCAGGGTGCGCACCCGTCGTGGTGGTCCTCGGCGCTTCCGCCGACCTGGCGCGCCCGCTGGCCGGCGCGGCCGACCTGGTGGTGGAGGCTGCGGACTGGGCCGACGGCCAGAGCGCGTCGCTGCGGGTCGGGCTCACCGCCCTGCAGGACACCGACGCGGACGCCGCCTGCGTGCTGCTCGTGGACCTGCCCGACGTGGGTGCGGACGCGGTCGCGCGGGTGCGTGGCGCCGCCGGCGAGGATCCAGGCGCCCTGGCCCGGGCGGCATACGAAGGCACACCGGGGCACCCGGTGGTGATGGGCCGCGCCCACTGGGCTGGTGCCCTCGCCACGCTGCACGGCGACGAGGGTGCCCGCGGCTACCTCGCCACACACCCGCACCTCGTCGTCGAGTGCGGCGACCTCGCCACCGGGCAAGACGTGGACACGCCGGCCGACCTCGGGTGATGCTGGCCCCATGGAGCCACGAGAGGCGTTCGCGACGGCCGACGAGCTGGCGCAGCGCCTCGCGGGCACGGGCTACCTCGCCGACGACTCGCTCGCCACCGTCGCCTGGCTGGCCCTGCGGCTCGAGCGGCCGCTGCTGCTCGAGGGCGAGCCCGGCACGGGCAAGACTGCCCTCGCGGAGGCGGTCGCCGCGGCACTCGACGTGCCGCTCATCCGGCTGCAGTGCTACGAGGGGATCGACTCGACCCAGGCGCTCTACGACTGGGACTTCCCCCGCCAGATCCTGCACCTGAGGGCCGTCGAGGCGGTCGCGGGTGACGGCCGGCGCGACGTCGCCGCCGTCGAGGACGAGCTCTTCGACCAGCGGTGCCTGCTCGCCCGGCCGGTGCTGCGGGCGCTGCGGGAGTCTCCCGCGGTGCTCCTGGTCGACGAGGTCGACCGTGCCGACGACGAGTTCGAGGCGTTCCTGCTCGAGGTGCTCTCGACCTGGCAGGTGACCATCCCCGAGCTCGGCACGGTCAGTGCGGCGACACCCCCGGTCGTGGTGCTGACCTCCAACCGCACCCGCGAGCTGCACGACGCCCTCAAGCGCCGCTGCCTCTACCACTGGATCGACCACCCCGGTCTGCGGCGCGAGCTCGAGATCGTGCACACCCGCATTCCTGGTGTCTCGGAAACCCTTGCGGCACAAGTGGTATCGGCCGTCCAGCGGCTGCGCAGCGACCACGACCTGATCAAGCCCCCCGGTGTCGCCGAGACCCTCGACTGGGCGCGCGCCCTTCAGGAGCTCGGCGCGAGCGAGCTCGACCTCGAGACGGCAGCCGCCAGCCTCGGCGTGGCCGTGAAGTACCGCGAGGACGCCGAGCGGGTGCGGGCCGCGCTCGAGCGGATCCTGGCCTGATGTCCACTGCCCCCGCCCACGCCGCCGACGAGGTGCTGCTCGCCTTCGCGCGAGCCGTGCGTGCCGCTGGTGTCGCCGTCACTGCCGACCGCGAGCGCACCTGGCTCGAGGCGGCCGCCGCCGTGGACGTCGGAGACCAGGCCCGCACCTACTGGGCCGGCCGGGCCACCCTGTGCGCCTCGCCGTCCGACCTCGAGCGGTTCGACCAGGTGTATGCCGCGTGGTTCGGCCGGCAGCGCGCCACCGCCTCGTCTCGCCGACCGTCGGCGCCGACCGTCTCGGTGGCCTCGCTGGACGCGTCGGGTGAGGCTTCGGGGGAGCGGGACCCCGAGGCGGTCCGTGCCCAGGCCAACAGCGCCGAGGTGCTGCGGCACCGTGACGTGGCCAGCCTCGGTCCGCATGAACGCGCCCACCTCGCAACGATGTTCGCGCAGCTGAAGCCGCGCTCGCCGCGCCGGCCGGCGCACCGGCACACCGCGGCGCCGCGTGGGCTCGTCGACGCCCGGCGCACCCTGCGGGGGCAGCTGCGGCGCATGGGCGAGCCCGGGCCGATCCAGTGGCGGCGCCGGGGGACGTGCCCTCGCCGGGTCGTGCTGCTCGTGGACGTCTCGGGATCCATGAGCGCCTACGCCGACTCCCTCCTGAGGCTCAGTCACGCCTTCACCGCCACCGGCCAGCCCGTCGAGGTCTTCACGCTCGGCACCCGGCTCACCCATGTCACCAGGGCGCTGCACCAGCGCGACGCGGAGCGGGCGCTGGCAGCGTGTGGGGACGCGGTCCCCGACTGGGCAGGAGGCACCAGGCTGGCCGAGGGAGTCCGGGCCTTCCTCGACCGGTGGGGGCGCCGCGGCATGGCCCGTGGCGCGGTGGTCGTGGTGTTCAGCGACGGCTGGGAGCGCGACTCACCGATGGCGTTGGGGGAGCAGATGCGCCGGCTGCGCGCCCTTGCGCACCGGGTGGTCTGGGTGAACCCGCACCGGGGCAAGCCCGGCTACGAGCCGGTGCAGCAGGGCATCGTCGCGGCACTCCCGCACGTCGACCACTTCGTCGCGGGCCACTCGATGGCCGCGTTCGAGGAGCTGGTCGAGGTGGTCGGCCGTGCGTGAGGTGCTGCCGCAGCTGCTGGGCTGGTGGGCTGACGGCCGGACCGTCGGCGTGGGCACGGTGGTGGCGACCTGGCGGTCCGCACCACGTCCTGCAGGCGCAGCCATGCTCGTCGGCCCGGAGGGCGAGGCGGTCGGCTCGGTGAGCGGCGGGTGCGTCGAGGGTGCGGTCTACGAGCTGGCCGAGTCCGTGGTGGCCGACGGGGAGCCGGTCCTGCAGCGCTACGGCGTCAGCGACGACGACGCGTATGCCGTCGGGCTGACCTGCGGCGGCATCATGGACATCTTTGTCGAGCCCGTCAGCCGGCAGACCTTCCCCGAGCTGGGCCAGGTGGCCGAGGACGTCGATGCCGGCAACCCCGTCGCCGTCGCCACGGTGATCGAGCACCCGGACCCGGCGTGGCTGGGCCGGCGCATCGTCGTCCGCCCCGAAGGGGTGCAGGACCGCGCGACCGGGTCGCTTGGCAGCGACCGCGCCGACGCCGCGGTCACCGACGACGCCCGCGGCCTGCTGGCGGCCGGACGCACCGAGACCCTCACCTACGGGCCGGACGGCGAGCGGCGCGGCGAGGGGATGCGGGTGTTCGTGTCCTCGTTCGCGCCCAGGCCGCGGATGCTCGTCTTCGGTGCCATCGACTTCGCGGCCGCCGTCGCGCACGTCGGGCACTTCCTGGGCTACCAGGTGACCGTGTGCGACGCGCGGCCCGTGTTCGCGACGCACAGCCGGTTCCCCTCCGCCGACGAGGTCGTCGTGCAGTGGCCGCACCGCTACCTCGAGGCCGAGCGGGACGCGGGCCGGGTCGACAGCCGCACGGTGCTGTGCGTGCTGACCCACGACCCCAAGTTCGACGTCCCCCTGCTCGAGGTCGCCCTGCGGCTGCCCGAGGTCGCCTACATCGGGGCGATGGGCTCGCGCCGTACCCACGACGACCGGCTGGCCCGCCTCCGCGAGGCGGGGCTGGCCGAGGAGGAGCTGGCCAGGCTGTCCAGCCCGATCGGGCTCGACCTCGGTGCGCGCACCCCGGAGGAGACCGCGGTGAGCATCGCCGCCGAGATCGTCGCGCTGCAGTGGGGCGGCCGGGGGGACCGGCTCAGCCAGCGCGAGGGCGCCATCCACCACCATGCGCTCGCGCACCCGGACGCGACCGGCGGCGGACCACAGCAAACACGCGAAGGTGGCGACGCGGCATACCAGTCGTGAGGCGACAAGCCGTTGCCACCGGCGTCACGAAGGGCAAGTATCCGAGGAGCGGCACCCTCTCCGGTGCAGTGGACACGAAGGAGTGCATCGATGACCCGCATCAGCCTCACAGTGGACGGAGTCGGCTACACCGACGAGGTCGAGCCGAGGATGCTCCTGGTGCACTACCTGCGCGAGACGCTCGGCAAGACCGGGACGGTCGTCGGCTGCGACACGAGCAACTGCGGGGCGTGCACGGTGCACCTGGACGGGCGCAGCGTGAAGTCGTGCAACGTGCTCGCCGTGCAGGCCGACGGGCACGAGGTCACCACCATCGAGGGGCTCGCGCAGGACGGGGAGCTGCACCCGATGCAGCAGGCCTTCCACGAATGCCATGCGCTCCAGTGCGGCTACTGCACCCCGGGCATGATCATGCAGGCCATCGACGTGCTCAACGACAACCCGGACCCGTCAGAGGAGGAGATCCGGGTCGGCCTCGAGGGCAACCTGTGCCGGTGCACCGGCTACCACAACATCGTCAAGGCCGTTCAGCAGGCGGCTGGTGCCGGCTCGGCCGCGAAGGCAGGTGCGCAGTCATGACAGCGGTGGACGAGCGCTCCGACACCACGGGGCGCGAGGTGGGCAAGGCTCGCCTGCGCAAGGAGGACCAGCGGCTCATCACCGGCCGCACCCGGTGGACGGACAACCTCACGCTGCCGGCGATGCAGCACCTGGCCATGGTGCGCAGCCCGTTCGCGCACGCCCGGATCACGTCGATCGACCCCAGTGCTGCCAAGGCCGCCTCGGGCGTCGTGGCGGTGCTGACCGGTGCGGACGTACAGGACGTCCAGGGCTCGCTGCCCAACGCGTGGCCCACCGGACCCGACCAGAAGACTCCAGCGCACCCCTCGATCGCGGTCGACGAGGTGTGCTTCGCCGGCGAGGTCGTCGCGGTCGTCGTGGCCCGCAGCGCGGCGGCTGCGCGCGACGCCGCTGAGCTCGTCGACGTCGACTACGAGCCGCTCCCCGCCGCGCTCGACCTGAAGGAGGCCGCCGCCGACGGCGTGCTCGCCCACCCGGATCTCGGCACCAACGTCAGCGGCACGTGGACATTCGACTCTGCAGCCGCCGGCACCGGCACCAGCGCGGACGACGCGATCGAGGCGGCCCGCTCGGACGGGATCGTCATCGAGCGGGAGTACCGGCAGCAGCGCCTCATCCCGTCCTTCATGGAACCGCGCTCGATCGTGTGCGACCCCACCGGTGAACAGCTCGTGGTGTGGACATCGACGCAGGTGCCGCACTTCGTGCGGATCTTCATCGCAGCGGTGCTCGGGGTCCCCGAGAGCAAGGTCCGCGTCATCGCGCCGGACGTCGGCGGCGGGTTCGGCGGCAAGCTGCAGTTCACGCCCGAGGAGGTCATCACGGTGATGGCCGCCCGCCACATCGGCAAGCCGTGCAAGTACACCGAGACGCGCAGCGAGTCGCTCATGTCGGGCCACCACGGCCGCGACCAGTGGCAGCGGCTCACCCTCGCCGCAACGAAGGACGGCCGGGTGACCGGGCTCAAGGTCGACCTGCTCGCCGACATGGGTGCCTACCTCGGGCTCGTGACCTCCTTCATCCCGATGCTCGGGGCCCTGATGTACAACGCGATCTACAAGTTCCCGGCCTACCACTTCACCTGCACCAACGTGCTGACGAACAAGACGTGGACGGATGCCTACCGCGGCGCGGGACGTCCCGAGGCGACCTTTGCGATCGAGCGGCTCATGGACGAGCTGGCGGCCGAGCTGGGCATGGACCCCCTCGAGGTGCGCGAGAAGAACTGGATCTCGCACGAGGAGTTCCCCTTCGACACCGTCGCCGGCGTGACCTACGACTCGGGCAACTACGAGGCCGCCACCAGCCGAGCCAAGGAGCTGTTCGACTACGACGGCCTCAGGCGCGAGCAGCAGGAGCGTCGCGAACGCAACGACCCGGTCCAGCTCGGCATCGGCGTGTCCACGTTCACCGAGATGTGCGGGCTGGCGCCCTCTCGATGGATGGGTCAGAACAACTACGCCGCAGGTGGTTGGGAGCACGCCACGATCCGCATGCTCCCGACCGGCAAGGTCGAGGTCGTCACGGGCACCTCGCCGCACGGGCAGGGTCACGAGACGGCATGGAGCCAGATCGTCGCCGACCGTCTCGGTGTGCCGTTCGAGGACGTCGAGGTGCTGCACGGCGACACCCAGATCGCGCCACGGGGCCTGGACACCTACGGCTCCCGCTCGCTCGCCGTGGGGGGCCAAGCGCTCGTGATGGCCGCCGACCGGGTGGTGGAGAAGGCCAAGCACCACGCGGCGCACCTTCTCGAAGCGTCCGTCGAGGACATCGAGTTCGCCGAAGGCACCTTCTCGGTCAAGGGGACCGACACGCCGGGCAAGTCGATGGCCGAGATCGTGTGGGCCGCCTTCACCTCCCACGACCTGCCGGACGGCATCGAGCCCACCTTGGACTCCGACGCCACCTACGATCCCGAGAACTTCTCCTTCCCCCACGGCACGCACCTGTGCGCGGTCGAGGTCGACACGGAGACGGGCGAGACGCGGATGCGCAAGTACGTCAGCGTCGACGACGTCGGCGTGGTGGTCAACCCGCTCATCGTGGCCGGGCAGATGCACGGCGGGCTCGTCCAGGGCATCTCCCAGGCGCTGTGGGAGGAGGCCGTCTACGACGAGCAGGGCACCCTGGTGACTGGTTCCTTCGTCGACTACACCCTGCCTACGGCAGCCGACACGATCAGCTTCGTCAACGACAACACCGTCTCACCGGCCACGGGCACCGCCCTGGGCGCCAAGGGCGTGGGTGAGGCCGGCACCATCGCCTCGACCCCCGCCGTGGTCAACGCCATCGTCGACGCGCTGCGCCCGCTGGGCATCGACGACATCCAGATGCCGTGCACGCCCGAGCGGGTCTGGAGGGCCATCCAGTCGGCAGGGCGGAACCAGTCCGACGCGACGACCGGTGCGGCGCAGCCGCACTTCGAGGAGTCCGCGCCGAACCAGGATGCAGCGGCGGGTGGCGCCCCCGATGCGGGCTCCGCGGAGAAGGGAGCGGACCAGTGATCCCGGCACCGTTCGACTACGTGGCACCCACCTCGGTGGCCGACGCCCTCGCGGCGCTGGCCGAGGCGGGTGACGACGGCAAGGTGATCGCGGGCGGGCAGAGCCTGCTGCCGATCCTGCGGATGCGACTGAACGCACCCGAGAAGCTCATCGACCTCGGCAAGGTGGAGGAGCTCAAGGGCATCAGCGAGGACGGCGACCACCTCGTCATCGGCGCCATGACCACCTACGCCGACGTGCTGGCGAGCGACGCCGTCCGCCAGCACGCGTCGCTGCTCGCCGCCGCGGTGGCCGAGGTGGCCGACCCGCAGATCCGCCACAGGGGTACCCTGGGCGGCGCCCTCGTGCACGCCGACCCGGCCGGTGACGTGGGCGCGCCCGCTCTCGCCCTCGACTGCGAGCTGGTCATCGTGGGCAGTGGTGGTGAGCGCACCGTTGCCGCGCAGGACTTCTTCAGGGACCTCTTCGAGACCGCGGTCGAGGAGGGCGAGCTGCTCAAGGCCATCCGCGTCCCCAAGCACACCGGGTGGGGCGCGCACTACGAGAAGTTCGTGAGGGTGGCCCACCAGTGGTCGATCGTCGCAGTCGGCGCCACGGTCCGGGTCGACGCGGGATCCATCGCCGAGGCGAAGATCGGGCTCACCAACATGGGCTCGACCCCCTTGCGGGCCACCGCCGTGGAGCAGGCTCTGGTCGGCAGGCCGGCCACCGACGAGGCGGTCCGCGAGGCCTGCGCCGCCGCGGCCGAGGGCACCAACCCGCCCTCGGACCTCAACGGCGACGCGGACTACCGCAAGCACCTCGCGACGGTGCTGACCCGGCGTGCGGTACTGGCCGCAGCGGGGGCGTGAGCCGGTGGAACTGACGCACAGCTTCACCGTGCCCGCCTCGGTCGAGGACACCTGGGCGACCTTCATGGACCTCGAGAAGGTCGGTGCCTGCTTCCCGGGTGCGACGGTCACCTCTGCGACCGAGGACGGCTTC
>Ga0308175_100003331_pt1 | contig 11102 bp, 11 predicted proteins | sample PhyCR1_3_FD_203893 | JGI IMG/M metagenome (GOLD analysis project Ga0308175, IMG submission 203893) | Soil microbial communities from UC Gill Tract Community Farm, Albany, California, United States - DLSLS.C.R1 | ecosystem: Environmental > Terrestrial > Soil > Agricultural land | place: USA... | reverse complement strand
CCAGGGGGAAGCTTTGTCCGCCAGGTGTTGGCGCCTGTGCCGAAGCGCGATGGTTGTCACAGAGGCAGGCTGGTTGTCACCGGCGGTGCCGTGGGTGCATGGAAGGAACGTGTCAACCAACTACTGTGCAGGTCTCCGTCGGGATTACTGCCGGGAAACCCGCCCAGCCACAACGCGTGGACGGCTTGCGATGAGGAGGCGAGATCGGGGCCGTGCCGGTCAGCCCTGTGCCATCACGCATGCGTGGAGTACGGCGGGATCCTCCGGCGCCCCGGCGTTGACGAGGGTGTAGCACTGCACGGTGCTGGAGTACACGTTCTTCGAGCAGGGCTTCGTCACCATGCTGATGGTCGCGCCGGAGGCCCGTGGCCGGGGCGTGGGGCACCGGCTGCTGGACGCCGTGGCCGCCTCGTGCACCACCACGAAGCTGTTCACCTCGACCAACGTGTCCAACCAGCCGATGCAACGCCTCCTCCAGCGGGCCGGCTGGAGCCCGGCGGGACTGCTCCACGGCCTCGACGAGGGCGACCCCGAGTTGTTCTACCTTCACCGGCCGCGCCCCGGCGCTACGCCACCGGAGCCGGCGCACGATCCGTGTCCGCGTCCGCCGTCCTCCCCGCGCCCCGCAGCCACGTGAGCGACAGCAGGCCCGCCCCGGCCATGACGGCGGCCGCGCCGACGGCCGCGATGCTCATCCCGTGCGTGAAGGCGTCGCGCGCCGCCGCCAGCACGGCGTCGGCCGACGCGCGAGGCAGGTGCGCCGCGACGGCCGTGGCGCCGCCCAGCGTCTCGCGTACGGCGTCGGCCTGCGGTACGCCGGAGGGCAGCGCGTCGGCCATGCCCCGGCTGTAGGCGGCCGCCCCGACGGACCCCAGGACCGCCATGCCGAGAGCGCCGCCCAGCTCCTGGCCCGACTCCAGTACGGCCGCCGCCGACCCCGCGCGCTCCGGCGGGGCCGCGCCCAGGGCGAGTTCGTTGGCCAGCGTCATCGCGGCCACCAGCCCGCCCGCGTACACGGAGGCGGCGGCGAGGACGAACCACAGCGCCGAGTCCGTCCGGACCTGGGACAGCCAGAGGAACCCGGAGGCGGAGAGGAGGAACCCGCCGCCCATCACGTACGCCCGGTCGACACGCTGCGCGAGCGCGGCCCCGGCCGGGGCCGCGACCGCCACCCCGGCGGACGGCACCAGGCTCCACAGCGCGGCGCGGAACGGGCTCAGGCCGAGGACCGACTGCAGGTACTGGGTGAGGAAGACGGCCATCCCGACCGTGGCGAACATCGCGAGGAGATTCGCGAGCACGGGTCCGCCGAAGGTCCGCCGGCCGAGCAGGCCGAGGTCGACCATCGGATGCGGGACGCGCCGCTGCCGGCGTACGAACACGGCACCGAGCACCAGCCCCGCACCGACGGCGAGCGCGGGCAGCGGCTCGTAGCCGTGCCGGGCCCACTCCTTGATGCCGTAGATGACCAGGAGCAGGGACCCCAGGGACAGCGCCGCGCTCAGCGGGTCGAAGCGCGCGTTCCTCGCCGGCCGGGACTCCGGCACCAGGAACGGCACGAGGACCAGGAGCAGCGCCATCGCGGGCACGTTGATCAGGAACACCGATCCCCACCAGAAGTGCTCCAGCAGGAGACCGCTGACGACCGGCCCGAGGGAGATGCCCGCCGTCATCACGGCGGTCCACAGGCCCACCGCCCGGCCGCGCTGCCGGTCGTCGTGGAAGAGGTTGCGGATCACGCCGAGGGTCGACGGCATCAGCGCGGCCCCGCCGACGCCGAGCAACGCCCGTGCGGCGATGAGCAGTTCGGCCGTGTGCGCGTACGCGGCAGCCGCCGAGGCCACCGCGAAGAGGGCCGCTCCCGCGAGCACCAGTTTGCGCCGGCCTACGCGGTCACCGAGTGCGCCCATCGGGATGAGCAGCCCGGCGAGCACGAAGCCGTACATGTCGAGGACCCACAACTGCTGGGTGGCGCTGGGCGCCAGGTCCTGGCTGATGTACGGGATCGCGAAGTACAGGACCGAGACGTCCATCGAGACGAGGGCCAGGGGCAGCATCAGGACGCCGAGAGCGGTCCATTCCTTGCGCCCCGCGCGGGGGCCGGGTGTGTTGTTCTCCATGGGCGGAAGGGAAGCGATACTCCTGCGTACACCGCAAGCGGCTGCCTAGTGCACCCGTGCTTTCGCCGCGCACAGTGGCCTGTTCGCCAGTAAGGTGCACTAGTACGGTACGGGCATGGTCAAGGAACCGCCCTACCTCCGCATCGCCGGGGACATCCGACGCCGCATCGCCGCCGGCGAGCTCGCGCCCGGGGACCGCGTCCCCTCCACCCGGCGCATCACGCAGGAGTGGGGCGTCGCCATGGCGACCGCGACGAAGGTGCTCGCCGTCCTGAACCAAGAGGGTCTGGTGCGCGCGGTTCCGGGCGTCGGCACCGTGGTCGCCGAGACCGGACGCGCCCGGACCGCGGCCCCGCAGCATGGCCTCACCCGCGACCGCATCGTGCACGCCGCGATCGCCCTGGCCGACGCCGAAGGGCTCCCCGCGCTTTCCATGCGCCGGATCGCCACCGACTTCGGGGTGTCCACCATGGCGCTCTACCGCCACGTCCCGAACAAGGGCGAACTCGTACGCCTGATGTCGGAGACGGTGTTCGAGGGCGAACCGCCGGGGCCGCGCCCGTCCGGCTGGCGGGCGCGGCTGGAGCGGGAGGCGCGATGGCTGTGGGGCCTGTACCTGCGCCACCCGTGGATGGCGCGCGTCCTGTCCGCCCTCACCCGCCCGACGGCCTCGCCGCACGCGATGCGCTACACCGAGCGGGTCCTCAGCACCCTCAAGGGCCTGGGCCTGACGCCCACCCAGATGATCCACGTCCACCTGGCTCTCCTCGGGTACGCGCAGGGCATCGCGGCGGCCGTCGAGCTGGAGTCGCAGGCGTGGCAGGAGACGGGGATGACGCCCGAGGAGTGGCTGGCCACCCACGAGACCCGGATGGAGACGATCCAGATCACCGGCTCCTACCCGACCCTGTCCACGCTCTTCGGTGACGAGGGGTTCGATCTCGAACTCGACACGCTCTTCTCCTTCGGCCTTGAACGGCTGCTGGACGGGGTGGCAGTGCTCGTCGAGCGGGCCCGGGGCGCCTGAGGAGATCCGGGGCCTGTCCTTCGGAACAGCCCGCGAGCCCGGCATGATCCGAACGAAAGGTCCTAGGATCCTCTCCATGCCGAACCCGCTTCCGTTGACCGAACCGCTGCTCTCGGCCGTGGGCGGTGTCGTCCCCGGGCAGGCCGAAGTCCTCGACAGCAGCCCGCGGTCACGGGTCTGGCGGGTGCGGCGGGCCGACGGGCGGCCGGTGATCGTCAAGCAGATGACCGACGACGGGGACGCCGACGCCGACGCGGACGCCCGCTTCGCGCGGGAGCTCGCCGGACTGCGCCTGGCGGGCCGGGGCTCCGTGGCCCCCGCGCTGCTCGCCACGGACCCGGCCGAGCGGGTGCTGGTCCTCGAGTACGTGGACGACCTCGGCCGGACCGATGACTGGATGCCGGGGTACGCCGACGCGCTCGCCCGGCTGCACGCCCTGACCGGGCCCGACGACGCGGGCGCCCTTCCGGCCTGGTCCGGCCCGACGGCCGCCGACGCCGAGTCCTTCCTCGCCCTCGCCCGGGCGCTCGACGTGCCCGTACCGGCCGCCGTCCCGGACGAACTCGCCGGTCTCCTCCAGCGGCTGGACCCCACCGGCCACCACGCGCTGCTGCACGGCGACCCCTGCCCCGGCAACGATCTGCGCACCGCCGACGGCGTCCGCTTCGTCGACTTCGAGCGGGCCTCGCTCGGCAACGGCCTGATGGAGCTCGCCTACTTCCGCATCGGCTTCCCCACCTGCTGGTGCGCCCTCTCGGTCACCGCGGCGCCGCTCACCGAGGTCGAGGCCGTCTACCGGGCCACCTGGCGCGGCCTCACCGGCACGGACGTCCCGGGCGACCTCGCCGACGCGTGCGCGGGCTGGCTGATCCAGGGCGACGCCCTCGTCGAACGCGCCCACCGGGGCACGGCGGACCAGCTCGCCCGGGTGCCCGTGGAGGACTTCGAGTGGGGCTACGTCTCCGCCCGCGAACGCCTCGTCCACCGCCTGGGCGTGGTCGCCGACCTGACCCGCGACCACGACCGCCTGCGCGCGCTCGGCCGCCTCAGCTCCGCTCTGGCCACCCGCCTCCTCGAACGCTGGCCGGGGCTGCGGCCCCTGCCTGCGGCGGACGCGAGGCCGTGGTACTGATGCCGCGCCCAGGGAGTCCGGCCGGCCGGATCCCGGTGCCGGCAGGGCTCGTCGTCCTCGTCGGCCCGCCGGCGTCGGGCAAGACCAGCTTCGTCCGGGCACTGACCGCGCGCGGGCAGATCGACGCGGAAGCCGTGGTGTCCAGCGACGAGATCCGCGCGGAACTCTTCGGCGCCTCACCCGCAGAGGCCGCATCCGACGCGGCGGACGCGCGGATCTTCGAGGAACGCGACCGCAGGATCGTCGCCAGGCTCGCCGCAGGGCGCAGCGCGGTCGCCGAGTCGACGAACGTCATGCCGCAGGCACGCGCACGGCTCATCGCCCTCGCCAGGCGCTTCGACGCCCCGGTGACCGTGCTCCGCTTCGACCCCGATGTCACCGACCTCCTCCAGCAGTACGCGGAGCGAGGCCGCACGGACCTCACCGCCGCCGACGTCCGCGCCTACGCCGGCCTCATGGCCCGGGACGCGGGTGCCGACCGGCTCCGCTCCGAGGGCGCGGACGGCGTCCACGACGTCCCCGGACGCCGCCAGGGGACCACGCCCGCCGAAGCCGCCGCGTACTTCTCCTTCGCCTGACACACCCGACGCGTCCGAACCCGCTGTCCGGCGCCCGGGCGCTCATCACCCGCACGGCCCGATTCCACTTGCGCGCGGTCCGGGTAAGGAGGGCCCGTCCGTCCCCGAGCGCCTTCCGGAGGCATCCGTGCCCGAAGTGAACAGTCCCTATCAGCCCGGCACCCCCTGCTGGATCGACCTGATGGTCCCCGACCAGCAGGCGGCCATCGACTTCTACTGCGACCTCTTCGGCTGGCAGGGCGAGGTGGGTCCGGCGGAACACGGCGGGTATGCCGTCTGCACGCTCAAGGGCAAGGCGGTCGCCGGGATCATGAAGGCGATGAACCCGGACGGTACGGTGCCGGATCCGATGCCGCCGACGGTGTGGACGACGTACCTGTCGACGGACGCCATCGACTCCACCGTCGCCTCCGCCACCGACGCGGGCGGCACGGTCGTCGTGCCTCCGATGGACGTCATGGACCTGGGCCGGATGGCTGTGATCGCCGACCCGGCGGGCGCCGTCTTCGGCCTCTGGCAGCCGGGCACCTTCGACGGCGCGGCCATCGTCAACGAGCACGGCGCGCTGATCTGGAGCGAGCTGACCACGCCCGACCTGGCGGCCGCGTCCGCGTTCTACTCGGCCGTCCTGCCGGTGACGACGGCGCGTTCGGAGATGGAGGGCGCCGACGGGTACGTCGAGTTCCAGGTCGGCGGGCGGGCGGTGGGCGGCATGATGGACATGAGCAAGATGCCGCCGGGCGCCTCGCCGAACTGGCAGCCGTACTTCAACGTGGACAGCGTGGACGACATCCAGGCCGCCGCCGTCCGTGCCGGGGGCCAGGTCCTGGCCCCCGCGTTCGACATGGTCGCCGGCCGCATGGCGGTCCTGGCCGACCCCCAGGGCGGGACGTTCTCCGTCATCGCGCCGAATGGTTCGGCCTGACGTGGACCGGGTGCGGGGAGGCATCCGGCCTCTTCGCACCCGGGGCCGTGCCCGCGTGCGAAGATCGCGCCGTGATCGACCTGGACCCGCGCCTCGACGACCTGCGTTGCCGCCTCGCCCGTGACGCCGACCTCGCCTCCCTCGTACGGCTGCGCGACGACGCGGCCCGGCGGCTGCTCGCCCTCGGGGTCACCGGCCAGTGGCAGCCCGGTGAGCTGGGCGAGGACCACTTCCGCCGGATCATGGAGACCGGGGAGGTGTGGCTCGCGGAGGCCGGCGGTCGCGCGGTCGGGGCCTGGGAGCTGTGGTGGGAGGACGAGGACGCCTGGGGCCCGCAGGCGGTGCCGGCCGGTTACGTGCACCGGCTGATGGTGGACCGGGCCAGTGTCCCGCCCGGTACGGGGCGCCGGCTCCTGCGCGCCGCCGAGCGCCGGGTGGCCGGGGCGGGGCGGACGCTGGTGCGCCTGGACTGCCTGGCCGGTAACGAGCCCCTGACCGCGTACTACCTCGGCGCCGGCTACCGGGTGGTCGGGCGCAAGGAGGGCAAGCCGCAGCCGGGCGGTACGCCGAAGTCCTTCACGCTCCTCGAAAAGGCGCTGGCGGGCTGAGCACGGTCAGCCCGCCACGACCGGCGTGCTCCGGCACGCGGTCAGCAGCCGGCGCCCGTCGTCCGCCCGGCTCATCACGTACAGCGGGGCGCCCTCGCTCTCCTCGCCCGGCGACGGCGCACCTTGACCGCCGCGACGTCCGGCCGGATGAGGATCGGGTGTCCACGCCGGGCATTCTGCAGCCTCAACTCCGGTTGAGATCAAGGGCCGACGGTGCCTCCGGGACCGGGGCGGCCTCCGTGGTCCGGGACCGTGCCAGCCACAGGCCGGTGAACACCGCGGTGGCCAGGGTGACCGCCCCGGCCGTGGTGAAGGCGCTGTCGAGCCCGGCCCCGAAGGACGCGCCGCCGGACTGCCGGGTGCGGACGACGGCCCCGAGCAGGGCCACGCCGAGGACCGCGCCGATCTGCCGGGTCGTGCTGCTGATGCCCGACGCGAGGCCGCCCTCCTGCGCGCTGACGGCCTGGATGGCGGCCCCGGTCAGCGGGGACATGGTCAGGGCGAAGCCGGTGCCGGTGATGGCCAGCCGCCACCACACGTTCCCGTACCCGGTGTCGGCGTGCACCGCGCCGAGCGCCAGCAGCCCCAGGCCGGCCAGGGCCAGACCGGTGGTGACCACCACGCGGTAGCCGTACCGGGCGGCGAGCCGGCCCGCGTACGGGCTGACGACCACCATGGTGAGGGACATCGGCAGCGTCTGGAGGCCGGCGCGCAGGATCGAGCTTCCCTGGACGTACACGAAGAACTGGGAGAAGAAGAACGACGAGCCCATGAGCGCGAACCCGACCACGACCATCGCGGTGTTGGACACGGTGAACAGGCGCTCCCGGAACAGCCGCAGCGGCAGCATCGGCGCGGAGCTGTGCGCCTCGACGGCCACGAAGGCGGCCAGGAGCACCGCCGCGGCGGCGAAGCTGCCCAGGATCAGCGGCGACGTCCAGCCGCGGGCACCGCCCTCGATCAGCCCGTAGGTCATCGTGCCCACCCCCAGGACGGACAGCACGGTGCCGGGGACGTCGGTCGCGGGGGCGCCGGGGTTGCGGCTCTCGTCGAGGCTGCGCACGCCCGCCACCAGGAGGATCACGCCGATCGGCAGGTTGACCAGGAAGATCGCGGGCCACCCGAACGCGTCCGTGAGCGCGCCGCCGGCCACCGGGCCCGCGGCGAGACCGATCCCGCTGAGCCCGGCCCACAGTCCGATCGCCTTCACGCGTTCCCGCGGCACGGGATACGCGGCGGCGAGCAGGGCGAGCGAGGCCGGACTCAGGGCGGCGGCCCCGACGCCCTGGAGCACCCGGCCCGCGATCAGCCAGCCGAGCGAGGGTGCGAGGGCGCACAGCGCCGAAGCGGCGGTGAACACCGCGACGCCGGTCAGGTAGACCCGCTTGCGGCCGAACCGGTCGGCGAGGACGCCGCCGGACAGCAGGAGCATCGCGACGAGCAGGACGTACGCGTCGACGATCCATTGCAGACCGGTGAGGTGGATGTGCAGCCCGTGCTGCATGTCGGGCAGCGCCGCTCCGACGATCGTGTTGTCGAGCAGGACCATGAACTGGCCCAGGCAGGTCACCGTGAGCAGCACGGCCCGGTGGGAACGACTGCCTACGGCCGCAGGCGCGGCTGCCATGGGGATTCCTCTCGGTCGGACGGACATGCGCCTCCGGCGGAACACCGGACGCTTTAACGCAGTCGATAACTGCGTTTGGCGACTGTAAGGCGGGTCGCCGCTTAAACGCAAGTGCTGACTGCGTTAAGGTGGTGGGATGAACGAGAAGGAGCGGGCCCGGCGGCCCGGCGGGCGCAGTGCCCGTGTCGGCGCGCAGGTGCACCAGGCCGTCACCGAGCTGACCAGCGAGCGTGGTTACGGCAACTTCACCGTCGGCGAGGTGGCGGCCCGCGCGGGTGTGGCCGACAGCAGCATCTACCGCCGGTGGGGCAACCTGGAGGCCCTGCTCAGCGACGTGGTGCTGAACCGCCTGAACGCGCGGTCGCCGATGCCCGACACCGGGAGCCTGGCCGGTGACCTGCGTACGTACGCGGCCCAGGTGGCCCGCGAGATCACCGGGCCCGAGGGCCCGGTGCTGCTGCACCTCGCCTTCGCCCTGACCGGCACGGGGGAGCAGGGCGTGCGGGCGCGGGAGAGCCTCCGCGCCGCACGCACCCGGCAACTGCAGTCGATGCTCGACCGCGCCGGCGAACGGGGCGAGGAGGCACCCGACGCGCTGGAGGTGCTGGACCACATCCTGGCCCCGATGTACATCCGTGTGCTGTTCGGCATGGGCCCGCTCGGCCCGGAGTACGTCGACGGGCTGGTCGACCGGCTGCTGGCATTCCGGCCCGCGGCCCGCGACCGGCCCTCATGAGTGGCTGGGGGCCGCCTCGGCCTCGGGCCGCGCCGTACGGCTCCGCCGTCCCGGCAGCAGCAGTGGCGTGGCCAGGATGAGCACCCCCGCCACCGCGAGGGCGGTGCGCGGGCCGGTGACGTCGGCGAGCAGGCCGGCGAGCGCGGTGAGGACGGCGATGGACGCCTGCTGACCGATCGACCAGGCCGTGAGCGTACGCGCGACGAGGTGCTTCGGGGTGTGTTCGAGGCGGTACGTGGAGAGCACCGGCCCGTACAGGCTCATGTTGACGATGATGGCCAGCTCGACCGCCATCACCGTGACGAGCCCGACGACCCCCGGCCGTACGAACACCAGCCCGATCAGCCAGACCGCGCGCAGGGTGCCCACCGTCCGGAAGACCCGGTCGCGGCCGAAGCGGGCGACGACCCGGCGGGCCAGCCGCGAGCCGACGAGACCGCCGAGACACGGAGCGGCGAAGGCGAGGCCGTACTGCCAGGGCGGGAACCCGAGCCGGCGCAGCAGGAGCACCGCCAGCAGCGGTTCGGTGGCCATGATCAGACCGGCGACGAGGACCTGGTTGAGGTAGAGCTTCCGCAGCACGGGGTGGCCCATGATGTGCCGCCAGCCGGCGAGCAGCGCGCCCGCCCGGAGCGGGCCCCCGCCGGCCGGTTCCGGCGCCTCCTCCTTGCCGCCGATCGCGGTGATGCCCAGCGCGGAGAGCAGATAGCTGAGCGCGTCGGCCACCACGGTCGTGACCGGCCCGAACAGCCCGATCGCCGCGCCGCCCAGCGGTGGGCCGACCGCGATGGAGCTCCAGTTCGTGGACTCGAACCGGGCGTTGGCGACGAGCAGGTCCTCCGGCCGCACGAGCGCCTTCAGATACGCGCCGCTCGCCGCGCCGAACGCGATCTTCGCCGCGGCGATCACCGCCGAGACCACCAGCAGCTGGACGAACCCGAGCGCCCCGAAGGCGTACGCCACCGGGATCGACGCCATGGCCGCGAACCGGACCAGGTCCGTCCCGATCATGACCGGCCGCTTGCGCCGGAACTCCACCCACGGCGCGAGGGGCACCGCGATCAGCGCCCCCACCGCCGGTCCCACGGCTGACAGCGCGGACACCTCGGCGGGTCCGGCGTGCAGCACCAGTACGGCGAGCAGCGGCAACGCCCCGAACCCCAGCCCGGACCCGTACGCGCTGACCGCGTACGCCGCCCACAGCCATCCGAACCGCCGGCCCAGCGCTCTTCTGCCCACCACACCTCACCCGAACAACCAGGAATTGACCAGGAGAGCTAACCGCTCGCGAGAAGTCCTGGTCAAACAACCGACGTGCCGACCACCCACAACCATTGGTTGTTCACTAGGCTCCCTCCCCGTGGACCTCCAAGCAGTACGCACCTTTGTCGCCGTCACGGAAGCGGGCGGGTTCCTCAAGGCCGCCGCCGACCTGTCGGTCTCTCAGCAGGCCGTCTCCAAGCGGATCGCCGCCCTGGAGCAGGCCCTCGGCGTCCGGCTGTTCACCCGCGCCCCGCGCGGCGCCGAGCTCACCATCGACGGCCGGGCGTTCCTGCCCCACGCCCGCGAACTCCTGCGCGCCGCCGAGCGCGCGAGCGCCTCCGTACGCCCCGGCAGCCGCGCGCTCCGCGTCGACGTGATCGCCTCGCGCACCGCCCAGTCGAGCGCGATGCGAGGCTTCCACCACGCTCACCCGGAGATCGGCCTCGACGTGATGATGCTGGTCAGCATGGACACGGCGGTGGCCGCCCTCCGCTCCGGCGAACTCGACGCGACGTTCCGCGCGGTCGGAGCCCCCGGCCGCCCCCTCCCCGACGACATCGAGTCCGCCCGGGTCCTGGACGAGCCCCTCGAACTCCTCACCGGCCCCGCCCACGCCCTGGCGGACGCCCGCGCGGTCACCCTCACCGACCTCGTCGGCCACCGCATTTGGATGCCCGGCATCGCCCCCGGCACGGAGTGGGGCGCCTACTACGACGACCTGGTCGCCGACTTCGGCCTCACCATCGAGGCGACGGGCCCCAACTTCGGCTCGGACGCCCTGCTCGACACCATCGCGGACACCCCGTCCCTGGCCACCTTCATGGGCAAGCACTCCCGCCTCATCTGGCCCACGGACCACGACCTACGCCGCATCCCCATCACCGACCCGACCCCGGTCTACCCCCACTCCCTCCTCTGGCACCGCGACAACCCGCACCCGGGGGTGGGGGCGCTGCGGGCGTACCTCGCGGCGACGGGGGACTACGGGGCGGCGGGGTCGTGGGTGCCGGGGTGGGTGCTGTGACCGAGCGCTCCAGTTGGCGAGTGAGCGACAGGGGCGGCGAGTGGAGCGCTTTGAGAAGAGGT
>Ga0308175_100003330_pt1 | contig 11102 bp, 6 predicted proteins | sample PhyCR1_3_FD_203893 | JGI IMG/M metagenome (GOLD analysis project Ga0308175, IMG submission 203893) | Soil microbial communities from UC Gill Tract Community Farm, Albany, California, United States - DLSLS.C.R1 | ecosystem: Environmental > Terrestrial > Soil > Agricultural land | place: USA... | reverse complement strand
ACCGTCCCAGAAGGCGCCCGCACCGATACCCAGTTCGACTCTCCCACCGCTGAGCAGATCGAGGGTGGCGATGGCTCGGGCAAGCACGGCTGGCGGGCGCAGCGGGAGGTTGGTGACGTTTGCGGACAGGTGGATCTGCTCGGTGCGAGCCGCGGCGTAGGCCAGCAGCGTTGAGGTGTCGTGGAACTTCGCCACGTAGGGGTGGTCCTGGAAGGTGACCAGGTCCAGGCCCGCCCGGTCCGCGACGACGGCCTGCTCGACGGCTTGGTGCACGGGGTGGTTCGTGGGGGTCACGAAGGTGCCGAAGAGGAGCTCGTGGCCGTAGTCGGTGTTCGTGCCGGTGCTCATGAGGCGTTCCTGGTGTCATCGTGGGCGGGTGTGATGTTGAAGTTGTCCTGGAACAGGTTGTGAGGATCGAGCCTCGCCTTGAGCCGACGCAACCGGTCCAAGGTGGCCGCAGGGAAGGCGTCGCTGATCCGGTCCGGATGGCGGTCGCTCTCGAAGCTGAGGTAGAGGCCCGAGGACTGTCGGCGTACGGGCTCGAACCACCGGTCCAACCGCTGGGCGTTGCCACCCATCACGGTGAGGGCGAACGTGGCGTCACGGTGCGCGTAGGCGGTGGCCTCCGGAGCGACGTCGGAGACGGCGCCGCCGACGGTGCGGATCTGGTACCAGTGCGACGCGCCGCTGCGGATCAGCTCGGCCGAGGCGGATGCGAAGCCTGGGGTGATCTCGCGGGTGAAGGCGGAGCGTGAGACCGGCTCTCCGCGGCCGTGGTGAGGAGTGTCCGGGAACATGTTCATCACGGCCGCGTACGGTGCCACCACGACCTGCTGCTGCACGAGCGGTGCGATCTCGGCGAACGGCTGCAGCTGCTGGACGATCACGTCGGGGTCCGACGAGTCGACCATGGCCATCAGCTGTGCGACGCCTTGGCCCAGGATCAAGAACGGGGTGGTGTCGCGGGGGGTGTCGGCGACGACATGACCGAACGCCTCGAGATACGCCGCCGGGTCGGGCGCTTGGAACGCCAGCTGGGCCCAGCCGATCTCGTCCACCTCGTCGACGACGAACTCGAACGCAACCGCTACCCCGAAGTTCGCGCCGGCGCCACGTACCGCCCAGAACAGCTCGGCGTTCTCGGTGGCACTGGCTCGCACGGCAGTGCCGTCGGCGAGCACCATCTCGACCGCCCGGAGGTGGTCGATGGTCAGGCCGTGCTTGCGAGCGAGGAACCCTATCCCGCCCGCAGTGGCGAGGCCGCCGACGCCCACCCCGCCGTAGTCGCCGGAGCTGAGCGCCCAGCCGTGTGGCTGCAGCGCCCGTGCGACGTCGCGCCAGCGAGCACCCGCCTCGATACGGACCAGCCTGGCCGGTTCGTCCAAGACGGTGATCGCGTCCAGAGCGCCCACGTCGATGACCAGACCGCCGTCGTTGGTGGAGCGGCCGCTGACGCCGTGCCCACCACTGCGGATCCCCAGTGGCAGGTGCCTGTGCTCCCGGGCGAAGCGCACGGCACTGGCGACCTCAGCCGCGGTGCGCGGCCGCAGCACCAGGCCAGGGTTGCCGCCCCGCAAGTACGTCGAGCGCACACTGCCGAACGCTGCATCGCCCGGCTCCACGGCTGTTCCGGCCAGGTCTGCGGGGACGTTGTCGTAGGCGATGCCCGGCCGGCGTCGCGACCGCACGTCGGTCCGGCGCGCCGGACGAGACGACAGCGAGCCCGGCGGCAGCGCGTGCTCAGCTCCCTCACGAACCCTGGGGGCGATGTCGCGGATGAACGCCCGCAACGTGCCCTCGTTGGCGTCCTTGGGCTGGCTCCCCACACGGACCACCATCGAGCTCACACCCATGTCGACCACCAGCGAAGTCAGGGTGCTGACATCGGGCACATCAGTGCTGTCCAGCGTCACCGACCGCCGGACCTCGCGCACATCGCGGCCGGCGTCGACTGCGGCACGGTCCAGGGCCGCGTTCAACGCCGCCAACTCGCCCACGCCGACCTCTTCGAGATCGACCGACCACCCGTCGGCGACGCGACCAGCCAGCGCTGCTACCGCGGTACTCGAGCCATGCAGCCAGAGCGGGACTTCATGGCCCAGCGCCGGCCCCGGTTCGGCGTCGGCAAGTTGGTGGCGGGTCCCGGCCAGGCTGACCCGGCCGGGCTTGGTGTCCTGAAGCGCTCGGATCACCGCGAAGGCCTCGGCGACACCGTCCAAGTCCTCGGTGGCGGACCCTGATCCGAGCATCAGCACCCCGCGGCCACCAGACAGCAGCTGGAGGCTCCCCGCGCTGCGAGCGAGCACCGACGCGGGGCGAGCTGTGGCGTCCAGCCGCCCGGCCACGATCTGCACCAGCGTCGTCCGCGCGGCCGTCCACGCCGCCAAGGTCAACGCGTCCGCGCCGCCCGTCTCGAGCCGGTCCGGAAAGATCACGGCGTCGTAGCCGAGCTCCTCGGCAAGCACGGCAAGCGCTCCTGCGACGCCGGGCGAGTCGGCACCGCCGACCACCTCGACGCCGACCTGCACCGCATGGCCGTAGTTCGTCACAGCAGTAATCCAAAGACAGAGGTTGACATGTCAACCAGATTATCGCAATCAGGTTGACACATCAACCTCCGGTCCGATTGGCGGTCGAGTGGAGACCCGGGAGCCGTGGAGCGAAGAAGGTGGTGCCGGTCAACTCGAAGTCAGATGCGAGCAGTTGCGGACCAGAACTTGCGTACGAAGCCGCTGTGGCGACGGGGACGTCCGGATCTGGACACGTCCGATCAGCGGCAGATGAGTGCGTTTACGGGGAGCCGCCGGTGGACAACGGCAGGAGCGCTCACGAGCCGCTTGCTGCCTCCCAGGACGAGGAGCACGGCGCCGCCGCCCCTGCAGCGGACCGCGGTGAAGGAGATCGCCCAACAGGCCGCAGCGGCCCCACGATGAGCAAGGCGGCCGATACCGACAAGAGCTATCGCGCTCATCGGGGCAGGGCGCGTAGCGTGTCGGTTTTAGGAGGTGCGCGGGATGCACCGCTACATCGACGAGTTGCGTCTGCTGCAGGCGATTCGGCTAGCGGTGGTTGCCACCGATGCGGCGGGGACCATCACCTTCGTCAACCGGGCCGCGACCGAGGTCTTCGGCACCGTCGACGCCGAGCTGGTCGGTCACCAGGTGCACGACCTGATCGCGCCCGGCGCCAGCGACGGTCCGATGGACCTCGACGCGGTGATCGCGGGTGCTACCTGGCGGGGCGACCTGATTCTGAGGCGCCCTCGCGGTGACACCTTCGTCGCCGCCGTGTCCGGCACACCGGTCCGCGACCCAACCGGCCAGATCACCGGGATGGTAGTGGTCGCGGAGGACATGAGCGCGGTCCGCTCCGCTGAGGCGGCCGCGGCCTCCAGCGAAGCGCGCCTCCGGCTTGCCCACGAGGCGGCGCAGTTGGGGAGCTGGCATTGGAATCTGGCCACGGGCGAGGTGGTGTGGGACGAGCAGCTCGAGGCGATCTACGGCATGGCGCCGGGAACTTTCGGCCGCAGCTACGAGGCATGGCTGGAAACGGTCCTTCCCGAGGATCGTGACCAAGTTCTCGAGGCTGTCCAGGCGGCGTGGGAGGCCCGCTCGACCTACGTGCTGCGAAACCGGATCCGGTGGCCCGACGGGACGCTGCGCTGGATCGAGGCGCACGGCAAGGTCACCAGCGACCAGCACGGCAACCCTAGCGGGACCATCGGCTGTGTACGCGACGTCACCGAGCGGATGGAGGCGCAGCAGCGGGAGGCCGCGGCTGCGGCCCGTGCCCGCCTTCTGCAGGAAGTCACCGCGGGCTTCGTCCGCGCCTCGACGCTCGACCAGGTGGAGGCGGTGCTCGCCCACAGCTTGGAGCAGTTGGCGGAGATCCTGCCCGCGACGGTCGAGCTCAAGGTCCCAGACGACCTGACGAGCATCAACGAGGGAACCTCGTTCGTGACGAGCGCTGACACCCCTCTGTCCCTCGAGGACAACCAGGTGCTCGACATCCTCGCGTCCCAGTGCGCCGTCACCGCTCAGCGGGCCCAGGCTCTGGCCCGCACGGTCGACATCGCCGAGCAGCTCCAGTTCAGCCTCGCCGCCAGCCCCTTGCCGACGGTGGAGCACATCGACCTCGCGGTGCACTACGCCGCCGGAGGCGACGAGATCGAGCACGTCGGCGGGGACTGGTACGACGCCGTCGCCACATCGAACGGGCGGCTGGCCCTCGTGGTGGGCGACGTGATGGGCCGAGGGGTGAGCGCGGCAACCACGATGATCCGGGTGCGAGCCGGCATCCGCGGCTTGCTTACCGTGAATCCGGGGCCCGCTGCCGTGCTCACCGCTGCCGACGAGATGGTCGCCCGAGACGCACCCGAGCAGCTGGTGACCGCCGCGGCACTCCTGGTCGACCCGGTGACGGGAGAGATGTCCTTGTGCAACGCCGGGCACATCCCTCCGGTGGTGGTCGGCCCCGACGGCTGTGTCGAAGTGCTGCGCGGCCAGGGGGGCACGCCCTTGGGCGTGTTGCGGGACGCACACCGATCAGTGCTCACCCGTCACCTGCAGCCCGGCTCGCTGCTGATCATGGTGACGGACGGAGTCGTCGAGTCCCGACGCCACGACGTCGACCACGGGATCAGGCTTCTCTGCGACCGGTCCGCCGACCTCCGCGACGCTCCGGTGAAGGAACTGGTCCAAGGAATCGCCGCGCTCGCCGACACCTCCATGCACGATGACGTGACCGTAATGGCCGCGCGACTGCGCTGACGTCCCTCCCCGGACAACCACGCGCTCATCGGCACGATCGACCACCAAGCGAACGTCCGACCATCGGCATGAGCGGACTACTTCTTCCCCGTGTTTGTGCCTCCTGTCAGCACGCCAAGATGGACCTCTTCGCGTACGTGGCCATCCGTTCCTTGTCGGAGCGGTAGTCCACGAGGCCGAGCGTGCTCGCCCTCATCTGCGTTCCAGCAGGTCAGACGGCTTTTTGACCGTGAGCGGGAGCATCTTCCCACCCGGTGGAGCCAGTTCTATGGTTGTGCCCATCTGCGGACAGACGCCGCAGTCGAAGCACGGGGTCCAGCGGCAGTCGTCGACCTCGGTCTCGTCGAGGGCGTCCTGCCAGTCCTCCCACAGCCAGTCCTTGTCGAGGCCGGAGTCGAGGTGGTCCCAGGGCAGCACCTCCGACTCGCCGCGCTCGCGGGTGGTGTACCAGGCGACGTCGACGGGCAGGTCGGCGAGCGCCTCGTCGGCGCAGCGCATCCAGCGCTCGTAGGAGAAGTGCTCGCTCCAGCCGTCGAAGCGGCCGCCGTCGCGCCAGACCGCCTCGATGACCCTGCCGACGCGACGGTCGCCGCGGGAGAGCAGTCCCTCGACGAGGCCGGGCTGGCCGTCGTGGTAGCGGAAGCCGATCGAGGAGCCGTAGCGCTTGTCGGCGCGGATCGCCTCACGCAGCTTGAGCAGGCGGGCGTCGGTCTCCTCGACCCCGAGCTGCGCGCACCACTGGAACGGCGTGTGCGGCTTGGGCACGAAGCCGCCGATCGAGACGGTGCAGCGGATGTCGCGGCGGCCGGAGACCTGGCGACCGGTCTCGATGACGCGCTTGGCCAGCTCGGCGATCTGCAGCACGTCCTCGTCGGTCTCGGTGGGCAGGCCGCACATGAAGTAGAGCTTGACCTGCCGCCAGCCGGCGCCGTAGGCCGCGGCGACGGTGTTGATGAGGTCCTCCTCGGACACCATCTTGTTGATGACCTTGCGGATGCGCTCCGAGCCGCCCTCGGGGGCGAACGTCAGGCCGGAGCGGCGACCGTTGCGGGTCAGCTCGTTCGCGAGGTCGATGTTGAACGCGTCGACGCGGGTGGAGGGCAACGAGAGCCCGGTCTGGGTGCCCTCGTAGCGGTCGGCGAGGCCCTTGGTGAGGTCGGCGATCTCGGAGTGGTCGGCCGAGCTCAGCGAGAGCAGGCCCACCTCCTCGAAGCCGGTGGCGGCCAGGCCACGCTCGACCATCTCGCCGATGCCGGTGAGCGAGCGCTCGCGCACCGGGCGGGTGATCATGCCCGCCTGGCAGAACCGGCAGCCGCGGGTGCAGCCGCGGAAGATCTCGACCGACATGCGCTCGTGCACCGACTCGGCCAGCGGCACGAGCGGCTGCTTCGGGTAGGGCCAGGCATCGAGGTCCATGACGGTGTGCTTGGCGACGCGCCACGGCACGCCCGGGGCGTCGCCGGAGGGCGCCACGCGCTGGATGCGCCCGTCGGGCAGGTAGGACACGTCGTAGAACGCCGGCACGTAGACGCCGCCGGTGCGGGCGAGGCGCAGCAGCACCTCGCGGCGGCCCCCGGGGCGGCCCTGTGCCTTCCACTCCCCCACGATCTCGGTGATCGCGAGCACGGCCTCCTCGCCGTCGCCGATGACGGCCGCGTCGATGAACGAGGCGATCGGCTCGGGGTTGAAGGCCGCGTGGCCGCCGGCGACGACGATCGGGTCGTCGACGCCACGGTCGGCCGCGTGGAGCGGGATGCCGGCGAGGTCCAGCGCCGTCAGCATGTTGGTGTAGCCGAGCTCGGTCGAGAAGCTGAGCCCGAAGAGGTCGAAGTCGCGCACCGAGCGGTGCCCGTCGACCGTGAACTGCGGGAGGCCCGCCTCGCGCAGCTGCGCCTCCATGTCGGGCCACACGGCATACGTGCGCTCGGCGAGGGCGTCCTCGCGCTCGTTGAGGACCTCGTAGAGGATCATGACGCCCTGGTTGGGCACCCCGACCTCGTACGCGTCGGGGTACATCAGCGCCCAGCGCGTCGTCAGCTCCTCGCCGCCAGGGCCGTGACCCCCGACGTTCCAGTCCTTGACCGTCGAGTTGAGCTCGCCGCCGACGTACTGGATGGGCTTGTTGACCCGCTCCAGCAGGGGTTCGAGGGCGTTGAACAGTGACTCACCGGGCATTGGTCAATGGTAAGGGTCCTCAGGTTCGGCGCGCGTCACGCCTGGACTGACGAGCGAAGCGAGCGCAGCGAGCAAGCCGAGGAGGGAAGGCGTGACGTGAAGACGCGCCGAACACGGCGAGCGGAGCGAGCCAGACAGCTCAGTACATTGCGTCGAGCTCGGCGCGGTGCTTCTCGGTGACCGCCTTGCGGCGCAGCTTCATGCTGGGCGTCAGGTCGCCCGCCTCGACCGTGAGGTCCTCGGGCAGGATCGTGAACTTCTTGATCGTCTCCCACCGGTTGAGGCCGGCGTTGAGCGTGTCGACGTAGCCCTGGACCAGCGCCCGCGCCTGGGGCGAGGACACGACCTCGGCGTACGACCGGCCCTGGAGCCCCACCGTCGGGGCCCACGCGGCCACGGCGTCCGGGTCGAGCGTGACGAGCGCCGTGGCGTAGTTGTGGCCTGCGCCGTGGACGAGGAACTGGCTGACGAACGGGCACAGCCCCTTGAAGCGCGCCTCGATCTCGGCCGGCGCGACGTACTTGCCGCCGGAGGTCTTGAAGACGTCCTTCTTGCGGTCGGTGACGTAGAGGAAGCCGCGCTCGTCGATGCGCCCGATGTCGCCGGTGTGGAACCACCCGTCCTCGGTGAGCACCTCCGCCGTGGCCTCGGGGTTGCCGTGGTAGCCACGCATGACGCCCGGACCCCGGACGAGGATCTCGCCGTCCTCCTCGGCGATGCGGACCTCGGTGCCCGGCAGCGGCCAGCCGACCGAGCCGTACTCGTACGCGCCGTGGTCGGGTGCGTTGACGGTGGTCCCCGAAGAGGTCTCGGTCAGGCCGTAGCCCTCCTGCACGAGCAGCCCCACCGAGCCGAACCATCGGGCCACCTCGGCGTTCAGAGGGGCAGATCCGCTGATCATGAAGCGCACGCGGCCACCGAAGCGGTCCTTCACCTTCTGCAGGACGAGCCGGTCCGCCACCGCGTGCTTGCCGCGGAGCAGGGCCGGGGCCTGCTCGCCGCGAGCCAGGACGTCGCGCATCTCGCCGCCGACGCCCAGTGCCCAGTCGATCAGGCGCTTCTTGACGCCGGTCTCGCCGGCGAACATCAGCGCGATCTTCCCGTGCGCCTTCTCGAAGATGCGCGGCGGGCCGGCCATGAAGGTGGGCTTGATGACCGCCATGTTGTCGACGATCTTGTCGATGCGCCCGTCGACCGCGGTCGGGAAGCCGATCTGCAGGCCCGTGGCGACGAGCATCTTGCCGAAGACGTGCGAGAGCGGCAGCCACAGGAACTGCAGGTCGTCCCGGGTGAACGTGCCGAGCGCGTCGATGACCGCGCCCTCGTAGACGACGCTGTCCTGCACGAGGCGCACCCCCTTGGGGCGGCCGGTCGTGCCGGAGGTGTAGATGACGACGGCCAGGTGCTCCGGGCCGAGCTGGTCGACGCGGGAGTCGACGAGGTCGGGCCTCTCGGCCAGCCACTCGCGCCCGCGCCGTGCGAGCTCGTCGGTCGTGATCACCCAGCCGTCGTCGCTGCCCGGGCCGGAGAGGGCGACGACCTGGCGGACGTCCGGCACCTGTGAGCGCACGCGCTGGAGCTTGGCGACCTGCTCCTCGTCCTCGGCGAAGACGATGCCGCTGCCCGAGTCGGACAGGATGTAGGCGACGTCCTCGGCGATGGTCGTCGGGTAGACGGTGGTCGTGGCGCCGCCGGCGCAGATGACGGCGAGGTCCGCGAGGACCCACTCGACGCGCGTCGTGGAGGCGATGGCGACGCGGTCCTCCAGCTGCACGCCGAGGCTGATCAGTCCGGCGGCCCACTGCTCGACGACCTCGTGCGTCTGCGCCCACGTCAGGGTCGTCAGCTCTGCGGCCCCGTCCTCGAAGTAGAGGTAGGCCGGCGCGTCGGGCGTGGCCCGCACCCGGTTCCGGAAGAGCGCGCCCACGCTGGGGGCGCGACCGTCGAGGACCTGCTGGTCGACGGTGCGGTCGGCGAGTGCCTGGCGGGGCATGTGGACTCCTTCGTCACTGCGGCTGATCCGTCATCGGCGTCTGCGAACCGCCGCCCTGCCCGGATGATGTCAACAACTCCGCGGCAAGTCACGGATCCGTCGACCTTCCACATCGAAACGTGACCCGGTATGCCGTGTGCCCGGCTCAGCGCGCCGGGAGCCGACGTGTGCGTGGGTCCGAGCCGGCGGCGAGGTTGCCCACCAGCCCGAGCGCGATCCACGACGCGATGAGCGAGGACCCGCCGCTCGACACGAACGGCAGCGGCAGGCCGGTCACGGGCATCAGGCCCAGGTTCATCCCGATGTTCTCGAAGGCCTGCACGCCGAACCACATCGCGACACCGATGGCCACGAGGCGCCCGAAGGCGTCGGCGCGCCGCGCCACGACGAGGCAGCGCACCACGATGAAGCCGATGAGGACGACGAGCCCGGCGGCGCCGAGGAAGCCCAGCTCCTCCCCCGCGACCGAGAAGACGAAGTCGGTCTCCTGGAAGGGGATGAAGCCGCCCTGGGTCTGGTGCCCCTCGAACAGACCTTGACCGGTGAGGCCGCCGGAGCCGATCGCGATCCGCACCTGGCGGGTCTGGTAGCCGATGCCCTGCGGGTCGAGCGACGGGTCGAGGAACGCCCGCAGCCGGTTGCGCTGGTAGCCGGACAGGACGGGCGTCAGGAACGCCGCGGCGACCGCGGCTGCTCCCGCCACCACGACCGCCGCGGTCCAGAGGACCGGCGCGCCCGCGGCCGCGATGATGACCACCGACATGGTCACGAGCACCAGGGCCGAGCCGAGGTCGGGCTGCGCCAGCACGAGCAGCACTGGTAGGCCGGCCACCACCCACGCGAGGACGACGTCGCGGGAACGCTGGCGCAGGCCGCGCTCGGCACGCTCGGCCAGCAGCATGGCCAACCCGATGGCGAGCGCGACCTTCATCAGCTCGGACGGCTGCAGGCTGAAACCGCCCGGCAGCCGGATCCAGGACCTCGAGCCGTTGACCGTCGACCCGAGCGGCGAGACGACCGCCACGAGGCCGAGCACGGCCAGGACGTAGACCACCGGGGCGGCCGCACGCACGGCACGGACGTCCAGCCGGGTCACGAGCGCGGCGCAGCCCACACCCACCGCGAGGGCCACGAGCTGCTTGAGGGCCGCGCTGCCGCCCGCCGAGGCGCGTGTCGCCGACCACACCAGGACGCAGCCGAGCAGCGAGAGCCCGAGGGCGCCGACGAGCAGGCCGAGGTCGATGCGCAGCCAGGCCGGGCCGTGCGTCCCTCGCGCCGCCGTCCGCAGGGCCGGCCCGGTCCGCGCGACCCGGTCGGTCGCCCGGGCTAGGACGGGACGATCGCCGAGAGGATCTCGCGACACCGGGTCACGTCCTGCGCCATCTGCTCGACGAGGGCGTCGATGGACTCGAAGCGCAGCGTCGGACGCAGGTGGGAGACGAACTCCACGACGACCCGCTCCCCGTAGAGGTCGAGGTCGGTGCGGTCGAGGACGTACGCCTCGACGCGGCGCTGGGCGCCGTCGAAGGTCGGGTTGCTGCCCACCGAGATCGCCGCCGGCAGCGTGCGGTCGAGGTCGGCCGGGTCGAGGTCGAGGCGCACCAGCCAGCCGGCGTAGACGCCGTCGGCGGGGACGAGGCCCTCGTGGTCCTGCGACAGGTTCGCGGTCGGGTAGCCGAGCTCGCGCCCGCGGTGGTCGCCGTGCACGACGGTGCCCGTGACGCGGTGCGGACGACCGAGGATCTGGGCGGCGTGTCCCACGTCGCCGGCGAGCAGCTCGGCCCGCAGCCGCGTCGAGCTCCAGCGGGTGCTCTGGTCGTCGCCCTCGCCGATGTCGTCGAGGGCGATGACCTCGAAGCCGTGGACCGAGCCGAGCTCGCGCAGCGTGTCGACGTCGCCCGAGTTGCGGACGCCGAACCGGGTGTCCTTGCCGACGACGACCGCGCACGCGTCCAGGGCGTCGACAAAGGTGCCCCGCACGAACTCCTCGGGGGTCTGCTGGGCGAACTCGCGCGTGAACTCGATGACGAGCGCTGCTCCCAGGCCCACCGACTCGAGGGCGTCGAGGCGCTGCTCCAGCGACATGACCGCTGCCGGGGCCCGGTCGGGGTAGAGCACGGCGATCGGGTGCGGCTCGAACGTGACGGCGACGGGAACCGCGCCGC
>Ga0308175_100003329_pt1 | contig 11106 bp, 10 predicted proteins | sample PhyCR1_3_FD_203893 | JGI IMG/M metagenome (GOLD analysis project Ga0308175, IMG submission 203893) | Soil microbial communities from UC Gill Tract Community Farm, Albany, California, United States - DLSLS.C.R1 | ecosystem: Environmental > Terrestrial > Soil > Agricultural land | place: USA... | reverse complement strand
CTTGATTACCAAAAAGACGTACATCCGAGAGGAAAAGTCGTCATCTTAGCAGTTTAAGAAAGAAAAGGACATTTAGCCTAAGTGGTAGTTATCGTGATCAAGCAAAACAAGACAATTACACTTTGCTGCTATTAGAGCCAAAATATGACAGTAAATGTATACTCTTTTCCTCTGGTCTATCTGGATGAATTACTTCGAATGATTCAAGACGAAGATATGCTTATAGAAGTTTTGGCAGAATTGCAATAGGTAGAATAATTACTACGGCCGACATTGTTCGTATGTAAAGCCCCAATGAAATAAGTAGATGAAGCGAAGAAGAAATAGTACAGGCAACTTCTCGCTGCAACTGAGTACCTCGATTTAGAGAAGAATAATCACCTTGGAGAAATTATTTGAAGATCCTTTTGCTGAACTAGTAAAGTGGTGATGGTGCTGCATTTTTTATTATGGTTATAATTTCTTACCTTGATATTTAGTAATGACGATTTAGTTTTAGACTTTGTAATTTCAATATGTTTGTCAAACCTTGGAAGAAGAACTTTGTTATATGCAGCTGAATGATTGTTATTTGATGACACCAAATACAATACATCATCAATATTATTTTTACCTGATATTTTCCCTCTTTTAATTGAATTGATGATTTCTTTTATAATATGCTCTGCTTCTTCAATTAGGATTTGTGGATCGCGTAAGAACATATCAAGCAGATCAGAAATCACTATGATCTTTGGATTGTATTGTTGAATGACTTTAGGTAATTTGTACATGATTGTATTTGCTAGTTGGTATAGGTTAAAGGATCTACTTGCGATAATACTCTGTAAAACTTTCTTAGTATCTAATCCATATTGCCTTGCAAAATTCATATACTGATAAATATCGACACTATTTCCAGAATCAACAAATAAAATATTCTGACAATCAAAACCACCTTGTCTTTTTGACATTAAAGCACGAACACATAGCCTTGCAATTAATGTATGAGTATAGCACTTTTCACCGATAATACATAACCCTTCACCTGCTGTAAGAGAAAGAATAGAATCTATCTTTTCAATATCAAACGTTAGCCTATCACTAATTTGTTCATAAGCGGTTTGAAATTTTGGTAGCAATGACGATGAATCATTGCTCAATTGTTGTGATTGTAGTTCTTCATTTAACTTCCATTCTCTTTTCAAAGTCCTTACAAGCAGAGAACCACATTTTGGACATTCTTCATCCAAGTTACATAGCTTTACATTGATATTGCCCGCTTCTTTTATTTCTTTTAATAATGTCCCGCATTTTGAACAAAAATATTTTAAAAGCTGATGACTGAGCAGCATAGGGAACAAGATTTGGACCGTATTGTACTTAATAAATATAGTATATTACGGTACTATTAACTACCCAATAATAACCAAACTGGTATCATTTTTCTAGTACTATAATCAATATCTATCAAATATATGAGTTAGACTAGTTAGACTAAACCGTTGTTGTTGGCAGTCATTCATGGTTGAACTGCTTGGCTAGAGTTAGTTAGTATCTCGGTACTACTCCATCTAGGTACAAGAAGCTGAAGAATTAGGTCTTGTATCAAAGAGTAAAACTGGTAAGACCATGTTTGCTTAGTGCTGCTAAGTTCACCAATTTAGCTTGATAATTTTGGGAATCACCAAACTCTATTTTCTTTACTTTGGCTGATACCTTCACTACTGCTGTCACTGCCACCACTATCACTATTATCACAGCCACCTACCAAAAAGAACATACCTTGGCAATTTTCATTAGCATAATTTTGTGGTTGTTGCTGCCTTCCACCGCCAACCATCGTTTCATTTGAAGCTATGGCCTTACCACTGCAATCACCTAGCACATGTAAAATACCTTGGCATTTTTCGTTATGGTAATTCTGTATACCTTGATGTCCTGATGATATTGATATGGTAGAATTGGTAGCAGATAATCGTTTCCATTCCTCGTTATAACCAGCAATATAACCAGACTGATATTGGTTGCTGCCGTGATAGACGCTAGTATTATAGTGAAGATCATTCAAGCCTGAAAAAGCATGGACAGCAGCAATAGATCCATCATTCTTCCCAACCTTGTAATCTATAGATGTAGAGTTAATGAGTTTGTCAGTTGTAGCATAAGCTTTGTTATATACAATAATCTTTATTTGTTTTATATCAAAGGTCAGGATCATAGGTAAAGAGGTCACTAGCAGGATAATGACAATTAGCGCAATTGAAAAGCTTAGGTTTGTATACCTATACATACTACTTGTATCACAATCTTTATTTTTTTAATATATCTTACATTTTCAATATAAAATACTAAGTAAATAATAATTCTACTAAATATATGATAAGATGTATTTATTAATATTTAATTTGAATCGTATTGTAGGGGCTGCTGCTTCTAACCTAGCATAGTGTTGAACCTTAATCGAGTCAAATTTGATTTACATTCCTTTGGACCCCTTAACTAAATTGGCTCAAATGCTTTCTATTTGAATTGTGCTGAGTTTGCAAGAGGATGAGGAGTAAATACTACAATCTTTGCTGACCAATCTATAACTGCAAATAAGAATTCTGATTATACCTAAACAAACCTAAACTATTGCCTAGTTAAGGAGTTCATCAATATATGAGAAATAACGACGTATCAGAAAAGAAAGACATAAAAGCAAGAATTTAAAGGTAATAGTTGCTTTTGCCAAATTTATAGATAATTACAAATTATGATATGAATTTTAACAAAATCATCTAACGCATGATTTTCATTGGGTAGAAATTCAATGACTACTATAAGCAAATCTACAGCACATCCTAAAGCTATTTTGAAATTCTGAATTTGGATTACACTGGCTGAATCTGTAAATATTAAACGTATTTGAATCAGCGAAAAAATTAGTGGCTGTGACCGCAGCCACAACCACCCATACTACTACTTTCATGCTCACGATGGTTATGACTTTGTTCTGAACATGATGGACATGTATTAGTACCAGTTTCAGACATAAACATCGTGCCACAAGAGGCACATTTTACCTTTTGAACTCCTTGCATACATTCCAATCTTAATAATCCTAATTAAAACCTTAGGAATGACAAGTTGAAATTAGAGGACAATTCTGTTATGTGCATATAAAATAATAAGACATGAAGAAGACCTAGAAGATGATAATCCAATATAGGTTTAATAACAATAACGATCAGACGCCGATAAGGATTTAATTCCTTTTTATTGCCAATATTGAAGTAGTTGAGATACAGAATGCCCTGTGAGCGTGTCGAGAATATTGATGAAGTATTCCACTAGATCATATGTAATGTGAAGACTGCGAAAAAAAAGAAAGTACAAAAATGGTACAAAATGGCTAGCATTGAGTTGATGTTTGACTTATAGTCATGTGAAGTATCGTGATTCATCTGTAGGGCTAGCCATTAGAAACTTATCTAGATAGGACGTCTTGCAATGAGAACACCGCTTAATAGACCTTGGAAAATGGTTTTATATTTCATAAATCATAGTCGAGTAGATGCGGTAATCTTTTTCTATTTACTCAAGTTATAATAAATTGTTACTATGTTTTGCTGTGGATTGCAAAAATTGAGTCAAATCTGCTCCATATCAGACGGTATATCGCGTCAATCTCTCCTTTAGTTTTAGCCCGATCCTTTTATAGTAAAAGTGAAGGGGGACTGTATATTGTTTTATCTTAATGATGTGTTATAACACTTAAATTGTTAAAAGGAATAGTTTTATTACCTCTCAATATGTCGTGGTTTTTTGTTACGTTAGAGACGATAATGGTATTGTTATTGATATCTATTACCTTAGTATTATCATTTAACTCATTACATGTATTTGCTGCATCGTCAAAACAAGAGATTTTACAACTACCACAGCAACAACAACAATTTATACAGACCTGCTGTGCTTGGGGTGACAAAATTGCAGATGGAATACTAACATACACGATAAATGGTGCTGGTAATGCAGCAGCAGCTCAACAGGCAGTCAATAATGCTATAGAGGAATGGAATGCAAAAATCAATGGTATAAAGCTTGTTGAGATCTCTGATAGTAATAGTGCAGACATTCAAATAAACTTGAATTCAAAAGCACCAAAGTTACAGACAAGTGTAAATAATAATAATCATGGTCATATAAAAGCAGCAGGCAAAGATATTAGATTACTGGCACCAGGCTTATCAGAAATAAATCGTGATAACAACGGTTTTATAACTCAAGTAATAGTAAAAATAGCTACAGCTGCCTCTGGTAAAACATCATCGTCATTCAACCCTTCTGAGATAGAAGCAATAGCAAAACATGAGATAGGTCATGCTCTTGGATTAGGACATGCTAATTTTATAACTGACCTTATGTCTCCAATTCTCACCGGAAATACAAAATCTACTGTATCACAATGTGATGTTAATGGCGTAATACAAGCCAACAGCTGGAAAATGTTATACTCCGATAATACTAACGTACCTTCTGCTCCGCCAGTAAATCATATAGACTGCTAATGTAAAAGCGACCATCTTCACAGATATTTTTATATCATAGGCAAATAGCCGAGAGAAAATAAATCTTATATCATTTTAAGGCGCAGTATTGTTAGGAAAAAGTCGTATTATCGCTATATTAATGCATTTGGATTGCACTAATTACAAGGTTCAATCAAATTTGATTCTCACTCAGTCACAAGAAAGATAAAGAGTGAAAGACGTGCATAATGTATACTACGAACGTAAAGGTGAGTTTTTATTCTAGAAAAAGGAAGAATTGAAGTGTCTATTTTAATATTTAATGTTTTATTTTATATATTGAATAAATGAAGAAGGGAATAATTTTCGATATGGATGGAGTTCTAATAGATTCAATGCCATTTCATGCCGAAGCCATGAGGATTGCTATTAAGGAAGAGACAAATCATGATATTGATAAAAAGATAATTTATTTGCTTGAGGGAATGCCTGGTGCTGAATTAGTAAAAGAGATTTTCAAGAGAGAAAAAATTGAAAAAAGTATAGATGATAGCCTTGCAGAAAGGATTAGTAAGCGAAAGAAGGAAATATTCAAAGAAATTCAGAATTCTATATCTATTGAAGGTGCAAGAGAATTAGTTAATGATTTAAGAAGTTGCAGTTGCTTAAAAGCAGTAGTTAGTGGTTCATCTAAACAAGAAATCGAAGTCATACTTGATAAAAATATTGGTTCAAAGAATTTTGATATGATAATTACTGGCGACGAGTTAGGAGGAGAAGGAAAACCTGATCCTAAGCCATTCCAGACAGCATTACAAAAAATGAATCTAAAGCCTTCAGAAGCAATAGTAGTTGAAAATTCTCCACTGGGAATTGAGGCCGCTAAACAAGCGAGTCTGAGATATATTGTTACCTTGAATAATACACCACTTGATATTTCTTCTGACTTTAAAGGTCTTATATCGAGAGATAATAATAATAACAATAACGTGTTTAAAGATACAAAGTCTGCAGGCAGTTTCTTAAAGGATTGGTGTTGTAAGCCTGGCTAATTAACAGTAGCATTGCGTCCTGCCGATCTACTAGTAATCTCCATTATCTACCAAGATATATTAATAATGTTAGTTACGATATGGGTAATTATTAAAGAAGACTAGATTATTTATAATTTGAAATAATGGATAAATTTTCTTCAATATGTTGAAATCAAACTTCTTGAAATGGAGTCTAGAGAATTTTGCGGATTTTGACCATGGCGCAATTTATGAATAAGAGTGCATAGTTGAATTAGGGCGTGTTAATTTGATCAATTCAAGCCAATGGTCGTAGAAGCTGAGGCCGCTTTATTGGTTATTGAGGTAGATGATAATTATAACATTTGATGTATAACGGCAATAATATTAATATATAAAATAATACATGTCGGTTAATTTTCAGATTATGTCAATAATGCCTATATCATACTAACTAGCATATTTGGATTTAGTTATATTGCCAATCTACTATATCTTGACATGATAGAATGTCTGTAATCCCAGAAATGAAGAAGAAAACGGAAACAAAAGGATTAGTATTAGAACAATTGTATAATAATAGTGGATCCACTACTACTATTACTACTACAACAACCAATAGTAATCAAAAACAAACATTGCTAGTATACAAAAATACTTCTTCTATGCCTATCATGTTCATGGCATGTATCGTACTTTGATTTATCTGGAAAGCTGGGCAATATATCTGGTGAGAAACATATACGCTGTCCCGTTTGCTGGACAGGTATAATAATAATAATAGAGAGTCAATCAGGTGCCTAGTCGGCGACAAATATGTATCTAATAGTGGCGTTAATAGATATTTTCTGATGGTATATTATTATAATGGCAATGCTTGCATATATCATTCAAAAAATGCTACACTCATAGGAGTAGAATACATTATTACAGCAGACCAGTACAATTCATTACCAAATAGAGAGAAACCATCTGGCATTATCATAAAATTGAGTTTGCATCTGACAGAGCTGATCCGATGTTTCCAGAGCTTCCAGCAGTTCAAGCTAAAGCATTAATGGGCAAACTATCAGATACATACGGCAAAATCCTAATTACGTGGAATCCAAAAGACACATTGCTCACTTTTCCACCGCAAGAGAGCAGGTTCAACATCCATTCATGATTAATACAACCGCAACTCATAATATTCACACCGGAAGCTTTAACCAAACCCTGAAATACTAATAAAAAATTTGAACTTTTTTTATTTTCTGAACATTTAGCTGCAATATTAATCATATACCAAAAGTTCAAATAAAAATACCCTAGCACAGTAACTTGAATTTTTGATAGCGCCCATAATATGATATAACAATACTAACTTTCATCATTCCTTAGTCTGGTTCAATCCCCACCTGGATCTCACTTTATCTTCGAGTTTGTTAAAAACTACCCTATCAACTACAAAACCGATTGCAAATATAATTATCATCGATGCAATTATTTGGTCCATAAGCTGGAATTCTCTTCCAACAAGCAGAATATGCCCTAAACCTACTGATGCTGCAATAAGTATTTCAGCACCTATTAATGCATGCCAAGCAAATGACCATGCTTGTCTTATACCAACAATTAATGACGGTGTGGCAGCTGGAATCATCACAAACCTGAATAACGATAATCCATTTGCTCCCATATTTTCGGCCGCTCGAAGATAAATTGTTGGTATGTTGCCAATCCCACTATATGTTGATGTCATAACCGAAAAAATAGAACTCATAATAACAACAAAGAAAATACCAAAATCATTTAATCCGATTAATAAGATTGCAAACGGTACCCAGGCTATACTAGGAAATGATTGTAATCCTACTGCAAACGAGCTCATAGTTTTACCAAAGCTACGGAACCTTACCATCAACAATCCAACTCCAACACCTAGAAAAATAGAAATCGAGAAACTAATGACGAGCCGCCACATTGTCATACCTATACTAGTGATTAATGTGGCATTAGCAAATAGAACTGCAAAAGATTGAGCCACCATCGCTGGTGATGGCAAAGAAATCTTCGGAAATATTCCGAGGCTAAATATTAGTTGCCATATCCCTGTAAGTGCAGCGAGGAATAATATTATATGGCCAATGTCGTCAACATCGATTCTTTTAATTTTTCTTCTTTCCTTTTCTACCTGTTTTTTAAAATGTGGCTGTGGCTGCAATTTTATCTCCAATTTCATTATGTTCAAAATCTTTGGATTCCTGCAAAATCTCCTTTGTAATGGCGTCTACAATAGGATGATTTAGCTGTCGTGGATGTCGAAGGTTAATTCTAAACTCTTTTTTTATATTTTCATGGTAGGGTGACATAAGGATAACTCTGTCGCCCAATGCTACAGCCTCAGTAATGTTATGTGTGACGAATAGAACTGTTTTTTTTGTACTTTGATGAATTTGAAGCAGTTGCTTCTGTAACAACTGTCTTGTACGTACGTCTAATGCTGCAAATGGTTCGTCCATCAACAAGATCTTTGGGTTTAGTGCTAAAGCTCGAGCAATAGCGACACGTTGTTTCATTCCGCCTGATAGTTGATGGATATAAGCATCTGCAAAGTCTGATAATTGAACCATTTCTATATAATGCATAGCAATTTCTTTTCTTTTGTCCTTAGAAACATTTGCTATTTTTAAACCAAACTCTACATTTTCATGAACTGTGAGCCAAGGAAAAAGAGCTGCCTCTTGAAAAATCATTATTCTATTACGATCAACATCAGTAGTAATAGAATCAGTGGATTGACCATAAATCGCTATTTCTCCACTGTGTGTGCTGTCAATACCTGCGACTATATTAAGTAATGTACTTTTACCACAACCCGATGGTCCTACTATAGTGACAAATTCGCCATTTTTAATATCTATATTGACATTGTTTAAGACTACATGTTCATTATAAGCAGCTGCAACACTATCACCACCACCATTACTATAATAAACCTTTGATACATTCTTGATCTGTAAAATATTTTGTAGTGACTGTGATTCGTCTTTACTTAGCATTTATTAAAATTTCTAATATGTAACGAGCAATATAAGCTAGTTCAAATGTGCAAGGGTGGTTAGAATTATGCAAAACTAGCACATATGAGTTAGATCATAATTCACACAATAATCATTAGCATATTATTAATGGTAAAAGCCAATCATATTGAACCGGATAATATGTTTTTCTTCTTTGTCTTTGCGACTGTTTTTCTATCTTATTAATCTCTGATGTTTTAACTCATCAACTGCATTCTAAATTGTCATTCTGGGAAAATGAGTAAAATTAGTTTATTAATTTTCCTTGTTCTATAGGATGCTTTGATTTTATTATATAATAAACGAATTTAAAAGGAGGGCCGCCTTCTGCTTTCTTCCAAGAATATGAATATGCAGCATAGGTTGCTTTTAACAAAAATCCTCTTCTTGTGACTCAATATTGGTACAAAAAATCAAGATGAACCTCTGGTTGGTTCAAACTCTTCAAATTAGGTAATTAGCGGAAACTATTGAGATTCAAAATGAGGTTTCAAAGATAAAGTTCATAGATGTATATTTTGTAGTTAATGCTTTTGCTTCAAAATTCCATTTTACAAACCTTTTTCATCGTAACGTACACAGCTATATCTTGATTGCCCCACGTATTACCTTCTTTACTTCTTAAACCCTTACTAATGTTGTCTCGTTAAATCCCAACTGATGTTTGACATCTTTTCCTTATTTTCTATTGATATAAAGTTCTTTGATTGAATGATGTGTAACGTCCTCCTCCATTTTTGATCTAAGCCTATTTCTATTGTATAAATACTACTCTAGCTGCTTCTGCTATAAACCTCTCCAAAGGGTTTTCCGTAATCTAACATATTCTATAATATACTTCCTGTAGATACAAAAATGTTAAAACCATACCAAAAAAAGACATTATTTTCTTTTCCATCTTGTGTGTGATATACGTTAGCCCTTCTCTTTGTAGTTTTTTTGTCGTTTATTCTACCTTTAGCCAAGGCAGCAAAATATAGGAATGTAAGAAGATTTAAACAAGTTTTGAATTTATTGAAATTGCTAAATATGCAGGGTTTTTATTTTAAGATAGGCATTTTTTGCATACAATTTTCTTGTTTTGCATATATATAAGCGGTAATATGTCTGAAAATCATTGCGAGTATAGCTAATGAATGAAAGCTAAGATAAGTCTGGGAATATCTGCAGCCATAATAATTGGTGTAGTTGTAAGCTCTATATTTTACAATTCAAATTCAGAAAACACTAGTAATAATACAGTCGGTGCAACTTCAAATATACTAAGAATTGGATATTTTGCTAATCTCAACCATGCGCAGGCTGTTATAGGGCTAAATGATGGAGATTTCGAAAATACATTCACTAAGAATGGCATTACAGTACAGCCAATAGTCTTTAATGCAGGGCCATCTGCAATTGAAGCGCTATTTGCAAGTCAAATAGATGTCGCATATGTTGGTCCTAACCCTGCAATCAATGGTTATGTGGTGTCTGAAGGAAGAGATCTCAGAATTATTTCAGGTGCGTCTAGTGGAGGAGCAGTTTTTGTAGTAAGAAATGATTCAGGAATTAAATCAGCCAAGGATTTTGCAGGTAAAAAGTTTGCTTCTCCACAAGTAGGTAATACTCAAGATATAGCCCTGCGATCCTATTTACTCAAAAATGGATATAAGACCAAAGAGAATGGTGGAAATGTTGAGGTAATTTCTACAAATTTGGCCGATATTATCACATTATTCCTAAAGAAACAACTAGACGGAGCATGGGTACCAGAACCATGGGGCGCAAGGTTAGTCAAAGAAGCCAACGGAAAAACATTTTTAGATGAAAGAAGCTTATGGCCAAATGGAAAATTTGTGACGGCCAATATTATTGTTAGAACAGATTATCTTAAGAACAATCCAGAGACAATAAAGAAATTATTGGCTTTACATATAAACGAAACATTGTGGATTAATAGCCATAAAAATAACGCCATACAATTATTTGATAATGGGCTTAAAAAACTTACAGATAAAACGATCCCAGAAGATGAACTAAAACAAGCTTTATCACGAATAGATTTCACATATGATCCTATTAAGAACTCACTTTTCAAATCTGCAAGGGACGCCTACAACCTAGGTTTTTTGGCAAAAGGACAAAAGCAGCAACCAGATCTGTCGGGCATATATGATTTGACATTACTAAATAATATACTCAAAGAAAAGGGACTACATGAAGTGCTATAAGAAAGTCAATTTTTCCAAAAAGAGGAAGTACAGACGAGGAGAATAAATTCGAAGTTTCCATTATCAACCAAATGAGTAGTTGCTAACATCATCTTCGTCACGTTTAAGCTCTGCTCTTTTGGAGATAGCCGCGTTATTAAGATCCATAAATTAGGGATTGAAGTTTTTTCATTTTTCTATTGGATTTGCTATCATGTTACCCCATTCAGTCCATGAGCCATCATAGTTCTTCACATTAGGATATCCTAGTAAATATTTCAGAACAAACCAAGTATGCGAAGATCTTTCGCCTATCCTGCAATATGTTATAATCTCTTTGTCA
>Ga0308175_100003328_pt1 | contig 11106 bp, 12 predicted proteins | sample PhyCR1_3_FD_203893 | JGI IMG/M metagenome (GOLD analysis project Ga0308175, IMG submission 203893) | Soil microbial communities from UC Gill Tract Community Farm, Albany, California, United States - DLSLS.C.R1 | ecosystem: Environmental > Terrestrial > Soil > Agricultural land | place: USA... | reverse complement strand
GCGCCAGGAAGAGCGTCATCACCGGGTAGAGCGAGCCGAGGACGGACACGAGCGCGAGGAGGCCGTGGCCGCTTGCGAAGGCGAAGAGCGCGTTGGCGGTGACATCCGCCAGGCCGACCGCTGCGACCGCGCCCAGTGCGCGTGCCGGCACGCGCACCGTCGCCCGTTGAGTGACCGCCAACAAGACGAGCACGCCGAGTGATCCGACGCGTGCGCCGACGAGCGTCGAGAGCACGTCGCCCTGCCGGCTGCCGAGGCCGAGGAAGTAGACGAAGAGCCCGAGGGCTCCTGCCGTGACGCAGGCCAGAACGATCGCGTGGGCGCGCTCGGGAGACGCGGAGCGCCGCTCCTCCACCGACGCGAGCACCGCGCCGGCAAGCGCCAGCACGGCACCCCCGACGGCGATCGTCGCCGGGCGCTCTCCGGTGGCGACCGACACGACGAAGGGCACCACCGCGCTGCACGCGGCGATCGGCGAGACAACGCTCATCGTGCCGAGAGACAGCGCCTTGTAGAACGCCGCCAGCCCGACGCCGCCGCCGACACCGCCGAGCACGCCGAGCAGGAACGACCGCGTACCCAGGTCGCCGCGCACACCGAAAGCGACGAGCAGCGCGACGAACCCCGCCGCCTGCGAAAGCACCGTGACCGCCAGCACGGGCAACCGCCGTGTCAGTGAGCCGCCGCCGAAATCGGCGCAGCCCCAGACGACCGACGACCCGAGGGCCAAGAGAAGAGCGAGAGCGCCCAGACCTAGTTCAACCGCTCGACGAGCATGGCCATTCCCTGCCCGCCGCCGACGCACATCGTCTCGAGCCCGATCGTCCGGTCGAGCGTCTCGAGGTCGTTCAGGAGCGTGTTCATGATCCGGGCGCCGGTCATGCCGTACGGATGCCCGAGCGCGATCGCGCCGCCGTGCGGGTTCAGCTTGTCGCTGAACGGATCGACGCCGAGCTCGCGGCACACCGGCAGCACCTGCGCGGCGAACGCCTCGTTCAGCTCCATCACGTCGACGTCGGCGATCGTCATGCCGGCGTACGCGAGCACCTTCCGCACCGCCTCGATCGGCCCGACACCCATGATCTCCGGGGCGACGCCCGAGACCGAGGACGCGAGAATTCGTGCACGAGGCTTGATCCCGAGCTCCGCCGCGCGCGTCTCCGACATGACGACGACCGCCGCAGCGCCGTCGTTGAGCGGGCACGAGTTCCCGGCCGTCACCTTGCCGCCCGGCTTGAACACCGGCTCGAGCGCCGCGAGCTTCTCGAGCGTCGACGAAGCGCGCGGCCCGTCGTCCGTCGACACGCCGTCCCAGGGAGAGATCTCGCGCTCGAAGAAGCCCGACTGCTGCGCCGCGACCGCGCGCTCCTGCGACTGCTGCGCGAACCGGTCCATGTCCTCCCGCGAGACGTCCCATTGCTCGGCGACGTTCTCGGCCGTGAGCCCCATCGGGATGTAGACGTTCGCGATCGGCGCGTCGTCGCCGAACAGCGCCGGATGGATCTCGTCCTCCGACCTCGGATACCCGTTCACCTGCGTGATCGACTCGACGCCGGCCGCCACGAACACCTCGCCCTCGCCGGCGCGGATCGCGTGGTGCGCCATGCGGATCGTCTGCAGCGACGAGGCGCAGAAGCGGTTCACCGTCGTCCCGGGCACGGTCACCGGCAGGCCGGCGAGCAGCGCGACGCGCCGCCCGAGGTTCATGCCCTGCTTCTCCTGCGGGAAGCCGCAGCCGACCATCACGTCGACGATCTCCTCCCGCCGTAGCCCCGGGACCTTCTCCAGAGCGGCACGGACCGCGAATGCCGCGAGGTCGTCAGGACGCGCGTCGACCAGGGAACCCTTGGCCGCACGGCCGATCGGCGTGCGTGCGGCGGCGACGATCACTGCATCGGGCATGTCGCGCATCTTGCCCGATACGCGACATGCCCGAAGACGTCGAGCTCTAGCGCAGCGCGCCGCGGCCCGCGATCAGCTTGCCCTGGGGCTGGAACACGTGGTTCACGTACTTGACGAGCTTGACCTGTGTGATCGGGTACTGGAACGAGCCCTTCGTGAACGTGCTCACGCCCTGGAGCAGGAACGGGTTCGCGTTCTTCTTGCCCGGGGCGAACGTCATCTTCCGCGCGGCTGCCATCAGGCCGGCGCGCGTCGGGTTCTTGCCCAGCTTCGAGAGCAGCTGCACCACGTTCCATGCCTTGGCGACGCCGTAGAGGTTGAGGCCGTCATTGGCGTTCGCCTTCGGTGCGTACTTCGCCATGATCGAGCGGTACAGCTTCATGCCCGGCAGTTTGTTGTAGATCGGGTTTGCCGGATCGAGCGTGTACTCGACGCTGAGCGACCCTTCGACGATGTTGGAGCCGCTCTTCTCCGCAATCGTGAGGAACGCGTCGGTCGCCGAGACGGAGTTCGTGATCACGTTCGCGGGCTTGTAGCCGAGCTTCGTGCCGATCACGTACGCCTGGATCGTCGGCGTCGGCGTCGCGAAGAGCACGAGCGTGTCGGCGCCCGATGCCTTGATCTTCGCCATCTGCACCGCCGGCGGCGTCGTCGCGCTGAGGTCGTACGGCTGCGCCGTGATGATCTGCGACTGGTGTGACCGTAGCCCGGCCTTGAACCCGCGCATGTAGTCGTTGCCGTACGAATCGTTCTGGTAGAGGACGCCGATCTTCGCGTTCGGCATGTTCGCCACGACGTACTTGCCGTAGATCGAGCCTTCGGCCTCGTAGTCGGGCTGCCAGCCGATCGTCCACGGGTACTGCGCGTAGTCGCGGTCGAACGTGGTCGCACCGGTGGCGACGAAGAGCTGCGGCACCTTGTTGTCGTTCAGGTACTGGCGTACGGCGAGCTGCGGTTCCGTCCCCAGTCCTCCGACCAGCGCGAACGCGTGATCCTGCTCGACGAACTTGTGCGTGATCTGGACCGTGTTCGCCGGGTTGTAGCCGTCGTCCTCGTAGTGCCAGTTGATCTTGCGGCCGTTCACCCCGCCCTTTGCGTTGACGTAGGAGAAGTACGCGCCCATGCCGACGGGGATCGGCGCGTAGCCGGACGCAGGCCCGCTCAGGGGGTACGTCCCTTCGAGGAGGATCGACTTCGCGGTCACGCCCGGCGTCGCCGTGGGGCGAGCACCGGCAGTCGCGCCGACAACTGCCGTCACGGCCAGCGCCGCGACGATCAGCAGGAACGTCTTTCTCATGCGTTCTCTCCTTTTGCGGAGTGGCCTGGGGGGTGCCTCGGTCCGGACTATACGAGTCCTGGATCCGAAAGAGAAGGATCCTCCTTGCGGCGCAGGAACGCCGGCCGCCCGGCGAGTCCGCGGGCGAGCCCGGCGGCCCCTGCCGGCGCCGCGTAGAGCACGAGCAGCAGCACCACGCCGTACACCACGAGCCCGGATCCAGGTGCGTGCGTGTCGATGTGGTGCACCCTGCTGAACAGGTCGAGTAGCGCCGGTCCCCAGCTGATGCGGATGAACTCGACGAACAGCGCGCCGAACAGCATCCCGTACAGCGAGCCGGCGCCGCCGAGGACGATCCCGACGAGCAGCAGGATCGACAGGTCGATCGGGAACGTGTCGGGGTTCACATACGTGATCCCGATCGCGTACAGCGAGCCGGCGACACCGCAGAAGAACGCCGAGATCCCGAACGCGAGCGTCTTGACGCCCGCCGTCGAGACGCCGTTCGCGGCGGCCGCGATCTCGCTGTCCCGCACGCTTCGCATCGCGCGGCCGAAGCGGCCGCGGACGATCAGGAACGCCAGTGGCAGCATCACGAGCGCCACCACCCAGCAGACGACGTAGAACCAGATCGACGGGTTCGTATGCCAGCCGAGCTCCGAGTGGAGCTGCGGGAGGTTCTTGCCGACGTTGCCGCCCGTGAAGTGGGGGTAGCGCTTGAGGATCCCGATGAACGCCAGCGGGATCGCGAACGTCGCGAGCGCAAGGTACGGACCGGCGAAGCGCGTCGCCGGGATCCCGAACGCGAGGCCGATGATTCCCGCGGCCACGCCGCCGAGCGGGATCGTCCAGAGGTCGCGGACACCGTGGTCGACGACGAGGATCGTGGTCGTGTAGGCACCGATCCCCATGAACGCGCCGTGGCCGAGCGAGATCTGGCCGGTGAACCCGGTGAGGATGTCGAGACCGAGCAGCGCGACGAGATAGAGCCCGACGAACGCAAGTTGGTACGTCCGGTAGTTCGAGAAGACGAACGGCGCCGCGATCACGGCGAGCACGAGCACAGCGAGCGCGATCGGGTTGCCGAGCCGCTTCATACGCGCCGCACCACCACGCGGCCGAACAGCCCGGCCGGCTTGACCAGTAGCACGACCAGCAGGATCCCGAGCGCGACCGGCAGCCGCAGCTCGGTGGTCACCGGATGCACGTACTCGCCGAGCATGTTCAGGAGCACACCGAGCGAAAGGCCGCCGGCGATCGCGCCGACGGGGCTCTCGAGCCCACCGAGGATGGCGGCCGCGAAGGCGTAGATGAGAACCGCTTGCATCATGTTGGGCGTCAGGAACACGGTGGGCGCGACCATCATCCCGCTGACTGCGCCGAGCGCGGCCGCGAATCCCCAGCCGAGTGCGAGCAGCCACGACGCGCGCACGCCCATCAACCGCGCAGCACCTGGGTTGAGCGCGCCCGCGCGCATCGCGAGCCCGAGTTTCGTGAAGCGAAAGAACAACCAGAGAATGAGGACGCAGGCCATGACGACGCCGAATGTGCCGGCGTCCTGTTTCGAGATGTGAACACCGCCGATCACCCACGATGACGTCGGGAACGGGCTCGGGAAGAACTGCAGCTGCGGCGACCAGATCCACGCCGCGAGCCCGTTCAGGATCACGAGCAAGGCGATCGTCGCCATCACGGCGGTCAGCACGCTCGCGCGCTCGAGCGGACGGATCACCGTCTGTTGGAGTGCTGCGCCGCCGATGAACGCGATTCCGAGCGTGGCGAAGAACGCCCACCATTCGAACGTCGAGCCGTGCCCCATCAGCGCCCAGGCGATGTACGTCGTGAACATCGCCATCTCGCCCTGGGCGAAGTTGATCACCTCGGTCGCCTTGTAGATCAGGACGAGGGCGAGCGCGAGCGAGCCGTAGATCGAACCATCCGAGAGCCCCGTCGTGAGCGTCTGGAAGAAGGTCTGCATCAGTATCCGAGGTACGCGGTCCGGACCGCGTCGTTCGACTTCAACTCGGCAGCGCTCCCTGCGACCGCGATCCGTCCCGTTTCGAGGACGTACCCACGCTGCGCGGCCGCGAGGGCGACGGCTGCGTTCTGCTCGACCACCAGTACGGCGAGCCCTTCCTTCTGGTTCAGCTCGGTGACGACCCGGAACACCTCGCGCGTGATCATCGGTGCCAGTCCGAGCGACGGCTCGTCGAGCATCAGCAGCCGCGGCCGCGAGAGGAACGCGCGCGCGAGCGCGAGCATCTGCTGCTCGCCGCCCGAGAGCGTGCCCGCCTGCTGGTTGCGCCGTTCCTGCAGCCACGGGAAATAGCCGAGCACCGTGGCGAAGTCGGGCCGGCGCACGATGTAGCCGCCCATCCGCAGGTTTTCCCAGACCGTCAGCTCAGCGAAGATCCCGCGCCCCTCGGGGACGTGTGCGACGCCGTGCCTCGCGACCACCTCAGGCGTCGCTCGCGCAAGCCGCTTGCCGCCGAAGACGACGTCGCCGCTTCGCCGCACCGTGCCGGAGACGGAGCGCAGCGTGGTCGTCTTGCCGGCGCCGTTCGCGCCGAGGAGGGCGACGATCTCGCCGTCCTCGACCGTCAGCGACACGCCGTGGAGCGCGACGACCTGTCCGTACCGTGCCGTGACGTCGGAAAGCTCGAGCAGCGCCGGCATGAGCCGCGATAGCTTCTCATGCATGGTGGAGGTCGAGAAGGGTCTCTATCGCGTCACCTTCCCTCTGCCGCTCGGGATCGACCATGTGCACTGCTATTTCGTGCGCTCGTCGAACGGCGGGTTCATCCTCGTCGACACGGGGCTCGGGGCCCGTGACCCGGAGAAGCGCTGGCGCCCTGTCCTCGACCAGCTCGACGGCCCGGTCGAGGCGATCGTCGTCACGCACATGCATCCGGACCACGTCGGTGGTGCCCGAGATGTCGCCGAGCTGACGGGTGCTCCGGTGTTCCAGGGGCGGATCGACCACGCCCAATGCGCACTGGCGTGGGGCGAGCGCAACCCAGAGCTCTTCGCGGAATACTGGGCGTCGCACGGCATGCCGCGCGAGACGATCGAAGGAATCGCCACCGAGTCCGGGCGCCTCGTCGACGCGGTGCACTGGGTCGAGCACCCTGATCGCCTGCTCGAGGCAGGCGACGAGGTGGACGGCTGGCGGGTCGATGTTCTTCCCGGCCACGCCGACGGTCACATCGTCCTCGAGCGCGACGGCGTCGTGCTCGCCGGCGACACGATCCTGACGGGCATCACGCCCGCGATCGGCCTCTATCCGAACTCGCGGCCCGATCCGCTCGGCGACTACCTCGAGTCGCTGCGCTGGTACGAGGAGCGCGCTCCGCGCGTGGCCCATACGGGCCACCGTGACCCGGTGGCCGATCCGGTGGCCCGCGCGGGCGAGATCGCGATGCATCACGCGCACCGGCTCGACCGCACGGAAGCATCGCTCGACGGGACGCCGCTCTCGGCGTACGAGGTGTCGCTCGAGCTCTTCGACGATGACCTCTCGACGACGCTCAGGCGCTTCGCGACGGCCGAGGCGCTCGCCCATCTCGAGCGCCTCGTCCTTGAAGGACGTGCAGCCCGCGCGGGCACCTCGTATACGAGGGCCGGCGATACCATGGGAGCATGAAGCCGCTCCGGATCGGCGTTCTCGCCGTGCAGGGAAACTTTCGCGAGCATGCGCAGATGCTGCGCCGGCTCGGCGCAGACGTCGTCGAGGTCCGGAAGGCCGTGGAGCTCGGCGGGCTCGACGGGCTCGTGATCCCGGGCGGGGAGTCGACGACGTTCACGCGGCTCATGCACCTCTACGGGCTCGACGAGGGCATCCGTGGCTTCGACCGTCCCGTCTTCGGCACGTGCGCGGGGATGATCGTGCTCGATCGCGAGCACCTCGGTCTCGTCGACGTCTCGGTCCGGCGCAACGCGTTTGGCCGCCAGGTCGCGTCGTTCGAGTCCGATCTTCCCGTCGTCGGGCTCGACGAGCCGGTCCGGGCGGTCTTCATCCGCGCGCCGTGGATCGAGGACGTCGGCCCCGCGGTGCAGGTGCTCGCCGAGGTCGACGGGCGCCCGGTGCTCGCACGCGAGGGACGATTCCTCGTCGCCGCGTTCCATCCGGAGCTGACCGACGACACGCGGCTGCACGAACTGTTCTTGGAATCCGTGAGGGAGGCAGAGGTTGTCCGGGCATAGCAAGTGGTCATCGATCAAGCACAAGAAGGGCGCCGCCGACGCGAAGCGTGGGCAGCTCTTCTCGAAGCTGTCGAAGGCGATCATCGTCGCGGCGAAGACCGGCGGCGGTGACGCGGCGAACAACCTCGCGCTGCAGAACGCGATCGAGAAGGCGAAGTCGTACTCGATGCCGCGCGACAACATCGATCGCGCCATCGCGAAGGGCTCGGGCGCCGACGCCGATGCCGACGCATTCGAGTCGATCACCTATGAGGGCTACGGCCCGGAAGGTGTCGCGGTGATCGTCGAGGCGCTCACCGACAACAAGAACCGCACCGCCGCCGACGTGCGCCATCTCTTCGCGAAGCACGGCGGCAACCTCGGGACGGACGGCTCGGTGTCATGGCAGTTCGATCGCCGGGGCGTCGTCGTCGTGCCCACCGACGGCGTCGACGAGGAAGAGCTCTTCATGGCAGCCGCCGACGCCGGCGCCGACGACATCGAACAGGACGGGACCGTGTTCCAGATCACGTCTGCACCGGAGCAGTTCTCCGCTGTCCGCGCCGCGGTCGAGGCGGCAGGGTTCACGGTCGAGTCGGCGGAGCTGATGCTCGTCCCGAAGACGACGGTCGCCGTCGACGACGAGTCGAAGGCGCGGCAAGTGATGCGCCTCGTCGATGCGCTCGAGGAGAACGACGACGTCCAGGACGTCTACGCGAACTTCGACATTCCCGAGCAGGTGCTGGAGGCGGTCGCCGGCTAACGCCGGCAACCGCCTCCAGAACTTCCTATTTCACTGTGACGATGACCGAGGCCCTGGCGGTCTTGCCGGCGGCCTTCGCGGTGACCTTCGCGACGTAGCGTCCGGCCGACGGCGCCTTCAGCTTCACCGTCTTCACCTTCGCCTTGGCCGTCGCGTGCGCGACGCGCTTCGTGCCCTTCCAGAGGCCGAAGTCGAGCGAGGCGACCTTCGTCGCGGTCGCGGTGACGGCGACCGTCCGGACGGTTACCTTTGCCTTCGCCTTCACCTTGACGGCCGCGGGTGGGGGCGTCGACGTGGTCGTCGTCGTCTGGACGGTGCCCACGGTGAACTTGCCGCTCATCGACGCCGGATGTGCGTCGCAGACGTAGTTGTACGTGCCGTCGGTGAACGTGACCGTCCACGTGGTCGTGCCGATCGTGTCGACGCCGGTCGATTCCTTCACGCCCGGCCCGAAGAGGTCGAAGTTGTGGATATCGGCCTGGTCGTTGACGTCGATCGTGTACGTGCCCGGATCGAGGTGCGTCACCTTCACGCCGTTCTGGGTGAGGTTGATCGAGTAACCGGGCCCGACGGTTGCCTGCAATGTCCCGTCGGTGGCGGCGGGACGGGCGACGGAGACCGCCGCCGCGAGACCCGCGATTGAGAGAACGAGGAGGACCCCGAGTTTCGTCTTCATGGCTGGGACCTACTCTGCCGGACCGGGATCGGATTTCCCAGAGGAACGTCCGGGGGGATGCCTAACGTGTTCTCGTGAAAGTCCTCGGAATCGACCCAGGGACGGCTGCTTGCGGGTACGGGATCGTCCACGGAAGAGACGGGCGCCTCAGGGCCACCTGCCACGGCTGGTGGCGAACGTCTCCTCGGGATCGGCCGGAGGTGCGGCTGCTCACGATCTTCACGGGCGTCCAGGAGCTGATCGCGGAGCACGGGCCGGATGCCGTCGCCCTGGAGGAATCGTTCGTCGGCGCCGACGCCCGCATCGCGCTCTCCGTCGGGCAGGCCCGCGGAGCCGTGCTCGTCGCCGCGTCGTCCGCCGGCATCGCGTGCGCTGAATACGCGCCGGCCTCGGTCAAGCAAGCCGTCTGCGGGTATGGACGAGCGGAAAAGGAACAGGTGGGAAAGATGGTGAAGGCGATCCTCGGCCTCGACGACGTTCCCGCGCCGAACCACGCTGCCGATGCGCTTGCGGTCGCGATCTGCCACGCGCTCGCGCCGCCCCTGCAGCGGGCGGTCGCGTCGTGATCGCCCGGCTTCGCGGCCGCGCCGCCGGCCGGGCCGGCCAGGCGCTGGTCGTCGACGTCAACGGTGTCGGCTACCTCGTGCACGTGACACCGTCGGTGCACCGCCTGGGCAGCGGCGAGATCACGGTCGAGGTGCACACGGTCGTCCGTGAGGATGCGCTGCAGCTGTACGGCTTCGCCTCCGCCGACGAGCGTGACCTCTTCGAGCTGCTGCTCGGCGTGAACGGGGTCGGCCCCAAGGTGGCGCTCGCGATCGTTTCCGGCTCGACGCCGGCCGAGCTGCGCCGCGCGATCGCGCGCGACGACGTGAAGAGGTTCCAGGCCATCCCCGGTATCGGGCTCAAGACGGCGCAGCGCGTCGTGCTCGAGCTGAAGGCGAAACTCGCTGACGCGAGCTTCGCGAGTGGCGAGAGCGACCTGACTGCACGGGATGCCCTCGTGGAGCTTGGGTGGACATTGATCGACGCCGAACGTGCGCTTGCGGAGGTTGACACAGCGCTACCCGTGGAGGAGCAGGTCCGGCATGCGTTGAAGCAGGCTGCATGACCCAGTTCTTGGCTCCGGTGCTGGCCGACAGCGAGGAGGATCTCGAACGGTCGTTGCGGCCGCGCAACCTCGCCGAGATGATCGGCCAGGATCGTGTCAAGGAGCAGCTCCAGATCGCGCTCGAGGCCGCGCGTGCCCGCGGCGACGCGCTCGACCACGTGCTCCTCGCAGGGCCACCAGGGCTCGGCAAGACGTCGCTGGCGTTGATCGTCCGCAACGAGCTCGGCGTCGGGATCAGGCAGGTCGCCGGCCCGGGGCTCGAGCGGAAGGACATCGCGGCGATCCTCACGTCGCTCGAGCCTCGCGACGTGCTCTTTGTCGACGAGATCCACCGGATGAGCCGCGCTGCCGAGGAGATCCTCTACCCGGCGCTCGAGGACTTCCGCCTCGACATCGTCGTCGGGCAAGGGCCGGCGGCGCGGACGCTGACGCTCGACCTGCCCCCGTTCACGCTCGTCGGCGCGACCACGCGCACCGGCTTGTTGACGACACCGCTGCGCGACCGTTTCGGCCTCACGTTCCGGCTCGACCTGTATGACGCGGCCGAGCTCGCCGCGATCGTTCGTCGCTCCGCCCGCATCCTGAGCGTCGACATCGACGACGACGCAGCCGAGCTTGTCGCGGCGCGCTCGCGCGGCACACCGCGGATCGCGAACCGCATCCTGCGCCGCGTGCGCGACGTCGCGGAAGTGCGCCACGAAGGCGCGGTCACGACGCTCGTCGCCGAGGAGGCCCTGGCGCTGCTCGAGGTCGACGGCGCCGGTCTCGAGCGGTTCGACCGCGAGCTGCTCCGCGCCGTGGTCGAGAAGTTCGGCGGGGGCCCGGTCGGGCTCTCGACGCTTGCGGTCGCGCTCGGTGAGGAAGCGGAGACCATCGAGGACGTCTACGAGCCCTTTCTGTTGCAGCTCGGCTTCCTGCAGCGCACTCCGCGCGGGCGGATGGTCACCGATCTCGGCCGTGCGCACCTCGGCTCGTTGCCCGACGACGGGAGATTGTTCTGACGGGCACCGAGACGCCCCGCGCAGATGCGGCTGCGGCCGCGGTCGGCGCCGTCGACCTGTTCGTGCTGCGCCGCGTCAGCGGCGAGCAGTTCGTGCATTTCGGCGGGAGTGGTCGCGGTGCGGGCTGGGCCGGAATCGTCGACGTGGACGCGGGTGAGTCCGCCGCGCTTTCCTCCAGTCTCGCGACGCGCTCGC
>Ga0308175_100003327_pt1 | contig 11107 bp, 11 predicted proteins | sample PhyCR1_3_FD_203893 | JGI IMG/M metagenome (GOLD analysis project Ga0308175, IMG submission 203893) | Soil microbial communities from UC Gill Tract Community Farm, Albany, California, United States - DLSLS.C.R1 | ecosystem: Environmental > Terrestrial > Soil > Agricultural land | place: USA... | reverse complement strand
GCAGGAACTGGGATGGCGGCTGTCCCGGCCGGAGGAATGGGCCCGTGCCAACTGGATTCCCTTCGACCGGTTCCGCGCGCTGGACCGGGTGCGCATCGTTCACGGCACATTGACCGGCGTGGACCTGGCCGGGCGCACCATTTCCATCCGCGGCGACGACGGGACGTCGACGCAAGAGGCCTACGATGCACTCGTCATCTCCACCGGCGTAACCAACGGGTTCTGGCGGACCCCGAACCTACAGTCGCACAACGAGATCGGTGACGACCTACGAAGAACCCACGCGCGGCTGACCGATGCTGAGTCGGTGATCGTCGTGGGCGGCGGTGCGGCGGCGATCAGCAGCGCCGCGCAGGTCGCGACGACCTGGCCGGACAAGCGGGTCGACCTGTACTTCCCAGGCGAGCGCGCACTGGTCTCCCATCACCCGCAGATATGGGCGAAGGTCGAGCGGCGGCTCACCGATGTCGGTGTGGTGCTGCACTCTGGGCACCGTGCGGTGATTCCCGACGGCTTCATGTGCGACGAACTCACCAGCGACCCGATCCGGTGGAGCACCGGACAACCGCCCGCATCCGCGGACGCGGTGCTCTGGGCGATCGGACGCGTGCGGCCGAACACCGATTGGTTGCCGCAGGAACTCCTTGACGAGCGGGGCTTCGTTCGGGTGACCCCGCAGCTGCAGGTGCCCGACCATCGCGGCGTGTTCGCGGTGGGTGACGTCGCGGCGACCGATCCGCTGCGCAGCTCGGCCCGCAACCGCGGAGACGGGATCCTCGCGCACAACGTTCGCGCGGAGTTCGCGGGCAAGCCGCTGCGCTCCTTCCGGGCTCCGAAGCGCCGATGGGGTTCGGTGCTGGGTGTGCAGCCGAACGGGCTGGAGGTCTTCACACCGAAGGGTCAGGCATTCCGGTTTCCGGCGTGGTCGTTCGACCGGGTGTTGATGCCCGTGATCGTCCGGTGGGGTATCTACCGCGGAGTGCGCGAGAACCAACCCATTAGCCTTGCACCGTGACAGCGGAGTGGACACCGGCCCGTTTGGGCGACCTGACCGGTAAACGGATCATCGTGACCGGCGCTACCAATGGCGTCGGCCTCGGCACGGCGCGTGCGCTCACACGTGCGGGCGCGCACGTGATCATGGCGGTGCGCAACACCGAACTTGGTGCCCAGCGCGCCAAGGAGATTGGTGGCTCGACGTCCATCGCCAAGGTCGACCTCGCCGACTTGGCCTCGGTGCACGCCTTCGCCGATGCGCTCGACGGCGACGTCGACATCCTGATCAACAACGCCGGAATGCTCACGCAACGTCGGGAAGAGACCGTCGACGGGTTCGAGAAGACGATCGGGACGAACCTTCTCGGGCCGTTCGCGTTGACGAATCTCATTCTCGGCCGGGTCCGTTCGCAGATCATCAACGTCGGGTCGCAGGCGCACCGCGGCGGCACGCTCCGACTCGACGACATGCACCTTCGCACCAACAAGTGGACCTCGATGGGCGCCTACGCGCGATCCAAGCTCGCGGTGATGTTATGGGGTCTGGAGTTGGATCGCAGACTGCGAGAAGGCAGTTCGCCCGTCGTCACTCAACTGACCCATCCAGGTTGGGTGGCATCGAACCTTTCCCATATCTCCGACCGCCCGGTAATGGTGGCCGCCGACCGGGTGGTCAGAAGGGTGGCGAACGTGATCGGCAACGACATCGACGCGGGCGCGGCAACGACGTTGTACTGCATCAGCGAGCCGATACCGCCGGGCAGCTATGTCGGCATCGACGGGAAGTGGGGCTTCAAGGGTGGCCCGGTGCTGATCGGACGATCCGCGGTGGCCTGCGACTATGAGGCCGCCGCGCGGGTCGTCGAGTTCGCCGAAAAGGAAACCGGCACACAGCTTCTCGTCTAGCGCGACGAGCCTATGCCGGAGAGCCGTCGGCCACCCGTGGCGCACGGGCGGCCGCGGAAGCCTCCAGATTGTCCAGCACCAGTTCCGCGACACGCGACCGGTGCTGTTCGGCAGTGCCCAACAGGGCGGCATCGGTGGTCGCTCGCTTGAAGTACAGGTGAGCCTGGTGTTCCCACGTGAACCCGATGCCGCCGTGCACCTGGATGGTGTCGGCCGCGATCCGGGAAAGCGCTGCCGAGCTCGTCGCCTGCGCAATGCTAACCGCCAGCGCCGGGTCATCGGATCCGTCGGCCAGCGCCCACACGGCGTGGTACGCCGCGGAGCGGGCGTGCTCGAGGTCGACGAGCAGATCCGCCAACCGGTGTTTGACGGCCTGGAATGACCCGATCGGCCTGCCGAACTGCAGCCGCGACTTGGCGTAGTCGACCGACAGGTCGAGCAGATGCTGTCCGGCGCCAACCTGTTCGACAGCCAGCAGCGCCGAACCCACCTGCAGCGCGTGCTCGATGACCCGTTCGGCTTCCTCAGGACTCGCCAGCAACCGTCCTGGCGCGCCGGACAAGCCGACTGTGGCTTGTGGCCGGGTCAGGTCGAGGGTGACCAGCGGGCTGCGCTGCACTCCCGGCCCCGAGGCGTCGACGACGTACAAGGCCACCCCGGCGGCGGTCCGCGCGGCGACGAGCAGGTCATCGGCCGCGCCGGCGTCGACGACGCGCTCGACCGTTCCGGTGAGTGCATCGCCGTCCGCGGTAACCGAAACCTCGGCCAATACGCCCGCGCGCTCGGCGACGGCGAACGCCGCCGTTCGCCGGCCCTCGACCAGCTCGGCGAGCAGCTCATCACGCACTTGGCCCGGGGACGCCGACACCAGCGCGGGAATCGCGAGGAAAACCGTGCCGAACACCGGTCCACAGGCCAGCGACGCCCCGAGCTCCTCGACCGCGACGGCCTGGTCGACGAGTGTGCCTCCGACACCGCCGTCGGCCTCTGGCACCGACAGCCCGACCACTCCGAGTTCGGAACCGAGCCGGGTCCACACCTTGGGGTCGAACGGGGGATCGGATTCCATCAGTTCGCGCACCGTCTGCTCGTCGAAGTTCTCCGAACAGAACTTGCGCACCGCGGCACGCAACTGGTTCTGCTCGTAGGTGAACATGAACTCAGCCACGGGGAATCTCCTTCCACGGCATGCCTGCGTCGGCACGCAGGTCGCCCGGTAGACCGAGGACTCGCTCGCCGAGGATGTTGCGCATGACCTCCGACGTGCCGCCCTCAATGGTGTTGGCGCGGCTGCGCAGGAATCGTTGCTGAACCGGACCGCGCCAGTCCGCCCCGTCTCCGCCCCCGTCGCGCATGCGGTAGCCGTGATACAAAATCCCTTCCGGCCCAAGCAGATCCATGCACCACTGATAGATGTGCTGGTTCAATTCGGCGCCGACCAGCTTGCCGATGGAGCCCTCAGGCCCCGGCCCGCCGACGGTGGCAGAGGCCCTGGAGCGCTCCGAGGTGAGACGCTGGGCCTCGGCGCGCAGCCACAGCTGCGTGAGCCGGTCCCGCAGCACGGCCGTCTGCAGATCGGGGCGGGAGGCCCACAGCGAGACGGCATCGGCGATCGTGCCTGCGCCTCGCCGGCTGCCGCTGGCGCCGAGCGCGCTGCGCTCATTCATAAGCGTGGTCATCGCGACGCGCCAACCGTCGCCCACCGCGCCGAGCCGGTGCGTGTCGGGGATGCGGGCGTCGGTCATGTACACCTCGTTGAACTCGGCATGGCCCGTCATCTGGCGCAACGGCCGGGTCTCGACGCCGGGTCCGTGCATGTCGATCACGAAGTAGGTCAGGCCCTTGTGCTTCGGCAGATCGGGATTGGTGCGCGCGAGCAGCAGGCCCCAACGTGCGCGGTGCGCCAGGCTGGTCCAGACCTTCTGACCGTTGACGACCCACTCGTCGCCGTCTGGCACCGCGGAGGTGGCCAACCCCGCGAGGTCGGAGCCCGCCCCCGGCTCGGAGAACAACTGACACCAGATGTCCTCGGTGGTGGCCAGCGGGCGCAGCAGGTTGCGCTTCACGTCGTCGGTCTGTGCGTGCTCGCGCACGGTCGGCGCCGCCATCCCGTACCCCATCGGGTTGAGCGAGAGCGGTATCGGGCCGCCGGCTCCCTGCAGGATCCCGTCGGCGACGGCCTGCAGGCCACGCGACACCCCAAGGCCACCGAGGCCTTCGGGGAAGTGCACCCAGGACAGCCCGGCGTCGTAGCAGGCGCCGAGGAATTCGGGGATGGGGACCGCCTTCGGGTCGTGGTCGGCCACGACCTGTCGGGCGAGGTCGGCGACGCGATCTGAGTCAGCAGCGGTGCTCATCCAGCCACGATAGGGAATGCCGGGTTGTCTCTGAATTTCGGGGGACACTGTGCGGCGAACCGCAGGGTCGCTGGGTATTGTCGAACCGTTGTCACTGAAGCAGAGGGTCAGCGCGACCGGGTGACGTTACGTAAAGGACGTGATTACCCATGCGCGCGCCATCGGAGGCTGAGATCGTGCCTGCAGCGGACCCTGAAGCGGTCCGCACAGTGGGCGGCCGTCGGCTGTCGGTGCTGCTTGTAGAAGATGACCGCGCCGACGCGCTGCTGGTGGAAGAACTGATCGCCGACGCCGCGGCCGAGATCGACTGCGCATGGGCAAAGTCGGTTTCCGATGCAGAACGCGAATTGAGGCTTGCTCGCCCGGATTGCGTGCTGCTGGACCTCAACCTGCCCGACGCCAACGGGATCGCCGCTCTGCAACGCATCAAGACGGCCGACCCCAACACTCCTATCGTCGTCCTCACCGGGCTCAACGACGAGTACTTCGGTATGTCGGCGGTTGCCTCCGGAGCGCAGGACTATCTGGTCAAGGGTCGAGTCGAACCCGAGATGCTCAGGCGCGCAGTGCTCTACGCGATCGAGCGCAAGCGAGCCGAGCTCACGGCGGTGGAGCTGCACGCGAGTCAGCTTCGGGCCATGGAGAATGCCCGCCTCGAGCGCGGCCTTTCGCCATCCCCTTTGTTGCTCGACAATCCCGGCGTCGAAATCATCGCGAGGTATGTGCCCAGCCGGGAGAACTCCTTGCTCGGTGGCGACTTCTACGACTTCGTGCAGACGCCGGACCGCACGGTGCACGTCATGATCGGCGATGTCGCCGGCCACGGCCCCGATGAGGCCGCGCTCGGCGTGGCGCTGCGCATCGCCTGGCGTGCGCTCACGTTCGCGGGACTGCGTGGCCCCGACCGGATGCGGGAACTCGAGCGGATCCTGAAGACCGAACGCGCGGGCAAAGGCATATTCGCGACGGTGTTGAGCCTCGCCATTCCGTCCGAAGGGTCGAGGATTCGCGCAGTTCGCGCAGGGCATCCGGGGATGTTGGTGCACGGCGAGGGCACGGTGGACTGGCTGGAGCCGCCCGGCGGCCCAGCGCTTGGGCTGGCATCCGGCGATTGGGAGTATCACCAGGTGGAATGGCCTCAAGGCACCGGTTTGGTCCTACTGACCGACGGACTCTTCGAAGGGCACTCGGGGCGTGGCCACGAACGCCTCGGCGAGGACGGGTTGCTCGAAGTGGCGCGCTCGCTTGCGGATCTACCCGGTCCGGCGTTCGTCGACGCGCTCATCGACGAAGCCGCGCAACGCGCGCGCACCCACGGCGGACTGACCGACGACATCGCGGTGGTCCGCGTGGAGCGCTCGTCAGGATGAGGCTGCATGGTCGGCAGCTCACTGTGCAGGGCTGGCAGAACCTGGTGCTGTCCGCGATGGGTGTGGTGGTGGTGACCGGTTTGGTGGCCGGGGCGCTGCTGATGACTCGCACCGACGCGATGTCGCGTGAGTTGATAGACGACATCCAGCCGGCACGCGTCGCGGCCTATCGACTGCAGGCGGCGCTTCGGGATGAGGAAACCGCGATACGCGGATACGTCATCGCGACCGACAAGCAGTTCCTCGAGCCGTACTACAGCGGGCAGGTTGTCGAGCAGCAAGCCGCTGACGACGTCCGTCGGCTTGTGGGCACACGACCAGATCTCATGACCGACCTGGACGCGATCGAGAAGGCCGCTACGGCTTGGCGCTCATCCTATGCAGAACCCGTCATCGCCGACGTTTCCCGTGGAGTCCCTGGTGTGACCAGCCGTGCCATGACCGAACGGGGCAAGACCGAATTCGACCGTCTCCGAGAACTTTTCGATCGTCAGAACGACAATTTGGGAGCCGCGCGCACGGAAGGGATCCGCGAGCTCGACCGGATGCGCCACTGGCGAGATGGTTTGGCCATCGCCATGGTCGTGGCGTTCGTCGGGATGGCGGCCGTACTGGCGCTGCTGGTGCGCAGCGCGGTCACCCGCCCACTGGTCGCCCTAGCCGCGGCATGCCAGCGCATCACCGAAGGCAATTTCGGCGAACGCATCATCCCGCGCGGACCACGAGACATTCGAGCGATCGCCGCCGACGTGGAGGACATGCGGCAACGGATCGTCGAGGAACTCGACGCGTCGCGGAGTGCGCGTGAAGCCCTCGACGAGCAGGCCGAGGACCTCAGACGGTCGAACGCCGAACTCGAGCAGTTCGCGTACGTCGCCTCCCACGATCTGCAGGAACCCCTGCGAAAGGTCGCTTCGTTCTGCCAGCTGATCGAAAAGCGATACGGCGACAAGCTCGACGAACGAGGCACTGAATACATCGCGTTCGCCGTCGACGGCGCCAAGCGGATGCAGGCGCTGATCAACGACCTGCTCACCTTCTCTCGGGTCGGACGTCTCAACGCCGCCCACACCGAGGTCGACCTCGACACGGCGTTGGACACTGCGCTTGACAATCTGTCCACCGCGATCGAGGAATCGGCCGCCGAGATCGTTCGTCCCGACCAACCCCTTCCCACCGTGGACGGCGATCCCACGCTGCTGACGATGGTGTGGCAGAACCTGATCGGCAATGCGATGAAGTTCCAGCGAGACGGGACAGTGCCGCGGGTCGTTATCGAATGTGAACAGAGAAGTGGTGCTCACGACCTCGAATGGCTCTTCACCGTCACCGACAACGGCATCGGTATCGCCGAGGAGTTCGCCGAGAAGGTGTTCGTCATCTTCCAGCGTCTGCACGTCCGCGAGATGTACACCGGAACAGGCATCGGTCTAGCCTTGTGCAAGAAGATCGTCGAGCATCACGGCGGATCTATCTGGGTCGACACCTCCCGCACCAGAGGCTCGCAGGGGGCGCGAATCCTGTTCAGCTTGCCCGCGACCCCCACCACCGAGCCCAATGAGATCCCAACTGCCATTCTGGAAGGAACACGCGAGTGACCTCAGCTACTCGAGCCATCGACGTCCTGCTGATCGAGGACGATCCCGGCGACGAGCTCATCACCCGGGAAGCGTTCGAGCACAACAAGATCAATAACAATCTTCATGTCGCCCACGACGGTGAGGAAGGCTTGGACTTCCTCTACCGGCGCAGCGGCCACGAGGACGCCCCGCGGCCCGACCTCATTCTGCTCGACCTGAACCTGCCGAAATACGACGGCAGGGAGCTGCTACAGACCATCAAGTCCGACAGCGATTTGTGTCACATCCCCGTTGTCGTTCTGACGACTTCGTCTGCCGAGGAGGACATCCTCAAGAGCTACAAGCTCCACGCCAACGCCTACGTCACCAAGCCGGTCGATCTGGACCAGTTCATGAGCGCGGTCCGGCAGATCGACGAGTTCTTCGTTCAAGTGGTGAAACTGCCCAAACCGTGAGGTCAGACGTCAGGTCACGGAGCTCCGCGCAGCGGCGACGTGATTCCATTCCAGACGGACTTGCGTGCCCGACGCCGAGGAGTCGATGGTGGCCCGGTCGGCCAGCGCGCGCATCAACGGGATGCCCCTGCCGCGGGAAATGCTCTTCTTCTCAGAGTCGGCGATGCGCCAGGTACCCTCGTCGGCCACGGTGACGGTCAGCACGGCTGTACCGCTGTCGTAGTCGGCCAGCAAATGCATCGTGCCGGGCTGTTGGACTGTCGAATAGGCGAACTCGGCGGCGTTGGCCAGCGCCTCGTTCACGGCCAGCACCACATCACTGATCTTCGTCGCATCGAGTGTGAAATACCGCTTGAGCCAGACGGAGAATTCTTGCCGGATCTGCGCGGCACGCGCAGCATCGGCTAGGACATTCGTGTGCGCGAACCGTGTCCTCGAGTCGCGTCGTCCGGAGTCTGCCATCTCAGTCTGCTGGCTACCCGATCGTGGCTGTTTTAATTCGTCAGCGCGGTCAGTGCTTCGTCGAGCGTGGCGTAGAGATCGACCACATCGGTGACGCCGACGAGCTTCAGCGGACGGCTGGTCGCTGGTCCGTCGGCTACGACGGCGAACCGAATGGCAGGCGCGAGCTCATCCTGGGCGGCGATGAGCACGCCCATGCCTGCGGACGCCAGGAACTCCACGGCGGTCATGTCGACGACCACGGCGGCAGGCGAATTCTTGGCGGCCTCGGCGATCGCCGTCTCGAGTTCGGGAGCGGTGAGCATGTCCACCACGCCGGTGACCCCGACCACGCTGACGTCGTCAACACGACGTTCCTCCAGCGTGCAGCTGCTTCCCGCTACGCCGGTATCGGCACTGCGGGCATCGGGCCGACTATCCATGCTCACCTCCAGAGCGCGCCCCATCGGGCGACAGCACCGCGAGTTTACCGGCAGCGCCGGAATAGCAGGCAGTTGGTCGCCAGTTGCCCCCAGCATGACTGCCACAGGATTCGACCCGCGCACACTGCTCGCCGAAAGCCGACTCGGTGTGCTCGCAACGATCAAGTCGGACGGACGGCCGCAGCTGTCGCCCGTAACCCCTTTCTACGACCGCGACGCCGACATCATCTATGTGTCGATGACCGAAGGCCGGGCCAAGACGGCAAACCTGCGGCGTGACCCACGAGCCGCGCTCGAGGTGACCAGCTCCGACGGCTGGGCATGGGTCACCGCCGAGGGCGTGGCGACGCTTACCGGGCCGGGGACGGACCCGCACGGTCCCGAGGTCGCCGCACTCGTGGATTACTACCGCCGCGCCGCCGGGGAGCATCCGGATTGGGACGAGTACCGCACGGTGATGGTGTCCGACCGCAGGGTGCTCATGGCGCTGACCGTCGAGCACGTCTACGGCGAGAAGATCCGCTGACGAGGGATCTCCGCGGTGATCCGGTCAAGCAGCGCGGGATAGCGCTTGGCCTCGCGGTGATTGCCCGGTTTACCGCTGCTGATCACGCCGGCCGCGAGCCCGCGCTCCGGATCGGCCCACACCGCGATGTTGGTCAAGCCGGTATTTCCGAATGCCGCGGGCGCATTGCGGCCGAACGGCCCGAAGCGCTTGTTCCCAAGCATGTAGCCGGTGCCCCACCGGCGCGGTGCGAACCCGTCTGCGAGGTCTGGGCGCAGCCGACGGCACTCCTTCGTCGCCGCGCGCAGCGTCTCCGGCCGCATCACCCGGACACCATCAAGCTCACCACCGCGCACCAGAATCTGGGCGAACCTGGACAGTTCGTCGGCCGTCGAGACGAGGTTTGACGACGGCACCACACCGGTCAGGAACAGCGGTGTGTTCCCGAACGGGATGATCTCGCGCATCGTCCCGCCGACGGCGATCTTGAAGGCTTTGGCTACCGGCGCGGGCAGCGGCTTTCCGGTGGTGTGACTCGGCGCCACCAGCGGGACGTCCTGCTCGGCGACACCGAAGTTCGTCCACCGGAACCCGAGCGGATCGAGGATCTCGGTGGCGAGGATCTCGCGGATGTTTCTTCCGGTGGCCGCCGAGACGATCTCGCGCACCAGCGGGCCCCACGTCACGCCGTGGTAGATGTGCACCAAGCCTGGCCGGTGAAGCGGTTTCAGCTCGCCGAGCTTTCGGCGGGCGTACTCGGTGTCGTCCATCCTGTTCAGGTCGGGCCTCGGCCCGGTCGCGAACGGTACCCCCGCACTATGGGTTATGACGTGCCGGATCGTGGTGCGGTCCTTGCCGTGGCTCGTGTAGGTGGGCAGGTACTGGCAGACGCGGTCGTCCAACGAGAACGCGCCGCGCTCGACCAGCATGTGCACCACCGTCGTCGCCACCGCCTTGGCGGCCGACCATGCGCAGAACGGGGTCTCCGTTGTGACGGGCACCTTGACGGCGTCCGGCGGGTCATCGGGCGCATTCCCCCAGCCGTGCCCGATCGCCCGGTTCAACACCACCTTCCCGTTGTGACGCAGGCACAGCTGGATAGCCGGATGCATGCCTGCCGCATACCAGTGCCGCGCCGCCTGCCAGATTCTCTCGACGGCGGCCTGGTCGATCTCGGAATGGTCTTCGGCGCCGACGGCCGTGACGGCGTCGAGGTCGGCCGGAACACGGATTCTGCCGTCAGTAGCCATGCCTGTAGTTGTCATGCCTGCTTCCTGTGCAGGGTCGCGGTCAGGTGTTGTTGCAAGGGCTGCCCCACCGCGCCCATGTAGAACGTGTAGGTCAGCTCGTCGCCCTCAACGCGGATGGAGCGGCTCATTGCCGTCATCTCCTTGGCCGACGCGGTGCGTCCGATGGTCGTCGCGACGAGCTCCAACTCCATCAGCCCTCGGCGCGTCGACAGCGTTCCCTCAGCGATCTCCGTTATTCCGGTTGGGTGGGCCAGCACCAGCTCGATCCGACCAGCCGAAGGTACCCGGACATAGCCGATCTCCGCGTGCAGGGGACGGCCGTCGTCGTCGGCCCTGGTGCGCTGACGGTAACTGAGGAAGGGTTTACCGACATGGTCGAAGGTGACTTCTTCGGTGTAGCCGAACGGCTCGATGGTCGGATACACCCCGGCGCCCCGGCCCGCCCAGGTGCCCAGAAGCGGACCGAGCACTGCAATGCCGGGATGGAGATCGGGCACGCCTGCCACCCTACGGGTTCACGGTCGGGGCATCCTGGGTACCCGTCGCTCGTGGTCGCGGATGGAGTGCTCGGTTTGCCGGAACAAATAAAGGCGTGCCTGTTCGATCTCGACGGCGTCCTCACCGATACGGCCAGCGTGCACCGCACGGCCTGGAAGAAAATGTTCGACGCGTATCTTGGTGCCAGGGCCGAGCGCACAGAAGAGCAGTTCGTTCCGTTCGACATCGGCGCGGACTACCAGACATACGTGGACGGGAAGAAGCGAGAAGACGGTGTCCGCTCCTTTCTCGACAGTCGCGGCATCA
>Ga0308175_100003326_pt1 | contig 11107 bp, 12 predicted proteins | sample PhyCR1_3_FD_203893 | JGI IMG/M metagenome (GOLD analysis project Ga0308175, IMG submission 203893) | Soil microbial communities from UC Gill Tract Community Farm, Albany, California, United States - DLSLS.C.R1 | ecosystem: Environmental > Terrestrial > Soil > Agricultural land | place: USA... | reverse complement strand
TGAGTCTCCTTTACTAGAGATAATAACGATAAAATATGACATAAAGTTGCTATAAACGAAAGGCCTATTCAAAGCGTTCGGCAATTGAGCGCGAATGGCGCGAAAACCACAATTGCGACAACTTCAGTGCCATTGTCATCGAAGTGCCGCCGATCAGGTCCAGTCCAACGTCCCAGATCGAACTTGTCCGCGAGGGCTCAAAGCTCTGGTTAAATTCGTCCAGTGAGGCGACCACAAGGACGATCGCGACGGCGATCAAAAAACGAGAATTTCTCAACAAAGCGTTCGATGATCTGCCTAATGCCAGTACGCTCCAAAAAGCAAGCAAAGCGTACTCGGTGAAATGAGCGCATTTGCGGATGAAAAAATGATATTGCTGAATCGTTTCCGGCGGTGCTGAGGGAAACAGGAAGTGAAGTACGGGACCGATGATCCGAGAGGTCTGGTTAGCGGACGCGACAGTGCTTGAGAAAAAGAAGATCAGTCCGATCCAAAGCAGCAGCGGCGCGTAACGAAAAATGAAGGAGCGCAAAGCATTTCGAGGCAGACTTGAATTAGAATCGTCGTTGTTCAAAACCAATTCCGAATATGTCCGATGACGCCGAACCACGCGATCACATTCAGGCCCCAAGGTATCCAGCCTGTTTTTTTAGTGATGCAAAACAGCAGCCCGGCAACAAGTGAGAAAAAGAAAGTGACCACAGCCCACAGGCCCCCGCTCCGCTTATATGCTACAACAACGAGCCAGATCTGGCTGATGATCAGTAGGAATGAAGCAGTTATATAGATCGCCTGGGACATCATGTGATCTGTTGCATAAGAAAGGGCTGGCATCGCGAGGATCATCCAGCCCGAACGATAAATCTTCGGCTAACCCTACAAAGCCGCGGCACCGGACACGACTTCGATGATCTCTTTTGTGATCGCCGCCTGACGGATGCGGTTCATGTTGAGCGTCAGAGTATCGATCAGCTCGCCGGCGTTTTTTGACGCCGAGTCCATTGCCGTCATACGCGATCCCTGCTCGGACGCGACTGATTCGAGCATAGCTTTGTAAAGCTGTATTTCGACTTGACGAGGCAGCAGTTTACTAAAGATCTCAGCCGCCGGCTGCTCGTATATGTACTCAGCCTGCACTTCGGTCTCAGCGGCCTCGTCGGCCAAACGCGGAACCGGGAGTACCTGTTCGATCACCGGTTTTTGAGAGAGAACTGTACGAAACTCGGTGTAAACGAGAAACACCTTATCGATGCTCGTATCATCGGTAAATGTCTGGATGATCTTTCGTGCGATGTCGAGCGCGTCCTGCAAAACGACCTGACCACTGCCGGTCAATCCGATGTATTCATCAGCGATCTCGACGGTTCGCCGCTTAAAGAAATCGCGGCCTTTTCGCCCGACCGCGATCAGTTCGGTTGACTTAGCCGAGTTCTCGTTGAGAAAGGCCTGCGTGGCCTTTATGATGTTCGCATTAAAGGCACCGGCCAACCCCTTATCGGCGCTAACAAGAACGATAAGGTATTTCTCATCGCCGCGCGGGTCGAGCAGCGGATGTGAGATCTCATCCGCAACCTTGGCGCTGAGTCCGGTCAAAACTTCAGACATCTTGACCGCGAATGGCCGTGCGGCGGTCACACGGTCCTGCGCGCGTTTGAGCTTTGCAGCGGCGACCATTTTCATCGCCTTTGTGATCTGCTGTGTGTTTTTGACCGACTTGATACGCCGGCGCATGTCCAACAAACTAGCCATTTTTCAATTTTATGCGGCGGCGCCAAGCGCGGATTCCCAACGGGTCGATTTAAAATCCTCAATGGTTTCCTTCATCGACGCCTTAAGATCGTCATCGATCGTCTTCTTATCGCGGATCGTGGTCAAAACCGCCGGATGCGATTCCTCGGCAAACTTCGTCAGTTCCTCTTCGAACCGTTTGAGGTCCTCAACCGCAATATCGTCGGCCAAGCCATTGGTGACGGTCCAGATTATGAACACCTGTTTCTCAACCGGCATCGGCTGATACTGCGGCTGCTTAAGTATCTCGGTAAGCCGTTTGCCGCGTTCAAGCTGCGACTGTGTTGCTTTATCGAGATCAGAACCGAACTGAGCAAATGCCGCCAGCTCGCGATATTGAGCGAGCTCGATACGGAGCGTACCTGCAACCTGCTTCATCGCCTTGATCTGTGCCGAGCCACCAACGCGCGAGACCGAGTTGCCAACGTTGATCGCCGGACGAACACCCGAGTTAAAGAGGTCTGATTCTAAAAAGATCTGGCCGTCGGTGATCGAGATAACGTTGGTCGGAATATACGCCGAAATGTCGCCTGCCTGCGTTTCGATGATCGGCAGGGACGTCAATGAACCGCCGCCGCGCGCATCGGACATTTTTGCCGCACGTTCGAGAAGTCGTGAGTGAAGATAGAAAACGTCTCCCGGATACGCTTCACGGCCAGGCGGACGCCGCAACAGAAGCGAGATCTCGCGGTATGCCGCGGCCTGCTTCGAAAGATCGTCATAGATCGTCAACGCATGACGGCCATTATCACGAAAATACTCACCCATCGCGCAGCCGGAATACGGTGCAAGATACTGCATCGCGGCCGGGTCTGACGCTGTCGCCGAAACGATGATGGTGTAATCCATCGCGCCAAATTCTTCGAGCTTTTGCCGGACCTGTGCTACGGTCGATTGTTTTTGTCCGATCGCGACGTAGATACAAATTACGTCCTTGCCTTTTTGGTTGATGATCGTATCGATCGCGACGGCTGTTTTACCGGTCTGGCGGTCGCCGATGATCAGCTCACGCTGTCCACGGCCGATCGGCACCATCGAGTCGATGGCCTTGAGACCGGTCTGAAGCGGCTCTTTCACCGGCTGGCGGTCGATAATTCCAGGAGCGATACGCTCGACCGAAAAGTAGGTGTCGGTAACGATCTCGCCGGCTTCGTCAATGGGATTTCCGAGAGCGTCGACAACTCGTCCGATCATTGCATCGCCTACAGGAACGCTCATGATGCGCCCCGTCCGCTTGACCTCGTCTCCCTCTTTGATCTTTTGAAAGTCGCCAAACAAAACGCAGCCGACCTTGTCTTCTTCAAGGTTGAGCGCGAGGCCGCGGACGCCGTGAGGAAACTCCAAAAGCTCGCTGGCCATTACCTTTTCTAGTCCGTAAATTTCGGCTATACCGTCGCCGACCTTGATAACAGTTCCCACCTCGGCGACCGTCATCGATGTATCGAAATTTTCGATCTGCGCACGAATGATCTCATTGATCTCGCTAGCTTTAATATTTTCCATGATGTCTAAAAACTCTATTTTCTAATAACTAAATAACGGTGGCACGATCGTACTTGAGGAAATTATGTTGTCGGTTATGCTCCCGCAAGCTGTTCCTTTAACAGATCTAGTTTGGTGCGGACCGAGCCGTCGTAAACGGTAGAGCCGATACGCGTCACTACACCGCCGATGATATTTTCATCGATGTGAAAATCCATATTGACTGTCTTTCCTGTAAGCTTCTCAAGCTGCGATCTTAATTCCGTCCTTTCGTTTGTAGGCAGCTCACGAGCCGAAATGATCTCAGCCGTCACGACCCCGCTGCGTTCTTCGAGTTCGGCGGTAAATCGTTCATTTATAGCCGATATCGCCGACAGCCGCCCGTTTTTGAGCAATACTCGTAAAAAGTTAGCGGATGTTTTCGACGGCCGCACTCGTTCGATCAAGCTTTCAAGGACCTTTTCTTTCTGTGCATGCGGGATGGCCGGATTGTCGAATACATCGCTAAGTTCCGCGTTCGAATCGATCATTGTCGTCCATTGAGTCAGCTCTGTTTTGACGACGTCGGTCTCGCCGGTAGTTAAAACGACGTCGGCAAGTGCGGCGCCGTATCGGCGTGCAATTATTTCGATGCCTGCCATTAATTCAACCCTCCGATCTCCTGGATGCTTGCTTTAACGAGCCGAGCGTCTGTCTCAACACCGATCTGGGACCGAAGCTTTTGCTCCGCAAGCCGAATGGACTCCTCAGCAGAATATCGCCGAAGCTCAACTCTCTTTTGAATTGCCAGCCTTGCGATCTCTGCATCGGCCTGTTCACGGAGACGTGCAATATCAGAACGAGTCTGTTCGGTCAGACGGCGGCGTTCTGCCTCTGATTCTTCTTTAGCCTTGTCCAGGATCGTTTGCTTTTCGGTCTCTAGTTGGGCGAGACGCGCTTCGATCGCGGTCAAGCGTTCAAGCGCGGCTTTTTTCTCTTCCTCAGCTCGGATAAGCTCGGCCCTGATAGCGTCTCGCTTGGCCTTGAAAGCATCGCCAAGCGGCCGTTTCAAAACGTAGACCAAAATGGCAATAAATATCGCGAGGTTAACAAACTTCCAGATCTCAAACCCGGGATAATTCAAATAATCGTAAATCCGCCGCTGCTCGCAGCAGCGTGGCTACCGGCGTCGGCGAAAAGCAGGATAGTCGGGTAAATAATGGCAAACATTGGTTCAGCCTTTCAAAACACTTGCAGCTATCTGATCGGCGAGCTTTTCTGCGTCGACGCCGATGGCCGATCGGGCCTCGGCAGCCTGACGGTCTATCTCGAGTCTTTCAGTCGATATCTTTTCGCTGGATTCCGCCTTCGTTTCCGCTAATTTCTTTTCTCGGGCGCGGACAAGCTTACCGTGCTCTTTTTCGATAAGTTGATAGCCGGCACTTCTCGCCTCAAGCATCTCTCGGTTATAAGCAGCTTCTTTTTCAAGAGCCTCGGCACGGATGGAGCCAGCCTCGCCGCCCTCGACATTCTTGAATTTTTCGCGTGATTCTATGACCCGGTTTACCGGCCGAAAAAACGTCCGGTTCAACACCCAGATCATCAACAGGATGAGGGCGATATGGATAAAAATTGTACCGTCCGGAAAGAGCTGGATCGAGCCCTCAAACGCGAGCGTGTGCATACTATTCTTTTAAATCGATAACCTTATAAATAAAGGGCGAAACTCGCCCCAGTGTCAAAAGATATAAGACTATCACGCGCCATTTTTAGGGTCAAGGAAGGCTCGAGATTGAATGGAGAACGGAAGAATTGCTGGAAGCGATCGTGTCGTTTGTTCGTGTTTCGTGTTAATTCGCGGCTACGTTTTTAGCCGATCTGAAGAAGCAACCGCGAAACGCGCGTAACGCCATGAAAAAACAGAGAAATTCGACACCGCTGTCTCGCGTGTTTTTCATATCGTTTTCAGGACCAAAAATCGAAACGTAATGCTCTGCGCCAGTGTAATCCGGCGGACGACCTTTGCAATATCGGTGCCGGCGTGTTGTGCTTTATTCATACCAGTCTTTAGGTTTGGGCGGGGTTTATTCCGCGATAAGAAGTATGTCGGAAGTAATAAGACAGCAAGCCAATAAGGGTAGATAAATATGAAAGCAGCACAGATCGATCGATATGGCGGAACAGAGTTAATTCACGTAGATCCAAATGCACCTAAACCAACCGTACAAGTCGGGCAAGTGTTGGTAGAGGTACATGCGGCAAGCCTTAACCCGGTGGATATTTCAGTTCGAGCGGGTCATTTTCAAGAGATGATGCCGCTGCAATTCCCTGCGACTGTCGGCGGCGATTTTGCGGGAGTTGTCAGAGAACTTGGCGACGGAGTCACTGATCTCAAGATCGGTGATGAAGTATACGGCCAGGCGTTAGTAATTATGAACGGCGGAAGCGGATCTCTTGCCGAGTATACTGCCGCACAAAGCGGCAAGACAGGACTAAAACCAAAGCGCGTCGATATGACCGAGGCTGCTTCTCTGCCGCTGGTAGGAGCAAGCGCTATCCAGGCCATTGAAGAACACATCGATCTGCAAAGCGGTCAAAAACTATTCATTCAAGGCGGTGCCGGCGGTATCGGCTCATTGGCCATTCAACTGGCTAAGCTTCGCGGAGCGTATGTGGCCGCCACGGTTGCAACGGACGATGTCGAATTTGCGAAAAGTCTCGGCGCCGATGAAGTTATCGATTACAAAACTCAAGATTTCCGGACCGTTGTCAAAGACTATGACGCTGTTTTTGTTACGGCATTCGGGACACAAGACGATTCTTTGAAAGTGTTAAAGAAAGGCGGGGTTCTGGTATCAATGGTCGGTCCGGCCGATGAGGCATTGGCCAGGGAACTCGACGTTACCGTGATCCCGCAAATGACGCAAACCTCTACTAAGCAACTCACTCGACTGGCCGAGTTGATCGACAATGGAAATATAAAACCGCAGGTAGAAAAAGTGTTTCCTTTAGATCAGACGAAAGAAGCCTACGAATACTTTGAGAAGAAACGCCCACGGGGCAAAGTTGTAGTAACGATTAAATAGTTTAAAGGTCCGGCGCACGAAGCAGCGTATTGCATTTGTCGGAAATGTGAAACGGACGATGATCTGGTCGCTGAAAGTGACGCTTCGGAATCGATCATAATTTAAGAAATGGGTCAGAAGAATACAAACGCGAGGGCGGCGAGGAATCGGACGATCGATCTTAGTGACGACGAGGCCAGTCTGTATCGGGAACGGCTTGCGTTAAATTATGCGCGCGGTGGGGACGAGCAGTTGATCTGCGCGGACGCGTTTGAGGCGCTGACGGATCTGCCGGCGGGAACGTTCGATATGCTGTTTGCCGATCCGCCGTATAACCTGACAAAGGATTTCGGCAGCGAGAGGTTTTTGCGGAAGTCGGACGACGCCTATGAAGAGTGGCTCGACTCGTGGCTGAGGTTTTGCGTGCGGCTGATGAAGGAAACGGCGTCTATTTATATCTGCGGAGATTGGCGTTCGAGTTCGGCAATACAGAGCGTCGGCAGCAGATATTTCAAACTTCAAAACCGCATCACGTGGGAACGCGAAAAGGGACGCGGTGCCCGTGCTAACTGGAAAAACGCGGCTGAGGACATCTGGTTTTTTACGGTTTCGGACAAATACACATTTAACCTCGACGCGGTAAAACAGCGAAGGCGCGTGATCGCTCCGTACACCGAAAATGGAACGCCAAAGGACTGGAATCGGACTGAGAACGGCAATTTTCGCGACACGCACCCATCGAATATCTGGACGGACATCAGCGTGCCGTTTTGGTCGATGCCCGAGAACACCGATCATCCGACGCAGAAACCCGAAAAGCTGCTCGCAAAAATAATTCTTGCGTCGACAAATGCGGGCGATCTTGTGCTCGACCCATTCGCTGGCGTCGGCACGACCGCCGTCGCTGCAAAAAAGCTGGGGCGTCATTTCGTTGCGATCGAATCGGATGAAGATCATTGTCTGTTGGCTTTGAAACGACTCAAGATGGCCGAAACGGACAAATCGATACAAGGTTTCAGCGACGGGGTGTTTTGGGAGAGGAATTCAGGCCGATAGATAAGTCAGCCGTCGAAGACGGCGTCAGCATAAAGTACCCGGGCGTAAGCCCGGGTACCGTCGGGACAACGATAACGAGCTCGCGATGCGAGCGGCAGCGCTATAATCTCGCGATGGCAAGCTCGCTACGCGAGCTACTGAATGGATAATCTGAGAGCATGAAGATCGCCACCTGGAATGTTAATTCGATCAATGCGCGGATGCCGCATTTGCTTGGCTGGCTAAAGGAGGCCGAGCCGGATGTCGTCTGCCTGCAGGAGACAAAATGCGTCGACGAAAATTTTCCGTATCAGGAGATCTATGACGCCGGGTATCTGTCGGCGTTTTACGGACAAAAATCGTACAACGGCGTCGCGATACTTTCGAAATATCCGCCTGAGGACGTTCAGAAAAATTTTCCCGACGACGATGATGAGGCCCAGAAGCGTTTGATCGCCGCGACGGTCAACGGCGTTCGCGTCGTCAATACGTATATACCGAACGGGTCGGAGCTGTGGAGCGATAAATTCAGGTTCAAGCTCGACTGGCTTCAGCGGCTGCGAAAGTTTTTTGACGAGACGTGCGACCAGAACGGATATGTTCTGCTGTGCGGTGATTTTAACGTTGCGCCCGACCCGCTCGATGTCTGGAACCCGCCGCTGTGGGAGGGAAAGATCCACTTTTCAAAACCTGAACGAGCCGCCATACACAACGTCAAGCAGTGGGGATTTGTCGACGTGTTTCGACAGATGAACGGCGACGTCAGAGAATTTTCCTGGTGGGACTATCGCGAAGGCGGTTTCCCAAAGAACCGCGGCTTGCGCATCGATCACATCTGGACGTCGCCGGCTCTTGCCGAAAAATGCACCCGCTGCTGGATCGACCGTTCGCCGCGCGCACTCGAGCGTCCGTCGGACCATACGCCGGTTATTGCCGAGTTTAATTTGTGACATATGGATCCGGTCACTTGCTGCATAAGATATAAGTTGGCGCGGGGCAAGCAGACTGAGTTCGAACACTATGCCCGCACATGGAAACGCATCATCGAACGGCTGAACGGAACGTACCATGGATGTTTTTTGCCGGGTGAACCGCCGCCGGATGCATCGCATTTCAGCTTTCCAGCGATCGGCCGCGATGGTCCGATCGATGTGGCCACGGTTCTGTTCTCATTCGTTGATCTGGCTGGCTATGAGCGCTATAGGCGAGCCGCGGCAAATGATCCGGAGTGCGCCGCCGTAACGGCCCATTATCACGAAACGCAATGCTTATCTCGTACGAGCGAAGTTTTGTTCGGTTGGTGCCGACCGAATAATATTCCGCTCGTCGATTCTGTCTTTTCGCCGGAATGCGTTCGGCGTTTTGTTTTCAATTGCTCGCCGGAATCTATCCTAAGCCCTGTTCGCAATCGACCCTTCCAAAGATAACGCCGGCGATAGCGGCCGGCGGGCAAATGCCGGTGCTGACGTTTAGGAGCGTACCGGCCACCACCATTCCAGCGAGGACGTATCCCAACGGCGAAATGCCAAACTGAAAACTCAGCGCACTAACCGTGAGAGCAGTCGAGGCGGCTACACACGCCAGACGACGACGCTTGCCGTAACGGGGCAACGCCGGCCGTTTAAATATGTGTCGCAACCCAAAGTTGTAAATGACATCGAACGGATGTCCCGGCAGCACGGCGCCTAAAACGGCAAACGGCACTAATGCGCCGATGACAGTTGGTGAGCCCAGCAAGATGCCGATCGATGTCCAGGTCATGCAGATAGCAGGCGCCAGCCGCAGCGGGTAGTTTATCTGTACCAGTAAATTGTCATCCAGACCGCAAAACCCTTGTGCTTCGATCCTTTCACGCTTAACAGAAGAAATATTTGTCATATCGTGCCTCTCAATTGTAAAGACGTGGTTCCGATCGATTTCCGGCCAAATTCAATCTCAATCCGGTTCCAATCCCGAATTGTCAAGATTTGTAAATCTTGCGATGTTTAGGCAATAACCGATTGCTTCGGTCTGATATTGGTGATAAAAGTAAGCGGCAACTGGCATTCATAAAAAATAAAATCCATTACAGAGTCATATCCGACAGGTTTGTCCGATAGGACCGGCAATTATTCTGTTCACAATTTTTTGGAGGAATTTGAGAGATGAGAAGTGTCGTTTCATGCCTGTTCATGATCGGTCTGTTTTTGAACTCGGCGGCTTTTACACTGTTTGCGCAGGAAACGCCGACCGAGGCTCCGACGCCGCCGCCTAATGCGCGCGGCTTTGGTCAGCAGCAGTCGAGCGAGCCGCAGCCGTACGAAAAGGTGATCACGAAAGATGCCAAGTCAAAGAAGGGCATCTTTACGGTCCACCAGGTCAAGGACAAATATTATTACGAGATACCAAAGAGCGAGATGGGAAAGGATTTCCTCTGGGTATCACAGATCCAGCGGACGACGCTCGGCGTAGGCTACGGCGGCCAAGCACTCGGAAGCCGCGTCGTCAGGTGGGAACTCGGCGAAAATAACCGCGTCTTTTTAAGAAGCGTTAATTACAACATCGTCGCCGACCCAAAATTGCCGATCGCTCAGGCTGTCGCCGATGCCAACAACGAAACCATCCTGATGTCGTTCCCGGTCGCGGCCTGGGGACCGAATAACGAAACGGCTGTCGTCGATGTCGGACGGCTCTTTACGACCGATATCTACGAATTCAGCGCACGTCAGCGGCTGAATGCAACAGCGATGGACACGACGCGATCTTTTATCGAACGCGTTTCGCCGTACCCACAGAATATAGAAGTTGAGGCGACACAAACTTATACCCGCAATCCTACACCGGCCGGCCTTGGCGGCGGTGGCCAGGGACCAGGCGGCGGAAACCAGCAACAGCAGGGAATGCCGCCGGGCAGCGCGACGGTCGTGATCCATCACAGCATGGTCAAGCTGCCTGAGAATCCGATGATGCCGCGGCTGTTTGACGAGCGTGTCGGATATTTTTCGACGAGCCAGTATGACTTTGGCCGCGAAGAGCAAAAGGCAACTCAGCGGACATTCATCACCCGATGGCGCCTCGAGAAAAAAGACCCGAACGCCGAAATGTCCGAACCGGTAAAGCCGATCGTTTATTACGTCGACGCGGCAACGCCTGTGAAATGGCGGCCTTATCTGATCGCCGGTATCGAGGCGTGGCAAAAGGCTTTTGAGGCGGCGGGATTCAAGAATGCGATCATCGCCAAGGTTGCGCCGACCAAACAAGAAGATCCTGATTTCAGTCCTGAAGATGTTCGCTACTCGGTGGTTCGCTGGCTGCCGTCGACGACCGAGAATGCGGTCGGGCCGCACATTCACGACCCGCGAACGGGCGAGATCCTTGACGCGGACATCCAGTTCTATCACAACGTGATGAACCTCGCTAAGTCTTGGTATTTCCTGCAGGTGGCTCCGCTCGATAAGCGTGCGCAGAAATTCCCGCTGTCGGACGAGCTGATGGGCAAATTGCTGCAGTACATAGTCTGTCACGAGGTCGGCCACACGCTCGGTTTTCAGCACAATATGAAGGCCAGTTCCGAGTATCCGCAGGAAAAGGTCCGCGACGCCGCTTGGGTGCATAAGATGGGTCACACGCCGACGCTGATGGATTATTCGCGATTCAATTACGTCGCGCAGCCAGAGGACAACATTGCACCCGACGACCTGATCCCGGGCGTTGGTCCGTACGATCTGTGGGCGACGGCGTGGGGTTACAAACCTATTCCTGAAGCGAAAACGCCTGAC
>Ga0308175_100003324_pt1 | contig 11115 bp, 5 predicted proteins | sample PhyCR1_3_FD_203893 | JGI IMG/M metagenome (GOLD analysis project Ga0308175, IMG submission 203893) | Soil microbial communities from UC Gill Tract Community Farm, Albany, California, United States - DLSLS.C.R1 | ecosystem: Environmental > Terrestrial > Soil > Agricultural land | place: USA... | reverse complement strand
TAGAGCTAATTGTGGAGCTAATCGGTCAGGCGGCTTAACCACGACTCGGCGGCGAGTTTATTGAAATCCATCACCACATCCGGGAAGAATCCAAAAAACAGCACCAGTAAGGCAGGCACACATAGCAGCCCGAACTCTCGGGAGCGAAGGTCTTGTACCTGATGTACGGTGACATGAACAATTGGTCCAAAAAATGCGCGGCGGACAAACGACAACATGTAAGCGGCGCCGAGGATAGCACCCAACAGCGCAGCGATACCCAGACCCGGGTGCGCAGTTAGCGCCCCGATAATCAACAGCAATTCTGCTGGAAACCCGCTGGTGCCGGGTACCCCCATGCTCGCCAGGGCAAATATGAAGAAAAAAGTGGTTAGCCGGGGCATTGCCTTTGCTAGCCCTCCAAGGTGGATGATTTCAGTGCTGCCAAGGCGGTGCTGGATAAAACCCGATATCAGCATCAGGCAGCTCGCAATCAGGGTGAAATTGAGCAATTGAAAAATTGCACCCTGTATACCTTGTATATTGAGCGATGCAACACCGACGATGACCAGACCTACATGGCTGATACTCGCGTAAGCCAGTAGCCGTCGCAAATTGGTTTGCTGCAGGGCAATCATCGCGGCATAGATAAAAGTAATGGCGCCCAGAATGCCGAGTATCCAGGCATATTCCGCCGAGGCGGTTGGCGTGAGCGGCATGGCGAAACGCAGCATGCCATATGCGCCCAACTTGAGGCCGACCAGTAATGCCGTTAGTTGTGTCGGCGCTTCTATTGCGGTAGTCGGCAGCCAGGTATGAAATGGCACCAATGGAGCCTTGACCGCAAAACCGATGAGCAGCAGGAGAAAGATAATACTTTGCAGGTCACCCGATATTTTTGTATTTAACAGGACGGGAAAGCTGAAAGATAGATTCAGTGGAATGCCGCCGCCCGTTTGCATTGCATGATTGACGCCCAGCATTGTGAACGCAAATAATAACGGCACACCGCTGAACAGCATGTACAGCATATACTTCATCCCTGCACCGCGCCGCTCGGGCCCACCGCCCCATAAGCTGATCAGAAAGAAAATGGGCGGTAATATCATTTCCCAGAACAGGAAGAACAGCATCATGTCCAGCGCTACCAGTACACCCATGGTAGCCCCTTCCATTACCAGGAGAAGGGCAAAATGGAAACGCGTCAGATGCTGTACCGAATTCCACGAGGCAACAAGAGCGACCAGCGTCAACAATGCTGACATGGGTAGAAACAATACCGAAATGCCGTCAACACCGACCAGAAATTGAATGTTCAGGCTCGGTATCCAGGCGTGCTGCTCGACGAGCTGAAAGCTGCTGCCCTGCGCGGCGTCAAACCATTGAACTACAAGCAGCGTGGCAATCAGCTCGAAGCCGGCAATCAGTAGCGCGATCTTTTTGGCGACGCTAACGTTGCGTGTAAAGCCGGTCACAATGCCGCCCAGTAAGGGGAGCAGTATAACCAGGCTTAGTATCGGAAAATGGTCTTCAGTCATGCGGGTCGCCATGCTGATCGCCGTTTCCAGCCCCATCGCCGACGGATCGAGACGGTATGTCTTTGGTATGGTCCTTGTTCTTGTGGTAATAAGCGCTCATCCCGGTCGGATCCCTTTCTATATAGTTTAGCCAGGGTTCGGTATTGAACCCGGTACCGATAAGCAGCCAGCAAATCGTTATAGTGATGACAGGTTCCATCTTGACCATGTAACGCTCACTCCGCTGAGGCATTATGGCGCGCTTGGAACCGGTCATGAATACCTGCTGGAACGCTAATAACAGAAAAGCAGCGGCCATGACATTACCGACGAGAATGGCAATGGCAATCAACCAGCCATATTCTTCGATCGTGCCTTCGATCAGCAGATGGGCTGCGTCAAATCCCGGCGTGCCGGGCATGGCTATAGTGCTCAGCGCGGCAATAAAGAACAGCAGCGCGATGCTGATGTTGGTGTCGAAAAGGCCGCCCAGACGGGGAGTAAACGCCGTGTGCGTGCGCTCGTAAATCAGACCGATGCTGAACAGCATGCCGGCCGATGCTAGGCCCCACGCGAGCGTCAGGAAAATTCCGCCGTTCAATCCATGCTCATTGAAACAGAAGATACCAATGACCAGCATTCCCGCATGGCTGATGACGGAAAAGGCCAGCAACCGGCGAATATTGATCTGCATCAATGCCAGCAGGGCGCCGTAAAAAATAGCGATCAGGCCCAGCGTCACCACGAATCCGGCCCAGTGTTCCGCAACCTCTGTCACCACCGGCAGGATGAAGCGGGCCATGGCATAGACACCCAGTTTTAAACCAACCAGGAAAATGCTCACACTGGCGACGGCGCTTTGCTCGGCGAGTATGGGCAGCCAGCCGTGAAAAGGGAACAGCGGCGTACGAATTGCAAAGCCGCAAAACAGCAGAATAAAGATCAATGTCTGGTTCTGCAAAAGCGCCTTGTTTTGTTTCAGCGTGAGCCACTCGAAGCTCAGGTCTTGCCCTGAGTTCATCGGCCCCAGGCTGAGCAGCAGGAAGCCCGCCAGGGTCATCAGTAGACCCCAGCCCCAGTACTGCACCAGCCGGGTAATCATCCATCGTTTTCGTTGCCCGGTACCGCCGTGGATCGTCAAAAGAACTACCGGAATCAGTTCAAGCAGGCTCCAGAACCAGAACTGGATGACGTTCAGTGCCGAAAAGGCGCCCATCAGGACGGCCTCGTAGCCGAGCAGCAAGGCTATGAATTTCCAGTCGAACGTACGACCGGTAATGACTTTGTAAACAAGAATCAGCAGCGTCAGAATTGCCGTCAGCGGAATGAACAGGACGTTCAAGCCATCGACCCCGACACTATAATAGGTGAATCCAAAAAAGCGCTCCTGCTCGGCCAATTGAATTCCACCCACCTCCGGGTCAAACACGGACAATAAATAAAAGCTTAAAAATAAATTGAGCAGCGTTCCGGCAAAGCCGAACCCTATGGCGATACCGATGGAAGCGCGCGTCAGCAGAACCGCCAGCATAGCCGCCAGAGGAACGAGGACTAAGGTCGACAGCAGGGGAAACGCTAGCGACTCGGACCAGAAAGTGACGTTGCCGAGCATCGGGGCCTCAGATAGCAACCAGTAATATTGTTAATACAAACAGCGCAAGATAGCCGGGATTGAGCAGCAACTGTTCAATCTTGTTGGCGGCCAGCCCGAGACGGTGACCATATTGGATCATATCCTCGCCAATGCCACGGATCACCAGGCGATCTTCAAACCAGTACAATACTGCCGTGATCCGCTGGGTGAGACTCCCGGCGAACCCGCTGCCCCGGGCAAAGTCCTCATCCTGGCGGCCCTGCTGCACGCCGGTATTGCGCTTATGCGCTGGCGCCATGGTGCCGAGAACTCCCAGCGATGCGTACAAGGATTGGCGTTTGGCGACTTTCTGCTTTTCCAGTTGCGCCAGCGTGGATATCGAGCGTTGCGAGGGAAGCGGGATTCCCATTGCGCGATCAACCACGTGGTCATCGAAATAGGCCAGATCATGCGCAAGTTTCCGTATGGGCTTTACCAGAGACCAATCGGTGACCTGATCGAGCCAGAACCGGTGCAATGATGCCGCATAGGCCCAGCGCATGCCTGCAACTTCGCGGCTGACCGGCCTCACCGGATTGCCCAGGATATGGTGCATGAGCGATGGCGCGACCAATACCTGATAGCCGCGAACCACGGCATGGGCGCATAGATGCCAGCTTGCCAGTTGCCAGAACCCCAGCCCACATTCGAGGAACATGAGCCCCAACTGCCCCGTTGTCGCAAAAAATAGCGAACTTTTCACATCGGTCTGCGTTAGGCCGACAGCGAAGCCATACACGGCGGTTAACAGCCCCACGACGGCGACCAAAGCCATGACCAGTGGCGCGCGCTCAAGAATTGGCTGCAGTAGAATCATGAGATAAACGCCGGAATGCACCATGATTGCGCCATAAAATCCCGCACTGGACGGCGTGGGCCCTTCAGCCGCGCGCGCCAGCCAAGGCGCAAAAGGCAGTTGGGCGGACTTTGCAAAAGCCGCTATGGCGAAACAAAGCGCAATTCCGCTGGCTTGCCCGCTCGATAGTTGTGTTGACAAAGCATTGAGCTGGGTCCAGTCCAGGGTCCCCGCCCAGGCATAGCTCAGCCCTATGCCCAGAATGAATCCGATATCTCCGGCACGCACCGTGACAAATACCCTGGTTGCATTGGATGCGGCAACCGGCCGGTCATAAGCATAGGCTATCAATAAATAGGAACATAGGCCGGCGATCTCCCAGCCGATGAAGGTTCCCACTGCGTTATCCGATAACACCAGTAACAGCATGGCCGAGGCGTACAGGCTCAGCAAAAAAAAGAAGCGGTGAAAGCCCGCTTCCCTGTGCAGATAGTTGATCGAGAACCTGATAATGATAAATAACAGGATGGCGAATATTACCGCCAGAATTACGCTGAAACCTGTCGTAATAAAGTTGACCTGAACGGTCAGGGTGCCGCTGGCCAGCCACTCGCCGATACCGGTTGAGCCGGCGTTCTTACCCAATAAATCACCCCCGAGCAGCACCAACGCGAACAGGCACGACAGCGCGATCGCCCAGGTTGCGATACCTGCTGTCGTGGTTTCTCCGGCTTCCCCGTCGAGCACCCGGAATAGCTGACCGATTCCGATGACGGCTGCGGCGATTGCGGGAAACAAGGGAATGAAGACCGCCAGGATGTCCATGTCTCAAGCTTCCTTCGGTTCAGGCTGCCGGATCAGGGCGGGCGACAAAGGCAAGGTGTGACCTCGATAATAATCCGGAGAGTTTTTACGTACGGGCAAATCGACCGGTTCTGCTTGCCAGAGAACAAATCCGACTCCACGCTCGAAGATAAATATTTCGCCGGTATCGGGGTCCTTTGTACTGAGCAATACCCATCCTCCCGCTATCAATTCCTGTAAACTCGGCTGACGGGCATAGATTTGTTCCAGGATTGATGTCCGTGCCTCCACCAGAATCTGCAGGCGCACCGCTTCATGGATTTCGATCATTTGCCGCGGCAGGCCGGTGCGCAGGTCACTGGCCGCTCCTTCCATTACAGCAAACATCCCGACGACGTTATGCGGCACTTTCGTACCGCAGCCAAAGCGCTCATTGTTGACCGTGGAAAAGTAGTATTCCAGATTAATGCCGGCGCCGACGGGCCCGACAGCCAGAAGGATTCCTTCCAGTACTTTTCCCTCCGGATCTTGCGTCGGATCGTAAGAGATGAGGAAAACGCGGCGATCGAAGAACGCGCCCTGCGTCACCGACCTGCGTCCAACCACTGCCGCTGCATTGGTGGCATGCCCCAGTTCAGGCCGGGCCTGAGAAAAATCCGTGGCGCGCTCTTCAATGTGTTTCAAGGCCTTCTCCGGGGTCGGATTGCGCGGCGCCGAGGCCAGCCGGCGGCAGCGCTCATGCGCGGACATTCGTTGCGCATGACCTAGTTCACCCACGAGTTTGGTGAGTGCGGGTTTTCGTTCCGCAGGAATATCTTTCAAGTCATACCAGATGATTTCCTCATTGCACGTATTGTGCTCAGCGCCGATAAACCAGGTATCGGGTGGGATATTGATGCCGCGTTCCGCCACCAGTTTGCGTATCTCCGGGCGGTTGGCCATTGCTGCAAATAACCTCGCATTCGGCCCGCCGTGGCGCCCGCTGCAAGCTCCGCAATCATATGCGGCCAGATGGGGATTATTCTGGCTAATCGAACCGTGACCCATCAGCACCACTATTTCCGAGAAACCATAGGTCAGACCGGTATTGCGCAGAAAACCGGCAACCCTGTCGGCCTGTTCCTTATCGGTAAAGCCCAGTTTGGGATGATCCGGGGTGGCAACGGTCGCGGTATCCGTCGAGGTAAACATCAATTGGGTATCCACAGGGGGAGAGATGCTTTCACGTATGCTCGTGAGGACGGCGTGCTCGCGTTTGGGCAAAAGTGTTTTCGCCAATAATCCGGCCAGGGTAAGCGGTGCAATTGCATCGATGACGGGTTGGGAAAGCAACAGGTTGCGGCGCAATCCCTGATGCAGCACATTGGCAGCCCGCTGCACCAGCTTGCGCCCATCATTATGCCGGATAAATGTTTCACCACTTTGCGGCTTAGGTATTTCCCGCACTTCATGCGCGGGTGTTACCACGATCGGGCACAAGGGTGTCACCCTGGTATCATCCAGACCTTTATAGTTCATCGGAACGCCGAAGAATCCTGCGGCCCCGAGCGTTTCAATTGCAGGGTTCAGTTCTTCCAGGTGCCTGCGAAAGCCCTCCTCGCGATCATCGATACAAAAAATGATCTGCGAATCGGGCCGCGTATCGCGCCGAGCCCATGTTCCCAGATTATGATTAGCACGCAGGGCTTGAAAAAAAGCTTCGCGGTAATTTCGCTCATAGGCGTACAGCCAGGCTGTGCCGCGCGCCGCCGTCGTAAACTGATCCAGCAGCGCCAGCATCTGCAGCAAATCCGTTTTATCCAGCGCCTGAACATCCGAAGCATTCAGCCCCAGGTGCTGGCATAAACGAAAGAGCCGCCAGCCGCTACTGTAAATAGTATGCTGATCGCCTTGCTGCTCAGCGAGCGGGCTGAATTGCCAGGTCTGGATCAGGTCAGCGAGTCCTTGCCAGTCCGCGCGCGCATGGCGCTCTGAACCAGAAAGCATGATCAACGACTCCACGCGTTCGGCAAGGTACTCAGGCAGATTCTTCTTGTACAACTGGGTCCGCACCAGGAATTCCGAGAGATTTTTACGGAAATATATTTGCAATCCGCTCAGCCTGGCATCGATGCGCCAATTCTCGCGGCAAACACGGTTTAGCCAGAACCGATCCAGTGTTAACCGTATTGCCAGATAATCGGCGAGATGGGGTCGGGCGTCCTCGACGGCGAAATAATTCGGATGGTGTTGACGCCAGTTGATCAGGCCTGACCAGCCCGGCAATTCGAGCGCCAGACGGCGCAGATATCCTTCCCATATCGTTTGGGGTATCTCGAGCCGCGTCAGTTGCAAGATAATAGTATCCAGCGCATCCGCCGGCAGCTCCGCAATGATCTCCTGCCAATCAGGCAGCTCATGCAGGAAAGGATCTGCATCATATTGCACGACTGCCCGCCACGCGCCATAAAATCCCAGTTGACTGCGCTCGGGCATCCGCCACGCCGCGATGCCCTCATCCATGCAGGAAGCGCAAATGCGAATCAACTGTGGACGAATGGAGTCAAGAACATCTATTCCGCTCAACGCCATTACGAAACCGCGCAGCGTTATGCTATTGCCGAGCTGGCTGAGGAGGTCATCCAGCACCTTGAGCGCCTGCTGCTGCATTTGTTGATGAACCGTGGCGCCATGATTTCTTTGGCGGATATGCTGCAGCCATTCTTCAGCCTGCTCCAGCGACAAATCCAATAAATTCTCGGGATGCAGCGCTGCGTGCTTCATTCCCAGTTTTTCCAGAATGCCTTCCCACAGCTTCCGGACAATGTTTTCAGGAGTATCGCTAACGGCAAGCACTCGCTTGCGAATTTCTGCCGGCACATCGGCTTGCACAGAATCCAGCGCGTTCAGCTCTTCTATTTGCCAATTGAATTGGCTCGCAGTCAAGGGCTGCAGATCAAATAACAGAGCTATGCGATACAAATCCCCGCGGGTGATGGTTCTATCTTTTACTTTGCAAAGGACTTGCTCGGCTTCCAGAGCCTTGTCATGTGCGAGTGCAGCAGAAATGTCGTCATCATTAATGCGGCCTTGCCGATAGAAAACGCGGCTCTGCGCCTCGGGAAGATAACCGGAGATGCCGGTCAATGCCTCGAACTCAGCCAAGGCTTCCTCGAACGGAAGATGCTGAAAGCCGTGCAATGTATTGTGATGCACAAAATCGAGAATGGGCGCCTGACCAGGGAGAACATGATCCAGATGGTTTAATGCTTCCGTGAGCTGTTCGCGTACGTCGGTTACCTGGTGGCTGGATTTCAAGTGTCCTTCATGCATCGCTAACCCTCCGGAATACGTAGCCTGATCAGGCTGTTCATATGCGAGGTGGTAGCCGCTGACAGATCGACCAGTGATGCAGGCAATAGGCCGAATAGCACGATGCCCGCGACGAGGACACCCAGGGCGAGCAGCTCAGGGGGCCTCAGATCCTCAATCTGTTTCATTTGCGGCTTCACTGGGCCTGTAAACAGCAGACCAATGGTACGGATTGCGTAAGCGGTACTGATCAGGATGGCAAGGCTGAAAAACACCATCAAGCCCCCCCATTGCCTGAAACCGCCCACCATCGCGTGGAGTTCGGCGACCGCACCGACTGTCCCAGGCATTCCCATCGCAGCCAATAACGTGATGGTAGTAAAAAATGCGAAACGCGGCATAACCTGAACCAGGGAGCTGTAGTCCTGAATGTTGCGCGTATGCGTGCGTTCATAAAGCAGGCCTACCACCAGAAATAACGCGCCTGCGATCAAACCATGGGCGCTCATCTGCAGTATGGCCCCCGTGATCCCGGTCTCGTTCAATGTGGAGATGCCCAATAGCACTATACCCATGTGGCTGATCGAAGAGTAGGCGACCATTGCTTTAAGATCGCTCTGGCGCCAAGCGAGCAAGCCGCCATAGATCATGCCGAATAACGCCAGAAAGACGAGGAGAGATTGGAGGTCGTGCGCAGCTCCAGGGAGGAGGACCACTACCCGAAGCAGGCCGTAAGCACCCATTTTCAGCAAAATCCCGGAAAGAAGAATACTGACGGGGCTGGGCGCCTCGACGTGGGCGAGCGGGAGCCAGCCGTGGAGCGGGAAAATCGGCATCTTGACGCCGAAGCCGATCAGGAAGCCGAGAAACGCCCAGACCTGCTGATCCCTGGGCATATTTTCCGCGACATGAATCATCGCGCTCATCAGGGACACATGCTCAGGGACATACTGGTAAATTGCAATCAGGCTGACGAGCATGAAAATAGAACCGCCCATCGTGTACAGCACAAAATTCAGGCTGGCGGTCTGGCGTCGTTGCCCTCCCCAGCGATCAATCAGGAAGAACATGGGAATCAGTGTCGCTTCCCAGAAAATATAGAAGAGAGACCAGTCCTGGGCAAGAAACACGCCCAGCATGCCGAATTCGGTCAGCAGTATGCAGATGTGATAGCCCCTGACGCCGACGTTGATGCCGGAAGAAGCGAGTAATGCTATCGAAGTGAGCAGCGCAGCCAACGCCACCATGGGAAGGGACAAGCCATCAACGCCCAACGCATACGCACTGCCGACCTTGGGATTGATTGCGAAATATTCGCTGAACTGCAGACCGGCGTCGCGCTGGTCATAACTGAAAAGCAGGTAGCAGGTAAGTAAAACAGTGATGCCGGCAAAAAATCTGCCGAGAGCGCGAGTGAATTCTTGATCACGGTCGGGAATCAGCGCCAGCAGCAAAGCGCCTATCGCTGGTGTCCAGAGAATTGCACTTAAGATCCCCATTTTTTTAGTTGTGAAAAACCCTCTCTTTTTTTGGCCGTTAGTGCTTGGTCATATGCGTATGGATAGTATAGATAAATAAAACGCTAATAGTGTGGGAGATTTGGCACGGAAGTGCAAATTTTTTTGATTTGAGGGGATTACTCCACGGCTTTCACAAATTCATCACAGATACAAAATGTTTTCTTCACATACTGTGTGTTAATTTGCTTTCCAACCCATAATTCGCATCCTTTATAACGAAATGGGCCCTTATAAGAACAAATATATTCCAACATTTTCAGAAGGTTAATAAAAAATATTTTACAGAGTGGCATGTACAGCAGATTTAACGTCAGGCTAATCCGGACCAGGTTGTGAAAAACTCTCACTGGTTTAAAAGCTGAACGGTTTATAAAAAAATCGATATAAAACGCCCTATATATGGATCAATTGCTCTGCTGTATTATGGGCTGCCATTAATTCTTGTTTCCGTTCCGGAATTTTCATTATCACTGGATGGAGATATGACAAACGTTTATTTATCCTTGGGGAGGGGTGGTGGAAAAATCCCGTGTGTGGGCATGAAGCGCTTTTCGGGTTCCATCCCGGCCAGCGCCATAAAAAACTTTCTGTGGGGCTTGGCTGATCCTCGGAAAAACTCGAATGTTCTCAGTTCTATCTCCACAGTTAATGGATTTCTCTATATGTTCACGACTGCCCGATTATCGTTTTCGATTCCAGTTCATCCGCCTCCCTTGATGCATCTCGGGGACAGGCCGTCGTGAAGTCCAACTTAACTATTTTCGTTATAAGAGGGGTATAAAATGTCAATTTCAAGTCTTCTCGTACCGGCGATACTCTTTTTCGCCCTTGGAATGTTCGCGTGCATAATCAAATCGGATCTCAAGTTTCCGCCCGATATGCACAAGATGATCGTTATCTACTTGCTGATTGGCATCGGGCTGCATGGGGGTAAGGCGCTATCCACGTCAAATATGGGTGATGCCCTTCCAGCCGTATGGGCGGCGCTAGCGTTTGGCATTGGCCTGCCTATCATCGCTTATATTATCTTGCGAGCCATTGGAAAGATCGATCCGCTTAACGCGGCGGCCATTTCCGCGCATTACGGGTCTGTGAGCGCGGGTACTTACATGACAGCGGTGGCATTCCTCGGGGGTATCGGGGTGACCTACGAGGCTTATCCCGTAATCATGCTGGCGATCATGGAATCACCCGCAATCATGATCGGTCTGGTGCTGGCCGGCTACTCCCGGAAAATCCTGGGGGGAGCGCAAAAGGGCGAAAAGGGCATGATGAAGCACCTGATGATCGAGGCTTTTACCAATGGCAGTATTCTGCTGCTATTCGGCTCCATGGCGATTGGTGCAGCAGTGTCGGACACGAGCTACAAAAAGATCGAGCCGTTCTTTGAAACGATTTTTATGGGCGCCTTATGCATATTTTTGGCCGATATGGGTATGGAAGCCGGAAAAAGACTGTCGGAATTTAAACAGGTGGGTGTTTTCCTGGTCGGTTTCGGAATAGTGATGCCATTGATAGGTGCGTTTTTCGGGCTCCTGTTAGGTCATTACTATCTGGGATATTCGGTAGGCGGTG
>Ga0308175_100003323_pt1 | contig 11116 bp, 7 predicted proteins | sample PhyCR1_3_FD_203893 | JGI IMG/M metagenome (GOLD analysis project Ga0308175, IMG submission 203893) | Soil microbial communities from UC Gill Tract Community Farm, Albany, California, United States - DLSLS.C.R1 | ecosystem: Environmental > Terrestrial > Soil > Agricultural land | place: USA... | reverse complement strand
CCCGACTCAGGACCGCCAGGCCTTGGCGCTGGTGACGACCCCCGACTTCACGCCGTGGGTCAACGGCAACGCCTATCTCGGGACCGACACTGCCACCTTCGACCAGATGGAGAGCTTCGTTACGACCACGGCCGGCTACTACGTTTGCCTGAACACCGCCAACGGTGGCAGCACCGGCCCCAGTGGCCCGGACAATGGCGCGTGGATGCAAGTCTCCCCCTCCACCCTCACGCTGCTGCCGGGCGGCGGCTTCCAATACCTCCAGCCGGGCGTGGGCGCGCAGGTTCGCAACGCGTACAACGTAAACGGCCCCAATAATTCCGACCGCTACCTCAGCATGGGCGTGGTGCTCTTCGACGCCGAGGGCAAGCTCGCCCTTCAGCAATACTCGATCGATTGCAACCCAAATGGCACGAACCCGCTCCAGGACCACGGCACGAAGCTCGGCCTAGCGACGCGAGCCGCCCAACCGAAGTTTGGCGCGACCAATCCTCCTGCTTATTTCTCGCAGATCGGCTTGGCGCTCTACGACCGCCAGAGCTTCCGAAGCCAAGGATACGATGACCGCGACGCCGTCTCGGTCGTTCCCGTTCAGAATTACAAAACCGGCTACACCGGCCCGACGGCCCCCGCCGAGAACCTGGAGGAGCAGTGGGTGGATGGCAACAGCCTGACACTGCTGATCAACCGTTACACGGGGGCGCTGATCCGCGGCGAGTAGGAGGAATTCCTCGATCGCCCGAGCCGAATTGCCGGCCAATGAAATGAAGTTCGCCAAGGAAATTCCGATGAGGTTTCAAGCCACTGGCCCACGAATTCGCAACCGCCGGCGCGGCGTCACCTTCACCGAGGTTATGTTCGCGGTCATCCTGCTCGGGATCGGGTTCATCATGATTGCCGGGCTGTTCCCGGTGTCCCTCCAGCAGAGCAAAATCAACGTCGAGGAAGCCGCCGCCGCCACCGTCTCGCGCAGCGCGATGAATACGCTCCAGCAGGTGGCGCTGTCGGCGTCGAAATACACGTTTTTTTCCACTTCCCCGACGCCGTACGCCCCTACGCCGGGCCCGGCACTTGTGCAGGGCCCGTCGTTCGTCGGCGGGAATGGGCCCCTGATCGAATCATTATCGAACAGGGTGAAGGGAAACCAAATCTTCGCCGATGATCCCCGATACGCCTGGATTCCGCTATACATGCGCGACGGTCGGAGCGGATACGCGCAGGTGTTTATATGGGTCGTGCAGGCCCGAGGCCGCCCGTACAACGCGACCTACACAGATCCCGCGACGGGTCTCAAATACAACTACCCTGACACGACGCATTGGAACAATGCGTCGGTCGATGAGCCTGCGGCGTCGAACTTCGCCACGCTTGAGCCGAAGAAAATCGACACCACGTCATCGAGTGGCGCCAACCTTCAACTATTCCACGACACCGCGTCCGGCTTGGACTACGCCAGGTTCCGTTCGAGTTCGCCCTTGGCATCCATCGTGGACAGCGGGTCATTCATTCTGATCGGGGATGACGGCAACAGCGGCTCTCCCAATCACCGCTCACTCAATGGGAGATTCTTCCGCCTCGGTAACCGTCGCTCTGAGCTAGAGCCGGGGGGCAGCGGCGTTCAAGTCTGGGAATTGGCGCCAGGCTTCGGCCTGCACCTGGACCCTACGATTACTCCCGACGGCACGGACGAAAACATGGGCCTCGGATCGCCCCCGAATCCAAGCCCGCCAAACTTCGTTTATGTCGTCGGCCGCCAGCGCAAGTCTCCCATACACCCGGAGCAGACGCTCACTCAAAACCCCTTCGAGGGGCCGACACAGGACATTGCCCTCTTCACCGGCATGATCCGCGTGAATTAACCGCCCGCGAGACCCTCATGGCACCAATCCCTCGTCAACCTCACCACTCGCCTCATCTGCCCCCACGCGCCCGCGCCTTCACGCTGATCGAGCTGATGATCTCCATCGCGCTGGCCCTGCTCCTGCTGATTGGCGTCGAGCGCGTGTTCAAGATCACCAGCGACACCGTCGGCGCCTCCAATTCCCTCGGGGCGATCGTGCGCGACAACCGCACCGCCCAGGCCACGATGTACACCGACTTTGCGGGTTATGCCCCCGATTCGCCGTACCTGCTGATCCGCTCGTCCTCCACCTACGCCTTCCGCGACGCCCAGGACCGCCTCGCCGACCGCGACGCTTCCACGGGGAACGCGACGGCCCAGCGGCAGGCCATGGCCACGATCGACTTGAACAACAACGGCAAGGAAGGCGAGCTACAGACCGTTTCGCCGGGCGAGCGCATTTCCCCGTTTACCGTCAACTCCCGCAGCCACCGCGTGGACCTGATCTCGTTCTTCTCCCGCGGCACCTTCGCCCGGCAGACGGGGGACACGACCGGTACGACACTGACCAAAGGTGACGGCCCCCTCGTCAGTCCCATGACCACGGGCGAAGCCATGGTTTGGTACGGACACCTGCGCCTGTGGAACGGGCCCAATCCCCTGGCGACAGGCAACCCCAATGCGACGCTCACCGATTCGCGCACCGCCAACGGCCGACGAAATTATCCCGACCCCGGCGCACTCGGGACCAACACGAGCAGTCCGCCCCTGTTTGCAGCCAATGGCGCCACGCCGTTTCATAGTAACTACTACGCGGTGAACTGGATCCTCGGCCGCGTCGCGACGTTGCTGCGTTATCCCGCCCCGAGCACGATCGGCTATTACGCCCGACAGGACCCGACGGCGGCCTACGCCGCCAACCTGAAAACGCTCAGCCCGCTCGCCCGCATCGGGAATGGGAGCAACACCTTCACCCCCGCGACGCCGTGGCGTATCGAATCCTCGCGGTTCGACCTGGCGGAGACCAGCATCGCTCAATTCCGCTACGACCTCTCGTACTTCATCCAGGCCAGTAACGCAGGCACCTCGTGGTGGGATTACGCCCCGGCCAACAACACGACGCCCACGCTCTGTTACCGTTTCTGTGCCAACCCCCGCCCGCCGAAGATCCCGATCACGGCGTCGGTCACCGGCGTCCCCGACTACAGCATCGCCCAGAGCACGCCGTGCTTCCTCTCCGGTTGCACGCAGTTCATCGTGGAGTACGCCGGCGACTTCTTTGCGCAGGACGCGAGCGGGAACATCACCAACTATTACGAGTTCGGCCCCGGTAGCACCGACGGCGAGATTGACTATGTCCTCGTGCCCGGCCCCAATAACACGTTCACCAAGCGCATCCGCTGGTACGGATTCCCCCGCAACATCGATACGTCCGACGACACAACCGCCGGCCCCGTCATCGCGGGAACGGTTGGATTGAACCCGTACAACACAAAGACCGTCAACGACATGGTGGACGTCGTGCCCCTCCGCGACGTCGCCGTCGCAGCCGGCGTGACTTTCCCCAACGGGCGGACGAGCGCCCCGTTCGAGAGCTTTCTTGCGAATCCCAACGGCCCTACGGCGGGGGCGTTCACCCCGCCCGCCAACAACAACTACGCCGATATGGGTAATTCGAGCAATTCCGACATACAGCCCTCTTACACCTGCGCCTTCGGCCCCGACGACCCCAAGCCCTGGCTGATCCGCATTACCATCCAACTGGACGACCCGAATAATCGGCTGCCCAACGGCCAGGTATTCGAATACGTCTTCCGCCTGAAATAAGCAGATGCAGTAAGCAGAGGTCCCCATGCGACACTTGACCCGATTCTTCGATGCGACCTCGGCGCGAATCTGGCGACCGATCGAACGACGTTTTCGCTCGGCCCGGCCGGGGAACGTCCTCATCCTGGTCATCACGCTCCTGGTCCTCCTGGCGATCATCGGCACCGCCATGCTCGCCACCGCCCGCACCGACCGCGTCTCCTCCGCCCGCAACGTCGTCAACTCGCAGGTCGACGTGTTCGTTGACAGCGCCTCCAACATGGCCATCGCCGCAATCGTCGGCGACCTGTTCGGCCTGGACGTGCAGGTTCCGCCGAACAAGGACGCGTACCGCCCGATCATCCCCGATAGCACGGTGACGACCGTGAACCCGCCGCCGTACCACGACACGACCTTCGCCCAGCACGACCCCAACTGGGGGGCCACCCCGAATCCTCCCGACCCGCACCCCTTCCTCGCCGAGCGTATCCCGGTGCTCAACCTGCCGGCCAGCCCGGCGCCGAAGTGGATGGCCATCACCGGCCCGCTCACGCCGCCCTTCCCCGGCGCGTCGTTGCCGCAGTTCGAGTCGCCGATCCCAGCCGCGTCGGGCGCCAACCTGTACACGCAGCGCGGCACGAACCCCGCTGGGAGCGGCATGGCGCCGACCTTCCTCTCCGCGCCGGGAAAGCTCTATCCGGCCTGGAAGATCGGCTCCGACTTCTTCGTCGCCGGCGACGCCGACGGCGACGGCATCGCCGACTCCGGCCTCATCCGCCTCACCCCACAGCCCGTCGACGGCCTGACCTACTACGCCGGCATCCGAATCATCGACAACGGCGCGGCGGTCAACGCGAACACCGCGTGGAGCAACAGCACCGATTTCGATTTCAGCACTGGCGCCAAAGGATCGGCTTTGTACGCCGCGCAAATTCAAGCCGGAACCGCAGGCGCCCCAGACCCGCTCCTTTATGTGTACGGCGCCTTTCCCTCGAACGTGGGCTTGCAAGAAATCCTTTATCAGAACAATGGTGTCTCGCCATCCGGCACCTTTACCCCGCCGATTCAGACGCCCGACCAGGAGATGGCTTCGCTCCAGGCGTACCTGCGTAACGGCGTGGCGCCGAATAGTGGCATGCAAGCTCCCGAGATGGACTATCCCCCCGCAACCAACGGCATCGGCGTCATCCATCCGGACTACCCGACCTACAGCTTCAGCACGCAGGGCCAGGCCTTGGCCATGATGCTCGCCCGCCGCCTGGACAATCCCGGCTTCATCACGCCCGGCACCGCCGGCACTCCCCCCACCCCCGGCATCCGGTACCACCCGCTGAACATGAACGATTCGGCCGCGCTGGCATACCGGTTCATCATGATAAACCCCAGCACCTACGTCGCCAGCACCGCGTCGGGCCCTTCGGCCGTGGAGAGCATCCTCTTCGATTCCGCCTACCGCTTCGCCCCCAACAACCCCGCCAACCCCCTCGCCCCGGTCTCCGGCGGAAAGGAGTTCACCCCCAACAACGCTGACCTGTGGTTCGACTACAACTTCAACTACGCTGTCAGTGCCACCAGTTGGGGCAGCTACACGTCCGGACTTCCGGCAAACCTCGCCCGTCCCATCCGCGCCCTGCTAACTGCACGCAACCCCGTTTCCAACCTCGCCGGCGGCCACGTCACCCCGACGATGGTCCCAAACAACCTGATGGCCCCATACGGCTGCCGTGGCCAATGGTTCGCGGCGCTCGTCTACTACCCGGGCGACAGCGTCTTCGATGCGACGACCAGCCAGTATTACGTCTGCATCCAGGCCAACACCGGCCAGCCCGTCACCAACAACATGTTCTGGAAGGTGTTCACCGGGGCAAAGGGCATCTACGCCAACATGTCCAACTACGCCGCCGGTGATATCGTGCAGTACACCGACTGGTTCTACGTGTCGCTGGCCGACAACAACAAGGGCAACGACCCGCTGCTGAGTCCCTCCGTCTGGAAACGCCTCAGTTCCTCCCCCAAGACCTGCGTCAACACCGCCACCTTCGGCGAACTGTGGCGAAGCTACTGGAACGTGATGACCGGCACGGGCAACAACGACACGGCGCTGAGCGTGCCGGCGGCCGTTCCCGCCACGGGCCTATATTACGGCAGCCAGTTCGACAACACCGCCGACCCGGCCATCCCGTTAGCCGGCGAAGACCCGCTGCGTATGTTCCGTTCGTCCATCCGCGACCCGCGCGGCGTTAATACCCTAGCCGACACTGCCGCAACAGCGATCCGCCTTCCCCCCGACCAGCAGATGTTGCTCCGCTCGGCGCTGGCGGCACTCAACACGCAGATCCTCCGCGGCGACACGATTACTAACTTCCCCACCATCACGCTCACCACGACCACCGCCGGTCCCGTGACCGCCACCCTCTACGGCACCCGCCGCCAGCCATACCTCACCGAAATCTATGTCAACAACGACCCCGCCACCGTTCCCACCGGAGTCCCCGGCAATAATCCCAACGGCTACTGGGCGATGGAGTTCTGCAACCCATATCCCACGCCCATGGTGATCGCCGGGTGGGAGCTGCGGACGATCAACCGCAAGGGCGCCGCTCCAACCCTCGACGCCGCTCCCGTGGGAACCCCAATCAACGTGACCATCCCCGCCGCCACGGCCGCCGGCGACGGATTCCTCATCATCGAGAACCTCGCCACCGGCAATGCTCAATACCGTCCCGCCGCCGTAACCACCCCCGTCGCGGGCCAGCCCGCGCCCGTCCTGGGCCAGACCGGTCCGGCGACCAATCCGCAGGTCGTCACGGTGTACGAACCGCTCGACATGGCCTACGACAAGGAAATCGTCCTCGTCGATCCCGCCACAGCCGTCGCGCCGTCGCCAGGTACGCCCATCGATTCCTTCGACTTTACCGGCCTCACGCCGGCAGTCATCGGACCCAACATGGAGGTCACGTCGTGGCACTACGTTCGCGCCAACGCGCCGGCGCCGGGTCCGGCCTCCAAGCAGTGGCATTTCGTCTACCCAGGCCGCTACGACGGCTTTCAAACCAGTCGCCGGCAGCAGGGAACCGAGGAGGACGATACGGGGGTCATTCCCGACCCCGCCACCGCCACGATGGAAGTCGGCGACTGGAACAACGGCAGACCCCCCGCCGAGCCCATTCTCCTCGGCCTTCCCGACGGCGAGGCTTCCTACTCCAACGGTTCCCCCGCCACCGCCACCTTTCCCATTCAGATCTACAACACCGACACGCCCGGTTACAACCCGCTCTCGGCGACCCTCAAGCAGCACCCCTTCGGCCAGTTCATGCGCAACGGCGACATCCTGCAGGTCCCCTTCATTGGCGCATACGCCATCTCTTTGGGCAGTGCCGTCGTCGAACTCAATAGCGTCTCCATGGACGCCTCCTTCGCCGAGGACACGGACCAGACCGACGACGGACTTCGCCAGGAGCAGATCGGCCGCTTCTGCCCAATTTTCCCGCTCAAGACGGCTCCCATCGTTCCGGGCGCGGCCGACGACCTTAAGGCGGGTGGCGATTACGTGGTCGGCGCCGTTGTACCGTGGCGCTACCACTGGGCGACTCACTTGTTCGACTACTTCACCGTTAGCCGCCACCCGCAGGACGACTACCTCCCGGACGTCGATCCCGTGCGCTACAACGCCGCGGGCGGCGGCGCCGTTTCCCTCGTGCCTAACGTCAACCGCCTCACCGCCAATACCCCGGCGGAGGACACCGCCCCGATCGACGGCCTGATCAACATCAACACCGCCTCGTGGAAGGTCCTCGCCGCACTGCCCTTTGTCCCCAATAATGACCCGGCGAAGCGGATCGGCCTTAATGAGAGAATCGCCCGGGCGATCGTTCAGTACCGCGACGTCAACGACGGGACCGGCGCGCCGCACGGCCCCTTCAAAAGCATTTTTGAACTCAACAAAGTCTTCGATTACCAGGATACGTCCACGCCGCCGCCGATGCTGTACCAGGGATTTTACGACCCCATCAACAGCGGTACGGCAAGCATTCCCGACGACCCCGACGACCTCTGGGGCGACGTCTCCCCCTACAACACCCCGCCCAGCGGAGCCCCACCGACACCCACGACAGACCAGGTCGTCGGCGACTTCGAAGATACGTTCCTCATTATCAACCGCATCAGCAACTTGGTCACCACCCGCTCCGATTCCTTCACGGTTTACGTCGTCGTGGAAGGTTGGAAGAATGCCGGCCACCCGAACAGTTCATCCGACCCCGTCCCCGCCGCCGAGCGAATCGTCCAGCGGCGCGCCGCGTTCATCGTGGACCGCAGTGCCGTGACGCCGACGAATCGAACAGTCAACACCTACACCGTCCCCACCGACTGACCACCACCGCTTTCCTTCCCTTTGTGAGAGGCCCCCGGATGGCGGTCCGTGGGGCCTTTCCGTTGCGCCGCCGCGTTCGGCGGCTCCCCCCGCCGCCCGGGCCGCCCGGGCTGCCCGTCCTCTCCCGTCAGGCGCCCCGTCGGCCGCCGGACCTGCACCGCCCGGGCGACTTCCCGGACGTGAGGCGCCGCCGCCGCCGCGGGCGATCGCACGTCTGGCCGCCTCGCCCGACTTTCCGCCCGTCGCCGCCCATTTTATGGGCCGCCGTGCTGTAGCCCGCCCGCCTGTTGAACTCACCACCTGGACGCTGAACACGCCCCCCGGCGGGGGAAGGATGAATTCCTTCCGGGGAGCATTCATCCGCACCTCGGAAACTCTCGTCCCCGCCTTGGAAACTCTCGTCGCCGCCTTGGAAACTCTCGTCCCCGCCGTGGAAATGCTTGTCCCCGCCTTGGAAACGGTTGTCCCCGCCTTGGAAACGGTCGTCCCCGCCTTGGAAGAATCGATCGCCGCCGCGGAGAAACTGGTCCGCTCCGCGGAGAAACTCCTTCCCGCCTGGGAAACACCCGATCCCACCACGGCGGGCGTTACCACTTCCCGGGAAAAACTCCCCCCGGCCCGGGGAAGATTCCCCGCGGCCCGGGCCGGGAAGGTCCCCGCCCGGGCGGAACTGCGCCTTTTCCCGGCGTGAGTTGCCGGCCCCCGGAAGGCTCGCCGCGCGCCCCTCCTCGCCTCCCCCGCTCCTCCAACACACTCACTCCCTCCCTACCCTCACTCCCTCACCGTCACCAGACTCTTCCCCTCCACCAGCATCTCATACACCACCGCCACGTCCTCATTCCTCATCCGAATACACCCCATCGACGCCATCTTCCCGATCGAATCCGGCTCGATCGTCCCGTGGATCCCGTAGCTCTCCTTGCCCACGGCGTGCCCGTCGATCCCGCTCAGCCCGATCCAGAATTTCCCCAGCGGATTCTTCGGATCGCCCGACTGGATGACCCCCTCGCCGCGCGGGCTGTAGTACGTGGGGTTCTTCAGCTTCCGCTGCGGCTCGACCAGCCACACGCCGCTCGGCGTCGAGTCCTCCCTCCCCAGGCCGACCCCGAAGCTCCGCACGTACATCGACCCCTTCTCCCCCGGCGGGCCGATGTACACGTCCATCGTGAACGCCTTCTTGTCCACCGCCGCGAACAGCGGCCCCTGGATCACCTTGATCGCCACGCCCGAGCGCAGCCGCCGCGCGTCGCTGATCCCGTTGATCCGCATCAAAAACTCCGGCGTGACGTCGAAGTTCTTGGCGATCTTCGACAGCAGGTCGCCGGCCTTGACCGTGTACAGCCCGCCGAACGGGTCGTCGGAAAACTTCCGCGCCGAGAAGACCACCGTCTCGTTGATCGTCGCGATCAGCTTCTTCGCCTCGCCCACCTCCGCCGGCGAAAGCCGCCCCGCCGCCCACGCGTCGTAAAGGATCTTGCGCGCCTCGATCAATCGCCCCGCATCCATCCGCGCCTTCCCGTCGGCGATCGGCTGGCCCGAAATCGCCGCGGGCGAATGGTCCGGCGAAAACGCCGCCCCCGCCGCCGGACGCCCTGCCGCCGGCGCGTTCATCGCGACCGCGCGCGGCGCCGGCCGGGCAGGGGGGGCCGGGGTCGGGCCGCCGTGATTCTCCGCGGGGCTCTCCGCAACGATCGGACTCGCCGCCGCCGCCGGCCTCGTCGCCGGCGAGCCGCCGCCGCTCGCCTCGCGCGCCGGCACCGGCGCCGCCACCCCCGTCGATTCGCTCGGGACCGTCGGCGTCACCGTCACCAGCGCCGCCGGCTGCTCCACCTTCGGTTCCACCTTGGATTCCACGTTCGGCTCCGCCGGCTTCACCGGCACCGCCGCAGGCGCCACCGCAGGCGCCACCGCAGGCGCCACCGCAACCGCCGGCGCCGCCGCTTGCGGCTTCGCGGGCGCGGCTGCCGCGGCAGCCCCGGAGCCCGCCGGCTTCTCCAGCGTCGCCCCGCGCGTGCCGCCGGAAACGGCCGCCTTGCTCTTGTCCGACTTGTGCAGCGTGAAAACCGCCCCGAAACCGAGCGTCACGACCAGCAGAACCACCAAAGCGCGACTCACGCGCGTCCCCGATCGGCCCATGAGAACCTCCATGTTCTCCCAAATTGCGTGCGACTCTAACTGCCCTACGTGGCAACCCCCTACGTTACCGCGCGATCACCCGATTGCAATCAATCCCGCGCAGCAATTGCGCGTCGCCCACAATCGCAAATCCCAAATGGAAAATCGAACAATACCGTCCTACGGCTGCGAAATGCAGTTCGACGCAAACCGCCGAATCCCCCGGTCCGTCGCCAGCATGCTCAGCGGGACGTCGTGGTCCAGCGTCGGCAGCTCCTCCACCACCTGCTCCTCGAACGCCAGCCCGCACGAGAGCCCCACGAACTCGCCCTGCGCCAGGAAACGGTCGTAAAACCCCATCCCCCGCCCCACCCGGTACCCCTTGGGCGTAAAGCCCAGCCCCGGCACCACCACCAGGTCGATCATGTTGATCGGGATCGGCTTGCCCGCGATAGGCTCCCGCACCCCCGGCCCCGTCGTCGTCACCCCCGTCGTCAGGCTGGTGATCTCCACCGGCAGCATCCGCCGCTGGTCCCAGCTCACCTTGGGCGCCACGATCGTCTTCCCCTCCTGCCACGCCCGCAGCGCCAAGGGTGCCGTGTCCACCTCCGTCGCGCCGCTCAGGTACACCATCACCACGCGGGCCGCGGCGAATTCGGGGCTGCGGACGACGAAACCGCACGCCGCCACGCTCTTCTGGTGCCGCTCGGCCTCGCTCATCGCGGCGAGCACCTCGCGCAGGCGCCGCCGGATCGCGGACTTGCCGCCCGCGCCGCTCCCGCCCGCCCCGCCCGCCCCGCCCGCGCCGCCGGTCAGATCGCGATTCTCAGGCGTTTCACCCATGGTGTCATTTCCTCGCTGCCGCTTCCGTTTCGCCGGTCCGTCGGGCGCCTACCCTGCCTCCGCCTCAACAACAAACCACACCCCCGTCCCCGCTCGTTCCCGATTCCATTGATTATATCGTCATCCCGCGGTAATCGCTC
>Ga0308175_100003321_pt1 | contig 11119 bp, 4 predicted proteins | sample PhyCR1_3_FD_203893 | JGI IMG/M metagenome (GOLD analysis project Ga0308175, IMG submission 203893) | Soil microbial communities from UC Gill Tract Community Farm, Albany, California, United States - DLSLS.C.R1 | ecosystem: Environmental > Terrestrial > Soil > Agricultural land | place: USA... | reverse complement strand
GACAGCTTGGGCGCCACTCTCCACCCTCCATCAACCACCACTCACGGCTTTTGCAGATTCGGATTCCCGTTGTACTCCGCTAACGGGATTGGCCAGCAGGTCTGCGTCCCGAAGGTCGGCGGCGCCGGCACCGGGCTCACGTACGTGCCTTTCTGCCAGAGATCCGCCTGGTAGAGCTTCTGATACCGGCGGAGATCTCCCATCCGGTACCCGGCCAGGTACAGGTCGCGGGACCGCTGGTCGCGCAGCGCGGCGACGTACTCCGCATCCGTCGGCGCCACCAGCGGGGTGCCGCCCCCGAGGGCGATCCTCGTGTTGAGGAACGCAACGTTCGCCGGCGTGTTTCCTTGCGCCTCCGCAAGGATGTACTGTGCCTCCAGCCCCGACGCGAAGCGCACCGAACCGCCCTTGTCGAAATCCGCGCCCACGACCGTCCCATTGTACGTGCTGTAGGCAAGAGGTGAGTTGGGGACAATTGCCGAGTCCTGCTGCGTCTTTTCCTTTGCCGCCGGACGCGGGACGCGTGGGTCGCCGGTGATGTTGAGGAACGGCGTATTCGTCAGTCCGACCCACTCCGCGCTACCGCCGTTGCTCGCGGCGCCGAACATTGGATTGTTCTCGCGAAGGTTCTGCGCCGAGTGATAGACGTAGAAGTTGAAGGCGGCCGGCACCGCCGAGGCGTAGGTCACTGCGTCGGTGAATTTGCCGAGGTCGAGCGAGACGCGGGCCGCGCCGACGTTGGCAAGATTGAGAATCGAGTCGGCGGCAGCGCCGCCATTCGCCCCTTTGGCGGCCGTCGCAATGGTGATCGCCGACTTGAATCGATCGAGGGCGAAGCCGAGCAGCTCGTCCGACGTATAGGCTTTGCTCAACCCGATCGGTGCCTCGCACATCTGCTCACCGAGCAGGGTGTACGAAAAGCCGCCGTAGGCAAGTACGCGTGCAACGCGCACGTCGCTGCTCGCGGCCGCGCCGAGAAGGGTGTTCAGCAATCCGGCAACCGAGTCGGCCAGGAACCGCGCCGATTGGAGCGGCGTGTACACACCGATGTTGTATGTGCCATTCGCAATGCTGACGTTGCGGACGTCGATGTCGATGTTCTCGGGGAAACCGTGGAAGTTTGCCAGCTCGTCAGTGAAGACACCGCTGTACATGACGTCCGACGTGAACGCGGGCTGGAACTCACCAATCACACCATTCACGAGGAGCGAGACGTAAGCGGGGTTGTTGATCTCGGGTTCCTCGATCGCTCCCGGATTCTTGACCTTCAGGAAATCGTTACAGGCGCTCGTCACCATGACCGCCGCCGCGGTGAGCGGAAGTACGAGGGCGCGCCGCCACATATTGTTCAGCATGGTCGGGTCCTCAGAAGGTGAGATTCAACGCCGCCGTTAGGCGACGGGTCATCGGCATGGAATAGATGTCGCCGCGGATGAAGGCGCGGTTGCCGTACGTATTCACTTCCGGATCCGGCCCCGGGTAATCACTCCAGAGCGCGAGATTGTGTCCGGCGAGCGTCACGCTCATCGTGCTCGCCTGCGCGCGCGAGGCCCACGTCGATGGCAGCGTGTACGTGACCGACACGTCTCGCAGCTTCACGAAGTCCGCCTTGTGAATGTACAGTCCGAAGGGCGTGCCCGTCCCGTTGCCGATTCGATAAATCGGCAGCTCGGTCGCGGGCGTGTTCGGGTCGTTCAGCACCCAGCAATTCGCCGCCGAGGCGCATCGATACAGCTCCGCTCCACGATAGTTGTAGTGGCCACCCTTGTAGTCGAACAGTGAGTAAATGCTGAAGTTCTTGAACAGCGAAAACGTATTCGAGAACGCGATCTCGCGTGTCGGTTGAGACGGACCGATGTACGTCGTGTCGCTCAATTGAAGGACGCCGTTGACGAAGATCGGGGTGCCATCCGGATTGCGCAGCGGAAAACGGCCCCAGTACGAGGCGATCGGAGCGCCGGGGCGCAGAAACTGAACGGGCCCGTACGACGCGCCACTGAGCTGCACCTGCTTCACCGACGTGTCACCAAAGCTCACGAGCTTGTTCTTGTTCGTCGCGATCGAGATGCGGCTGTCCCAGCTGAAGTTCGTGAGCCGCACCGGCGTCGCCGTGAGCCCAAGCTCGATGCCGGTGTTCTTCGTTCGGCCGAGGTTCGCCTGCTGTACACCACGGAAGCCGGACGAAGGCGCAACGGACTGCGAGAAGAGCACGTCGCGCATCTGCTTGTTGTAATACGTGAAGTCCGCGCCCGCGCGACCACGGAAGAAATTGGTCTCGAACCCGACCTCCGCCTCCTCACCGCGCTCCGGCTTGAGATTCGGATTGCCGAAATCGAGCGTGCGGATCGCCGAGCCCGACGTCGCGCCGAGCGTCACCGTGCTCACGGTATATGTCCGCGTTGCCGAATACGGCTGCGGCGCCTTTCCCGCCTCCCCGTACGCCGCGCGAAATTTGAAATCGTCGGCGCGAATCGCGTCGAAGAATCCGCGAAGTCTCGGCTCTTCGGACATGATCCACGACACGGACGCCTTCGGATAGTACGCGGCGTTGAAATCCGAGCCGAAGGAGGAGTTGTCGTCCGCCCGCAGTGCGGCGGTGAGGAACAGGCGGTTCTTCCAGCCGACCTGCTCCTGAATCCAATAGCCGACGGAGTTGTTCTCGGTGAAGGTGTTCCCGGCCGAGATCGTCGTCGTCGATCCGATCAGAGTGACGTCGGGTGAGCCGAGTCCACGCCCGTTCGCCGATAGAATCTCGTAGCGATTCGCAATCACCTGCGATCCAAACGACGTCGTCGAAAGGACATTCGCGCCAAAGGCATGCTCGGCGCTTCCCATGTAGTCCAGCGTGTAGACAGTCGCGTGCGGAATCCGCTGCGCCGTGAGGCCGAGGTTGTCCCCGGTGAGGTCGGGCGTGTTCGGCGGAGCGAACAATGTCGCCTGTCCGCTCATCCAATCCAGTCCGGCGGTCAAGCGATTCCGGAACCACTTGAACGGTTGATAATTCGCCGTTCCAGCGAAGGTGACCCGGCTGTCCGTCGTCTCGTTGTCGTACTGGTCCGAGGTCGCCGGCGTGACCGTGAACCATCCCTCGACGGGCTGGTTGTTCGCCGTGAAATACTGCCCCGCGAGCGTGCTCACGCGCCCCGGCCGGCCCCGCTGGCTGCTGAAGAGGATGCCCTGCGCCGATTCGTCGCCTAACGGGAGTCGGAGGTGCGAGTTGAAGAGACCGAAGTTGACCTGGAAGTCGGTCTTCGCATTCGCCGTGAGACCGAAGTTCGCGCGCACGGTGTTCCGCTTGTCGTAGCTGTTGTGGAGCACGCCCTCATTGAGGTCGTGCGCACCGGAGATGTAGTACGAGAAGCGATCGCCGCCGCCGCGCGCCGACAGCAGATAGCTCCGCACCGCGCCATCGCGCAGAGCATTCGGGTCGTCCTTGATGGGGCTGTTACTGAGCACCGTTCCCGCCGTGACGCCGACGCACCCTGGCCAAGTCGCCGGGGCGGCGATCTTCGCCGCGTCGCACAGCGTGTAGTTGATCGGAAGCTCGATCGAGCCGAGATCGTTCTTACCCGCTTCGGCGCGCGCCGACCACGAGACCGACTGCTGTCCGCGGACACCCTTCTTCGTGATGATCTGGATCACGCCGCCTGCCGCATCCGCCCCGTAAAGCGTCGATGCCGCGGGGCCCTTGATCACCTCGATGGACTCGATGTCCTCCGGATTCACCAGATTGAGACCGTTGGCGGTCTGGCCACCGCTGTTCGGCGACAAGGCCTGACCCGACGGTCCGAAGTTGCCTAACGTATCGGTACTCATCCGCACGCCGTCGATGTACACAACCGGGCGCGTCACCGTGAACGACGACGCGCCGCGAATCGTGATGTCCGATGCCGTCCCCGGCGTACCGGAACCGGCGTTGATCGTTACACCCGGTGAGCGCGCCTGCAGGACCTCCGTGATGCTCGTGACGTTCGTCTTCGCCGTCACGTCCTCCGCGTTGATCTGCGTGATGGCATTCCCGACGGTGCGTCTCTCGACCGCGCCCGCGGTACCGGTACTGACGATCGCATCGAGTTGCGTCGCCGTGACGTCCAGCTCGAAGTCGACGCGGGACTCCGCGCCCGGCGCAACGGTCGTCTGGGCCGTGCGTCGCGTGTAGCCGAGCCGGCGCGCACTGAGTGTCGCGGTCCCGGCGGGCACGTTGGCGAGGGTGTAGTCGCCGTTTGCATTCGTAACGGCCCCGAGCTGCGTGCCATTTACTGTGACCTGCACGTCGCCCAACGGCCGGCGTGAGCCCGTCTCGGCCACGTGGCCGCGGATCGTCCCCGTGGCCTGCGCGCCTGCCGCGCGCGGACTGAGCACGGCGCTGACGAGGACCGCGCAGACGCCGAGCGACGCTCGCAGAAAGCGAGTGTGCATTACGTCCTCCTGGTGAGAGCGAAACAGCCCAACGTTGATCTATCGTTAGGCCAATCGAGAGGCAATCGGCGGTGAGCGAGCCGCGTCGCGGCCAGATTACATGCGCTCCCGAATGCCATCGCGGCCGGTAAGCTATCCGCCGTCGTTACGCGCGTCTAGACAGCAGGCGTGGCTGTCGCGCCAGTCACGAGGCGTGGGGCGTGCGCGCCAGATCAGGCATGGAAAGCGATGCCATGGGCAGCTCCTCGCGCGCCCGTACGCTGGCCTCGAAGGGACCGAGGAGGTGCGCGATGCTGTTCGCGTAGTACTGCACGAGCGCGCGATTGCGTGGTAGCAGCGAGTACCCGTCGCCAGTCTCGAGCAGCACGCGCCGCATCCGCAACATGCGCCACGCCCGCTCCCACGTCTCGGCAATGTCCCGATCGGCGCGGATGACACGGCCATTCAGCTCCACGAGCACGGCGCGCATCTCGTTCATTCGGTCGAGCAGGAGCGAACGAGGAATGAACTCGCGATCGATGCTCTGAATTGCGGCGCACGCCAGCGGCACGCACGTCACGGGGACAAGCTGTCCGATCTGCGCCATGACCTCCCCACATAACGATTGCACCCGGCCCAGTCGGTCGGCTCTCGGAAGATCGAACAACTCGCGCTCCCGCTCGAACCACCCGGCGAGCGGAACTGGTGCGCCGACGGTGACTGCGGCTCGGCCGTAGCGCTTCCACCGCCGCGTCACGAGACGCGCCGAATTCCACCAGAGATAGTGCATCACCTCACTGAATTGCGTCGCCTTCGACGGCCGAGCGCCACCGTCCGCGGCGGCCAGCTCGCGCAGCAGCGAGCGGTCCTCGAGAACGCGATCGTAGTTTACCGCGACCGGCACGACGAAGAGCCGGCTTCGATACGCGGGATCCCGAGCGATGCCCAGCACATAGTCGAGCAGTCCAATCTTCGGCGGCCGGAGTTTGCCATCTCTCGTCAGGCCACCCTCGAGAAAGATGCCCTGCGTCACTCCTTCGCGGGTGATGAGCTGCACGTAGCGCTCGAGCACGGTGTGGTAGAGCGCCTCACGGTACCGACGGCGGATGAAATAGGCACCGAACGACTTGAACAGGTGCTCGAGCGGAAAGGCGCGCGCCCACTCGCCCACCGCATACGAGATCGCGACGTCGCCCGCGAGCGCGTAGCTCACGAGCACGTAGTCCGCGTTCGAGCGATGATTCATCAGGTAGATCAGAACCGCGTCACGCGGCAGACCGGCATTGCGGTCGCGGTCCTCGTACTCTACCGACACCTTGTAGAAGAGGTTGAGCAGCCATCCCGCGGCACGATAGCCGAGATGGTAGTACGCGATGATGTTGAAGAAGGGGACGATCTCGTCGATGTAGTCGTCGACGCGTCGCCAGGCATCGGCCTCGGCGACCTCGTTCTCGAGTGCATGCTGCCTAACGGCATCCTCGATCACGCGATCGGCGATGAGCTCCGCTCGCACATACCCGCGCCGGGCCAGCTTGTAGCGGTCGACGCGCGCGCCCGCCCGATGCACCGAGCGCAGCGCCATGCGATCGAAATACCGCCGAATCGGCCCGAGCATGCGTGATGTCATCCCGAGCGAAGCGAGGGATCTGCTTTTCTTGCCGGTGGCAAGAGGCAGATCCCTCGTCGCTACTTCTCGGAACTACAGCGTGGAGTTACCGCGCTTCCCTCGGAATCGTCGGCCTCGGCGTCGCCGGGAAACCGTCTTCCTCGTCGGCCATCGAGAAGATCGACTTGAGCTCCGGCTCCGCCTGCGGCGCCAACGGCGGGAATGCTTCCATCCCCTCCGGCGGCTGCAGGTCGAGATCGACTTCCTGATACCGGTACATACCCGTGCCGGCCGGAATCAGGTGTCCGATGATGATGTTCTCCTTGAGTCCGAGCAGGTCATCCTTCGCGCCACGAATCGACGCGTCGGTGAGCACCCGCGTCGTCTCCTGGAACGACGCGGCCGAGATGAACGACTGCGTCGTCAGCGACGCCTTCGTGATACCCAGCAGCAGCGGCTCCGCCGTCGACGGCGACTCCTTCTTCTTCTTCGCGCGATCGTTGACCTCGCGGAAGACCTGCTTGTCGACGTGCTCGCCCTCGAGGAACTCCGTATCCCCCGGCTCGAGGATGCGGACCTTCTGCAGCATCTGCCGAACGATCACGCCGATGTGCTTGTCGTTGATCTTCACACCCTGCAGGCGATACACCTCCTGAACTTCATTCAAGAGGTATTCTTGTACAGCGCGCGGTCCCTTGATCCGGAGAATGTCGTGCGGATTCACCGGGCCCTCGGACAGGCGGTCGCCGGCGCGGACGCGGTCGCCCTCGTGCACGCGCAAGTGCTTGCCCGCGGGGACCTCGTACGTCTGTGCTTCCACCGTCTCGTCGATCGAGCCGTCGTTGTTGATCGGATGGACGCGGATCTCGCGCTTGCCGCGCTTGATCTCGCCGAACCGAACGACACCGTCGATCTCGGAGATTGTCGCCGGATCCTTCGGCCGGCGCGCCTCGAACAGCTCGGCGACGCGCGGCAGACCGCCCGTGATGTCGCGCGTCTTGTACGCCTCACGGCCGACCTTGGCGATCGTCGTGCCGGCGCTGATGCGCTGTCCGTCCTCCACCGTGAGCTGTGCGCCCACCGGGATGACGAAGTCGCGCACGCGCTTCTCCTTGCCGCTCTTCTCCTGCACGATCTCGATGTGCGGATGGAGCTTCTTCTCACGATCCTCGATGATGACGCGCTGGCGGAGACCGGTGAGCTCGTCGAGCTCCTCGGACACCGACTCCTCCTCGACGATGTCGACGAAGCGGATCGTACCATCGACGTCGGCGATGATCGGGTTGGTGTACGGATCCCAGCTGAAGATCACCTGGTCGCGCTTCACTTCGTCGCCGTCCTTCACCATCAGGATCGCGCCTAACGGCACCTGCAGCCGCGCCGCGACGCCCGCGTTCCGGTCCGTCGATGACTTGATGAGAATCTCGCCCTCGTAGGACGTGACGACGCTCTGACCCTCGGCGTTGGTGACGACGACGAGCCGATCGCCATACTCGATCGTACCCGGCACCTTCGACTTGCGCGCGGTCTGCTCGGCGATACGCGCCGCCGTTCCACCGATGTGGAACGTCCGCAGCGTGAGCTGCGTGCCCGGCTCGCCGATCGACTGCGCCGCGATGATGCCAACGGCTTCGCCCAGATCGACACGCTCCATCGTGGCGAGGTTGCGGCCGTAGCACATGCGGCAGAGTCCACGCTTCGCCTCGCACGTGAGCACGGAGCGAATGCGAACCGTCTCGATTCCCGACTCCTCGATATCGCGAGCCGTCTCCTCGTCGATCAGATCGCCGGCCTCGGCGAGGACGCGCTGACGTCCAGCCTCGTCGCGCTCGTGTGGATCCTCGATCTGTTCCGCCGCGACGTTGCCGACGATACGCTCCGCGAGCGGCTCGATGATGTCCTCGCCTTCCTTCAGCGCAGAGATATCGAGACCCTGGATCGTACCACAATCGTCCTCAGTTATCGTGACGTCCTGAGCGACGTCTACAAGCCGACGTGTCAAATATCCGGCGTCGGCCGTCTTGAGTGCCGTGTCGGCCAGACCCTTACGAGCGCCGTGCGTCGACGTGAAATACTCGAGCGGCGAGAGGCCTTCTCGGAAGTTGGACTTGATTGGCGACTCGATGATTTCGCCGATGCCGCCCGTGAGCTTCTTCTGCGGCTTCGCCATCAGTCCGCGCATTCCCGCCAGCTGGCGGATCTGGTCGCGGCTGCCGCGTGAGCCGGAGTCGAACATCATGAACACGGGATTGAAGCCGCGCTTCGACTCGCGCATCGACTTGACCATCTCGTCGGCGATGTCGGAGTTCGCGTGCGTCCACGTGTCGATCACTTTGTTGTAGCGCTCACCGTTCGTGATGTTGCCCGTCTGGTAGGCGCGCTGGAAGCGCTCGACGCGCTCCTCGGCTTCCTGAAGCAACGTCGCCTTCGCCGTCGGGATCTCGAGATCCTCGATGCCGATCGACACACCACCACGCGTGGCGTTCGAGAACCCAAACTCCTTCAACCGGTCGAGGAAGTTGACCGTCGCGGCCAGGCCCGCCCTGCGGTACGACTCGAAGACGAGCTCCGAGAGCACCTTCTTTTTCATGTCGGCATTCTTGAAGCCGAGGTTCGGCGGCACGATCGCGTTGAACAACACGCGGCCAGCCGTGGTCTTCTCCCACCGACTGCTCGACCCCTCCCGCACGTAGAAGAGCAGCGCCGACTGACGCGTGATGCGTCCGATCGCGAGCTCCATCTCGATCTCCGCCACGCTCGTGTAGCGCTTGAGCGACTTGAGATCGACCTGGTTGAAGTCCGCCGGGGCTTTCGTCGCGAAATAGCAGCCGAGCACGATGTCCTGGCTCGGCTCGGCGACGGGACGTCCGTCCGACGGCTTGAGAATGTTGTTCGACGACAGCATGAGCAGACGGCTCTCGAGCTGCGCCTCGAACGAGAGCGGCACGTGCACGGCCATCTGGTCGCCGTCAAAGTCGGCGTTGAACGCCGCGCAGACGAGCGGGTGAATACGAATGGCCTTGCCCTCGACCAGCACGGGCTCGAACGCCTGAATGCCCAACCGGTGCAGCGTCGGCGCGCGGTTGAGGAGCACCGGATGGTCGCGGATGATCTCCTCGAGAATCTCGTACACCTCCGGCGACTCGCGCTCGACGATCTTCTTCGCGCGCTTCACCGTCTCGGCGATGCCCTTCTCGACCAGCTTGTGGATGATGAACGGCTTGAACAGCTCGAGCGCCATCAGCTTCGGCAAGCCGCACTGATGCAGTTGGAGCTCGGGGCCGACGACGATGACCGAACGACCCGAGTAGTCCACGCGCTTGCCGAGCAGGTTCTGACGGAACCGGCCCTGCTTGCCCTTGAGCATATCCGAAAGCGACTTGAGCGGACGCTTCCCGCGGCCGCGAATCGCCTTCGAGCGACGGCCGTTGTCGAACAGCGCGTCCACCGCTTCCTGAAGCATGCGCTTCTCGTTCCGGAGAATGACCTCCGGGGCGCGATGCATGATGAGCTTCTGAAGCCGGTTGTTGCGGTTGATGACGCGACGATAGAGATCATTCAGATCCGACGTCGCGAAGCGACCGCCGTCCAGCGGCACGAGCGGACGCAGATCCGGCGGGATCACCGGAATCACGTCGAGGATCATCCACTCCGGACGATTGCGCGCGTCGCCACTCTCGCCCGAATTCCGGAACGCGTCGACGATCTTGAGACGCTTGAGCAGCATCTTCTTCCGATGCTGTGACGTCTCGTTGGCGACTTCGGCGCGGAGCGTGTCCGCGAGCGTGTCGACATCGAGACGACGGAGCAGCTCACGGACCGCGGGCGCACCAATGTCCGCAACGAACGCGGCGTCGTTCTCTTCCTTCGCCTTCGTGCGAAGCGCGAGATACTCCTCCTCGTCCAGCAGCTGATTCGTCGAGACGTCCTGTTCGCCCGGCTCGATGACGATGTAGTTCGAGTAGTAGATCACCTTCTCGAGGTCACGCAGGGTGACATCGAGCAGGTTGCCCATCGGGCTCGGCAAGGTCTTGAAGAACCAGATGTGCGCGACCGGCACCGCGAGCTCGATGTGACCCATCCGCTCGCGCCGGACCTTCGACAGCGTCACCTCGACGCCGCATCGATCGCAGATCACGCCGCGATAGCGAATGCGCTTGTACTTGCCGCAGTGACACTCCCAGTCCTTGACCGGACCGAAGATGCGCTCGCAGAACAGGCCGTCCTTCTCCGGCTTGAACGAGCGGTAGTTGATCGTTTCGGGTTTGGTAACTTCTCCCCACGACCACCAGTTGCGCACGCCAGCCATCTCGAGGCGCTCACGCTCCTTGGGATCCTTGGGGCCGCGAATCTCCTCGGGCGAGGCGATTCGCACCTGGATGTAATCGAACGCCGATGCGCGAGCATCGCGCACGCTGCGGAAATCAATCATTGCTTACTCCTCGCTCCCCTTGCCGTTGTTGACAGAGGTGCCGGTGTCGATGCCGGTCCCGTAAAAGCCATTGTCGCTCTGGCCCATTGTGACCTTGATGCCGAGCGCCTGCAGTTCCTTCACGAGCACGTTGAACGACTCCGGGATGCCGGGCTCCGGAAGGTTCTGACCCTTCACGATCGCCTCGTACACCCGACTGCGGCCGTTCACGTCGTCCGACTTCACCGTGAGAATTTCCTGAAGTACGTGCGCGGCGCCGTACGCTTCCAGCGCCCACACCTCCATCTCCCCGAATCGCTGTCCGCCGAACTGCGCCTTGCCGGCGAGTGGCTGCTGCGTGACCAGCGAGTACGGGCCGATGCTCCGCGCGTGAATCTTGTCGTCGACCAGGTGCGACAGCTTCAGCATGTAGATCTCGCCCACCGTCACCGGGAAGGCGAACGTCTCGCCGCTGCGGCCATCGCGGAGCCGCACCTTGCCGTAGGGAGACAGACCGGCGAGCCGCATCAGCTCCTGCGCCGCGGCATCGACGTCCAGCTCCGTCTTCTTTGCGAGCGCTCCGGCCAACGCCGGCAGCTCGAGCGTGGCGAGCATGTCGCCGGCCGCCGTGCCGCGGCCCTTTTCCAGCTGCCGGAGCGTGTTCTTGTAGTCAGTACGAACCGACGCGCCGAACGACTGATCCT
>Ga0308175_100003320_pt1 | contig 11122 bp, 11 predicted proteins | sample PhyCR1_3_FD_203893 | JGI IMG/M metagenome (GOLD analysis project Ga0308175, IMG submission 203893) | Soil microbial communities from UC Gill Tract Community Farm, Albany, California, United States - DLSLS.C.R1 | ecosystem: Environmental > Terrestrial > Soil > Agricultural land | place: USA... | reverse complement strand
CCGCGGCATCGACGGACTTCATCATCGCCGCGGTCGGCGAGGAGCTCGGACTGGTCGGCCTTGCAGGTGTGCTGATGCTGTACACGATCGTCATCGTCCGCGGCCTGCGTACCGCGATCGCGGTTCGCGACAGCTTCGGCAAGCTGCTGGCCGCCGGCTTGGCCTCCACACTGGCCATCCAGTTGTTCATCGTGGTGGGTGGGGTGACCAAGCTGATCCCGCTGACCGGCCTGACCACACCGTGGATGTCCTACGGCGGATCGTCACTACTGGCCAACTACGTGCTGCTGGCGATCCTGATCCGAATCTCGCACTCCGCGCGCCGTCCGATCGTGACCCGGCCGCCTAACACGCCGATCGCGGCGGCCAGTACCGAGGTGATCGAGCGCGTATGAACACCTCGCTGCGCCGCATCTCGGTCATGATCATGGTGCTGATCGTGCTGCTGCTGGCCAACGCGACGTTGACGCAGGTATTCACCGCCGACGGTCTTCGCGCAGATCCCCGCAACCAGCGCGTGCTGCTCGACGAGTACTCACGTCAGCGAGGCCAGATCTCGGCGGGCGGTCAGCTGCTGGCGTACTCGGTGTCCACCGAAGGCCGCTTCCGGTTCCTGCGGGTCTATCCCAATCCCTTCACGTACGCGCCCGTCACCGGCTTCTATTCACTGCGGTATTCGAGTACCGGGCTGGAACGCGCGGAGGACACCATCCTCAACGGCTCCGACGAGCGGTTGTTCGGCCGTCGGCTGGCCGACTTCTTCACCGGTCGCGACCCGCGCGGCGGCAACGTGGCGACCACCATCAGTCCCCAAGTGCAGCAGGCGGCCTGGGACGCGATGCAGGACGGCTGCAACGGGCCCTGCACGGGCGCTGTCGTCGCCCTGGACCCGTCGACGGGAAAGATCCTGGCGCTGGTCTCGTCTCCCTCCTACGACCCCAACCTGCTGGCCAGTCACGATCTGAACCAACAGTCCGACGCCTGGCAGCAGCTTCGGGACAACCCCGGCTCCCCGCTCCTGAACCGGGCGATCTCGGAAACCTATCCGCCCGGATCGACATTCAAGGTGATCACCACGGCTGCGGCGTTGCAGACCGGTGCGACACCAGACGTCCAATTACCCGCCGCGGCGCGAATTCCGTTGCCGGACAGCACCGCAACGCTGGAGAACTTCGGCGGCACGCCGTGCGGTGATGGTCCCACCGCCTCGCTGCGGCAAGCGTTCGCGAAGTCGTGCAACACCGCATTCGTCCAGCTCGGCATCGACACCGGAGCCGACGCACTGAAATCCACCGCGCAGGCTTTCGGCCTCGACGCCAGTCCGGCACCGATTCCGCTGCAAGTCGCCGAGTCCACCGTTGGCCCGATCGCCGACTCCGCCGCCCTGGGCATGTCGAGCATCGGGCAGAAGGACGTCGCGCTCACACCGCTGCAGAACGCGCTGGTGGCCGCCACCATCGCGAATAGAGGTGTACCGATGCAGCCGTACCTGGTCGACCGCCTCAAGGGGCCCGACCTGTCCAATATCGCGACGACGACGCCGCACGAACAACAGCGTGCAGTGTCCTCGCAGGTCGCCTCTACACTTACTGACTTGATGGTCGACGCCGAGCAGGTGACGCAGCAGAAGGGAGCCATCGCCGGCGTGCAGATCGCATCCAAGACAGGCACCGCGGAGCACGGGCCCGACCCGCGCAACACGCCACCGCACGCGTGGTACATCGCGTTCGCCCCGGCCCGCACGCCCAAGGTCGCGGTCGCGGTGCTGGTGGAGAACGGCGGCAACAGGCTCTCGGCCACCGGCGGCGCGCTCGCCGCGCCCATCGGCCGGGCCACGATCGCCGCGGCATTGCGGGAGGGATCATGAGTCCCCGAAGACGAACACGAGTGAGGATCGCAGCGAGGGACGAGCGAGGACCGGAGCGAGTGGGAGTCGAACAATGAGTCCCCGCGTGGGTGTGACGCTGTCCGGGCGCTACCGGCTGCAGCGGCTGATCGCAACGGGTGGCATGGGCCAGGTGTGGGAGGCCGTCGACTCGCGGCTGGGCCGCCGGGTGGCGGTGAAAGTGCTCAAAGCCGAGTTCTCCTCGGACCCGGAGTTCGTCGAGCGGTTCCGCGCCGAGGCGCGCACCGTCGCAATGCTCAACCATCCGGGGATCGCGAGCGTCTATGACTACGGGGAGACCGACATGGACGGTGAGGGCCGCACGGCCTACCTGGTGATGGAACTGATCAACGGCGAACCGCTCAATTCAGTGCTCAAGCGCACCGGCCGGCTCTCGTTGCGGCACGCACTTGACATGCTGGAGCAGACCGGCCGGGCGCTTCAAGTCGCCCACACCGCCGGGCTGGTCCATCGCGACGTCAAACCGGGCAACATCCTGATCACCCCGACCGGCCAGGTGAAGCTCACCGACTTCGGCATCGCGAAGGCCGTCGACGCCGCCCCCGTCACCCAGACCGGCATGGTGATGGGCACCGCGCAGTACATCGCGCCCGAACAGGCGCTTGGTCATGACGCGACCGCCTCGAGCGATGTCTACTCGCTGGGAGTCGTTGGCTACGAGGCTGTTTCAGGCAAGCGCCCGTTCACCGGCGACGGGGCGCTGACGGTGGCGATGAAGCACATCAAGGAGACGCCTGCGCCGCTGCCCGCGGACCTTCCGCCCAATGTGCGCGAGCTGATCGAGATCACGCTGGTGAAGAACCCTGGCATGCGCTACCGGTCGGGCGGCCCGTTCGCCGACGCCGTTGCCGCGGTGCGTTCCGGCCGCAGGCCGCCGCGGCCCAATGCGGCACCCACCATCGGCCGCGCCACCCCTACCGCAGTGGGCGGCGCGGCGACCGGCACGGCCATGGCTGCCCGTCCCCCTGCCACCGCGGCTCGATCTGTCCGGCCTGCGACCGGCGGTCACCGCCCTCCGCCGCCGCGGCGGACGTTCTCGTCGGGCCAGCGCGCGCTGCTGTGGGCGGCGGGCGTGCTGGGTGCACTCGCGATCGCGATCGCGATCCTGATCGTGCTGAACGCCCAGGACAAGAAGGATCGCGAATCGCCGCCGCCGACGATCACCGACACCGTCACGCAGCCAACCCCCAACGGGGCTCCGCCGCTGGTCAGGATCCCCGGCTGGACCGATGAGGGCTCAATCGGTCATCGTGGAGAACAAATCGGGGTATACCGACCCCGCGCGATCCCGCCGTCCGCACCGTTGCGGGCGGCGCCCACGGATCTAGAACAGACAGTGGAATGACGACCCCACAGCACCTGTCCGACCGCTACGAAATTGGCGAGATTCTCGGCTTCGGAGGCATGTCCGAAGTCCATCTCGCACGCGATCTACGCCTGCATCGCGACGTGGCGGTCAAGGTGCTGCGCGCGGACCTGGCCCGCGACCCGAGCTTTTATCTGAGGTTTCGCCGCGAGGCCCAGAACGCGGCCGCGTTGAACCACCCCGCGATCGTCGCGGTGTACGACACCGGCGAGGCGGAGACACCGAACGGCCCACTGCCCTACATCGTGATGGAGTATGTCGAGGGCGTCACGCTGCGCGACATCGTGCACACCGACGGACCGATGCCGGCTCAGCGGGCTATCGAGACCATCGCCGACGCCTGCCAGGCGCTGAACTTCAGCCATCAGCACGGCATCATCCACCGCGACGTCAAGCCGGCCAACATCATGATCAGCAAGACCGGCGCGGTGAAGGTCATGGACTTCGGGATCGCCCGCGCGATCGCCGACGGCGGGAACAGCGTCACGCAGACCGCCGCCGTGATCGGCACCGCCCAATATCTGTCGCCCGAACAGGCCCGCGGCGAGACCGTCGACGCCCGTTCCGACGTCTACTCGCTGGGCTGCGTGCTGTACGAAATCCTCACCGGTGAACCGCCTTTCGTCGGTGACTCCCCTGTCGCCGTCGCCTACCAACACGTCCGCGAAGATCCGATTCCTCCGTCGCAGCGTCATCCGGACATCTCTCCGGAGCTCGATGCCGTGGTGCTCAAGTCGCTGGCCAAGAACCCCGACAACCGCTATCAGACCGCCGCAGAGATGCGCGCCGACCTGATCCGGGTGCACAGCGGCGAGGCGCCCGACGCACCCAAGGTGCTCACCGATGCCGAGCGTACGTCGCTGCTGGCATCCACGGGTCCCACGGATCGGACCCTGCCTACCGAGCAACTGCGATCCCATGCCGCATACGGCGAGCGTGACCGCGGCCAATCGGTCGGTCGGTGGCTGATCGCGGTCGCGGCATTGGCGGTTCTCACTGTGGTGGTCACCATCGCCATCAACATGATCGGTGGGAACACCCGCGACGTACAGGTGCCCGACGTACGCGGCCAGGCGTCGGCCGATGCGGTCGTCGCGCTGCAGAACGCCGGCTTCAAGACCCGCACGCAGCAGAAGCCCGACTCGACCGTCGAGGTCGACCACGTGATCAACACGGAGCCAGAAGCCAACACCGCGGTGGACGCAGGTGACGAGATCACCATCAACGTCTCCACCGGACCCGAACAACGTGAGATACCCGACGTCTCGTCGCTGTCATACGCCGAGGCGGTCAAGAAGCTCAGCGATGCCGGGTTCGGACGGTTCAAGCAGGCCTCGTCGCCGTCCACCCCCGAACTCAAGGATCAAGTGGTGGGGACCATCCCGCCGGCCAATCAGACATCGGCGATCACCAACGAGGTCACCATCGTCATCGGTTCGGGGCCGGAGAGCAGACCGGTTCCCGATGTGAAGTCCCAGACCGTGGACTCGGCTCGGCAGGTCCTCAGCGCGAACGGCTTCACGAAAACGGTGCCGGTCGACGTCGACAGCCTGGAGCCGACAGGCCAGGTGATCGGCACGAATCCCCCGGCTGGACAGACCGTCGCGCTCGACACGGCTGTGCAGATTCAGGTGTCGCGCGGTAACCAGTTCACGATGCCCGACCTCCGCGGGCAGTTCTGGACCGACGCCGAGCCACGCCTGCGGGCGCTGGGCTGGACCGGATTTCTCGACAAAGGCGCCGACGTGCGCGACAGCGGCCAGAGGACCAACGCCGTGGTCAATCAGAGCCCGTCGCCGGGCAGCACGGTCAATTACGACGCGACGATCACGCTGAGCTTCGCTGCGTAGCCGCGCGCACCGTGTTGGCGACCTCGTCCTCGAGGGTGCGCACCAGGGACTCGGCGGGGGCGGTTCCGCAGTAGGCCAGCCAGTTGGCCAGCATCCGGTGCCCGCCCTCGGTGAGAATCGACTCGGGGTGAAATTGCACGCCGTGAATGGGCAGCTCGATGTGCCGCACACCCATGATGACCCCGCCTTCGGTGCGCGCGGTGACATCGAGCTCCGCGGGCACGGTGTCGGGCAGGATGGTCAGCGAGTGATACCGCGTGGCGGTAAACGGATCCGGAAGGCCTTGCAGCACACCAACATTGGCGTGAAACACGGTGCTGGTCTTGCCGTGCAGCAGCTCCGGTGCCCGGTCGACGGTGCCTCCGAACGCCACCCCGATCGCCTGGTGGCCGAGGCACACGCCGAGCAACGGGGTCTTGGCCGCGGCGCAGGCCTGAACCAGCGGGATGGAGGCACCCGCGCGCTCGGGGGTGCCCGGTCCGGGGCTGAGCAGGACGCCGTCGAAGTCGGCGGCCGCCGTTGCGATGTCGGCTTCGGTGGATAGCCGCGCGTCGTCGTTGCGCCACACCTGCGCGCTCACACCGAGCTGGCCCAGGTACTGGACCAGGTTGAACACGAAGCTGTCGTAGTTGTCGACGACCAAGACCTGCATCAGCCCAGGTTACCGTTAGCAATATCAGTAGCCGATGGGTCCTGCCGGCTTGGCGAACTGCATCCGAACGGGTTCGGCGTGCCCGACCAGATCGACCGACGCACGGGGCTCCTCGGAGTAGCCCAGCCCGAACCGCACCACGTACTGCTTGTAGATGGTCACCAACGGGGCCGCCGCCAGGGCCGCCTGCATCGCCGCGGCGTCACCGACCGCGGTGATGACGTAGGGCGGGCTGTAGGTGCGGCCGTTCAGCAGAAGGGTATTGCCGACGCAGCGCGGCGCCGACGTGCCGATGATGCGCTGATCCTGCATCTGGATGCCCTCGGCTCCGCTGCTCCACAGCGCGTTCAGGACGGCCTGGATGTCCTGCTGGTGCACGACAAGGTCGTCCGGGGACGCGTCGCGCGGGAAGCGCCCGTTGGCGTCGCGCTGTGCATCGGTGAGGGTGACGACGAGTCCGGGGCCGCGGATCGGGTCAAGGCCCGCGTCGGCGGCCAAGGTGGCGTTGCGGCGCTGGATTGCCGCCAGCGCGGCCGCGGCCCCCGGTGAGCCGCCGTGGTGGGTGTCGATCTCGGTGACGAGGCTGTCGCGCTGCGCGCTGAGCCGGTCGACCGACTGCTGGGCCTCGCGGACCAGGTCGACCAGTCGGGGTGCGTCGCTGCGCCTGATCTCGTCGCCGCCGGAGACGCCGTGAGTGGCCGCGACCAGCAGCCCGGCCAGCAGGCAGACGAGCGGCACCCCGAGGCGCCATAGGGACCTGCGCTCTCGCGCAGGCTGGGGATCGGACCCTGCCATCGGCTGCTCCCCTGTCGCATTCTGGACCTGCGGCCGACCTACGTTAACCTCTTAGGTGCATCCTGCTTCATCGTCGCGCCAATGGCGCCGACTGTTTGTAAAGGTAACCATGCCCAAGTCGAAGGTCCGCAAGAAGAACGACTTCACCGTCAACCCGGTGAGCCGCACACCGGTCAAGGTCAAGGCAGGGCCGTCCAGCGTCTGGTTCGTGGTTCTGTTCATCAGCCTGATGCTGATCGGCCTGGCCTGGCTGCTGGTGTTCCAGCTGGCTTCTTCGTCGATTCCGTTCCTTGCCGACCTCGGCCCGTGGAATTACGGCATCGCCTTTGCTTTCATGATCACCGGCTTGTTGCTGACAATGCGCTGGCGGTGAAAGTCGCGTACGTCCTGATGAATTTATCTTGGACTTGGCGCGTTACCCGTTCGGCAACCTGGCGGCCACCCAATCACATCGTTGTGATTCATCCCCATTGGGGATAGCACTTGTGGATAACCTCATTAACCGGGGTGAAAGGGTATGGCTGACCCGTGCAGCAAACTGAGTGGAGCCCATCTGGCATCGGAATCGCAGCGTGCGGCGTATTCGGACTTATGATGGCTATCGGCGCTGTGACCCTTGTCACAGACGCTCCCGGCCGCATTCTCCTGATCATTGCCGCCGTCGGACTTCTTGCGTTTGCAACCCTTTCGTGGCGCGCGCGACCAAAGCTGGCAATCAGAGACGGCGGTCTATTAATTCGCGGGCCCCTGCGCACACATCGTCTCGATGCGGCCGACATCAAGATCATCCGAATCACCGAATTCCGGCGGATCACCCGAAAGGTGCGGCTTCTCGAGATCGACGCGGCCGACGATCGGTTGTTCGTCCTCACCCGGTGGGACTTGGGCACAGACCCGCTGGAGGTACTCGACGCGCTCACCGCGGCCGGGCTGGCCGGCCGTTAGCGTCCGGTCAGGAGATGGTGATCGAGTCGATCACCACAGGGTCGCTGGGACGGTCGCGGGCGTCGGTCGCGGTGGTGGCGATCGAGTCGACCACCTTTTGCGACTCAGGGTCGACGACCTCACCGAAGATCGTGTGCTTGCGATTCAGGTGCGGCGTCTTGCCCACCGTGATGAAGAACTGGGAGCCGTTGGTTCCCGGCCCGCGGTTGGCCATCGCGAGCAGGTAGGGCTTGTCGAACTGCAGCTCGGGGTGGAACTCGTCGCCGAACTCGTAGCCGGGGCCGCCTGAGCCGGTTCCGGTCGGGTCACCGCCCTGGATCATGAAGCCGTCGATCACCCGGTGGAACACGACGCCGTCATAGAACGGCCCGGACGCGCCGCCCGATGCGTTCTCCGCGCTGTAGTCCTTATTGCCCTGTGCCAGTCCGACGAAGTTGGCGACGATCTTAGGAGCGTGATTTCCGAACAGTGCGATTTTGATGTCGCCGCGATTGGTGTGCAGAGTCGCGGTCGCTGTCTGAATGGGGCTCGTCACGGGATGTCAGTGTGCCACGCCCGTTCGGCGCCCAACCGGGCACCGTTGGGTTGCCGTTGATGGCAGGCTGGAGGCGATTCCGAACATGGCCGCGAAAGAGGTGCGAGATGAGCTCGAATTTGGATGCCCGGCTGAGCCCCGGCCAACGATTGACCCGCGGCCTGCGCTACACCGCGGTTGGTCCCGTCGACGTGACTCGGGGAACGGTGGGGCTGAGCTGGCAGGGCGCGCATTCTGCCGCCAGCAGCGTTCGTCAGCGCCTCGAGAAGAGCAGGCTCGCCAGGGAGCTGGGGGACGCGCAGGAGATCATCGCCCAGGAGCTCGCCGCTGCACAGGAGGTCGTCGCGAACCTACCTCAGGCGATAGCGGATGCGCGAAAGCCCAAACGGCGGCCTCGGCCGCTGGTGCTCGCAGCGGCGGGCGCGGCGATGATTGCCGTTGGGGCAGTGGCTTTTTCGGTCGCTCGCCGGTCGCGACAGCCCGAACCGTCCCCGCGGCCGCCCAGCGTCGAGATAACGCCGAAGCCCTAGAGGCGAGGAGGCTCAGCGCATCATGTCCAGCGACACCGTCAATGGGATCCCGCGGGTCGACCTTCATGGGCGTCCTCTGCGCTTGCGCAACCTGAATTGGTGGCTGGGAGGCCAGCTCGCTACCACCAAGACTGGTCTGGTGATCTGGCGCAAAGTCGCCGCGCCGCTAGAGGCGCCGATCATGAAGGCGACCCGTGGGCGCATCCGGCTCAATTTCGCGGTGCCGATCGTGGTGTTGTCGTCAACCGGTGCGCGCAGCGGAGAGCGTCGAGAGATTCCACTCGCCTACTTCACCGACGGTGACGACGTGATCCTGATCGCGTCGAACTACGGGGGCACACGCCACCCGGCCTGGTATCACAACCTGCTCGCCAACCCGGAGTGCGAATTGCATATCGGAAAGCGTGGCGGCCGCTTTGTCGCTCGGGAAGCACAGGGCGCCGACCGTGACCAGCTCTACGCGCTGGCCGTGGAACGCCTCAACCGAGTGTTCGCCTTGCACGATGAGCGAAGCGGCGATTCTCGGACGATCCCCGTTATGCGGCTGACGTCCGAACGCGGCGCGTTATAGCAGAATTGGTCGCACTCGGCGCATCGCACGGTGTCTTGTCAGTTTTTCGTCGCGATGATCCCGTCAACGCAGCCACAGCGGGGGCAGCGTGACCGCATTGACATGCGGCGCACCGGCTCATCCCGCGGTGGTGAACTCGTGTGTCGGACGGTAGATGTTCCTGGAGCGGTCTGAAAGCAGCCCGGTTTACGAACTAGTGATGGGATGTCGATAATGTCGATCGTCGGTCCGGCCAAGCTGTGGATAACTATCCTTGGGCTTTGGACACTTTCCCGAGTCGTGTTGGAGCCCGCATAAAACAGCAGCTCACAGCGTGTGCTAAGTCCCGCTTATGACTGGCATCAACATTCTTACGGCGTGTCGCGGTGAACATGCGTCCCGCGTGTCGTCGGGAGAGTAGGGCTTGTCAGGCCGATATCGGACTAAGAGCACATGAAGGCAGCACGGTCTTGCCGCTAAACGGGCTCTACGCAGCCAAACGTGGTAGGCGGCCTCGTAGTGGTGTCGGGATTTGATGGTGCCAGGTGATCCCGCAGTGCAGCATGAGGCGTAGCCGGTAGTTGTCGAAATTTCTGAATCCGTGGCCGACGCGCAGGATTTTCTTGATCAGCAGGTTGACGGCCTCGGTGGGTCCGTTGCTGATCCGGCTGGTGGTGAAGTAGGCCAGGAATTCGTCGTGCCAGGTGGCGATGGTGCGGGCCAGCCGGGTCAGCTCAGCTATCCCGGAGTCGATGCACATGATGGTCCAGTCATACAAGCGACTGGCAGCTTGGCCGCAGTCGCGGCAGCGGTAGATCGCGCGCAGTTCCTGGGCGGCCACCCACGCGGCGGCGACTTGGCCGTGATCGTCGCCGGCTTCGATGCCGGCCAGCAGCCGCGCCCAGGCGTGCTCGGTGAGGTTGTCGGCACCGCGGCGCAGCACTCGGCGAATCCCATAGAGTGGGTCGCCGCGGCGGCCGCGATGCCCGTAGGTGTCGTGTTGCACCCGGCGGCGCACATCGTCGAGGGCGGCGAATCCCAGCCGCACCACATGGAAGGGATCGAGCACCCGCACCGCGTGCGGCAGCCCCGCCGACAGGGCCGCGCCGTAGCCGCGGAACGGATCCAACGCCGCCACTTCAATCCCGGCGGCCCACCGGACTGGTTGCTCAGAAAGCCAGTCAGCCAATACTTTTCGGCTCCGACCAGGTACGACATCAATCAGCCGGCCGCGGTTCAGGTCAACCACGCCGGTGGCGAACACCGTGGGGCGGATCGCGCTGGCGCGCATGAACGCGGTCTCATCCACCCCGATCGCGGTGGCCGCCGCGCCAGGGCGAGCCCGCTCCAGTAGCCGCGCGCCATGCTCGCGCACCGCGACCATGACCGTAGCCCAGCTGACCCCGAACTCGCGCGCCACCGCAGCCACCGAATGACCATCGCGGCCCACCCGCCGACACGCCTGCGCGCGGGCCCGCTCGGTCCACGACGAGCGCGGCGCGATCGCCGGATGCGTCTCGGTCCAGGTCTGCTGCTCACACTGGCGATGCACGCACCGCCAGATGCGTTTGACCCACACCAGCGTCACCGGTCGATCCCCGGCCGGCAAATCCCGCACCCACGTCGGGCGGCGACCATGCAACCGGCCAACCGCCCCGCACACCGGGCACCAGCCGCTCGCCGCGGTCGTCTCGACGGCGTACTCCAGCTCACCATCGCGTGCGGATACCGCCAGCACGGCCATGCCTTCCAACCCAAGCATCACCGTGGCACTACTGTTGTTGTTCACCTGGGGCCTTTCTATTCGTGTTCCTTAACACCACGAATCATGAGGCCCCAGGCCCGTTTCCGGGCTCAGCCAGTCAACCGTGTCGACCAGGCACTACCACGCTTCATTACGAAGACCCCCTTTAGGTTGCGCGGCGCCTCCTCCCGGAGCCTACGCCAGTCAGCACATCGTGAAATGATCTCTGGCTGCGATCACATGTCCTGT
>Ga0308175_100003319_pt1 | contig 11124 bp, 8 predicted proteins | sample PhyCR1_3_FD_203893 | JGI IMG/M metagenome (GOLD analysis project Ga0308175, IMG submission 203893) | Soil microbial communities from UC Gill Tract Community Farm, Albany, California, United States - DLSLS.C.R1 | ecosystem: Environmental > Terrestrial > Soil > Agricultural land | place: USA... | reverse complement strand
TTGGGGAGTGCGCTGCCGTCGGGCTGCTGCTCTCGTGGCAGGAAGCGCTCGCGCCTGGGCGGCGTCGCGTGTTCGGCATACTCATCGGTGGCCTTGCCTTAACACTGGTCTGGTTGAGCGACTCGAAGACTGCGTTTGGCCTCGCAATCGTCTGCCCGGCTTTAGCCCAGATAGCCTTGAGCGTGCGGAAGCTCACGCGGCTTTCAATGGCGGTCATCCTGCTGATCATTCCGCTCATCTATGTCGTCTTGTCCAGCATCGTTCCGTTCAACATTATGGATCGCGTCGCATACATACTATACGGCGACTCGACGCTGACGGGACGGACGATCATTTGGGCGTTTGCGCAGTATGAGATCGGGCTGCGGCCGATCGCCGGATGGGGATACCAATCCTTCTGGCTCGTTCCCGGCTCACCGACCGTGACCGATGCTCCAGGTTGGGTGAAGATGATGCCGAATGCCCATAACGGGTATTACGATACGATGCTCGAAACGGGCTATGTCGGCCTTGCTCTCCTTCTTGCATTCATCGTTGCAACCCTTCATGGCATCGGGCGCTTGGCCGACCAAGACTCAGCTCGAGCGCGGACCGTTCTCTCACTGGCTCTGTTCGTCATTTGCTATAACTACTTCGAGACCTTTTGGCTGCGCGGTTTCGAATTCTTATGGATAGTGTTTCTTATCCTGGTCGCTGACGTCGGCCGATACTGGCAGCTCACTCCGCGCGGCGGGGTGGCGGGCGTGGCGGCGGCCCGACCCGGCCGGCAAGCCCACCGACTCCAGATGAGGCTATCGTGACCGTACAGTTGCAAACCGAGTTCCGCACGGTGCATAGGGTGAGCGGTGCCGCCGTGATGCAAGCCGGATCTCTCCCGGCCGCGATGCGTGCCCGCTCGCATCCCGACCTGCGCACACACCTTCCTGTGCTGGATGGGGTGCGGGGCTTGGCTGTCGGGATGGTTCTGCTGCTGCATTTCGTAGCCGACCTACCGGCAACCAACTGGGGCGAGCGCGCGGTCTTCGGGGTGGCGAAATACGGGTCTTACGGCGTCGAGCTGTTTTTCGTACTGTCAGGTTTCCTGATCACGGGCATCCTCTACGACACCCGCGAAGATCCGCGATACTTCCGCAATTTCTACATGAGGCGCCTGCTTCGTATATTCCCCCTCTACTACGGCGTGCTTGCTATCGTCTTCTTCGCGCTTCCGCTCATTCCGTGGCTGCGTGGACCGACATTGAACTCTCTCGTGGATCGCCAGGCCTGGGCCTGGCTCTACGGCGTCAACCTCTACATCGCCAGAAGCGGGACATGGTCGTTCTCCTACCTCAACCACTTCTGGTCCCTGTGCATCGAGGAGCATTTCTATCTGGTGTGGCCGCTGGTCGTGTTCGGGCTGGCGCGCCGGCCGCGCTTGCTGATCCGCGTGAGCCTGGCCATCGCAGGGGGCGCCATGCTCGCCCGGGTGGCGGGATCGATGCTAGGGCTGAACTGGTGGACCATGTATACGCTGACGCCCTTCCGCCTCGACGGTCTCGCGCTCGGCGCCTGTCTGGCGATTGCAGCACGATGTCCTGGCGGTCTGGAGCGGCTCGCGCGCGCCCTGCCGCTCATAGTAGCGGCGGCGGGCGGCCTGGTTGCGATCACCTTCGGGTGGAGCCGCCTGATATCGCGGGATGGGCTCGAATTGGTCCTACCCGTCCGGGCAGCGCTGATCGAGATCCTGCTGGGGTGCCTGCTGCTATGGGCCGTCATTGCACCAAAACAGTCGGCCTGCGCACGGTTTTTCGGCAGCCGGTGCATGGTCTTCCTCGGCACGTACAGTTATGGACTATACGTCTATCATCACTTCGTTTCTTATTATCTCGGCACCCACCGCACTGACCTGCAACTCGCGGCGCTGCTCGGCTCCCACTCCGCGGCGGTGATGCTGCAAGCCATAGTGGGGAGCGCCGTTTCGCTGGCGGTCGCGTATCTGAGCTATCATCTTTTCGAACGGCGCTTCCTCCTGCTGAAACGGCGATTCGAGTCGCTAAGCAGGCTCAGCTCCCGGCCCGCTTGAGCCAGCAAACGGCAGATCCGTCCCGGACGGCGCTGGAACGTCGGCGACAGGCGCGAACCGGACCGGGCGCGACCAATAACGCGATAGCAACAATCTGGAATATGGAGTGTGCGTTCGCCTCATGAGCCCTGAACGCCTCAGCATTCTGTACGTTTCCCAGATGCCGGCCAGCCCTCCCCGGTTTGGCGCCCAAGCTCGCATTCACGGTCTCATGACCGAGTTGGCGCAGCGTCACGACGTCAGCGCCGTGACCCTGGTCGACGATGCGTTCGACACCGACGAATGCCGCCGGGCGATGGAGGTCTACTGCAGGGAGGCGTTGCTGATCCCTAACCCGTTCGGTCGGGAAGGTCTTTACAAGCGGCTCCTTCAGCTCCGGTCGCTGACCTCGACCTCGAGCTTCGAGCGGATGCGAGTGACGGTGCCGGGGCTGCAGCAGGCGCTGGACGGGATCCTGCGGGTCAGGCGGTTCGATATCGTCGACCTGGAGTTCCCGTATCTCGGCCACTACGATCTGCGCAAAGCGCCGCCGGGCCAGAAATCCCCGGCCCTCATCGTGGACTCCCACAACATCGAGTACGACCTGGCGCGACAATTCGCCCAGGACCCCAGCAGCTTGGCCCGTCGGCTTTATGCCGAGGCGAACTGGCGCAAGCTGCGGCACGAAGAGCTGGCGACCTATCGCGCGGCTGACGGGGTCTACCTGTGCAGCGCCGCGGACGAGCGGCGCTTGCTCGCCGAGGCGCCCAGGATGCGAACAGCGGTCATTCCAAATGCCGCTGATGTCGCGTTCTATCAGCCCCGTTCCGCGGACCCCCCGCCGGACGATTGCACCGTGCTCTATTTCGGACTCCTGTCGACCGTCCCCAACCTTGACGGGGTCACGCACTTCGCCCAGGAGATTTGGCCACGCATTGCCGCGGCTCGTCCGAAGGCGCGGTGGAAGATCGTTGGCGGGCGGCCGCCGCCATCACTCATGGCGCTGGCCGGAGACCGGATCGAGCTGACGGGCTTCGTGCCGGACCTCCGGCCGCATCTTGCGGCGGCCTCGGTCGTGGTGGTGCCGCTTCGGCTCGGCGGCGGCACTCGGCTCAAGATCGTCGAAGCCATGGCGATGGGAAAGCCGATCGTCTCGACCACCCTCGGCGCCGAGGGCATCGACGCGCTTCCCGGACGGGACATCCTGATTGCCGACGAGCCGGAAAGCTTCGCCAGCTCGGTAGTCCGCCTGCTCGACGATGCGCCGCTGCGTGCCCGGCTCGGTGAGTCGGCGCGCCGGCTTTCGGTTGAACGCTATTCCTGGACAACGGCCGCGGCGAGCCTCGAGCGTTTTTTTCGCGAAGTCATCACAACCCGGGCATCCTCGAGGGAAGCGGCGTGAAGGCGGCAGATTGCGGGCGATGCCCGAGCAGAACGACAGTTGAGACGCCCCCGTCGCCGGTCGGCCCGCGCCGACGCGTCGCCACCTCAAGTTCCGGATGGTGTTCAGCATGATCCTTGCCGATGCCGCATCGCTTCCCACCGAACCGGCTCCGGTGATCGTCATCGGCGCCGGGCCGGCCGGGCTCGTGCAGGCGCTGGAACTGCGCCGGCATGGGCTCGATGTCGCCGTCCTGGTCGGCGGGGTCGACCGTCTCGATCCGAGATACCAGGAGCTGGCCGATGCGGAGATCGTCTCGACGGGACGGCAAGCGCCGATGCGGCTCGCGGTGGGGCGCGCCCTCGGCGGCACTTCGTTGCTGTGGGGCGGCCGCTGCGTGCCGTTCGATGATGTCGACTTCCGGCCAAGGCCGTTGGTCCCAAACGGAGGCTGGCCGCTGCAGCACTCCGCGATTCGCCCATGGTACGAGGTGGCGGCGCGCTATCTCGATGCGGAGATGCCGGCTTTTGCAGCCGCGGCGGAGGGATTGCCGAACACGCCCGACTGCTGTTTCGACCAGCTCGAGCATTGGAGCGACGCCCGCGATCTGAGCCGGTTTCATCGTTTGGCGTTAAGCCGCGACGAGCGGCTGCGCATTCATCTCGGGGTCGTCGCCGTCGGCCTCGAGATCGACCCGGTGACCGGCCGGGTCGAGGGCGTCATCGCGGCACTACCCTCGGGCGAGCGTCGCGTCCTGCGGGCCCGCGCCGTCGTCCTCGCCTGTGGCGGGCTGGAGACCACGCGCCTGCTGCTGGTGGCGCAATCCGAGCGGCCGCGCCTGTTCGGCGGGGCGGCCGGTGCGCTCGGCCGCTATTACATGGGGCACGCCGGGGGGCAGATCGCCGATATCGTTCTTAATCCATCCGTGCCAGCTGGCGCGTTCAGTTTTTTCGTCGGCCAAGGCGGACGCTATGTCCGCCGCCGGATCACAATTGCGGAGACAGCACAGGTCAAGCACGGCCTGCTCAACCTCGCCGCGTTTCCGATCAATCCGCCGCTCGCTGACCCGGCGCATCGCAGCGCCATCCTCTCACTTGCCTATCTCAGCTTGGCTACGCCCGGGCTCGGACCGGCGTTGGCACCCGAGGTGATCCGGCGCAAGCATCTGGAAGCCGGGGTCCGGCAGGTGCCGCGGCACCTGCGCAACATTATCCGAGGGCTGCCGGCGGCGATGCATGGGGCGACGCGTTTCCTGCACGGCCGCTACCTGACGCGCCCGCGGCTTCCGGGGTTCGAGATCAGCAATCGCGCAGGGCGCTACACCTTGTACTATCATGCCGAGCAGGCGCCGAACCCGGTCAGCACGGTCCACCTCGGCGGCGGTTGCGACCGACTGGGAATGCCACAGCTGCAAGTCGATCTCCGCTTCAGCCAAGCGGATGCGCGTTCGATCGTCGATAGCCACGCGGTGATCAACCGCAACCTGCGGCAAGCCGGGTTGGGCCGGCTCGAATACAACGTGCCTCAGGGCGAGCGAATGGCCGCGGCGCTTGATCAGGCGAGCGACGGCTACCATCAAATCGGCACCACACGCATGTCGGCCGATCCCGCGAACGGGGTCGTCGATAGCGACTGCCGGGTCCATGGCACGCCCAACTTGTTTATCGCGAGCAGTTCGACCTTTCCGACATCCGGCCAAGCCAACCCGACGCTGCTCGTCGCGGCGCTGTCCGCACGACTGGCCGACCATATCGCCCGAGGGATCGGACGGCTGCCCAGCATGTCTGCACCGCGCCGGCTCGTGGCGCAGTTGTGAGACTTTCGGTCCAGAAGTAAACGCTTCGGCGGCCCCGCTGCGAAGCTATAAACCTGTTCTCTCGGGGTTGCAGCGGCTCGAGCAAGGCGTCGAAAACGAATCACGGGCCCTTCCAGGCCTAAGCGATGACGGGGGGCAGCCGACGTGTTTACCGGGATCATCCGCAGGCGAGCGCTGCCCCGTGTGTTCCCGAAGGCGCACCGGTCAGGCGCCATCGCGCGCGCGCTGGCCTGGCTATGGCTCGCTGGGCTGGCATCGGCCCAAGCCGCCACGCTACCGCCCGAGCGCGACGCCTCGGCCAACTGGCGCAACGCCGGAATGCTTTCGCAGGGCGGGATTCCGAACCGGACGACGATCTGTGCGCGGGTCACCCCGCGTGGGGCGGATCAGGACGACACGAGCGACATCCAGCGTGCCATCGAAAACTGCCCAGCGGGGCAAGTGGTGCAGCTTGCGGCCGGCAGCTTTACCATTGCCGAGGGCCGTTTTGTTCTCCTCGACAAGTCTGTCACGCTGCGAGGCGCCGGCGCGGGCAATACGATCCTCCAACGCAAGGACGGGGCGAAGCTCGGCAGCTATCATCCCGGGCCCAACCCCTCGCCAATCATTATTGCCGGGCGCCAGCGCTGGAACAACTTCAGCTCCGGCAGCACGCCTCTCGCCGCCGATGGTGCACAGGGCGGCTCTTCGGTGCAGGTGCAGAATGCGGCAGGGCTCGCAGTTGGCCAGATCGTTCTGGTCGACGAAGCGTCGGGGGCGGGCTGGCAACCCGACCGCATTTGGCCGGGCAAGCAGGTTTGGGCGTCCGCTGACTATCGCGTCGTCTGGAGCAAGCACAATCCGCCCGCCCCGGGCGACGACTTCAACGCCGATACCTACCCCTACACGCCGGGCAGTGCCGGGTGCTGGTTTTCCAACTGCGACCGTCCAACGAGCGAGCTGCACCGCATCGCGGCAATCTCAGGGAATAGAGTCGTCTTCGACACACCACTCACCATCGACTATCGGGTGGATCATCAAGCGATGCTGTATCGCTGGGAACCCGCGCAGTTCACCTGGCTTGCCGGGATCGAGAACATGACGGTTTCACGGGGCGACGATAACAACGTCCAATTCTATGGCTGCGTCTATTGCTGGGCGAAGGACGTCGAAAGCACCTTGTGGCTTGGCGCCGGCTTCGACGTCAAAGCCTCGTTTCGGGTGCAACTCGAGGGCGTTTACGTCCATGACGGCGCCTGGCCGGTGCCCGGCGGGGGCGGCTATAACATCAGTCTTAGTTTCTGGTCGTCCGAAATCCTGATCGAGAACAGTATCTCAGTGCTCAACAACAAGCTCATCGTGGACCGATCGGCCGGAGCAGGATCTGTGGTTGCCTATAATTACATGGACGATGGCTACGTGAACGGACGGGGCTCCTGGGTCGAGGTCGGGCTGAATGCGAGCCACATGGTCGGCGCACATCACGTGCTGTTCGAGGGCAATTACGGGTTCAACATCGACAGCGACCAGACGCACGGGAACTCCATCTATCTCACGTTCTTTCGGAATTACGTCAGCGGCTTCCGGCGACCGTTTAGGGCGCTCGACGGCACGCCGATCGATGACGCCAGCGGCAGGAGCGGGCCTTTGCGGGCCGCCGCTGCCCACGCCTATGCGTACTGGTTCTCCTTCATCGGCAATGTCCTGGGAACGCCGGGAAAGATGAGCCACTGGGTGTATGACGCAGTCGGTGCGCTGAATGCGCTCCCGCCGAGCGGGATTTGGATGCTGGGCTACCATGATGTCAGTCCACAGGGGTACGATCCCTACGTGGCGAGAACGGCGATTCGCGACGGCAACTTCGATTATCTTACCAACTCCGTGCACTGGAGCAGCAAGGACACGCAGCCGCTCGCGAGTTCGCTCTACCTCAGCGGACGGCCGGCATTCTTTGACGCTGGCCTCGGGTATGCTTGGCCATGGGTTAATCCGACCGAATCGAAGCAGTTATCAACATTGCCGGCCAAGGCGAGATATGATGCCGGAACGCCGTTCGCTCAGCCATGAGCCGTGCGGAGAAACTGTTCTGGAAGCCTCAGCAGCGCCGGGTCAACTTTTCAACACTTCAACAGCAGAGGCAGTTGTATTGTCTTTGGACGATGCAGATTTGGCTATTTTTGCACCAAGTAGGATCACCCGGTCGCGGGGCAGTGACATGAAGTGGGCGGAAGCACAGAAATTGCAGACCGAGGCTGATTGGGCAAAGAAGGATCTCGTCTGGTTGGTGATGGAGCAGGAAGGTGGTCGATTCATTGCCCGCCCGCTCACGGATGATGGTCTGCTTCCGTCTATTTTGATAGCCGACTCGCTGACGAAGCTCCGGCAGCTGTTACCGCTTGGCCTGCTCCGCTCGGACATCCAGCCGGCAGAGCTCCCCGGGGTCGTCGAGGTGTGGCACTCGCCCTAAAGCCTCGATGCGCTACCGTATCGCGGGGCCGGTTTGGGCGGTCACGCTCGGGCTGGTTAGCCCTGAATGAGGCGAGTGGCCGTGTGGAGACGGAGGCGAGAGCCGCCCTGGTGGAAACGGCTCTAGGAACGCAGCCATGCCGGACGGAGAGTTTGCCACCGGCCACGCATGCTCAGCAGCTGTAACTCGGCGAGCAGCGGATGTTTGCTGATCCACAGGCCAGCAAGCCAGCCCGTCCCTGCACCGAGGCAAGACAACACCGTGGCCAGCGGGCTTAGATCAAATCGGAATCCAGCGAGGACCACGGCGATGATGCTCGGCGCCGCCGCGAACAGGGCGACGTAGCCGCTGCGGCCCACTGCCGCGAAGAATTCCTGCCACGTCATCGGCACATGGCGCCGTATGAAGCAGACCGCCACATAGACCTGCAGCGGGCCAGTGATCAACTGTGTGGCCGCGACTGCCTCCAGGTTATGGAGCGAGGCCAGGAAGATCAGCAGCAGCGATGGCGGGATCGAGATAAGGCTGGACACCAGCGCGTCGCGGACGGCACCCACGGCGACCAACACCGGGTACGTCATATACGCGGGGAACAGCGAGAGTGACGCAAGCGCCATGACCCGCACGATTGGCGCCGCAGCGTCCCATTGCGCACCCAAAAGCACCCGAACAGCCGGGTCAGCGAGCATCGCCAGGCAGAGAAAAATCGGCCATTGAAGGGCGCTCATATACGTAATGGAGCGCAGATAAGTTCGCTTGAGATCTCCCGAGGTTCGCGCCTGCTCAGCGAGGCTAGGAAGCAGAACCGGCTGAAGTACGCTCGTGAAAAGCCGGTCGGGAATCTGGCAAACGGCCGCGGCCCGGCCGAGAAGCCCAACCGCGCCGAAGCCAAGCTGCCACCCGACGATGAGTTGCGGAAGAGAGTCGTGGATCACATTGATGATCGCCGTGGCCGAGGCGTAGCTGCCGAAGGTGGCCACTTTTCGCCATTCGGCAAAACTGGGGAAGAAAGCTCGGAAGACCGGCCGGCAGGCGATGCTGGCTACCGTGGTCACCATCGTACTCGCCAACTTGGCCCAGGCCAGACTCATGTAGCCAAAGCCCAAAGCGGCGAGCATGACGGTCACCAGAAGGTTGACCGCAGCAGCTGCGAGGCCGACGAGAGCCAGCTTGCCAAACTGCATGTCCCGCCGGAGCAGGCCGATGCTCGGCGTACTGAATGGGCCGAGGAGAAAGGACATGGCGAGCAATGGGAGAATGTGGGCAATGCTAGGCTCGGCATAGAATGCGGCGATCGGCAGGGTGATCCCGAGGAGGAGCCCAGCACAGATCACTGACATCGCCAGCGACACGGTGAAGACCGTCTGAACAACCGCTGGTGTAAGCTGCCGCTCTTGGACCAGATAGGTTCCCACGCCGAAATCGCGGACCACGTCGATAATCAGCACGACCGACAACGCTACGGAGTAGACTCCGAAATCCGCAGGCGTCAGCAGGCGCGCCATGACCAGCGTCCCGACCAGCCCTATCGCGGTGACACCGTATTTCTCGAGGAAGGAAAACGCCAAGGATCGACGGATCGTCTTCATCATGGAAGAGTTCTCATGAAGGCATTATCCGCCGTGCCGCCGCCTTGTTTCGTATACCAAGTCGAAAATGCACATGGTGCAAAAGAGGTAGCCCGCCGCAACGGCCTCCCAGAAGACAATCTTAAGCGGTTCTTGCCGTCGGGCACAACGACTTGGCATGGTCAAAGCCCGAAGCGGAGCACTGAGATGGCCGGGCTAGTCCGGCGATAACCCATGGCATCCTATGTAACTGATTACGCGGACCAGGCTGTCCTTCTTCCCATAGCGGCGATTGTCGCGTTCGCGCTGTTCGTTTCCGGATGGCGGCGGGGCGCGCTCGCCTGGGGGCTGGCCGTAGCCGGCATGCTGGGGCTCATGTTGGCGTTGAAGCTGGTGTCGATGGCCTGCGGACATCTGGTGCTCGGCCCGGAGCTGCACAGCCCCAGCGGCCATACGGCGGCCGCAGCCACGATCTATGGTGGTCTATTGGTGCTGCTTGCGCGCCAGCACCTCAGAGGCGCCCGATGGCCGTTCGTGTTCCCGGTCGCGGTGGCGCTCCTGATCGGGCTCACCCGGCTGACACTGGGCGCCCACACAGCCGTGGAGGTCGTGCTGGGAGCGGCAGTCGGGATCACCGGCGCGGCGGTCGCAGCACGGCTTGCCGGGCATCCGCCGGCCGGCATGCGGCTCGGTCGGCTAGCCGCCGCAGTTGCCGCGATCGCGATACTTTTCCATGGCTTTCACCTCCGCGCCGAGGCGGCGATCGGAGATACGTATCTGCTGCGCGTCTGGCCGCTCTCGGTCTGCACAGCACACTGACCGGTGTCGCTGCAGGCCGGTCGAGCTTGCGTCATGACCGTCGGCTCAGCCTCAGTAGGCGTTCCGGCCGAAGATGCAGACGACCGTCTGGAGAAGGATCCTCAGATCGAACCATACGGACCATCCCTCGATATAGGCAAGGTCATGCTCGACCCGGCGCTGCATCTTGTCGAGCGTTTCGGTCTCGCCGCGGAGGCCGTTCACCTGCGCCCAGCCGGTGATGCCCGGCTGCACGCGGTGCCGCGCCAGGTAACCGTCGATCCTGGTTGCGAAGTGCTCGTTATGTGGGACGGCGTGCGGGCGTGGCCCGACCAAAGACATCTCCCCTTGCAGCACATTCAGCAATTGAGGCAACTCGTCGAGGCTAGTTCGGCGCAGAATTTTCCCCACCCGCGTAACGCGTGGATCGTTCCGTGTCGCTTGGTGGACTTCTGCGCCCGGATCCGGCGCATGCACCATCGTCCGGAACTTCAGCACTTCGAAGGCATTGTTGTTAAACCCAGTCCGTCTTTGCCGGAACAGCACGGGTCCAGAGCTGTCGAGCTTGATTGCGGCGGCTAAGATCAAGATCAGGGGCAAGGCGCCGACCAGCAATGCGCTTGCGAGGACGCTATCTTCGACGCGCTTGACGACCCGGCGCCAACCGGTCAGCGGTCGCCGGTAGACCGTCAGAACCGGGCAGCCGAACAGGAACGCGGCTTCCGGCCGTGGCAACGCCACCCAAGGCGGCGCAGTGCATATGGAAATATTCGCCGGAAGCGTTCCGAGCTGGCGGAGCAGCGGCGTCAGCTCGTCATGGTTGCGCCCCCGATCGGTGACGATCACCTCATCGATCCGGAACAGCCGGGCAAGCCGCATCAGGTCGTCGACCCCGCTGAGCCGCCCACCTTTCGCCGAGAATACGCCAGCAAGACAGACCTCGTTCGCGCCATGCTGGATGATGGCCTGGGCCACAGCCGCGCTCCAGCCCTCGGAATCGGTGTCGACCACGGCGACGGTTCGGGTACATCGGCCCTGTCGCGACCAACGGCGGATAAGCCAACCAGCGGCCAG
>Ga0308175_100003317_pt1 | contig 11131 bp, 11 predicted proteins | sample PhyCR1_3_FD_203893 | JGI IMG/M metagenome (GOLD analysis project Ga0308175, IMG submission 203893) | Soil microbial communities from UC Gill Tract Community Farm, Albany, California, United States - DLSLS.C.R1 | ecosystem: Environmental > Terrestrial > Soil > Agricultural land | place: USA... | reverse complement strand
CGACGGTGCCCGACCACGCGTTCCGCCCGTCGGCGAGCACGAACAACGCGCCAACCAGGCTAGCGGTGTGCATGTCATGCCCGCACGCATGCGCAACGGCGACAGTACTACCGGCCGCATCGACGGATTCAGCGGTGCTCGCGTACGGCAGGCCCGTAGCTTCAGCGACTGGCAGCGCGTCCATATCGGCGCGCAACATGACCACCGGTCCATCCCCATTGCGTAACACCGCGACTACGCCAGTGCCTCCGACGCCAGCGGTGACGTCCAGGCCCAGCGGTTTGAGCGCGGCCACCACGGCAGCGGCGGTGTGATGTTCCTGCATCGACAACTCGGGGTGGCGGTGCAGGTCGCGATACAGCTGCGCGATCTGCTCTGAGATCCGCGGCGTCCACGCAGTGAGAACTGAGGCCGGCGCGGGCACCTCGGGCATGCCGACCTCCCTTGAGTCGCCTCGTCATGCTATGCCCGTTCGCGAACCGACACCTGTCAAGCATGGTGGGCGCACGCCTTCCAGCGGAGTAGTAGCAGTCGCAATCGTTGATGCACCAGAAGGAGTCGCGACCCTCGCCGTCCTCGTCGCGCACGGTGAACAAGGTGCCGAGATCGAGAAGAAGTTCGCCCACTCGAAGCGAGACATGACGTAGAGCGAGCAGGCCCGTCCGCGAGACACCGAGTGCACCACGAGCGCTGCCCGCCGCGCGACGTCTAGCGCTGCCGAAACAAGCTCGAGATCGAATACGTTCGCGAATCTGCTGCGGACTGACTGCGGACCAGACGCAAAACAGGCGACCTTCGCTTAGAAGGTCACCTGCTCTGATCTGCTACAACACAGTCGGGGTGGCGGGATTCGAACCCACGACCTCTTCGTCCCGAACGAAGCGCGCTACCAAGCTGCGCCACACCCCGCGTGAAGCCACGACAGCGTATCGCACCCGCCAGGTGTGCCGCCAAACCGATAGCGGGCGCCCAAACGCGCACGAAGTGACGGGGCAAGACACCTTTTAGCGACCTAGGTCACGCCACGCCGCGGGATGGAACCGGATTGTCGGTGTTGTTATGCACAATGACGGCAAGAAGCCGCGTAACGGTTGAAACGAGGCGTGAGATGACTGGGTTGGGAGCTTCCATCTATGTGGGATTCTTCGCCCTGGCCGCATTGTGGCTGTTCTTGACCTCCGACGGTCCCCTTACCCGGGACTCCGACGGTCAAAGCCAGCGGCCGGACCGCTCGAACTCCACGAGCACTCCGGCGGCGCTCGACGGGTCAAGCCCGGCGCCGTCCAGCCACTCGTCACTGAAATAGGTGTCGGTGTAACGGTCGCCGCTGTCGGCGATGAGCGTCACGACGGATCCACTGCGCCCTTCCGAAACCATCTCGGCCAGCAGGCTGAACGCACCCCACAGATTTGTACCGGTTGACGGTCCTACGCGCCGGCCGAGCACGGTGCTGACGTGGCGTGCGGCGGCGACGGACGCGGCGTCGGGAACCGTCACCATGCGGTCGACCACATCGGGCAGGAAGGACGGCTCGACCCGCGGGCGGCCGATTCCTTCAATGCGCGACGACATTCCGGTGACGACATCGTCGCGGCCTTGCGCATACGACGGAAAGAACGCGGAGTTCTCCGGGTCGACAACACACAACCGAGTGGGGTAGCGCCGATACCGGATGTAGCGGCCGAGGGTCGCGCTCGTTCCACCGGTGCCTGCCCCGACGACGATCCACTCCGGAACCGGATGGGCCTCCTCGCCCATCTGCGCGTAGATCGATTCGGCGATGTTGTTGTTGCCGCGCCAGTCGGTTGCCCGCTCGGCGTTGGTGAACTGGTCGAGATAGTGGCCGCCGGTCTCTTCGGCCAATCGTTCCGCCTCTGCGTACACCTGTGAGGATTCCGCCACGAAATGGCAACGCCCGCCTTGAGATTCGATGAGGGCTATTTTCGAGGTGCTCGTCGACGATGGCATCACTGCAATGAACGGCAGACCAAGTAGCGCCGCGAAATACGCCTCGGAGACCGCCGTCGAACCCGACGACGCTTCGATGATGGTGGTGTTCTCACCGATCCAGCCGTTGCACAACGCGTACAGGAACAGCGACCGCGCCAGCCGATGTTTCAGGCTCCCGGTGATGTGGGTGGATTCGTCCTTGAGGTACAGCGCGACGTCGACGCCTTCGCACCAGGCCGACGGCAGCGGGTAGCGCAGGAGATGAGTGTCTGCGCTGCGCCGGGAATCGGCCTCGATCAACCGAACCGCATTGTCCACCCACCGACGTGGCTGGCTGCGAGTCGCTACCGAGGCCCCGTCGGTCACCGCACCGAAGCAGTCGGGTGGGATTGCCCCGCCCGCGTCCCGGCGTCACGACCGCCTGTCGGCGTGGCCACCAACGTCAGCAGCGTCGCTTCGGGCCTGCAGCAGAACCGCAGCGGGGCGAACGGCGACGTGCCGATCCCGGCGGAAACGTGCAGCGCCATGCGGGCATCCCACCTTGACGCGCCCTTGGCCCGCGACCGGTCGAGGTCGCAGTTGGTGACGATGGCACCGTAGAACGGCAGGCAGAGCTGGCCGCCGTGGGTGTGGCCGGCCATCACCAGCTGATAGCCGTCGCCGGCGAACCGATCGAGCACCCGTGGCTCCGGCGAGTGCGCCAGGCCCAGTCGCAGGTTCGCGGTGGGATCGGCCGGCCCGGCGATGGTCTCGTACCGGTCCCGCTTGAGGTGCGGATCGTCCACACCCCCGGCCGCGATCCGCAGCCCGGCCACCTCGAACTCCCGGCGGGTGTGCGTCATGTCGAGCCAGCCGCGCTCGGTGAACGCGGCCCGCAGGTCCTGCCAGGGCAGCGGCGTGCCGTAGGCACGATGCGAGGGTTTGGTCATATAGTTGGCGGGGTTCTTCAGCCGGGGCCCGAAGTAGTCGTTGCTGCCGAACACGAAAACCCCAGGGACCGAGAGCAAGTCGCCAAGCGTCTGCACGACGGCGGGCACCGCCTTCGGGTGGGCCAGGTTATCCCCCGTGTTGACGACCAGATCCGGCTCCAGGCTGGCGAGCTCACGCAGCCAAGCCTGCTTGCGCCGCTGATTGGGTCTCATGTGGATATCGCTGATATGCAGCACTCGCAGCGGGGTCGACCCGGGAGTCAGCACCGGCATCGTCACCTCGCGGGTGACGAACGCGTTCCGCTCGATGATCGACGCGTAGCCGATACCGGCGACAAGCGAGCCGGTGGCCACAGCGGCAGAATTCTTCAGGATCGAGGCGGCGGGCATGCATCGCAGCCTACTGCCACTCGCCTGCCCGCACCGCTTCTCACCCGCCGCGCGTTACCTGGGCCACACCGGTCACGGGGGTGGCGGTGCCGGCGGCGGCGGCCCCAGCACCGGAACGGTGATCGGTGGCAGGCCGGGGATCTGCACGACCGTCGACCCGACCTCCGGCGGCATGCCGGGGATCGGCAGGCCGGCAGGGGGCGGCGGCGGTGCTGGCGGAACGCCGTTGCTGATCTGGATGGTGATGATCGAGCCAGGCACCGTCTGCCCCGACGGCGACGTCCCAACGACCGTGCCGTACGACGAGGCGCTGTTGACTGGACTCGCCTGGTCGGCCACCTGGAAGCCGGCCTCCTTCAGCCGCTGACGTGCCAAATCCTGCGTCATGCCCGAGACGCTGGGCACCTTCGAGCCGGGCGCCCCGTCGACGAAGCGCGGATCAGTCGGCGGCAGCCTCACCTCGCCGAAGTTGTTCGCGATCGGCTTCATCGCGCTGAACCAGGTCCTGGCGGGCTCGTTGCCGCCGAAGAGGTCTCCCGACCCGCACTGGCGCAGCGGGAAGGAGCAGAGCTCGCCGGGCTCGGTCGAGTCGTCGTATATGTAGTTGGCCGCGGCCAACGTGTTGGTGAAGCCAAGGAATGCCGACGAGCGGTGTGCCTCGGTGGTGCCGGTCTTGCCGGACATCGGCAGGTCCCAACCGACGGAACCGGCCGACCCTGCGGCCGTGCCACCCCCCTGGTCGTCCTTGCTCAGCGCGTTCGCCAGCGTGTTGGCCAGACCCTCGGGTACCACCTGATCGCAGGTTTCCGTGGTGACCGACACCTCGGTGCCGCGCCGGTCGAAAACCTTGTCGATCGGATTGGGCGGGCACCACACGCCGCCCGACGCCAGCGTGGCCGCCACATTGGAGAACTCCAGGGCGTTGAGCTCGATCGGGCCGAGCGTGAACGAGCCGAGGTTCTGGCGCTTGACGAAGTCAGCGAGGCTTTCGTTGCTTTGCGGGTCGTAGTCGCGTGCGGTTCCCGGCAACGCGTAGGACCGCAGGCCGAGCCGGACCGCCATGTCCACCGTGCGCTGCACCCCGACCTGCGAGATCAGCTTCGCGAAGGCGGTGTTGGGCGAGGTGGCGAGCGCATCGGTGACGTTCATCGAGCCGCGGTAGCCCCCGGCGTTCTTCACACACCAGGTTTCCCTCGGGCACCCGGGGGTGTCGCTGCTGCCCAGGCCCTTTGCCTGGAACTGCCCGGGCACGTCCAGCTGCGCATTGATGCCCATTCCTATGTCCAACGCGGCGGCCGTCGTGAAGATCTTGAATGTCGATCCGGCGCCGTCGCCGACGAGTGAGAACGGTTGCGGCTGCATGGTTTCGCCCGCGTCCAAGTTCAGGCCGTAGGTGCGGTTGCTCGCCATCGCCATCACCGCGTGGTTGTCCTTGCCGGGCTTGATCACGCTCATCACGCTGGCGATGCCCTTGATGTCGGGCGACGCGATGTTGTCGATCGCAGATTTGACCGGGCCCTGCACGTCGGGGTCGAGCGTGGTCCGGATCAGATAGCCGCCCCTTGCGACCTGCTCCTTGCTGACGCCCGCACGGGCCAGGTAGTCGAGCACGTAATCGCAGAAGAAGGCTCGGTCTCCTGCGGCGATGCAGCCGCGCGGCAACTCCTGCGGTTGCGGCAGGACGCCAAGCGGCTGCTCCTTCGCGGCGCGCAGAGCCTCGGCTTCTTGCGGCAGGTTCTCGATCATGGTGTCCAGTACGAGGTTCCTGCGAGCCAGCGCGCCATCGGGGTTGGTGTAGGGGTTCAGCGTGCTGGTGGATTGCACCAGGCCGGCCAGCAGCGCGGCCTGCTGCCAGTTGAGGTCGGAGGCGTTGATGCCGAAGTAGGTCTGCGCGGCGTCCTGCACACCGAACGCGTTGTTGCCGAACGACACCAGGTTGAGGTAGCGCGTGAGGATCTCGGGCTTGGTGAACGTCTTATCCAACGTCAGCGCCATCCGGATCTCGCGCAACTTACGGGCCGGTGTGGTCTCGACCGCCGCCCGCTTCTCGGCATCGGTCTGCGCGAGCACGAGCAGCTGGTAATTCTTCACGTACTGCTGCTCGATGGTGGAGCCGCCGCGGGTGTCGAGGTCGCCGGACATATAGCCCGACAGACCCGTCAGGGTGCCCTTCCAGTCCACGCCGTTGTGCTCGGCAAACCGTTTGTCCTCGATCGAGACGATGGCCAGCTTCATCGTGTCGGCGATCTGGTCGCTGGGCACCTCGAAGCGGCGCTGCGAATACAACCACGCGATGACGTTGCCCTTGGCGTCGACCATCGTCGACACCCCGGGCACCTCGCCCTCGAGGAGTTGAGCCGAGCCGTTAGCAACGACATCGGAGGCCCGGTTCGACATCAGGCCGAACCCGCCGACCACCGGGAACATCAGTCCGGCAAACAGCACACTGGCCAAAAGGCAACACCACGCCAGCTTGATGACCGTGACCGTCGCCGGCGGTCGATTCGGCGGGCGCTCCGGCATGCCCTACAGAGTAACTAGGGGGGCGACCGGCCTCCTCGTCGCAGCCAGTTTTCCAGCATAAAAGGACTTACGGACCGGCCCGCATTTCGGCCCGCGCTCGAGACGGCACGGTTGTCCCAAAAAAGGGGCAAACAAACTGTTGCGTAAATACCCTTTGACCACCTAGCTTGTACCTACAGTGCGATTCAGGTAACAAATACCTGCGCAATGTGGCGTAGATCGCATATCAGCGTTCTACACCGAAGGACTTAGCCGTCAAGTAACCGGCGGCTGGACTTAAGGGGAACGCTGGTGTCGAGCACATGGCCCGTTGCGCGCAGTATAACTACCACTTCTCTACCCAACTCTTTGGTCCAAGGCGTGGAGGCCGAGGCCCGTATCGCCTGGGTATCCCAGGCCCGCTGTCGGCAGGCCGACCCGGATGAATTGTTCGTCCGCGGCGCGGCCCAGCGCAAAGCCGCAGTGATCTGCCGGCACTGCCCGGTGATCCTCGAATGCGGCGCCGACGCCCTCGACAATCGCGTCGAGTTCGGTGTGTGGGGTGGCATGACCGAGCGCCAGCGCCGCGCACTGCTCAAGCAGCACCCCGAGGTGGTTTCCTGGGCGGACTTCTTCACCGCCCAGCGCAAACACCGCAGCGCGGTTTAAGCCCGCTGAAGCCAGATTCGCGGCTACGCCGCGGAAGCCTCGCCGGTGATCTGATCGGCGATGGCCCGTAGCGCCTCCAGATCCGAAACGTCGAACGGCAAAGACGGCACCCCGACGATCGACACGTGTGGATTGGCGCCCGTAAATCGCGACAGCAACCGAACCTCGCGCTTAGCCGTGCCCGCCCTGGCGGCGTGAATCCGCAGAACCGCAGCGGTCAGCGACTCCGGATCCGCCTCTTGCAGGTCGTCGGCGGCTTCTGAGGCCTTGTCGGCATGCAGCGACGACAACATCGGATGGGTCCGGTTGAGGATCAGCCCGGCGAGCGGCATGTGCTCTTGAGAGAGCCGTTCGACAAAGAACGACGCCTCGCGTAGCGCGTCGGGTTCTGCCGCCGAGACGACGACGAACTGGGTGCCGCGCCGTTTCAGCAGTTCGTAGGTGCGATCGGCCTTCTCCCGGAACCCGCCGAACGTGGCGTCGAGCGACTGAACGAAAGCCGCGGCGTCGGAGAGCATCTGCGAGCCGAGCACCGTGGACAGCGCGCGCATGGCGAGCCCCATCGCCCCCGACACCAGCTTCCCGATGCCGCGGCCGGGGCCCAGCAGCAGCTTCCACAGGCGGCTGTCCATGAAGCCGCCCAACCGTTTCGGCGCGTCCAGGAAGTCCAGCGCGTTACGAGAAGGCGGCGTGTCGACGACAACGAGATCCCACCGATCCTCGCCGAGCAGCTGGCCCAGTTTCTCCATGGCCATGTACTCCTGCGTGCCGGCAAGCGAGGTGGCAACCGTCTGATAGAACTGGTTGTCCAGAATCGCTTGTGCCCGTTCAGGTCCCGAGTACTGGATCACCATCTCGTCGAACGTCCGGCGCATATCGAGCATCATCGCGTGCAGCTCGCCGGTGACCTCGGGGGCCAGCGGAACCCGCTGCGGTGTGTTGCCCAGGTCCTTGATTCCCAACGCCTGCGCCAACCGCTTCGCGGGGTCGATGGTCAGCACGACCACCGTGCGGCCGTACTCGGCTGCGCGCAGCGCCATCGCGGCTGCGGCGGTGGTCTTGCCGACACCGCCTGCGCCGCAACACACCACGACGCGGTTGGAGGTGTCGGACAGGATCGAAGCCATGTCCAGGACGGGCGGTGTGGTGCTCATCTACCCCTCCTCAATGGTCCGATTCGCATGCTCATCGGACGCCCTGGTGCGCGAGCGCCTCCGCCAGCTCGTAGAGGCTGCCGAGATCGACTCCGTCGGGCATCGAAGGCAACTCCAGCCGGGGCACCTTGATTTCGTCGAGCTGCTCGGCGCTTTCCGAGCGCGCTGTGATTCGGGTGGCGTGCTGGATGGTCTCGGTCAGCAGTCCGGCAAAGTCACTGTCGGACAGGGTGATTCCCGCCTCGGTCAGCTCGCTTCGCACGGTGTCGGCGTCGATGTGGCCTTCGGCGGCCTTGGCGAGCACGTCGGGCTCCAGGTACGCGGGGATGTTGCGGTTGACGATCACACTGCCGATGTGCAGGCCCAGCTCCTGCAGCTCGTCGATCGCTTCCAGCGTCTCCTGCATGGGTAGCGCCTCGAGCAACGTCACCAGATGGATAGCGGTCAGGTCGGAGTGCAACAACTTGACCACCCCTTCTGCCTGCGAATGCACCGGACCGCCCTTGGCCAGATCCGAGACGGCCTTGGTGACGTCGAGGAAGCGGGCGATGCGACCCGTCGGCGGCGAATCCACCACCACGGCGTCGTAGGCGGAGCGCTTCTTGTCGGGCTTGTCGCTGCGCACCACGATTTCTTTGATCTTGCCCGTGAGCAGCACGTCGCGCAGGCCCGGGGCGATCGTCGTCGCGAACTCGACGGCACCGATGCGGTGCATCGCCCGGCCGGCCAGCCCCAGGTTGTAGAACATCGCCAGGTACTCCAGGAACGCCGCCTCGATGTCGATGGCCAGCGCGTTGACCGTGCCGCCGCCGTCGGCGGTGGCGATCTTCACTTCCTCGTAGGGCAGTGGCGGAACGTCGAATAGTTGCGCAATGCCTTGGCGCCCTTCGACTTCCACCAACAACACCTTGCGTCCTCCTGCGGCCAGCGCGAGCGCCAGGGAGGCAGCGATGGTCGACTTGCCGGTCCCCCCTTTGCCCGTGACGAAGTGCAAGCGCGCCTTCGTCAGGCGGGACGGCCAGCCGACCGGTTTACGGCCGTTCGGTTCGGTAGCCACCACTGCATGCTAACGAAGCCCGTTCTGACGCCCGATAAGCTCAGCCCCATGAGCGAACCGACCCGCTGGGAGTACGCCACCGTCCCGTTGCTGACGCATGCCACCAAGCAGATTCTCGACCAGTGGGGCGAAGACGGCTGGGAGCTGGTGTCGGTGCTGCCAGGACCGACGGGCGAGCAGCATGTCGCCTACCTCAAACGGCCCAAATGAGCGCCGAGACCTGGTCCTCGCGGTTGGCGGAACAGGGCATCAAACTGCCTGACGTCGCCAAACCCCTTGCGGCGTACGTGCCAGCCGTCCGCACCGGGAATCTCGTCTACACGGCAGGTCAGCTGCCGATAGTCGGGGGTCAACTGACTGTGACCGGCAAGGTGGGGACTGACGTGACGCCGGAGGTGGGTAAGACACTGGCTCGCGTCTGTGCGCTCAATGCACTGGCGGCGGTCGACTCGCTGGTCGGCATCGACGCCATCGCCCGGGTGGTCAAGGTCGTCGGCTTCGTCGCCTCCGCTCCCGGCTTCAACGGCCAACCCGGCGTCGTCAACGGCGCATCCGACCTCTTCGGTGAGGTGTTCGGCGAGGCGGGCGCCCACGCGCGGTCCGCGGTCGGGGTGTCCGAACTGCCGCTCAATGCGCCGGTCGAGGTCGAGCTGATCGTCGAGGTGACGTGACTTCTGCCGGTCAGCATCCGGCCTACGGATTGTTGCGGCCGGTGACCGAGACGGCGTCGGTGCTGCTGTGCAACAACCCGGGGTTGCTGACGCTGGACGGCACGAACACCTGGGTGCTGCGCGGCCAGGGCAGCGACGAGATGGTGATCGTCGACCCCGGCCCGGAGGACGACGAACACATCGCCAAGATCGCTGAGCTCGGCAAGATCCCACTGGTTCTGATCAGCCACAAGCACGACGACCACACCGGCGGCCTCGACAAGATCGTCGAGCTCACCGGCGCTGTCGTCCGCGCGGTCGGGAGCGGGTTCCTGCGCGGCCTCGGTGGCCCGCTGACCGACGGCGAGGTCATCGACGCCGCGAGCCTGCGTATCAAGGTGATGGCCACTCCAGGGCACACGGCCGACTCGCTGTCGTTCCTGCTCGACGACGCCGTGCTGACCGCCGACACCGTGCTCGGTCGGGGGACCACAGTGATCGACGCGGAGGACGGCGGCCTCGGCGACTATCTCGACTCGTTGAAGCGGCTCAACGGCCTGGGCCACTTGACCGTGCTGCCGGGCCACGGCCCCGACCTCGACGACCTCGAAGCCGTTACGGCGATGTATCTGGCGCACCGCGAGGAGCGGCTGCAGCAGGTGCGTGATGCGCTACGGGCGCTCGGTGACGACGCCACCGCCCGCCAAATCGTCGAACACGTCTATACCGATGTGGACGAAAAGCTGTGGGATGTCGCCGAGTGGAGCGTGCGGGCCCAGCTCGACTACCTCCGCTCCTAACGCGCGCGGCGGGCCAGGCGCTCGGAGTCGGAGATCAACACGCTCTTGCCCTCAAGGCGGATCCAGCCGCGATGGGCGAAGTCGGCGAGCGCCTTGTTAACGGTCTCCCGCGACGCGCCGACGAGCTGAGCGATCTCTTCCTGAGTGAGGTCGTGGGTGACCCGCAACGCGCCGCCCTCCTGGGTACCGAAGCGCTGCGCGAGTTGCAGCAGCTGCTTGGCGACGCGGCCCGGCACGTCGGTGAAGATCAGGTCGGCGAGATTGTTGTTGGTGCGTCGGAGCCGGCGGGCCAACACCCGCAAGAGTTGCTCGGCGATCTCGGGGCGATCGGCGATCCAGGCGCGCAGCGCGTCGCGGTCCATCGACACCGCACGAACCTCGGTGATCGTGGTCGCACTCGAAGTCCGGGGTCCCGGGTCGAAGATCGACAACTCGCCGAACATGTCCGACGGGCCCATGATGGTGAGCAGATTCTCGCGCCCGTCCGGTGACCGGCGGCCGATCTTGACCTTGCCCGAAATAATGATGAACAGCCGATCGCCAGGTTCTCCTTCGGCGAACACGGTGTGCCCGCGTGGGAAGTCGACAGGCTGCAGTTGCTTTGTCAGCGCGGAAACGGCGCTTGGCTCGACTCCCTGGAAGATTCCGGCCCTGGCCAGGATCTCGTCCACGTTGCCCCTCTTAAGCTGGTGGGTGATATGACATGCGCAGGCCGACCACTAACCGCTTAGCGAGATCAGTCTAGAGGTAGGCCATTTCGTGACTAGCCACGCTACACACGATTTGCATGCCCCGACGCCTGAAATTCAGGATTCGCGCCGTTGTACACATAAAGAGGTGTCGGCAAATTCGGCCACTCCTCGAGGGTGATATGCGTCCTGGCAACCTCTACCGCGGAATCGCTTCCCTGTAATCGGCGATGCATGCCGTCAAGTGCCCGCGGCATGCCGTCTCGGGCCAGCGTACGGACGTCATCGGCTTGCGCCTGCTCCAGAAACGCGGCCACATCGGCGGCTGACACCGTATCGCG